>Ga0208695_1000048_pt1 | contig 174054 bp, 169 predicted proteins | sample AD_UKC111_MetaG_FD_184449 | JGI IMG/M metagenome (GOLD analysis project Ga0208695, IMG submission 184449) | Active sludge microbial communities of municipal wastewater-treating anaerobic digesters from Hong Kong - AD_UKC111_MetaG (SPAdes)... | ecosystem: Engineered > Bioreactor > Anaerobic >...
GAGACAACGTCACCATCACCGTTAAGCTGATAGCCCCCATTGCCATGGAAGAAGGGCTACGCTTTGCGATTCGCGAAGGCGGCCGTACCGTCGGGGCAGGCGTCGTCGCTAAAATCATGGAGTGATTCTTGAGGGGCTCTGAATGTATAAATGCATTGCAAGAGCCCTTTGAAACCTTGGTCTGTCATTTGATTATGTGGCCCAGCCACTTGTTCTTTGGAGAAATAAATGCAAAATCAGAAAATTCGGATTCGCTTAAAAGCGTTTGATTACAAATTGATAGACCAGTCGGCAGCTGAAATTGTAGACACCGCCAAGCGTACGGGAGCTGTAGTGCGAGGTCCTGTTCCTTTACCTACGCGAATTGAGCGCTTTGACCTGTTACGCTCCCCTCATGTGAATAAAACTTCACGGGACCAAATGGAAATTCGTACCCATCAGCGTTTGATGGATATTGTCGATCCTACTGACAAAACAGTCGATGCTTTAATGAAGTTGGACCTGCCTGCTGGGGTCGATGTAGAAATCAAATTGCAATAGAAAGTTTATTTTTTATGAGAAGATTTCTTTGCTGTTTGTAAAAACGCGAAAAGTCTGTCATAATTTAAAGCTTACTGTGCAAAAGACCACTACCTACAAAATTTTTAGATAGGTAGAGGAAAAGAAATTATCCCCGGTCAATCGAAATCGGGAAAGGAAACAAAAATGACAGCAACCCTGGGCCTATTGGGCCGCAAGGTTGGGATGACCCGTATTTTTACGGAAGATGGGGTTTCGGTACCCGTCACCGTAATTGAGGTTGGAAACAACCGGGTTACCCAAATAAAAACTACCGATTCTGATGGCTACAATGCTGTGCAACTTACCTTTGGTGAGCGACGTGCTTCTCGTGTAAGTAAAGCGCTGGCAGGTCATTTAGCCAAGGCAGGTTCTCAGGCAGGCACACAAATAAGCGAGTTTCATGTAGAGGCTAATAAGCTCCGTGAGCTCACACCTGGCGCTGTGATTGCGGTGGAGTCTGTCTTTGCTGAGGGTCAAAAAGTTGATGTAACCGGAACCACCATTGGTAAAGGCTACGCAGGCACTATTAAGCGCCATCACTTCGGCTCAGGCCGCGCTTCTCATGGTAACTCCAAAAGCCATAATGTTCCCGGTTCTATAGGGATGGCGCAGGATCCCGGTCGTGTTTTTCCTGGTAAGCGTATGACTGGCCATTTGGGCGATGTTCGCCGCACTACCCAAAATCTTGTGATTGCCCGTGTGGATGCTGCTCGAGGTTTATTGCTTCTAAAAGGCGCAGTGCCTGGAGCCAAGAATGGCCATGTAGTGGTTAAGCCAGCGGTAAAAACGCCAGTGATCAAGGCATAAGGAGCGGCGATAATGGAATTGAAGCTTTTAAATGCGCAAGGTCAGGCGGCGGGCAATATCACGGCATCCGATCTGGTATTTGCGCGTGACTATAACGAGCCCTTAGTTCATCAAATTGTTGTGGCTTTCCAGGCTAACGCTCGCTCAGGCAACCGTGCCCAGTTAACGCGTGCCGAGGTGAAGCATTCCACCAAAAAACCTTTCCGTCAAAAAGGTACAGGGCGTGCTCGTGCGGGTATGACGTCCTCGCCCTTATGGCGCGGGGGTGGACGAATCTTCCCTAATAAGCCTGACGAAAACTTTAGTCATAAAGTTAATAAAAAAATGTATCGTGCCGGAATGTGCTCGATTTTTAGTCAACTGGCTCGAGAAGGCCGTCTGTTGGTGGTGGAAGAGATTAATCTTGAAGCGCCAAAAACTAAGATATTGGCAGACAAGATCAAGAATATGGGTTTAGATTCAGTGTTGTTGGTGACTGAAAATTTTAATGAGAATTTGTATTTAGCAAGTCGCAATCTGCCTAAGGTGGCAGTTGTTGAGCCTAAATATGCGGATCCTGTAGCTTTAGTGCATTTTGATAAGGTGCTCGTGACTAAAGGTGCAATGGCCAAACTCGAGGAGATGTTTGCATGAGCACCCCTCAAATAAACATAGAGCGTTTGATGACGGTCATTTTGGCGCCGGTTATCTCCGAAAAAAGCACAATGCTTGCGGATAAAAATGAGCAGGTTGCGTTTCGGGTAATGCAAGATGCTACAAAGCACGAAGTTAAAGCGGCAGTAGAGTTGTTGTTCAAAGTTGAAGTCGAATCTGTAAACGTCTTGAATATTAAAGGCAAGGCTAAGCGTTTTGGCAAATTCATGGGGCGTCGCAATAATGTACGTAAAGCCTATGTTTGCCTAAAACCAGGTCAGCAAATCGACTTCCAGCAGGAGGTCAAATAATGCTGGTCAAAGTAAAACCTACCTCGCCAGGACGTCGCGGTTTAGTAAAAGTGGTGAATCCGCAGCTGCATAAAGGGGCTCCTTATGCAGCTTTGCTGGAGCCGCAAATTCGCTCCTCTGGCCGTAATCATAACGGGCATATTACTACGCGACATATGGGCGGTGGGCATAAAAGCCATTATCGCGTCATTGATTTCAAGCGCAATAAAGACGGTATTCCTGCCAAGGTTGAACGGTTGGAGTATGATCCAAACCGTACAGCCTTTTTGGCCTTGTTGTGTTATGCCGATGGTGAGCGCCGCTATATTGTTGCTCCTAAAGGTGTGGCTATTGGGTCGACCTTAATTAGTGGTTCACAGGCGCCCATCCGTGCTGGCAACTGTCTGCCGATTCGTAATATTCCTGTAGGCTCGGTGATTCACTGCATAGAAATGCTGCCTGGGAAAGGGGCTCAGATGGCGCGTTCAGCGGGAGCTTCGGCCACCCTTCTGGCGCGTGAAGGTGCTTATGCTCAGATTCGACTGCGCTCGGGTGAAGTGCGCCGTGTTCATATTGAATGCCGTGCTACGCTTGGTGAGGTGGGCAATGAAGAGCATAGCCTTCGCCAGATTGGTAAGGCAGGGGCTACACGCTGGCGGGGAATTCGCCCTACAGTGCGTGGGGTGGCCATGAACCCTATAGACCATCCCCATGGTGGTGGGGAAGGGCGTACAGCTGCTGGTATGCATCCGGTTTCTCCTTGGGGGCAAAAGACCAAGGGATATAAAACTCGCCGTAACAAACGCACGAGTAGCATGATCGTGCAGCGTCGTAAGAAATAAGAGATAGCGCTATGACACGTTCCATTAAAAAAGGCCCGTTCTGTGACGCCCACCTCATCAAGAAGGTGGACACCGCAGTTGCCAATAAGGATAAAAAGCCGATCAAAACCTGGTCGCGCCGTTCGACAATTTTGCCCCAGTTTATTGGTATGACTATCGCGGTTCACAATGGGCGCCAGCATGTGCCGGTTTATGTGACTGAGCAAATGGTGGGTCATAAGCTTGGTGAGTTTGCCCTGACACGTACCTTCAAAGGACATGCGGCAGACAAAAAAGCCGGTAAGAAATAAAAAGGATAGCCCAAGCTATGGAAACTCAAGCAAAGCTTTATGGTGTGCGGGTCTCTGCTCAAAAAGCCCGTCTAATTGCAGATTTGGTGCGGGGTAAGCCTGTGGCACATGCCCTCAATATCTTAACTTTTACGCCAAAGAAGGCTGCTTTTATTGTTAAAAAAGTAGTTGAATCTGCAATAGCGAATGCAGAACATAATGATGGTGCCGATATTGATGAGCTTCGTGTTAAGACTATCTATGTAGATAAAGGCACTTCGCTCAAGCGTATGCGTCCGCGTGCTAAAGGCCGCGGTGCAAAAATTGAAAAACAGACCTGTCACATTGCTGTGACAGTCGGAAATTAAGGAAGCGGCGATGGGACAAAAAATTCACCCAACCGGTTTTCGCCTTGCAGTCTCTCGGGATTGGTCCTCTCGTTGGTATGCTGGCAATGCAAGCTTTGCCACCATGCTTTCTGATGATATTAAAGTTCGGGAGTATCTAAAGAAAAAACTTAAGAGTGCGGCGGTTAGTAGAGTATTGATTGAACGTCCGGCAAAAAACGCACGTATTACTGTTTACTCAGCTCGTCCCGGTGTCGTAATTGGAAAAAAAGGCGAGGATATTGAGACCCTGAAGAGTGACTTGCAAAAACTCATGGGCGTGCCTGTACATGTCAATATTGAAGAAATTCGCAAGCCTGAAATTGATGCACAGCTGATTGCTGACTCCATTACGCAGCAGCTAGAAAAACGCATCATGTTTCGCAGGGCTATGAAACGGGCGATGCAAAACGCAATGCGGCTGGGAGCCCAAGGCATCAAGATCATGAGCTCAGGACGCTTAAATGGGATCGAGATTGCACGGACAGAGTGGTACCGGGAAGGGCGAGTGCCTTTGCACACTCTTCGTGCAGATATTGAATATGGTACTTCTGAAGCATTGACGACCTATGGCATTATTGGGGTTAAAGTTTGGGTGTACAAAGGGGATACCTTGGGTCGCACCGAGGCTCCTACGGCTGGAGTGTCTGAGCCTGAGCGCGAAGAAAACCGCCGTCCTGCTGCCCGGCGTCCCGTTTCTGCAAGCGATAAGCCTGCAGTTCGCCGTCCGGTTAAAGCCTCTGTAGCAGATGTAAGCTCAGGGGGGGGTGCGTCCGAAGCAGGAAGCGAACTGAGTAACAAACCACCCGTTAAACGAGTGCGCAAGGTTGCCGTTGCAAAGCCTGTAGAGGGAGCTTCTAAAGCTGCCGCAGATAAGAAAGCAGGAGGTTAATCATGTTGCAACCTGCACGTAGAAAATATCGTAAAGAACAGAAAGGCCGTAACACGGGTGTGGCAACCCGGGGTGCAACGGTAGCCTTTGGAACATTTGGTCTGAAATCCACCGACAGAGGCCGCCTGACTGCTCGCCAAATTGAAGCTGCCCGCCGCGCGATGACCCGCCATATTAAACGGGGTGGGCGTATTTGGATTCGGATTTTTCCCGATAAGCCCATCTCTCATAAACCTGCCGAAGTGCGTATGGGTAATGGTAAAGGTAACCCTGAATACTATGTGGCTGAAATTCAGCCAGGTAAAGTCCTCTATGAAATGGATGGGGTAGAAGAATCTATAGCCCGAGAGGCATTTCGCTTAGCTGCAGCTAAGTTACCTCTGCGCTGCACTTTTGTTACTCGGCAAATCGGGTCTTAAACTATGAAACCAGCACAATTGCGTACCAAAGATGGGGTTGAACTGAACAAAGAGCTAAGTGAGCTCCTTAAAGCTCAGTTTGGTCTCCGTATGCAGCTCGCTACTCAGCAGCTTGCAAATACAAGTCAACTTAAAAAAGTGCGTCGTGACATTGCTCGCGTTCGCACGGTCATTCATCAAAAGGCGACTGAGAAATGAGCGAAACAGTTGCAGTTAATAAAGTTAAAAGAACTCTTGTCGGTAAAGTCGTTAGTGACAAGATGGATAAAACCGTTACTGTATTGGTAGAGCGTCGCGTCAAGCACCCCTTAATCGGAAAAGTGATGACCCGTTCGAATAAGTTTCATGCACATGATGAAGCTAACCAATATAAGCCTGGGGATTTAGTTGAAATTGTGGAGTCACGTCCACTGTCAAAAACTAAAACCTGGGTGGTGACGCGCTTAGTAGAAGCTGCACGAGGGCTATAGTACTGTGTCTTTTACCTTTAAGCTAAAAGTCATCAGAAGTAGTATAGGTATTTGCAGGTTTTTTTAAGGTCTGCTATAATGGCAGACTTTTTTAGTTAAATTAAAATTTACTAGGTAGCTTTTTGCAGTAGCGAGTTGCGCTCATAAGTTGCCTAGTCTGTTTCAAATCCCACACCTTTGGGTCCAAGACTGGTTGTTGCTTAGGCAGCGGTTAAGTTGGATGAGAAAAGAGCCATGATTCAAACTGAAAGTCGACTTGAAGTCGCAGACAACACGGGTGCCCGTGAGGTTCTCTGTATCAAGGTCCTTGGCGGAAGCAAGCGTCGTTATGCTTCTGTGGGCGATATTATCAAGGTCACTGTAAAAGACGCTACGCCACGCGGTCGGGTAAAAAAAGGCGAGATCTATAACGCAGTTGTGGTAAGGACTGCAAAAGGGGTGCGTCGCTCGGACGGTTCTTTAATTAAGTTTGATTCAAACGCTGCGGTGTTATTAAACGCAAAATTAGAGCCAATCGGCACTCGTATCTTTGGCCCAGTGACACGTGAATTGCGCACGGAGCGGTTTATGAAAATAGTGTCTTTAGCTCCTGAAGTTTTGTGAAGGGCTTGTCATGAATAAGTTGCGTAGCGGTGATGAAGTTATTGTTCTGACCGGAAAGTATAAAGGTAAGCGCGGAAAGATACTTTCGCGCGTTGATGCCGATTATCTTTTGGTGGAGGGCATCAATGTAGTGAAAAAAGCTGTTAAGCCTAATCCCATGACTGGAGTAACGGGTGGGATTGTAGATAAGACCATGCCTATCCATCAAAGTAACGTAGCTATCTTTAATCCAAAGACAGGTAAGGCTGATCGAGTGGGTTTTAAGGTAGAGGGCGAGAAAAAGATTCGTGTCTTTCAAAAGAGCGGCGACGCTCTGAAGGTATAAAGGGTTAAAACATGGCGCGTTTTCAGGATCAATATAGGGCGGAAGTTGTGCCAGCGCTCATGCAGAAATTTGCATATAAAAGCGTAATGCAAGTGCCGCGGATCACAAAAATTACTTTAAATATGGGTTTGTCAGAAGCGGTTAACGACAAAAAAGTACTTGAAGCCGCTACTGCAGAGCTGGCCAAAATTGCTGGTCAGAAGCCTGTGATTACCAAGGCTAAAAAAGCCATTGCTGGTTTTAAGCTTCGGGCTGGAATGCCTATTGGCGCCATGGTGACTCTTCGTGGTGCGCGTATGTTTGAATTTTTGGATCGTTTTGTAACAGTCGCGCTTCCGCGCGTGCGTGATTTCCGGGGTGTTTCGGGGCGTGCTTTTGATGGTCGTGGCAATTACAACATTGGTGTAAAAGAACAAATTATTTTCCCTGAGATTGAGTATGACAAGGTGGACTCCTTGCGGGGGATGAATATCAGCATTACTACTACAGCCAAAAATGACGAGGAAGCTAAAGCGTTATTGGCGGCCTTTCGTTTTCCTTTTAAGAACTGAGGAGTGCTTAGTGGCAAAACTTGCACTGATAAACCGTGAGGCGAAACGTGCCAAGCTGGTTGAAAAATTTGCAGCCAAACGCGCAGCCTTAAAAGCTGTGATTGGTGATCAATCAAAATCGGAAGAGGAGCGTTATGCTGCGCGCCTAGATCTTCAGCAGTTGCCGCGCAACTCTGCTCCTAGCCGTCAGCGCAAGCGTTGTGCTTTAACAGGGCGCCCTCGTGGTGTGTATCGGAAATTTGGTCTGGCCCGTAGCAAAGTAAGAGAAATCGCTATGCGTGGTGAGATTCCTGGTCTAGTGAAAGCTAGCTGGTAAAAAGAGGCAGATAAGCATGAGCATGAGTGACCCTATCGCTGACATGTTGACGCGCATTCGAAACGCGCAACAGGTTGAAAAAGCTTCCGTGGTAATGCCCTCTTCCAAGCTGAAGCGGGCTATTGCTAAGGTATTAGCTGATGAAGGTTATATTGAGGGTTTTAAAGTCACTGAATCTGGTGGGAAGGCAACCCTTGAGTTAGAGCTTAAATATTACGCTGGCCGGGCGGTGATTGAACGCATTGAGCGCGTATCAAAGCCAGGTCTGCGTATCTATAAAGGTAGAAACGAGATCCCCCAAGTCATGAATGGTTTAGGGGTAGCTATTATTTCGACGCCGCAAGGTGTTATGACGGATCGCAAAGCACGCGCAACCGGTATCGGTGGTGAAGTGATTTGCTACGTTGCTTAATTGAGGGTTGACCACAAATGTCTCGCGTAGCACGTATACCAGTCACATTGCCCAAGGGGGCTGAGGCAACACTTGCCAGTGGCGTACTCTCTATAAAAGGTCCTCTGGGAGTTTTAAGCCAAACGCTACACCCTCAAGTAAAGATCTCCATTGCAGAAGGGCAAATTACCTTTGCTGCTGCTGACGAAACCCGCGAAGCCAAAGCGCTTTCAGGTACATTCCGTGCGCTGACCGATAATATGGTGGTTGGCGTGACCAAGGGATTTGAGCGCAAATTGAGTTTAGTAGGGGTAGGTTATAAAGCCACGGCTAAAGGAGATATGCTTGATCTAGCGCTGGGCTATTCGCATCCTGTGGTCCATAAGATGCCTGCAGGCATTACTGTCGCTACTCCAAGCCCTACTGAGATTGTTATAAAAGGGGCTGATAAGCAGCGTGTAGGTCAGGTTGCTGCTGAAGTGCGCGCCTACCGTCCTCCTGAGCCTTATAAGGGTAAGGGAGTCCGTTATGCGGATGAGGTAGTCGTTATTAAAGAAACCAAGAAAAAATAAGGGGCTTGCGAATGGACAAGAAAGAAACCCGTCAGCGCCGTGCCCGTCAAACACGCTTACGTATTGCCCAGTTACGGGTCAAGCGTCTTACTGTACATCGCACGAATTTACATATTTACGCAACCATTTGGTCGGAAGATGGCCAGCGCGCTCTGGTTCAGGCTTCTACGCTTGAGGCCGCTTCTAAAACAGCGCTTGGTGGGGCAAAGGGTGGCAATGTCACGGGAGCCACTTTTGTAGGTAAAGCAGTAGCCGAGCGTGCAAAGGCAGCAGGTATTGACGCTGTCGCCTTTGACCGTTCTGGTTTTCGCTTTCATGGTCGCGTTAAAGCATTGGCTGAGGCTGCGCGCCAAGCCGGATTGAAGTTCTGAGGATTATTGCTATGGCAAAAATGCAAGCTAAGGTTGCGGGTGAAGAGCGGGATGATGGCCTAAAAGAAAAGATGATTGCAGTCAACCGCGTTACAAAAGTGGTGAAAGGCGGTCGTATTATGGGGTTTGCTGCCTTGACTGTAGTGGGTGATGGTGATGGACGGATTGGAATGGGCAAGGGTAAATCCCGCGAGGTACCTGTGGCTGTTCAAAAAGCGATGGAAGAAGCCCGTCGTAAAATGGTCAAGATTCCTCTGAAAAATGGCACTATTCACCATCAAATCTCAGGTAAGCACGGAGCTGCTTCCGTTTCAATGTCTCCTGCTGCTGAAGGTACAGGCGTTATTGCCGGCGGCCCTATGAGGGCTATGTTTGATGTGATGGGTATACGCAATATTGTTGCTAAGAGCCATGGTTCCACTAACCCTTACAACATGGTGCGGGCTACGCTGGATGGCTTGAAAAAGATCACAACTGCTTCTGAGGTTGCGGCCAAGCGTGGCAAATCCGTTGAAGAGATTTTAGGCTAAAGGCTGAGGAAGTTAAGCATGACAACCAAGAAGACGCTAAAAGTAACGTTGGTGCGCTCACCTATTGGCTGTAAGGCGGCCCATCGGCAAACCGTTATTGGCTTAGGTTTGAAGAAAATTCACCAGGTCCGCGAGTTAGAAGATACCCCTTGTGTGCGGGGGATGATTAACAAGATCAGTTATCTTGTTGATGTAAAGGATTAATCCATGAAATTGAACAGTATCAAACCCGCAGAAGGTTCAAAAAAAGATCGCCGTCGTGTTGGGCGTGGCATTGGATCGGGTCTGGGTAAAACAGCAGGTCGCGGCCATAAAGGTCAAAAGTCTCGTGCCGGTGGGTTTCATAAGGTAGGCTTTGAAGGCGGGCAGATGCCACTCCAACGTCGCTTACCAAAGCGTGGATTTAGCTCATTAACCAAAGAGTTTAGTGCAGAAGTTAATTTAACCGATATTCAGCGCCTCCCTGTAGATCAGATAGATTTGCTGGCATTGAAAAATGCGGGTTTAGTCTCACAGCTAGCCCGTCAAGTAAAACTGATTGCATCCGGCAAGCTTGAACGAAAAGTAGTGTTGTTCGGTGTCTCAGTGACGGCCGGTGCTAAGGCTGCGGTTGAGGCTGCAGGCGGCTCGGTTCAATAAATTCCATTTGATCACTGTCATTAAATAAGATACTGAGAGATTCAAAGTAGTGGCGACTAGTCCAGCAGCCTCGTTAGTGAAAACAGGAAAATTTGGCGATCTGAAGCAGCGCCTGATTTTCCTGCTGCTGGCTTTGGTGGTTTATCGCATTGGTTCTCACATTCCCGTACCAGGAATTGACCCTGATCAGTTGCGTCAGTTGTTTCAGGATAAAGGTGCTGGAATTCTGGGCCTGTTTAATCTTTTTTCCGGTGGTGCTTTGCAAAGATTCACAATCTTTGCCTTGGGAATCATGCCTTATATCTCTGCATCTATCATTATGCAGTTGATGTCTGCAATATCTCCTGCACTTGAAGCCCTAAAAAAAGAAGGGGAAGCAGGGCGGCGGAAAATTACTCAATATACCCGCTACGGAACTCTTTTATTAGGTTCTGTGCAAGCTGTTGGTATTTCAGTGGCTTTACAATCACAACCGGGCTTAGTGATTGAGCCAGGGATACTGTTCCAGTTTACCTGTGTCGTTTCTTTGTTAACAGGTACGATGTTTCTGATGTGGTTGGGTGAGCAAATTACCGAGCGTGGACTCGGTAACGGAATTTCAATCATTATTACTGCAGGCATTATTTCTGGGCTTCCGAGCGCTGTAGCTCAATTTTTTGAGTTGATTAATAAAGGCTCTCTGAATCCTTTAATCGCCATCATGGTGGTTGCTTTAGTTTGTGTGGTTACCGCCTTAGTCGTGTTTGTTGAAAAAGGTCAGCGTCGAATTATTGTTAACTATGCAAAAAGACAGGTTGGAAATAAGATTTACGGAGGGCAATCTTCCCACTTGCCATTGAAGTTAAATATGTCGGGGGTCATTCCGCCCATCTTTGCTTCGTCTATTATTTTGTTTCCCGCCACTATTACGAGTTGGTTTGTACACGGAGAAAGTGCCCGTTTTCTTAAGGATTTAGCCGCAGCCTTGTCTCCTGGCCAGCCGCTATACATTTCCTTGTACGCAGCAATGATTGTTTTCTTCGCGTTTTTTTATACAGCACTTGTGTTTAATAGCCGAGAGACTGCTGATAACCTCAAAAAGAGCGGAGCCTTTGTTCCTGGAATTCGCCCTGGGGAGCAAACAGCCCGTTACATAGACAAAATTTTGATGCGTCTGACCTTAGTGGGTGCTCTATACATCACTTTAGTATGTTTGCTGCCAGAGTTTTTGAATATGCGTTTATCTGTCCCGTTTTATTTTGGCGGCACCTCCCTACTGATTATTGTTGTGGTTACCATGGATTTTATGGCTGCAGTCCAAGCGTATATTATGAGTCATCAATATGAATCCTTGCTTAAGAAGTCTAACTTCAAAGGCATGAACATGCCTCCGCGCTAAAGCTTACATGGCAAGAGAAGACTTTATTCAAATGCAAGGGGAGATTTTGGAAAACCTTCCCAATGCTACCTTTAGGGTGAAATTGGAAAATGGCCATGTAGTACTCGGTCATATTTCAGGCAAGATGAGGATGAATTACATCAAAATCCTGCCTGGAGATAAAGTAACGGTAGAGCTTACACCTTACGATCTTTCCAGGGCTCGTATAGTGTTTCGTGCAAAATAGTATAAGTACAGAGAAATTTATATGCCCAGTTGCATACCCAATAAAACTGATAGGAAATGGCCATGAAAGTACTCGCTTCAGTTAAGCGGATTTGCCGTAAATGTAAGATCATCAAGCGCAACGGTGTGGTGCGTGTGATTTGTGCTGATCCACGTCACAAACAGCGCCAAGGCTAATTTAAGGAAGAATATATTATGGCTCGTATTGCTGGTATTAATATCCCAAATCATCAACATACCGAGATTGGTTTGACTGCTATTTACGGGATTGGTCGTGCGCGCGCCCGTTTGATTTGTGATGCTGCTCAGGTAGCGTATAGCAAAAAAGTCAAAGATCTGGATGATGCCGATTTAGAGCGTTTGCGTGACCAGGTTGGGAAATTTACACTCGAAGGTGATTTGCGTCGTGAAGTACAGCTCTCCATTAAGCGACTGATAGATATGGGTACTTATAGAGGCCATCGCCATCGCCGAGGCTTACCTGTACGTGGCCAGCGCACCCGTACGAATGCCAGAACCCGCAAAGGCCCGCGTAAAGCAGGGGTCTCACTTAAGAAGTAAGGCTAAAAACATCAGGCAATAGGAATTTATATGGCTAAGTCATCGACAAGTAGTGCATCTAATCGTGTTCGTAAAAAAGTACGCAAGCAAGTGAGTGATGGAATTGCTCATGTTCATGCCTCGTTTAACAATACGATTATTACCATTACAGATCGGCAAGGGAATGCACTATCCTGGGGTACATCGGGAGGTCAGGGTTTTAAAGGCTCCCGTAAATCGACCCCTTTTGCTGCACAGGTTGCTGCTGAAGCAGCAGGCCGCTTGGCTTTAGAGTATGGCCTTAAAGCCGTGGAAGTACGGATTAAAGGCCCCGGGCCCGGCCGTGAATCCTCTGTGCGGGCATTAAATGCTTTGGGCATCCGGGTTACTTCCATACAAGATATTACTCCCGTCCCTCATAATGGTTGTCGTCCTCCCAAGCGGCGGCGTATCTAGGATTCTAGTTTGTTTATATCGGTTAATAGCTCGTGGTTCATCCGGGCTTTACCGTAAGGGTATCCATTACAAGATGAACTCATCGCATATCTTTTGGTGCGAGTGAAATAGTAAAAGGAAAAAAAAGTGGCACGTTATCTTGGTCCAAAATTAAAACTTTCCCGTCGTGAAGGGACAGATCTCTATTTAAAAAGCGCCCGTCGAACAGTAGATTCGAAATGCAAGCTTGACTCTAAGCCAGGTCAACATGGGCGTACCTCAGGGGCACGTACCTCCGATTACGGCTCCCAGCTTAGGGAAAAGCAAAAAGTTAAACGAATGTATGGGGTGCTGGAGCGTCAGTTTCGTCGCTATTTCGAAGAAGCAGACCGTATTAGAGGCAATACAGGAGAGAACTTAATCGCCTTATTGGAAAAACGCTTAGATAATGTCGTTTATCGGATGGGGTTTGGATCAACCCGTGCTGAAGCGCGCCAGCTAGTCAGCCATAAGGCAATCATCGTGAATGGTCAAACAGTGAATATTCCTTCCTATTCAGTCAAGCCAGGAGATGTAGTGGCCGTGCGCGAAAAATCGAAAAAACAAGCGCGTGTAACCGATAGCCTCCAGCTGTTGCAGCAGACAGGTTTCCCCAGTTGGGTTTCGGTGGATACCACCAAAATGGAAGGTATTTTTAAGCAAGTGCCGGACCGAACTGATGTAGCCCAAGATATCAATGAAAGCATGATTGTCGAGTTATATTCTCGTTGATCCTTTGAAGATTTTTTGCTCACTGCGTTGCGAAATAATCGCACAACGCTAGTGGGCTTTATGCGTTTAAGAAGTGCATCGAAAGGAAAACTTGCATGGCCAATACCCCTTTTTTAAAGCCGCGCCAGATTGAAGTGGAAGCGCTCGGACCGTTTTCTGCAAAGGTGACGATGCAACCCTTTGAGCGCGGTTATGGCCACACACTGGGTAATGCACTGCGGCGTGTGCTGTTATCGTCCATGGTTGGCTACGCACCGACTGAGGTGTCTATCGCTGGCGTTGTGCATGAGTACTCTACTATCGAAGGTGTGCAGGAGGATGTAGTAGATATTTTGCTCAATCTTAAAGGAGTTGTTTTCAAATTACATAACCGTGAAGAAGCTACGGTTATGTTACGTAAATCCGGAGAGGGTCCGGTTACCGCTGCCGATATTGAGCTATCGCACGATATTGAAATTGTTAATCCGGAGCATGTCATTGCGCATTTAGCCGGTGGCAAGCTAGAGATGCAAATTAGAATTGAAAAAGGTCGTGGTTATGTCCCCGGAAATATACGAGCTTTTGGGGATGATCACAGTAAGACCATTGGTCGTATTGTAATGGATGCCTCGTTTTCTCCCGTCCGTAAAGTAAGTTATGCGGTTGAAAGTGCCCGGGTTGAACAGCGCACTGATTTAGATAAATTAGTGATGCATGTAGACACGAATGGTGCGGTCTCTCCTGAAGAAGCGGTCCGTCAGTCAGCTCGCATTCTTGTAGAACAGCTAGCCGTATTTGCTGCCTTGGAAGGCCAAACCGACGCCTTGTTTGAAGCAGCTGCTCCCGCAGTCCGCGCTGCTACTGGGGCAACCAGTGCGGTTCAAGTTGATCCACTACTAACACGACCAGTAGATGATTTAGAGCTAACAGTACGCTCTGCAAATTGTTTGAAAGCAGAAAATATTTACTATATTGGTGATCTGATTCAGCGCACTGAAAATGAACTGCTTAAGACTCCCAATCTAGGCCGTAAGTCACTTAATGAAATCAAGGAAGTACTTGCAGCGCGTGGCTTGACATTAGGCATGAAGCTGGAAAACTGGCCACCAGCGGGTTTAGATCGTAGCAATTAATATCAATCACAGGGAAGTAAGTTTAGCCGGGAAAGATCTACCGTTCCGCGCAATAGATGCGATAGAAGAAACGGCAACTAAGATTAAAGAAAAGGAAAAATCATGCGTCATGCTAATGGATTGCGCAAACTCAACCGCACTTCCTCACATCGCTTAGCAATGTTGCGGAATATGAGTAACTCTTTGCTTAAGCACGAGATTATTAAAACCACCTTGCCCAAAGCGAAGGAGTTGCGCCGGGTGGTGGAACCAATGATTACCTTGGCTAAGGTAGATTCCTTGGCTAATAAACGTCTTGCATTCAACCGTTTGCGTGACCGAGATATGGTTGTGAAGCTGTTTGCAGAGTTAGGTCCGCGATATGCAGCTCGACCTGGCGGATACGTGCGTATTTTAAAATTTGGCTTTCGCAAAGGGGATAATGCTCCCATGGCGTTGGTGGAACTCGTCGATCGCCCTGAGCAAACCACTCCAGCCCCTACCGATGCACCAGCACCACAAGCTGAGTAATCTTGCTTTTGGTACGCTTGGCGGTAAAAGTAGAGCCGTTTATTTGCAGTATTAATACCTTAAGCTGCGTTACACCATGAATCGTATTGTGCAGCCTTAGTTTGCAAGCTAGGCTGCACAGATTGAAGTGTAAGTTCAAAACTTGCTAATTTTCAGGATAGTTAAGTGAGTTCTACTGCAGAGGCTGAACTGCTGGGTAGCATTACTGCGGTAGTGGTTACCTTTAATAGCGCTCATTGTGTCGCCAATCTGGTTAAGACACTGCAGAGTTTTCCCCACATCGTTATTGTTGATAACGCCAGTAGTGATGATAGTGTTGCTACCCTACAAGCCAGGTTACCTCAAGCTCGAATATTGCAAAACAAGCAGAATCTTGGCTTTGGAGCTGCCAATAATATAGGCTTGGCAGCGAGCTATAGCCCTTATATCTTATTGCTTAACCCCGATTGCTCGCTGAATCTTGAGTCTCTTAGCTTCCTGAAAAAATGGCTACAAAAAGGTGCGAGCGTTGCTGTGCCACAGTTAATGAATCCGCAAGGTGTTCAGTACAGACCCGAGCGTAATTATCGGCCTAGTGAATTTTCTTGGCGTAGTGATGCACCCTTAGCCGAGGGCCCACTTTGCGTAGAGTTTGCCTGCGCAGCGTGTTGGCTAGCTTGCACAACTGCCGTACGCAGTGTAGGGGGATTTGATGAGCGTTTTTTTCTTTATTATGAAGACGATGATCTGTGTCTGCGCTTACGCGCAGCATCCCATGAGATTGTAGTGGAGCCTGCAGCGCAAGCGCAGCATATCTCTGGTGGTTCCAGCACACCTGGCATGAGGTCTACTTGGGTACGTAGTTTTCATCTGGCACGTAGCAAAGTACTGCTTAATGCCTTGTATCGCGGCACAGGAGTAGCTTTGCTTCGAAGGCTTCTATTGCTTATAGAAGCGCTGTTGGGGCTAGTTTTAAGACCCTTGTTATTGGACAGGTTGGGGACAGTGCGCAGTGCGGCTCGTTTTTGTGGTGCTTTGGCTGCACCTTGGCTTACTAAAAATCATAGCTTAAGAAAGTCCCGCTGATTGTTCACGCATTAAAATTGTTAGAGATTCTAATAGGGCCTGTTCGCCTATTTTTACCAGTGCAAAGGGATGCAAATTGTGGCAATCAAGACGCACGACGACGGCAAGGTGGGTCGTCTTTTCTAGGCATGTAACGCCCAGTAGCGCAGTTTGCCCCCGCTGTGCCTTCTCAGCTAGTGACCGAAAAACCCATGTGCAAAGCCTTGTCGGGATGCTCCCCGGCAAGGCTTTGCAAGGCGGCAGATGGCTTTTTGAATCGCAACGTATTTGGTGAAAATAGGGTGGACAGGTCTACAGCTATCCTGGTAAAGCCAGCTGAATATTTTTCCCACTTACATCAAGAGGTTTACCTTTTCGGGCCCGTTTGCCTTCATAAGGCTGCAAAGCACGGGCGGTATAGTTTTCTTCAATTATTTTGCCGCGGAATTCTCGCTTAAGCACAATGCCACTGGCAGTAATAGGTACTGCTGCTTTCAGGGATTCTCCCTTTTCAAGCCCCATTAATATCACTCCCTTTCCTCCAGCAGGTAGAGTTTTTACTTCTTCAAGCTTAAACATGAGCAGGCGTTCTCTGCCTTCTTTGCCGCCCATACATACTATTGCATTAGAGTCTTGCGGTATAAACATGGGGGTAATAGGTTCATCATCTTCTTCCAAACTAATAAAGCTTTTACCGCCCCGCTGGCGGCTAAGCATATCAGAAATCTTCGCAGAGAAACCCATTGCATGCCGAGTCGCTAACATAAGTCTTGCGCTTGCAGGTCCTGCCAACATATGCAAAATTCGACTGTTTCCTTCCAATTCGATTAAGGTAGTGACAGGTTGCCCATCCCCACGGGCAGAAGGTAGCAAACTCACAGGGACTGAATATATGCGCCCATTGCTAGCAATGGCAATTAGATAGTCCAATGTACTGCATTCAAAAATACCGCTCAGAGTATCGCCTTGTTTAAAGCTAAACAAACTTGTGTCGTGACCGTGTCCTTGCCGACTACGCACCCAACCTTTTTCAGAAACAATAACTGTAACGGGTTCATCTTCTCGTTTTACTTCCAGAGCAGATTTTTGAGCCTGTTTTATTAAGGTGCGGCGAGGGTCTCCGTATTGCTTAGCATCTGCGCTTATTTCCTTAATTAGCAAACGTTTCAAGGCCGCCTCGCTGTCCAGCAGTTCCTCTAGCTGTGCCTTTTCCACTAACAGATCTTCTAATTCTTGCTGGATTTTTAATGCTTCTAAGCGGGCTAATTGGCGTAAGCGGATATCTAAAATATCATCTGCTTGTTTGTCGGATAATTTAAAAGCAACGATTAGATCAGTTTTTGGATCATCTGCAGCACGGATAATTTTTATAACCTTGTCAATATTCAGTAAAACTGCTTGCCTGCCTTCAAGGATATGGATCCGATCATTCACCTTACCCAGTCGATGCTTACTGCGTTGTCGTACGGTATCAGTGCGAAAATTGATCCATTCTTTTAAAATTTGGCGCAGGTTTTTCTGCTGAGGGCGCCCATCCAGTCCAATGGTGACCAGATTCATGGGGCATGAAGACTCAAGGCTGGTCTGGCTGAGAAGAGTATTGATCAATTGCTGACGATCGATTTTGCTAGTTTTCGGTTCAAAAACCAGGCGTACAGCAGCATCTTTGCCGGATTCGTCGCGAGCCCCATCTAAAACAGCCAGCATTTGTGTTTTTAACTGTTGTTGCTCGCTACTTAAAGCTTTTTTCCCAGCTTTTATTTTAGGGTTAGTAATCTCTTCAATTTCTGAAAGTACTTTAGCCGTGGAAACATCTTCTGGTAATTCCGTGAACACCAGCTGCCATTGGCCGCGGGCCAGTTCTTCAAATTCATACCGAGCCCTTATTCTTATTGAACTCCGACCTGTACGATAAGCCTCTGCAAGCTCTGCTTGTGAGGAAATAATTTGCCCACCTCCAGAAAAATCTGGGCCTGGAATAATCTGCAACAGTTGTTCATCGGGAAGATTTTCATTGCGGATGAGCGCGATGGCAGCTTCTGCTACTTCTCGCAAGTTATGGGAAGGAATCTCAGTGGCCATGCCTACTGCAATTCCAGAGGCACCGTTTAATAACAAAAGGGGCAAGCGGGCTGGAAGTAAGGAAGGTTCCTGATAGGTACCATCATAATTAGGAACAAACTCTACGGTACCTTGCTCAATTTCATCGAGCAGCAAGCGTGCAATAGGGGTAAGCCGAGCCTCTGTATACCGCATGGCCGCTGCACCATCCCCATCACGGCTGCCAAAATTTCCCTGCCCATCAATAAGGGGATAGCGTAGCGTGAAATGTTGTGCAAGCCTGACCAGCGCATCATAAACGCTTTGGTCTCCATGTGGATGTAGCTTCCCTAAAACGTCCCCCACCACAGCTGCACTTTTGCGGGGTTTAGAGACGGGACCCAGACCCATTTCGTGCATTGCATATAAAATTCTGCGTTGTACGGGTTTTAATCCATCTTGTAGCTGGGGAAGAGCCCTGCCTTTAACCACTGAAATGGCATAGTCAAGATAAGCCCGCTCGGCAAATTTCCCGAGGGTGACGGTATTTTCAAAGCTTTCTTCGAAAGCAGACTGAATCACTGTTTCTTTGCTCATGGTATTGGTTTTCTATCACTCATTTACGGGTTAGAGGTCTACCACAGCTTCATTACCATGTTCTTCAAGCCAGCTCTTACGTTGCGATGCCTCTGTTTTGCCCATCAACATATGGAACATACTGCTTGTATCTGCTGCAGATAATTGACCCAGGATAACCTGTACTAAGCGACGCGTGTCGGGGTTGAGTGTGGTTTCCCATAGCTGAGTTGGATTCATTTCCCCCAAGCCCTTAAAGCGGCTAATGCTCCAGGTGTTATCGGAAAAACCATCTTTACGCAGCTTGTCTAAGGCATGCGTGAGTTCACCGTTATCTAAACAATAAATTTTTTGTGCGGGTTTTTTCCCTCGGCTAGAGACATCTACTCGATATAAAGGAGGTTGAGAAATATAGACATGTCCCCGCGCAATCAATTGCGGAAAATGCTTATAAAACAGGGTGAGTAAAAGTACCTGAATATGTGAGCCGTCTACATCCGCGTCAGACAAAATACATACTCGTCCGTAACGCAAACCGGAAAAATCAATAGGTGATTCGTTTGTGTGAGGATCGATACCAATGGCTACCGCTATGTCATGCACTTCGTTATTGGCAAAAAGACGATCCCGCTCCACTTCCCAGGTATTCAGCACTTTTCCGCGTAAAGGCAAGATAGCCTGAAACTCCTTGTCTCGACCCATTTTCGCGCTTCCCCCGGCCGAATCGCCTTCTACCAGGTAAATTTCGTTACGACTAATGTCCGTACTTTCACAGTCTGTTAATTTCCCGGGCAATATTGCAACGCCGCTACTTTTGCGTTTCTCAACTTTTTGCGCAGAGCGCAAGCGGGTTTGTGCCTGTTTAATGACTAATTCTGCAAGCTTTTTGCCTAGCTCGACGTGCTCGTTCAGCCACAGTTCCAGTGGAGGCTTAACATAACTACTGATCAGCCGCACAGCATCTCGGGAGTTAAGACGTTCTTTAATTTGCCCCTGAAATTGAGGATCTAATACCTTGGCGCTAAGAATAAAGCTAGCCCGGTTAAATACATCTTCCGGTAAGAGCCGCACTCCTTTTGGCTGAAGATTATGCAGTTCAATAAAGCTTTTCACTGCAGCAAACAAGCCTTCGCGTAAGCCGCTTTCATGGGTGCCTCCAGCATGGGTATGGATCAGATTCACAAAAGATTCCCGGATGAGATTACCTTCTTCTGTCCATAGAACAACCCATTGTCCACCCTCGCCTTCAGCAAAGGTATCGTGCCCAACACAAGTAAATTGTTGCCCTTCAAAGGGAGGAATGATAGGGTCTATTCCTTGCAGTTCGCTTAAGAGATAAGCTTTTAAACCATCGGCATAAATCCAGCTTTGTGTTTCATTCGTTTTTTCAATTTTGAGGGTGAAACGTACCCCCGATAAAAGCACTGCTTTACTACGCAAGCTGCGCGCAAGTTCAGTGGGGGGTATCAAAGGGGAATCAAAATATTCAGCCGCAGGATAGACGAGTACACGGGTACCATTTTTCTTGTCGTTTTTACCCAGAGGGGCGGTATGAAGCTTGTCTTTAAGCTCACCGTGCTCAAAAGCCAAAGTATGTACTCGATTTTCACGCCACACAGTAACGGCTAGCCGCTTAGAGAGTGCATTGGTAACGCTGACGCCCACGCCATGCAAACCCCCTGAGAAAGCATAGGCTCCCCCTTGCTGTTTATCAAATTTCCCCCCCGCATGCAGTTTTGTAAATACTATTTCTACGACGGGAATTTTTTCTTCAGGGTGAAGGCCGCACGGTATGCCCCGTCCTTCATCTTCAATTTCTATACCACCGTCTATGCGTAAGGTGACTGTAATATGTTTTCCGTAGCCGGCTAATGCTTCATCACAGGCATTGTCAATTACTTCTTGAACGATGTGCAAAGGGTTCTCAGTACGGGTATACATGCCTGGCCGCTGTTTGACAGGTTCCAGACCTTTAAGGACTTTAATCGATGATTCGCTGTAGGAATTTACTTTTGAGGCCATATGAAATCAGTTTTTATTTACAAGGCTGATTTTAAAGAAATAAAAGCTCGCTTTTAAAGCAAAGAACACAGAGAGCTTTTTCTGAAGCTGTACAGGAAATGTAGTGGCTAGCAAGTATTTTTAAAGCACTGTCTCAACTCATTCCTTTTTTAAACCATTTTTGTCGTTCTTGCTTTGCCTTATCGTGTAACCCACCATCTTAGGCTTTGTGCAAAGACATCAATGATTCACAAAGGGAATTAGGAAGTATAGGCAAAGCTGCTAATTTTTAGCGCGCCTTATCTCTATTTAAAAAGAACTGCAAGTACAGTTTTTCTTCTGTTTCCCAGTCTCTCTCCAGATCAACTGTGAAGCAAGGGGGGCCAAATTTTAAGGGATATGCTTGAGTCTCTATCCATATTGTGCTCTCAAAACGAGTACAGACTCTTCCATCTAAAAAGTATTGACGACCAAGCTGCTGAAATAAGGCCATCAAATCCCGTCTGCTAAGGTAGATCTTTCCTCCAGGCGGTAAATTGAAAGTGATTAAGTTGTTTGACCCCGCCATAACAGGATGAAGCGGGGGGTCTACATAAACCTTCTTGATGAGAGTTCCAAATTCAAAACGATGTCCCGTGAAAAAAGTCTCTTCAGGGTTATATCGTAAGCTCAGCGGGTGATTTTTTGTATTTTCAACGGTAATTTCACCTACGCTCATGTTAAAAACAGGTGTTTGTGCATCCGCATTTTTACCACTCAGATAAGTGATATTTAAACCTGATATTTTTAAAGATTGCACAGTACCGCGTTCTGTAATTTTTTGTTCCCCTTCGGAATGTACTGCTGGCATAAACAAAAGAGTGAGCGAGAGCAGTATCAATAATTTCAGCTGTCTGATTTCAAGTTGCATTGCTTCGTGCCCAGAAGCGCTTGAACACTCCTAATACATCGTCTATATAGGTAAAGACCACTGGAATGACGAGCAAGCTTAGAAATGTGGAGGTAATGAGCCCTCCGATTACAGCCACTGCCATCGGCGAACGGAAGGAGGGGTCAGCAGAACCCCAACCTACAGCGATAGGTAGCATTCCTGCTCCCATGGCAATCGTTGTCATCACGATAGGTCGGGCACGTTTGTGACAGGCATCCATTAATGCATCCCAACGACTCATTTTAAAATCACGGCGAGCCACAATTGCATACTCTACCAGTAAAATGGAATTTTTGGTTGCGATACCCATCAACATAATAAGCCCGATTAACGAAGGCATAGAAAAACTTTTTTGAGCGATAAGCAAACCTAAAAACGCCCCTCCGAGCGATAAAGGCAATGCAGCAAGAATCGTAACGGGCTGGAGAAAGTCCTTAAATAATAAGACCAACACAATATAGATACACAGCACTCCAGTCAGCATAGCGAGCGCAAAGCTGGCAAACAGCTCGCCCATTACCTCAGCATCTCCGATTTCGGTTTGTTTAACTCCAGCAGGTAAATTTTTGATGCTGGGTAACTCTCCTACTGCTTTAGTCACTTCTCCTAAGGGCAGGCCAGAAAGCTCGATTTCAAACTGGATGTTGCGTGCTCTATCATAACGATCAATAACGGCTGGACCTCCTGAAAATTCGAGGCTTGCTACTTGCCCCAGCTGAACAGGACCCTTACTACCAGGTACAGTCAAGCGCTCCAGGGTAGCCAGATTTTGCCTTGCTTGCTCATCGAGCTTGACTACGATCGGAATTTGTCTTTGCGCTAAATTCAGCTTAGGCAAAGAAACATCATAATCTCCACTGGTAGCAACCCGGAGTGTTTCTGCAATAGCAGCTGAAGTGACCCCTAAATCTGCGGCTTTGGCAAAATCTGGTCGCACAGCGATTTCCTGGCGCGACAAGCTGGCGTTAGAGGCTACGCTGCCTAAACCCGGGATAGTACGCAGGTCGCGCTCTACAGCAGCAGCGGCACTTTGCAGTGCTTGTGCATCCTCGCCAGTCAGCACAAGTATATATTTTTCTCCCGAGCCTCCTAAGCCTACCCGACTGCGTATACCGGGTAACTCTTCCAATGCTTTTCGAATATTGGCTTCAATACCTTGTTTACGCGGTCGCATCCGCCGTTCAGCAAGCAAGATAGTCAGCGTGGCTTTACGGGTTTCAGCAGCTCCAGCAGGAGCAAAAGGATCACTCCCGGCAGCTCCACCGCCTATGGTGGTATAGACTGATTTTACATGCTGTACCTTGCTAAGGAGTTGACGTGCAGTCTCGGCAACAGCTGTCGTTTGCTCAAGAGTGCTTCCCGGGGGTAATTCCAGATAGACCTGAGTCTGAGAATTATCATCTGGCGGAATGAAACCCGTGGGTAGTAGAGGGATTAACATGAGGGAACCTATAAAAAATAGCCCTGATGCAACGACTGTAATTATCCGATGATTCAAACACCATGCGGCAGTCCGCAAATACCAGCGCATTAAACGACCCTCTTGATGTGTACTGATAATCGGTTTAAGGATATAGGCAGCCATCATGGGAGTGAGGACCCGCGCCACTACTAAAGATGCGAATACGGCAAATGCTGCAGTCCAACCAAATTGTTTGAAGAATTTTCCTGCAATGCCACTCATAAACGCCGTGGGTAAGAACACCGCGATCAGAGTAAAGGTAGTGGCAATCACCGCAAGCCCAATTTCATCCGCGGCCTCCATAGCTGCTTGATAAGGAGTTTTACCCATGCGCAAATGCCGCACAATATTTTCAACTTCGACAATGGCGTCATCTACCAATATACCGATCACTAAGGATAAGGCCAGCAGGGTGACTACATTGATAGAAAAACCAAAATAGTGCATTCCGATAAAGGCTGGAATGACGGATAGAGGTAGAGCCACAGCAGAAACAAAAGTGGCTCGCCAGTCACGCAAAAATGCCCAAACCACGATAACAGCGAGGATGGCTCCTTCAATCAACAAGGTTAACGAGGCTTGGTATTCCTCTGCAACGGGGGTGACAAAATCAAAAGCTTGCGTGATCTCAAGGCTTGGGTTCTGAAGCTTTAGTTCAGCAAGAGCCTTTTCCACCCCTTCTCCAACCTCGAGTTCGCTTGCGCCTTTACTTCGCGAGACTTCAAATCCAACGACGGAGACGCCATTTAGGAAGGCGGCTGCACGGGGTTGGGCCACGGTGTCCGTAATCGACGCAATCTGGTTTAATCGCACACTACGGCCATCCGGCAAGGCAAGCTCCAGATTTTCCAATTCTTTTGCAGAGGCTACAGTAGCCAAGGTTCTAACAGGTTGTTCACTACCTCCTAGATCTGTCTTGCCTCCCGCTGCTTCCATTTGTACTTGACGTAACTGTCGGGAGATATCTGCCGCGGAAGCATTAAGAGCTTGCAACTTATCGGGGTGCAAGGCAATATGCACTTCCCGCTCAACACCTCCTACTCGGTTTACTGCCCCAACACCCCGTACGCTTAATAGACGGCGCGCTACCGTGTTATCTACAAACCAAGAGAGAGCTTCTGCATCCATCCGCTCCGATCGAATCGTATAAGCCAAGATCGGCGCACCCGCTACATTTAGTTTGCTGATCGCAGGATCACGCAAATCTGCCGGTAAGTCTGCTCGTATTTGAGAAACCGCAGAGCGCACATCATCTACCGCCTCTTGCACAGGTTTTTCCAGCCTAAACTCTGCGGTTAAAGTGACTCCACCGTCTTGTACTTTTGTGTAGATATGTTTGATACCTTGCAAAGTGGCCAGCGCACTTTCAATCTTGCGTGCCACTTCGTTTTCAAGCTGTGCAGGCGATGCTCCTGGTAGGGATGCAACTACATTCACTGTTGGTAAATCCAGATCGGGAAAGTTCTGAATTTTCATCGCGTTGTAGCTAATGACGCCAGCAAAAGTCAGCAGCACAAATACCATAATCGCTGCAATCGGATTTTTAATAGACCACGAAGAAACGTTCATTGCAGACTCACGATTCAATTGCGCAGATTAACTGCAGAGCCTGCAGCTGCAGGGACAGTGACGACTTTAACTAAATCACCATCTGCCAAGAAAGCCGCTCCACTAGCGATAACTTGTTGATCGGTTTTTAGACCCGCTAATACCTCGACTTGATCTGCTTGCCGCCGCCCGATACTCAGCTTTGTTTGAACCACCCGATTATCTGCTTGCAACACAAACACATAGCTGAAGCCATCCCGTAGTACTACGGCTTGCTGCGGTAGCGCCAAAGCCGGGCTGCGTCCTAGCTCAAAACTACCTTTTGCAAACATTCCTGCTCGTGCTTCAGACTGAAGGGGTAAATCGACGTAAACCATAGCATTACGGGTTTGCGGATTGACTGTTGGAGCCACTATCCGTACTTTGCCGTTTACTGTCGCGCCATTAGCAAGGACGAGTTTAACGTCCTGTGCGGGTTTTATCCGACTTAACTCGCTTGAGGTGACTTCAGCACGCCATTCCAGGCGGTTTTTTCGGATAAGTTTAAATAACTCCTGCCCAGGCTGGGTTATTGCTCCTACCGTGGCTAACCTCTCTGAAATAACGCCATCATCGGGGGCGATGACCTGAGTTTGACGCAGCCGGATTTGTGCAGTATTTACACGAGCCTGGGCAGATTTCACTTGTGCCTTTGCACTTGCTTCAGCAGTGGTGTATTGCAGAATTTGCTGCGTGCTCAGTGCCCCGCTAGCCGCCAAAGTGCGGGCCTTGTCTGCATTAAACTGTGCTTGGCCTAAGGCTGCTTGCGCTTCTTCAAGAGCTGCTTGCTGCTGGGCAAGCTCTGCAGCCACCGTCTCGCTGGCAAAGCTTGCCAGTATCTGCCCGCGCTGTACAGTATCTCCAACATTGACGTTGACCGCAGCTAGGCGCAAACCACCCAACTCACTGCCAATCAGCGCTTCTTGCCAGGCGGCAACGCTACCATTGGCGTAGAGCTGGACAGGCCAATCCTTAGTTTGGGGTTTGATGACGCTTACTGTTAAAGCGGCTTTTGCCGGGTTTGCGGCATTTGTTTTCTTTTCATTTGCACCTACTGTGTTAAGAATGATCAGAAATCCGATACCCGCTGTTACGAGCAGTAAACTTTTATAAGAAAAAAGTTTGAATCGAGGGTAAATGTTTTTTTGCATGACAAATCTTTCATTTTTGATCTTATGGCTGGGCAGAAATTAAATTAGTCTGTTTTAATTTCTTGAGAATCTTTATCAGCCTGCCAGCCTCCTCCTAATGCTTTGTAAAGAGAAATCCAGGCTAAACGTTGCTCTTTTTGTAAATTGATTAAACCTTGTTGTGCAGCCAAGGTGAGGCGACGAGCTTCTTCTAGCTCTAATAAACTGGCAGTACCGGCTTTTTGCCGTTCTTCACTCGCTTTAAAAAACAGCTGATAGTCGCGGCTGGCAGTCGTGGCATCTTCTACCCGTTGAGTTGCAGCGTTCAGGCGTACCAACGCCTCTTCTACTTCACGCACTGCATAAAGAGTGCGCTGCCGATAATTTGCCTGGGCTTCGTGATAGCGTGCCTGGGCCGCATCGACGTTAGCGCGCCGTCGGCCCGCATCAAATAAGGGTAAATTTATAAGTGGGCCAAAAGACCAAGTGTTGGAATCGCTGTTTGCCCCCTCCAAACGGATCCCTGCAATACCGATACTTCCTGCCAAAGAGATACGCGGATAACGGTTAGCTTCCGCTATATTGATTTCACTGCTGGCAGCGGCCAGTTCCCGTTCGCTTGCTGCAATATCAGGGCGTTGGGATAAAGTCTGCGCGGGTATGCTAGTGACCCTAATTTGTTGTGGTGTAGGTAAACGCTCAGAGTTAGAAAGGCGTACCCGCAGCTCTGCTTCGGTTAAGCCTGTTAAAGCTACCAGGGCTTTTACATTCAAGTCACACTCAGCTTGTTGAGACACGAGGCGCTGCCGCCCGTCGGCTGCGGAAGCTTCAGTTAAAGCCCCTTCTGCAGGGGCGGTAAAACCTGCCTGGACTTTTAATGCAGTTAACGCAGCAGTTTGTTGCCTGGATAGTACATCTTGCCCAGAAAATTTTAGCAGAGCATTGCAAGTGCGCCAGTTAATAATAGTGCTAGCCACTTCTGCAGCCAAGGAAATACGAGCATCATGCCATTCAGCGGTTCGCGCTGCCAAGCGAGCTTCGGCTGCTACACGCGTACTACGATTCGCGCCGAATAAGTCCAGTTCCCAAACGGCATCAAGAGTTCCAGTGGAGGTAGTGGCGACAGATGTCTGGCTGCTAGAAGCACTACTACTTACTAAGTTGTTGCCTCGGTTAACCCGCACATTGGCTTCTAGCGATGGCCAGGCTCCTGCATAGCTTGCTTTTAAAGTAGCCCGTGCTTGTTCAATCCGTGCTAATGCCTGTTCCAGTGTAGGGTTGCTTAGCTGTGCGCTGGCAATTAATTCAGGCACTAAGGGATCATCGAACTGTTGCCAGAAGTTATTAAGATCAGTCACAGAGTTTTGCGCAGATGTCTGAGGCAGAGGGGTCTGCCATAGAGGGGCAGTAGTAAAAATGGGGGTTTGGTAAACCGGCCCTACTGAGCATGCGGAAAGTGTTAAAACTCCCAAAACTTTGATAAGTAAGTAGCTCTTCCGCCGATTATTTAAAACAAAATAAGATTGAAAAAAAGCAAAAATAAACATTCACATGCTTTCTATCTACAAAGATTTTTTTAGCAGTAGAGTCAGCTGCCCAGACATTTTAAAAGATTGCTTTTTTAATGAGGCTGAATCTGTACTTTTTAGCTCCAATTTATATTGAAAGTGTTACACAAACTTCGATTATTTTTTCTCTATGTAGAAAAACTAGTCTAAACATTTAACTTGTCTGCAGATAAGTAGTTTTTTAGGTAGATGTCAAAGGGCATCGTATCGGTAGATTCGATTCTTTTTTGTTCCTGAACAGAATTCTGAGCAAGTTGTTTAAAACGTTCTGCCATTGGTTCTGGATAGGGCAGGTTTAAAAGGGTGTTTCGGCTCTGGATAGACTGGGTTTTGATAAAACCAGTGTAGGAATTGCTGAACTCTGTTGCCATTTTCTGTAGCATGCGCGCTGAGGGCAACAGTTTTGGATCGGCCAGCGCATCTTGAGCTGCCCTAAGTGCATTTGCATGGGGGTTGTGGAGGTTAGCTGCATCCAAAGCATTGGCTATAGGAATACACTCTTCCAATATTTCTGCAGCCCATTTTTTAAGACTGATGGAGCCAGAAGCGTTTTCCAATAGCAGCCCGGGCTCACGTCCTTGGCTCGCTACACGGTCTTGGTTACGCCCTATAGCTGCAATTTCTTCAGGCGTATCTGGCGGACTATCGGCTAAAAGGCAATGCAATAAAAATATATCCAGAAAATGAATGGTTTTGGCATTGATTCCAATGATTTCAAAAGGATCCAGATCCATACAACGTACTTCGACATATTCGACTCCTCGCTGCCGCAAAGCGTGCAAAGGCCGTTCTCCCGGATGGATGACCCGCTTAGGTCGAATGGTCCCATAAAATTCGTTCTCAATCTGTAATAGAGTATTACTAAGCTGGTTATAGTCTCCCCCAGGGTTGCGAATTCCGATTGCCTCATAGGGAGGATAGGGTTTGGTGAGGGCTTCCTGTAAAGAGGAGGCATAATTATCCAAACTGTTATAGCTGACGGATAGAGCGGTCTGTGCATCGCTTTGATACCCTAAGCGACCCATGCGTAAGGAAGTAGCATAAGGCATATAGAGCGTATTTTTTGCTAGCACTTGAAGTTGATGTTGGCGGCCTTCTACAAAGCTTGTACATAAGGCGGGAGAAACACCAAACAAATACAACAATACAAAACTGTGTCTGCGAAAATTACGAATTAAGGAAAAATATTCTTCGCTCGACACTTGTGGCATAGACCAGTTGTAGTGGATGCCTGAGATGGTCTGCATGCGTCTTCCATAGCGATGACCCAGCCCCATGCGGTAAATACTTTTGGCCCGACCAACATTAGAAGAACCATAACGACCGAGCGGGATAGTTTCATCAGTAGGAAGGCCGCAAGGCATACTTCCTACCCATAACATCTCTTCTCCGATAGAGCGATAAACATGTTGATGAATCTGCGTGAGCTCAGTCAAACAGCTATTCACATCGCTGTGCACTCCTGTAATTAATTCAAGCTGTGATTCGGAAAAATCGGTAGTGATATGCGGATGAGTGAGTGCAGAGCCTAGCGCTTCAGGATGCGGTGTTAATGCTAAGGTGCCACTAAATTGAGCACGCAAACTTTCTTTTTCTATGCCCCGGCGAATACCCGACAAAATAGTAGGCGAAAGTGCATTTAGGCGTTTTTGCAAGCGATTCATTCAAGGCTTCCAAGATGGTTGGTGTGAAAAGTAACAGATTCTAGGAGGTAAACACAGCTATAACTTGTAATATCTAAGGCCATGGCCTATGGTGAATTTTTATTATCAATAAAAACTTCCATTAATTGCTTTCTTAAAAAGAAGAAATCTTGCAGTACTGTAGCGTACACTGGATAGGTCTGTACTTGTCCTTAGTGGTGCAGGCTAGTTGCTACGATGTTTAAAAATTTCATAAGTCTTTGTTTTCAAGCCCTAAAAGATGAACATACTTAGCTCTCAACTCGCAGAAATTTCAAGCTGGCGTACTCAAAGTTTGGGCCGTATTAAAGAGTGGTTAGATGGACTAAAAGATATAGGCTTGGCTGCAGACGGTGCAGATGCTGAACTCGAGCGTATTAAACAGGCTGCGGCCAGTGACCGGGTTTGTGTGGCTTTTGTAGCAGAGTTTTCTCGTGGGAAATCTGAGCTGATTAATGCCCTGTTTTTTTCTGGATATGGCCAGCGTGTGGTACCCAGTGGTGCTGGGCGCACTACCATGTGCCCTACTGAATTTCAATATGACCCGGCTTACCCGCCTTCTATTCGTTTGCTACCCATTCAGACGCGCTCTCTTCCTGCAACTCTGATGGAGTTGAAAGCTAATCAGCAAGTGTGGGAGACTCAGCAAATAAATCCTGCTGATGCTAACGATGTAGCTAGGCAACTGCTGCGTGTTAAGGAAACTCAATTTGTAGATTTGGCAAGCGCGCAAATCTTGGGTCTGGCCAGTGATGAGTTGCCTGATGCGCATGCTGTTGAAATTCCGCGTTGGAGGCATGCGATTGTTAATTTGCCTCATCCTTTGCTGAAGCAAGGCTTAACCATCATTGATACGCCCGGTCTTAACGCACTGGGGTATGAACCTGAATTAACCCTTTCAGTGCTGCCTTCGGCAAATGCTGTGCTATATGTTCTGGCAGCAGATACGGGTGTTACAAAATCTGACGCTGAAATATGGAAAACTTTGTTAGCGACTGTGCCAAAAATAGGGCGAATTGTAGTGCTCAATAAAATTGATGCGATGTGGGACGAGTTGCGTACTGATCAGGATATTGAGTCAGATATTTATCATCAAGCCGTCTCAGTTGCACAAACGCTGAATGTACCCGAGGGACGGGTTTTTGCTTTATCAGCCCAGAAAGCCCTGCAAAGTCGCATTACTCATAACCCTGCCCTCGAAGAAAAAAGCCGAATTAAAGAACTAGAAATCGCTCTATCTCAAGAAATCTTACCTGCCCGCCGAGCTTTATTGTCAGAGCGATTTATGCGCTTTGTGGATGAGTTAACCTCTAGCGCACAATCGGTACTGCAAGCCAAGCTCAGGAGTATGGATGCCCAGTCTGATGAGCTTACTCAACTGTCCAGTGGGAAAGCCAATGTAGCGCAGTCTCTCATTGAACGGGTGCAAACAGAAAAAGCATCCTTTGAAAAAGCCCTGAAGGCGCTTTTTGCATTACGATCTGTAGTTAGCCGACATGCACGCTCTGCCATTAACAGCTTATCTCCTCAACCTGTACGGGAGATGCCTAAACAACTTAAGCTTTCTGAGGCAAAAAATGCTCGTGAGTTGAGGAATTGTTTCGACGCTTTAATCACCTATACCCGTACTGAACTGGCAAAAGCCCAGGCTGAATGTCATGATGCTTACCAGGCAGTACAGGCCATGCAAACACAGTTACAAAGTCAGCATCGTTTACAGTTACCTGCGCTTAAGCCTTTTGGTATCAATCGCTACACGACTCAAATTGATTTAATTGAACGTGCTGCTTTGCGGGTCTTGCCGAGTCTACCTATTTTACTGCCAGGAACGCGCACCAACGCGCAACGCATGATTATTGCGGCCAGTCAGCATCTTGCCTCTATATTAGAGAAAGCAGGGCGAGAAGCTACCAGCTGGCTTAACACCTTAACTTCTCCTTTGGATCGCCACATGCGTGATCAGCAAAATCAGTTAAAACGCAGGGAAGAAAGCCTAAGCCGAATGAGTAATGCACGTGAGTCTTTGGCTAACCGTTTGGCAGAGCTCGCCGAAAGCCATGCGAATGCGTCTCTGCAGCTTCATGAATTAACTCGGAATCATTCAGTTCTGCGCACCGTTATTAAGTAAATGCCTGCATTTTCCACTGCGCTGATTGCCTGGCAAAAACAACACGGTCGACATGATTTGCCTTGGCAAAACACCACCGATGCTTACCGTATTTGGGTGTCAGAAATTATGCTGCAACAAACTCAAGTTGCGGCTGTTAAAAACTATTACCTAAGATTTTTGCAGCGTTTTCCTCAGGTTCAGTCTTTAGCTGATGCACCTTTGGAAGAGGTATTGGCATTGTGGAGTGGTCTGGGATATTACAGCCGTGCGCGCAATTTGCATCGTGCAGCCAAAATAGTAGTGCAGCAATATGGGGGGAGGTTTCCTGAAGATCCTGTGCTAATTGAACAGTTACCCGGAATAGGTCGCTCTACTGCTGCGGCTATTGCAGTGTTTGCCTATGGAGTAAAGGCGGCCATTCTAGATGGCAATGTTAAGCGGGTGTTATCGCGTATCCATGCTATTGAAGGCTACCCGGCAAGCCCAGCAATTCAAAAACAGCTTTGGATCCTGGCAGAATCTCTGCTGCCCAATAAGCAAATTCAAGCTTATACCCAGGGATTAATGGATCTGGGAGCTACCATTTGTGTCCGCATCAATCCAAAATGCTTGCTCTGCCCGCTGCATTCTGCTTGCCAGGCCTATCTACAGGGTAGAGTTTCTCATTTTCCAACGCCAAAACCTCCCCGCTCTCTACCTGTACGATATGCTACCGTTTGGATTATTCAGGCCGGGCAAGGTGTATGGTTAGAGAGCCGTCCGCCCACGGGTATTTGGGGCGGTTTACTTAGCCTACCGCAGACGGAAGGCCACTGGCAACCGGGGCAAGCGCTACCAGAATTGGCATCGCTTCCAGGGCAAGTCGTAGACCCGCAACTGCTGCCTCGCTTTAGCCATACTTTTACGCATTTTAAGCTGCAGATTCAGCCGGTATTAGCGAGCCTTCAGCAGCCTTTGACCGTGAAGGTGGCTGAAGCATTAGGACGTTTTATGTTGCCTGAGGAAATTGCTACAGCCCCATTGCCCGCACCCGTAAAAAAATTATTATTAGCGCTGTTAGTGACTGACCGTTTATGAATATATTATTTTTGCATCAGAATTTCCCAGGGCAGTTTGTACATTTGGCCCCAGCCCTTGCACAGCGAGGCCATAAAGTAGTAGCCCTGACCATGCACAGGATAGTTCCCCTTCCCGGGGTACAAGTTTTTAGCTACCGGCCTGTCCGTGGTTCCAGTAAATCCATTCATCCTTTTGCTGCGGATTTTGAGACTAAAGTGATTCGTGCTGAGGCTTGTGCCATAGCGATGAGCTCCTTAAAGCAGCAGGGATTTACTCCGCATCTTATTATTGCGCATCCTGGCTGGGGTGAGGCTTTGTTTGCTAAAGATATCTTTCCCCAGGTTAAGCTCTTGAGTTTTTTAGAATTTTTTTACTACGCCCAGGGTAGTGATTTTGATTTTGATCCAGAATTTGCAGAAACTGCTTGGGAAAAAAATGCCGCTGTCCGGATAAAAAACGCGAATAATTTTTTCTCGCTAGACTTAATGGATCATGGCTATGCACCTACTTATTGGCAGCGCAATTTACAGCCCGCACAGTATCACGACAAGATTAGTGTGATTCATGACGGGATTGATACGGACAAGGTAAGCCCTGATCCACAGGCGGTTTTGCATCTGACGCTGCAGACGGGGGAACGCAGCTTCTCAGCCAATGATGAAATTCTTACTTTTGTGAATCGAAATCTAGAACCTTTTCGCGGTTATCACATCTTTATGCGGGCTCTACCTGAGATACAACGGCAAAGGCCAAAGCTTATCACCTTGATTGTGGGGGCAGATCAGGTAAGCTATGGCGCACCCCCTAGTAATGGCAAAACCTGGAAAGAAGTTTTCTTTGAGGAGGTCAAAGATCGGCTGGATCTATCACGTATTTTCTTTCTGGGTCAGGTGGCTTACGACACTTATTTATCTATACTCAAAATTTCTACTGTACATGTGTATCTCACCTATCCTTTCGTGCTGTCCTGGAGCTTACTGGAAGCCTTGAGCACGCAATGCTTGGTAGTAGCCAGCAAAACGCCTCCTGTTGAAGAAGTGATCCAGCATCAGCACAATGGACTGTTGGTGGATTTTTTCGATATAGAGGATCTTTCTAATACAGTCAGTCAGGCTTTATCACAACCTGGCGCTTACTATCTGCTTAAGAAAACAGCTCGCCAGCAAATAGTAGAGAATTATGATTTGAAAACTGTTTGTCTGCCGCGTCAAATAGCATTGGTTGAGAAGTTTATTTAGAGAGCTGAAGAGTAGGCTAGTAAAAAGCAACTTAGCAAAGTTTAAATCATTCCATTTCTGCTGCCGCTTTGCCTTGTCGTACTCAAGCCTTGGCTGAGGCTTTGCGCACAAAAAACAAATTTTAGAAATGAAATACGGACAAATTAGATAGCGTTAAACGCGTTCTAGTCGTGCTACTGAAAGCGCTAGCCATTTCATGCCCTCTCTACCAAAATTAATCTGGGCACGAGCCTCTGACCCTCTTCCTTCTAGATTAACAATAACACCTTCACCAAATTTTGCATGTTTTACGGACTGACCTATTTTCCACCCATTGCTTTCTTGGGGTTTTGTAAAGGGCAGGTTGCCTTCTGTGCTGCGTGCAGTCCAGGTAGGGGGATAGGATTGAGGAGTGTAGCCGCTACCATAAGCTTGCATTTTCGGTGTCAGCCACTTCAGTGAACCTTCCGGAAGCTCTTCAAGAAAACGACTTTTCAGACTGTAGCGCATCTGGCCATGTAGCATACGGCTCTGGCAAAAACTGATATACAAACGTTCTTGCGCGCGAGTAATAGCCACATACATGAGGCGGCGCTCTTCTTCGATCCCGTCCTTTTCATTGACGCTATTATCATGAGGAAATAAGCCTTCTTCCAGACCCGTAATAAACACAGCATTAAATTCCAGCCCTTTTGAAGCGTGCACGGTCATTAATTGCACAGCGTCTTGCCCGCTGCTAGCCTGATTCTCACCAGCCTCCAGGCTTGCATGAGCCAAAAATGCTGCTAAAGGAGAAGGCAATTCGTTTTCAACCTCTGCAGTTGTGGCTGGAGCATCCAGGGCATAGCCTTCCTCGGCATTAAAATTTACCGCAGCAGAAACTAATTCTTCCAGATTCTCCAGGCGCTCTTCTCCTTCTTTGGCCTCTTTGTAATGCTGTAATAAACCGCTGTGTACGATGGCATGCTCAACAATTTCAGCTAAAGGCAAACCTTGAGTTTGAAAACGCATGCTTTCGAGTAGCTTGATGAAGACTCCCAAGCTGCTCCCTGCTTTTCCTGTTACAAAGGATGCTGCTGCATATAAGGATAATCCTCGTTGTTTCGCAATATCCTGAAGTTGTTCTAAAGATCGGTTACCAATACCCCGCGCTGGAAAGTTAACAATGCGTACAAAGGCTGTATCATCGTTTGGATTTTCCATCAGTCGCAAATAAGCTAAAGCGTTTTTAATTTCAGCACGCTCAAAAAACCGTAGCCCTCCATAAACCTTATAGGGAATTGCAGCACGCATAAGAGTGTGCTCAAAAGCGCGTGATTGCGCATTACTGCGGTAGAGAATGGCACAGTCGCTGCGCAGCTTACCGTCCCGAACCAGGCTGCTGATTTCCTCTACTACCCACTGCGCTTCCTGCCCATCCGTTTGGGCTTCATAGACCCTTACAGGTTCACCAGTGCCCGCCTCTGTCCAAAGATTCTTACCCAGTCGTTTATTATTATTTTTAATGAGGGCATTGGCAGTATCCAGAATATTTCCGTGACTGCGGTAGTTTTGTTCCAGTTTAATGATTTGAGCAATCTGAAATTCCCGCACCAGATCATCCATATTTCCCACGTTCGCTCCCCGGAACGCATAAATACTCTGGTCATCATCTCCTACTGCAAACAAGCTCGCCCTGGCTCTGTGTTGAGATCCCGCTGTACCCAGTTTTTCAGTATCGAAGCTGCCGCTACTATGCCCGGACAGCAACTTGATCCATTCATACTGCAGTTTATTGGTGTCTTGAAATTCATCTACCAAGATGTGCTTAAAACGCGTTTGATAATGCAGCTGTAGGGGCAAATTTTTTGCTAATACCTCATAGGTACGCAGCAACAGTTCGGCAAAATCAACTACCCCTTCACGAGCACATTGCTCCTCATAAGCCTCATACAGCTGGAGTAACTTGCGATTAAATTCATCGTAAGCTTCTACTGCCTGCGGCCGCAGAGCGTTTTCCTTGCAATTGCTAATGAAATACATCAACTGCTTAGGGGGGAACTTTTCCTCATCAATATTCAGTGTTTTGTATAAGCGCTTAATAGCCGAGAGCATATCTGCAGTATCAAGAATTTGAAAGGTCTGTGGTAAGCCTGCTTCGCGATGATGAATCCGTAGAAAACGGTTACACAACCCATGAAACGTTCCTACCCACATTCCCCGGGTGTTGATGGGCAACATACTGGAAAGCCGCATCAGCATTTCCTTGGCTGCTTTATTAGTAAAAGTAACCGCTAAGATCTCTTGAGGGTGAACACGTCCTGTCTGGATTAGCCAGGCAATGCGCGTAGTTAAGACTCGCGTTTTTCCACTGCCAGCTCCAGCTACAATCAAGGCAGGCTGGTCTGGGAGGGTTACTGCCGCCAGCTGTTCGGGGTTTAGATTTTTCAATAAAGTATCTTGCATCAAGAGACAGCTTAGCAAAATTGCAGAATCATAAGCCGCAGGCGCCTTCTAAGCCAGCAATGTAGGGGCAATTGCACATTGAAGCTGTTTTTCTTGCTGGTAAGCGTTGAAGAGTTTTTTCCATATTGCTCCAGGTCTTCCTGCGTTAGGGCCATGGCCTACCGGTTTTTCATCGACTTGAGTCACCGCAAGAATTTCCTTGGTAGCAGAACTCATTAAAATTTCATCAGCGTTTAACAGCTCTGCTTTACTGACTTGCCGCTGAGCATAGACGACTCCAGCTGCATTACACAAGCGCTGCATCAGGCCATAACGGATACCGGCCAAAATTTTATTGTCTCTTGGCGGGGCAATGATTTGATCGTTGATGACGGCATAGATATTGGCAGAACTTCCTTCGGTGAGCCATCCATCGCGAAACATAATAACTTCAAGCACCCCAGCCTGAACAGCTTCCTGTCGTTTCAGGACATTGCCTAACAGAGAAATACTTTTTACCTCGCAACGTAGCCAGCGATTATCCACAGTGGTAATAGTGGCTACACCGTCCTCAAGTATTTTTCCTGAAGGAGGTGAAAAGGGACTACTCATTGCAAAAACGGTAGGCTTTACATTTTCGGGAAAAGCATGATCCCGCTTAGCTACCCCCCGGGTAATCTGAAAATATACAAATTGGTTTTCAGCTGTATGACTTTGGATTAGTCTAGAAATAATCTCCTTCCAGCGATCTGCTGAATAAGGGTTTTGAAGGCTCACCGCATGAAGTGACCGGCCTAAACGCTCCAAATGCTCATCCACGCAAAATGGACTGCGCTGATAGACAGGGACCACTTCGTACACCCCGTCGCCAAATATAAATCCTCTGTCCAGCACACTGATCTTTGCATCCTGGAGTTTTAAATATTCCCCGTTTAAATAACAAATGCTGTCCCACATGGCAAGCTTTTCCTTATAAAAGAATTTTTTAGATAAGGTGAATTATGCTTGCCAGTAGTAGAGAAAGATTATGCAAGATTTGCATAAATAGAGACTAGCGTCTAGCTGATGGATTCCAACTAACCTGATGCCGCTTTTCCAATATTCGGAAAAGGTTTTTTAGACACCCACTCGGCTTTGATCAGTGCGATTACATTTAAAATCTCAACCTAAGAGTTTATTCAGGCACTATTTTTCAAAAGTCCACAGTGTATAGGAAGAAAAATGAGCTTATTTAAGCTTAAGGGGCTGCTGGATAAAATGAGGATTCAAATTAAAGCTGCAAATTACGTAATTTAAAAGATGGTCCCACTTATTTATGCTTGTACTTCTAAATTCAGCGTTTGCAGTCTCACCTCTTAACGAGTAAGGGCAAAACTAAACCAACACTTTAATGAGTGTGTAGGGTTTTCAGTGGTGCATCTATAGTCTGGATTTTTAAATGTTGACCCTGTCAAACATTACAGTGTTACGTGGCGCAAAAGTGCTACTTAAAGACACGTCATTAACGGCCAATCGGGGAGACCGCATTGGCTTGGTCGGTAATAACGGTAGTGGAAAGTCCAGCTTGTTTGCTGTTCTACGCGATGAACTGATGCTTGAGGGGGGTACTAGCCAATGGCCCCCCGCCTGGCGCATGGCCCATGTGGCGCAGGAAACGCCTGCTTTACCTCATGCAGCTGTTGATTATGTTTTGCAGGGAGACGCAACTACCTGGAAACTGTTACAGGAAGCTGCCACTAGTACGGATCTAAATCGATTAGGGTATTTGCAAACGGAACTTGAAGATGCCGATGCTTATACCGCTAAATCGCGTGCTGAGGCTTTATTGGCAGGCCTGGGCTTTAAACAAAGTGAGATGAGCCGGCCTGTAGCAGAGTTTTCTGGGGGATGGAGAATGCGGCTGAACCTGGCACGGGCATTAATGGCTCCCTCAGAAATATTGCTATTGGATGAACCTACCAATCATCTGGATCTGGATGCGATTTTGTGGCTGGAACGCTGGCTTGGGCAATATCCTGGGTTATTAATGGTCATTAGCCATGATCGTGAGTTTCTAGATGGGGTAGTCAATAGTATTGTGCATATTGAATTTCAAAAGCTGCATCGCTATACCGGCACTTACAGTGGTTTTGAGTCGGCTCGCGCTTTGCGCATGAGTCAGCAACAGGTGGCATTTTCCCGGCAGCAAGAACATATCCGCAAGCTTGAAGGCTTTATTAGCCGCTTTAAAGCCAAGGCCAGCAAAGCCCGGCAGGCGCAAAGCCGGGTGAAAATGCTGGAGCGTCTGGAACGTGTGGCGCCCTTGCTCGCGAATAATCCGGTGGCCTTTGATTTTGAGGCGCCGCAACGCACTCCTGATCCACTACTAAGTATGGAAAGTGTAGAGTGCGGTTATGGGGAACACAAAATTTTGAAAAACCTTACGCTTACCGTGCGGGCGGGCAGCCGTATTGGTTTATTAGGAATAAACGGCGCTGGCAAATCAACACTCGTTAAAACATTAGCAGGAGAAATTGCCCCCCTTGCTGGAGTACTTCGGCCTGCTAAAGGTTTAGAGTTAGGGTATTTTGCCCAACATCAACTTGAAATGCTTGATAGGGAAGCGACTCCGCTAACCCATATGCGACGGGTGGATGGCCAGGCGCGGGAGCAAGAACTGCGCAACTATTTGGGACGGTTTCATTTTCACGGGGATATGTGTACCGCGCAGGTAGGGCTGTTTTCCGGGGGCGAAAAGGCTCGTTTAGCCCTGGCGATGATAGTTTATAAAAAACCTAATCTGCTTTTATTGGATGAACCTACGAATCATCTAGATCTTCAGACCCGCGAAGCGCTGACTGCCGCCCTGGCAGAATATGAAGGCAGCCTCATCCTGGTGAGCCATGATCGACATTTGTTACGAGCCGCTGCGGATGAGTTATGGTTGGTAGCTGAAGGTGGTGTGCAAGAATTTGATGGGGATCTGGAGGACTACCGCAGCTGGATGAGTGAAGCGCGGCGTACTCAGCGCAGTAGCGATAAATCCACCTTCGAAAAATCTAATACAGCTTCCCCTGTAACAGCTGCTGTCGCTGAAACAAAAATAGATCGTAAAGAATACCGCAAAGCCAATGCTGCGGAAAGAGCACGTCTTGCAGAGCTAAAAAAACCTTTGACGCAGCAATTAGCCCGACTCGAAGAAAAAATGAGCGAGTTGCAGAACCTGCTTAACTCTCTTAATACTCAGATTGCTGATCCTAAGCTTTATGAGACTGCTGATGGGGCAAAAATAGCACAACTTAGCCAAGAACAGGCCTATACAGCACGGGAATTATCTAACCTGGAAAACCAGTGGCTACAAGTGCAAGAGCAGCTTGATGCTATTGTTGCTCAATAAATGCACCCTTAAAACGGAAGGCAGAACTGATGACTCAGCAGATTCTCACCATTGAAGAGCTGCGCCTTCTTGCAAAAAAACGTGTTCCCCGTATGTTTTATGATTATGCCGATTCGGGGTCCTGGACTGAAACTACCTATCGCGCTAATACTGAAGATTTTTCGCGCATCAAACTACGTCAACGTGTAGCCGTCAATATAGAGAACCGATCGCTTCATTGCTACCTGAACGGCCAAGCCGCTGCGATGCCTGTGGCTATTGCCCCAACAGGCCTTATGGGCATGCAATATGCCGATGGTGAAATTCTGGTAGCGCAAGCCGCTGAAAAATTTGGTGTTCCTTTCACGCTTTCCACCATGAGTATTTGCTCTATTGAAGATGTAGCAGCCCATACGAGGACGCCTTTCTGGTTTCAGCTGTATGTTATGAAAGACCGAGGTTTTATTGAGAGCTTGATAGATCGCGCCAAGGCTGCAAATTGTTCGGCCTTGGTGTTAACACTCGATTTACAGGTATTAGGCCAGCGGCATAAAGATTTAAAAAACGGCTTATCGGCTCCACCCCGACTGACGCTAAAAAATATGATCAATATGGTCAGTAAACCGCGCTGGTGTTTAGGCATGTTAGGCACTAAACGTCATCATTTCGGAAATATTGTTGGGCATGTCAGAGGTGTAGGCGACATGAGTTCCCTCATGCAATGGACTGCGCAGCAGTTTGACCCAACCCTCAGTTGGGAAGATATTACATGGGTGAGAAAGCGCTGGGGAGGAAAGCTCGTATTAAAAGGTATTCAAGATGTAGAAGATGCCCGGCAAGCCGTTCAAAATGGGGCTGATGCCCTGATCGTAAGTAATCATGGGGGCCGACAGCTGGATGGGGCTCCTTCTTCAATTGCTGCTTTACCTGTAATTACAGCTGCGGTGGGTAGCCAGATTGAAGTGCATATGGACGGCGGTATCCGTAGTGGACAAGATGTTTTAAAAGCGATCGCTCTTGGAGCGAAGGGTGTCTATATTGGGCGCCCTGTTTTATACGGATTAGGTGCGTTGGGAGAAGCAGGCGTTACTCGCTGTTTGGAAATCATCCGTAAAGAGTTAGATCTGAGCATGGCTTTTTGTGGCCGGACCGACATAAAAACTGTGGATCAATCTATATTGTGGCCCGGCACTTTTTAAGCTATTAACTTAAGAGTTTGAGTCAGCAGGTAAGGCTTCCTTTCGTGTCTTCCAGAGAGAAACGATGACTCCGCCTGCAATTAAACCGAAGGTTACTGATAATGAAATCACTGCAGGCATTTTTCCTATAAAGCCTACCAGGAAAATTTTTGTACCGATAAATACTAGCACCAGGGCAAGAGCATATTTTAAATATTTAAAGCGATGAATCATGGCAGCGAGTGCAAAATATAAGGCGCGCAGACCTAATATCGCAAAGATATTACTGGTATAGACAATAAAAGGATCGCTTGTAATTGCAAAGATTGCAGGCACGGAATCCACAGCAAAAATAAGATCCACAAACTCTATTAAGCACAACGCAAGAAATAAGGGGGTTGCCCAACGTACCAGTTTTCCTGTGGCAGGATCTTGGCGTTGTACAAAGAAGGCGTTGCCTTCAAGGCTTGGAGTTACCCGCATTTTTTTGCGCAAAAATTTCAGAACAGGATTGTTCTCAATATCAGGCATATGGTCGGCCACTATCCACATTTTTATTCCTGTAAAGACTAAAAATGCTCCAAACACATAAAGTATCCAACTGAATTGAGTAACAAGAACAGCACCTAGGCCAATCATGATGGCTCGAAGGACTATAACCCCCAAAATACCCCAGAAAAGCACTCTATGTTGATATTGGCGTGGTATTGCAAAATACGAAAAAATCAGTGCAATTACAAACACATTGTCCATAGACAATGATTTTTCGATCAAAAAGCCGGTGAAATATTCTGTCCCACTTTGCGCGCCCAGATACCACCATACCCAGCTTCCAAAAATTAGGGCTACACCAATATAAGCTGCAGAAAGTATCAGGCTTTCTCTAATACCTATTTCATGATCATCTTTATGGAGAACACCAAGGTCAAAAGCCAATAGTACGATGACAATGGTTAAAAAACTTAGCCAAAGCCAGGTTGCCTTACCGAGAAAAGGGGTGTGGAGAAAGTCAAGGATAGTTTCCAAGAGATACTCTTTTCTTAATTAAAAATTGATGATTAAAAAATGCTTGAAACGTATGGGCTTGAATAGAGCGTAAAGTCATCTAAAAAACAACTTTACACAAGATAAACGAAGTTTCATTTCTAAAAAAGAAGATAATATAGAAGTTATATTTCTAAAAAAGTTGATTATCAAATATGCACTTAAACTATCGCCATCTTTATTATTTTTGGGTAGTAGGCAAAGAAGGTGGAATGGCGCGGGCTGCCAACCGGTTGGGCATGTCTGTACAAGCCATCAGCACTCAAGTACGCGAGCTGGAAAATTCTTTAGGATATGCCTTGCTTAAACCCGCGGGCCGGGGGCTGATATTAACTGAAGCAGGTATGGCCGCCATGCAGCATGCTGAGCAAATTTTTCAGTTGGGTGAGCAGTTACCAGAAGTGGTACGCCAGGCTGTCAGTTCTCCTGAGCTTAGGTTAACCGTAGGTATCTCAGATGGGCTTCCCAAACTGGCCGTCCGGCGCTTGTTACAACCCATTATGCAAGAGCCGAATTTAAGGTTGCGTTGTTATGAAGATAAATTTTCCGGCTTACTCGCGGATCTGGCCCTGCACCGTCTGGATGTAGTGTTGGCAGATCGGGCTGCTCCTGCCAACCCTAATTTAAAGGTCTATAACCACTCACTGGGCAGCAGTGCCATTGCCTGGTATGCTCCACAGGAGCTTTATAAAGAGGCAAAACGTGATTTTCCGCAATCTCTTGCTCGAATGCCGGTATTGCTGCCTACCTTGCATGCAGCAATACGTCTGCGTTTGGACCAATGGTTTGAAGATTTGAATATCCAGCCCACTGTAGTTGGAGAATTTGAAGACAGCGCCCTTTTGGTGACTTTTGGCGCTGCTGGCATGGGGGTGTTTCCTGCTGTTCAATGGATACACGAGAAGCTAAGCTCTCGCTATAAGGTGAAACGCATAGGGCCTTGTGAGTCGGTCCAAGAGCAATTTTTTGCTATTGGCACGGAAAAAAAAAGTACTGCATCCTTTGGTGCAACGCCTACTTCCAGAAAAGAAAGTTTGAGCTCCTTTATTGCAGTTAAGGGGAAAATATTGCAGGATAGGAAAAGATTAGGGTCTGTTCACCCTATTTTTACTGGTGCGAACGGGCTGCAAACCCTGCCAAGCTAAGCGCACGACGACACCAAAGCTGGCGCCATCTGCTAGGCAGGCAACCACTAGGGGCCGGGTTTGCCCCCTGCCGCCTTCGGGTAGGCCAAAAAACCTATGCGCCAGGTTGCAAAGTCTGGCCAGAGGACAAGCCCGGCGGCGTTTTGGATCGTGCGCATGGCCTTTTTTAACTCGTAACGCATCTGAACTCGTAGCGCATCTGGTAAAAATAGGTGAACCAGCCCTAGAAAGAAGGTTAAGCCAGAGCGTTTTCTAAGCCATAGATTGAAAAAAGGTGATGGGGATGTTGAATGAAGAATTGATAGCCCAGGCAAAACTTCCTTTAGTCTTCTATGTCAATGTATTCCCATTTCGGTTTGTAAAGCCTGGAGTTGTTCAGTATCTTATCTTTAAAAGACGTTCTAACGTTCAGATGCCTGACATCTGGCAGCCTATCTGTGGAAAGATTAGTAAAAATGAGTCTATCAAGGAAGCATTTTTTTCCCAGCTACGGAAAAAGACTGGCCTTGCACCCCTTAGAGTTGAGCCTATCGATAGCGTGACGACTTATTATGATTATTATTATGATTCGGTGCTGCTTGTTCCTAATATAGGCGCTGAACTTCCGGTCGGAGAAATAAATATGGATGCGCAGTTACACTGCGAATACCGTTGGGTGCAGTACGAGTTGCTTCAGTCGCATATTGCTTTTCAAGGGCAGCGCAAATGTTATGCCTTGCTCCATAAAAGCTTGAAGAAGGCTAGCTCACTTAAGTAAAACTGAATAAATAATGACTGATCCTTTGATTAGCTGCCCCAATTGTGCGGTAGAGATTCGACTCACCGAATCTTTGGCAGCCCCGTTAATTGCCGCTACACGTCAGCAGTTTGAACAACAGCTCATGCAGAAAGATGCCGAGATTGCAAAACGCGAACAAAGTGTGGTGGAGAAGGAAGGGCAACTGGCCCAAGCCCAACGCAAGCTACAGGAACAGGTTGCTAGTCAAGTGACTGCGCAGTTAAAGACTGAACGAATGCGCGTTATTGAAGAAGAAGCACGCAAAGCAAAACAGTTAGTGGCAGTGGAGCTTGAGGCAAAAGGGCGTGAACTGGCGGAGTTAAATGAAGTTTTGAAGGCGCGGAATGAAAAGCTAGCTGAGGCGCAGCGGGCTCAAGCCGAAATTATCAAGAAACAGCGCGAGTTGGACGACGCCAAGCGTGAATTAGAGCTCTCCATTGAAAAACGCGTCCAGGAAGGTCTGGCAGAAGTACGCAGTCAGGCCAAGCGGGAAGCTGAAGAAAATTTAAAACTAAAAGTACTGGAGAAAGATCACACCATTGCTGCCATGCAACAGAAAATTGAAGAGCTTAAACAAAAGGCTGAGCAAGGCTCACAGCAGTTGCAAGGAGAAGTACAAGAATTAGAGCTGGAGAATATACTTCGTGCCAAGTTTCCTTCGGATAGTATTGAACCCGTGGCTAAAGGGGAGTTTGGTGGAGATGTATTGCAACGGGTCGTGAGCCAGGCTGGCCAACACAGTGGCACTATTTTATGGGAAACCAAACGTACCAAAAATTGGAGTGATGGCTGGTTAATCAAACTGCGTGAAGATCAACGCAGCGCTAAGGCTGAGGTCTGTGTATTAGTAAGTCAGGCTTTGCCCAAGGGCATAGAGACTTTTGATGTGATTGATGGGGTGTGGGTTACAAGCCCCCGTGCGGCGCTGCCGGTGGCTGCGATTTTGCGGCACACTTTACTTCAGGTGACTTTGGCTCGACAAGTATCGGAAGGCCAGCAAACCAAAACTGAAATGATTTATCAATATCTAACAGGTCCCCGATTCCGGCAACGGGTGGAAGCGATTGTTGAAGCGTTTACCACCATGCAGGAAGACTTGGACAAAGAGCGCAAAGCCATTATGCGACAGTGGGCCAAGCGAGAAGAACAAATTGCACGGGTGATGGGAGCAACAGTCGGCATGTATGGCGATTTACAAGGCATTGCAGGTAAATCCCTTCAGGAAATCGAAGGGCTTGAGCTTCCCCTACTGGACTCTCATAAAAGTTAATAGAAAACCCCTATGCAAACCTTTATATTTGATGTGAGCGGGATGAGCTGCAGCGGCTGTACTGATAGGGTGCAGCGGATGCTAGGTAAATTAAATGGTGTCAGTCAAGCGCAAGTCACGCTAAATCCGGCGCGGGCGACCGTGGTTGTGGATGAGGCAGTCATAACAGCTCATCAAATAGAAGCGGTGATTCATAATCTGGGTTATATAGCAAAGATCCAGCCTTCAGATTAAGTTGAAACTCTTTCTTTTGTAAGAGTCGAAATAATAGGGCAGGGTTGCTCCGTACTCGTTTCTTCGCATTCATGGATGAGCTGCGATAAGGCTTTTTTCATGCGGTTCAAATCTATTAACTTTGCTTGTATTTGCTCAAGCCTTTCACTCGCAAGACGTCGGATGGAGCAGCGATCTGTCCCGTCTTCAAGTGATAAGAGATCGGCCACTTCGCTCAGAGAAAAACCTAACTCCTGTGCCCGTTTGATAAAGCGGATACGACTGACTAGCGAAACCGAATAATGTCGATAAGCCCCGGTGGCGGCAGGCACAGGCAGTAAGCCAAGTTGCTGATAATAACGGATGGTTTCTACTCCTACCCCTGCGGCTTTTGCTAGTTTGCCAATGGTGAGGGTTGTGTTTAAGGAGAGTTGCATCTAGATTTTTAAAACCATTTGACTCTGGGGTTGACTACAGAGTTTATGCTCTATCAAGGGAATGCGCAAAAGGAGCTGAACATGGAACATCAACCGGGAAGTAAGCACGATGGGCATCAAGCAGCCAGTGGGGATCAACAGAGCTCAAACTGTTGTTCGCACTATAAGTTTAAAGTCCAAAAGGGCAGCGACTCGACAGAGAGCGCTACGCAGCCCGCTAGTTTAAAAGATCCTGTTTGCGGGATGAGCGTGACCGCCCAATCTAAACACTTCTACCGTTATCAAAATCACTCTTATTATTTTTGCAGCGCCGGATGCAAAACAAGATTTGAAGCTAATCCATCGCCGTATCTAGAAGAGACCAAGCCGGCCCCTTCCTCAGTAGAACCACCACTTCCTGCAGGCACTCTTTACACCTGCCCCATGCATCCCGAAGTACAGCAAGATCATCCGGGGAGTTGTCCTAAATGCGGTATGGCTCTGGAGCCCGAGTTACCTAGCCTGGAGGAAACCGAAAGCCCGGAATTAATTGATTTCAGGCGCCGCTTTTGGGGAACCTTGCCTTTGACTGTGCTTGTGGTGGTCTTGGCCATGATAGGGCACCATCAGCAGTGGTTCGATATGCAGCTGCAAAGCTGGGTAGAGCTCGGCCTTACTTTACCCATCGTGCTATGGGCAGGCTGGCCGTTTTTTGTACGAGGTTGGCAATCCCTACTTCACCGCAGCCCTAATATGTGGACCTTGATTAGCATAGGTACAGGCACAGCTTTTTTGTATAGCGTAATAGCTACCGTTGCGCCAGAGCTGTTTCCTGTCTCCTTTATGGCAATGGGACGAGTCGCCGTGTATTTTGAGGCAGCAGCGGTGATTATTTCACTGACGCTGTTGGGACAAATATTAGAGTTAAAAGCGCGTTCTCAAACCTCAGCAGCTATTAAGTCACTGCTAGGCTTGTCGCCCAAAACTGCCCGTCGTATTGCACCAGAGGGTACTGAGGAGGATATCCCTTTGAATCATGTGCATATAGGGGATCGCTTGCGCGTACGGCCGGGGGAAAAAATTCCGGTTGACGGCAGAGTACTAGAAGGCCAAAGCGCGGTGGATGAATCTATGCTGACGGGTGAACCCCTGCCTGTCACTAAGCGTAGCGGCGACAAACTGATCGGCGCCACTCTGAACACTTCAGGGGCTCTCATCATGCAGGCTGAAAAAATAGGTTCTACTACCCTGTTGGCTCAAATTGTTCAAATGGTCGTGCAGGCACAGCGCTCCAAGGCTCCAATGCAGAGAATGGCTGATAAGGTAGCGGGTTATTTTGTAGTGGCGGTTGTTTCTGTTGCTGTATTGACTTTTTTTGCTTGGGGAATGTTTGGCCCAGCACAGGGTTGGGTGTATGGACTGATTAATGCGGTTGCGGTGCTCATTATCGCTTGTCCTTGTGCATTAGGCCTGGCTACACCCATGTCTATTATGGTGGCCACGGGGCGTGGAGCAACCCAGGGGGTGTTATTTCGCGACGCTGCTGCAATTGAAAACTTTCGCAGGATTGATACCTTGATTGTGGACAAGACAGGTACTCTTACCGAAGGAAGACCTGTCTTCAATCGCGCGGTAAGTACAGGTAATTACTCAGAGGAAGATATTTTGCGATTGGCCGCCAGTCTTGACCAGGGCAGTGAGCATCCCCTGGCAGAGGCTATTGTGAAAGCAGCACGGGCTCGTGGACTTATATTAGAGAAAGTGCAAGCATTTGAGTCCATCAGTGGGATCGGAGTACGCGGAGAAGTGAATGGGAACTCTCTCGCTCTGGGTAATACGAGTCTAATGGAGCAACTTAAGGTTTCAGTAACAAGCGTCACCCAGCAAGCTGATGCTTTTCGAGCGCAAGGGGCGAGTGTGATGTATCTGGCTGCAGATGGCGAGCTAGCAGGTTTTCTGGTTGTTTCAGATCCCATCAAACAGAGTACGCCAGAAGCACTGGATCTACTGAAACATGCTGGAATACGTATCATCATGGCCACCGGCGATGGGCTGGCCACGGCAAAAGCAGTAGGAGAAAAGCTGGGAATTAGTGAGGTTTATGGTGAAGTTAAGCCCGCCGATAAATTGGCCTTGGTTCAGAGGTTGCAAGAAGAAGGCTGCACTGTAGCCATGGCCGGAGATGGTATCAACGATGCTCCCGCTCTGGCCAAAGCGGATATAGGGATTGCCATGGGCACTGGTACGGATGTCGCCATGCACAGTGCACAAGTTACTTTGGTCAAGGGAGATTTGCGCGGGATCGTGGTCGCGAAAAAACTCTCCGACAGCACCATTGTCAATATGAAGCAAAATCTCACATTCGCCTTTTTTTACAACGCCCTTGGAGTACCTTTAGCTGCAGGTGTGCTGTTTCCCTTTACGGGTTGGCTCTTATCACCCATGATTGCCGCTCTGGCGATGAGCTTAAGCTCAGCTTCAGTGATCAGCAATGCGCTACGACTGCGCAACAAAGCATAAAAGGTAATTACTGTCAGGATATTGAAAGCATCCGCTGCATATACCGCGCAATTGTGTCCGCCTTTTTGTAAGTCGTTGTCGTGGAACAACTTTTTCTGATTGCCTCAAAAAATACCGTCAAAAACACCGAAAAATCGGTGAGCTTTCTTGAGACAGTTGGTAAGCGTGGCGGGTACTGATACATACCCTAATTATCGCCGCTTTACCCGGTGAAGCAGGCCGCTCCCTACGTGTGGGCAAGTTCGATTCTGACTGGCGTTGGGCATCCTCGTCAGGACCTATCACCACAACGCACATCCGCTGCTGATCTGTGTAGTGATGACACACATGTCCGGGCCACATACGTAGCTGGAGCATTCTTGCCTGAAATTTCACAATGAAGCCTGCTTTCAACACGAAACAGGAGCATTGAATGAGGTCACTCACCGTTATCAAATTGGGTGAAAAATTTCTTCGTCCACCGAAGCAGGAGGCTTTGAACGAACTGGCTAGAAGCTTTTTGGCATCCCCGCGCCCGGAAGCCGTCTGTACCCCACACCTAAGGTCATCGACGGTTGAACCAGAATCGGACAGAACCCTGAAAGCAAGTCGATCCCGCCAACGGGTCAACACCGAGTTGGAAGCCGCGATAGCACTTCACAAGGCGGGTATGCCTTGCAAAGTCAGAAGATCAGTTGTTTGTGCGGTGAAAGGTTGGTCGCGTCCTACGTTGTATCGACGTATTGCAGCCAAAAAGTTCCCCGAACCTACAAAAGACGGCAGGTATTCCTGGTGGTGGATTGCTGATGTTTTCGATGATCCGTAATCCGTAACGGTTTCCCGATCCCCACATCTCACGATCAATTTTTCGCCGCTTCTTTTTGGACGCGGCTAAGGAGAACTCATGCCTACGAATTACAAACACTCAATCACGGAAGCCGAAGTAAAGAGACGAGGTAAGCCTCGGAAGGAAAAAGGCAAGCACCTCGTTCCTCGAAAGCATCCTGGATTCGATGGATCGAGTCCGGATGTGCCCGAAAAAATAACTATCCATTCCGTGGTGGACAACAAAGGTCGCCAGACGGGACGGTTGCTTGTGGAAGCTACTGACCCACACAAGAACCCTGTCCGCGCGATGCTGTCCATCAAGGACATGGCGCTGGGTCGCTGTGACGAACTGGCGCATTTCGTAGTCCAAGCGAAGCTCGGTGGACAACTATCACCCAAGAGCCTTCGGGCTCTGGCTGCGACATTGACGGAGTATGACGGCAAAGAGGTGCACGTCGTTCAACGCGATGGCCACCACAGTCTCGTCATTCAAGGCAATCGGTACAGCTTCTATGTGATGGGCGATAGGGTCTACAACTTTGGTACACCTACTCCCATAAAGATTGTGGTCATCAACGACGCTGGAGAGCGGTTAACGTCAGGAGACCTTGAGAGTTGGCATGCTGCCATTGGCGTGCATCTGCCCAACAATCCTTACATGCTGGTGTCCGTGCTGGCCGCACTAGCCCCAGCATTGGTGCGTGCATTTGGGCTGCCAAATTTAATTCTCAGTATTGTGGCTTCAAGCAGTCAGGGCAAGACGACCCTACAGCAGACTGGGCGCAGCGTAATTGAGTGCGCGGACAAGATAGACGATGCCAGCGGCACCATTAACGGCTTGCGCGTGATGATGGAGCGTCATCCTAATGCACCTGTGTTTTTACAGGACGGTCATAAGGTTGAGGATGTGCCTGGATTCATGAGTCTGCTCTTTCTGGTCGCAAACGGGGGGCAACGTCTAACCAGCACTTCCGACCAAAAAATGCTGGCAGGTGCTGAACTGGCGTGTGGCCTAAGCCTATCGATGGAGATGACGTTTCTTGAGATGGTTGGCAGCACAAAAACAATGTTGCCAGAGGGCTTCTCAGCACGTTGTTTTGAAATGGTGCTGCAAGGGCCGCATGGCGCGTTTCACACACTGCCTAAAGCTGTGCCAGCCCATGACTTTGCCAACCAAATCAAGCATGCTTGTGGCAGGCACTACGGCGCAGTGTGGGCGGCATGGATTCCCGCCATCGCCAAGAATGCCGAGAGGCTGCGCGATTGGTTACCTGAGCAATTGAAAATCGCCGAAGCAAAACTGTGTGAGGGACTAGAGATTAAAGACCGTGTGACGTTGCGTTTGGTCAGTGGCTTGGCAACTTGGGTGGTAGTAGGTTGGTTGGCAATCAACCTTAAGGTGTTGAAACTCAAACGCGAAGCCGTTACTGAGGCGATGAAATTGGTCGTGCGTGAATATGTGCGTGGTCAGGCACACCGCAGTACCCCAATCGGCGAAAAAGTCATTAGTACGGTACGTGACCTAATTGACCGCAATAGCAACCGTTTCCCGGCGCTTTCGATGTTCAGCCGCAGCGACCAAAACAACGTTCTTGGTTATACGAAGGGTAATGGTCAAGACCTTGTGTATCTCTTTTTGCCCGGTGTACTCGAAGAAACCTTGGGCGAAAAGTTTGGGATGCCCATGGCTCTTCAAAAGTTGCACGACGCTGGCTATCTGATTAAAAACAGCGAAGGGTGCCAGATTCAGGTGCGGGTGGGAGACCGACGCAAACGCTTTTACGGCATCCGATCTTCGATCCGCTTCGATGGGGACGAAACCGAAGCGGAATGACACGCTGTCGTGTCACGTTGTCACGCCCCAGTTGCGCAGTACGTGCATGCACAAGAAAAGAGAAAAGTTGCTCTCTGCTGCTCTGTAATACGCCAACTCCACCGGCTCCAAGCCGACCACTCAATTCTCAAATTCTTGAAAGTACCACCATGTATTTCTCTCTCCCTTCCCGTTCTCTCGAAGCCAAAGTAGCGCCGAGGGCTTATCGTCGTTCACTGCCGAAGCAGTCTGGTTTGGCATCAAAATCTACCGTCACAAATCGCAGCAAACAACATGCGCAACGCATGGGACGCACTGCATCACCATCCCCTTCGATTTCAGGCAAAACCAACGGTGCTTCACCAAGGAAGGCTTTGCCAATTTCCCCACTTGCACAAGAGAATAACTACCTGCTCAAGTCATCACTGATCGACACGGTACGTGTTGTGGTCGATGCGCGTGGGGTGTTGTTATCTGAATTGACCGAGGCGAACCCTCGGATAAAGCGGGATGGCTTCAAGTACATCGTCTCTTTTCCAGAACAATGCACAACGGCTACGTTGTTCCAGTTTGGTAAAGGCGAGAATCTGCACATTGAATTCAGCGCCCCTAAGCTGCTGACGGGGCAGAACATAATCGGTATTCATGACCTGCATGGCCTCAGCGTGCTCTGTATCAAGAAAGTATTTAAGGCGATTGATTTCCCATGCACCACAGGTTTCAAAAAGCGCATCGAACGCGGCGGCTATCGACTTTCCCGCGTTGATGTTACGGGACATATTGCTTGTGGAACGGCGCTTCGGGCTACCGCATTGATGCGCTCAATCTGGCAGATGTTGGCAAGTCAGCCGGAAGCCATGAAAGAGCTGTCAGCCTACGGCAATGAGACTTTCTACGTCGGGCAGCACTCACGCTACTCGACTTTGAAGCTGTATCGCAAAGACCTCGAACTGCTCAAGCATCCTTTGCCGGCGTCGGTTTTTGCACGCGAGAAACTGGCTGAACGTACAGTTGGCTTGGTGCGCGTTGAATACACCATGCGCAGCCCCTGTTTGCAGCAACTCGGGCTTGATAACCCTTTGGCTTGGACTTCTGAAAGTGTTCAGGGGCAGTTGCAACCGTGGATCGACCGTTTGCAACGCACCAACGGCGCGGTTCCCGATGTGGCGTTGATGAATGAGTTGCCCAACCACCTCCAGCAAAAGCTTGCGGCATGGCTGCACGGCGACACGCTTGCGTTCGTGCGTGGCGTTATCTCAGAAACAGCCCGCGAAAATCGAAACGCGGTGCTGAAGGCAACCGGCATTGACGTGGGCTGTGAATTGACCCCCGATGAGCAAAAGCGCTGTTTGTTTACGTTGCGTGAGATGGTGGGGCAGGGCTTTGCTTTCAAGTCCAACGACATGGTTTGGCCGAAATTCTTGGAAGGCGCAGAGAATGATGGCGCGCAACCCGTTCGTTCTTGCAAGCCCGCGAAGGCACATCGCACCGGCACGTCGAAAGGCTTCAAACGCAAGGCAGCCAGATAAGTCACCCGAGGCTTGGGCAGGGCGTTTTAATGGTCACACGACTGCGCGTGAGCACCGCGCAGCCGCTACAAGAAAGTGGCGTTACAGATATTGGTGTATCCGTAACGCCACTAATTTTCTTACTCCACCACTTTTTGGAGTAAGTCAAACTATGACCACTAACCGTAACCACACAGCGCAGCCGAAACAGCCCCACACGCCTGCCAAATCCACTTTCCGGCGTAGTCCATACCGCGAGCACACAACCGTTATTCGGGTACCTGATTCATTGCTACCTCGCATTCAGAAAATGCTTGCGGAGTGCCGCGCCGATGTTGCAGACGCGGCTTGGCTGAACAAGTAGGGGAATCGGTTTCGTAACCTACCTTGCTGATCGACTCACCGCCTCTTGCACTGCTGGCAAAACGTCCTCATAGTTGAAACCATTTTGACCTTTGAGCGGCGGCAGTGTGACTTGCCGATTCAGCCATTCTCGTAAGCTTTGCCCTTCACCTTGCCGTACCAACGGCTCATGACTGTTGCCCGGATAACGGAACTCTGTCAGGTTCTGTGGGTTGTCTTTGAATTTGTCTTGAAACCCCACTGCTGGCCGGTCTTTGCTGCCACCTGCCCAGGGGTCTTCATCTTCAATAGACGACCACATCGGAAGTCGTGTGTCCCATTGCCAAAGATGTTCATACTGGCGGTTCACGCTTTGCTTGTGGCAAATGCCGCCTTTGATTTGTGGATCAACACGGTTCCAATGGTAGGTGGTGCGACAGCCTTCGCTATGGCCGCTCAAAAAAAATCGGCAACGGGGTCAGCGTCTTGACCCACCGAACAACCTCTTCAATGTCGTCACCACGCGCATCCAACCGTGCCGGATTCAAGGCCGTGTAAATGCCCTCGCGAACACGTTCGCTTGCACGCCTCAGCATTTCTTCTGACGAGCCACCGGGGCAGCCGGTCTTGTTGCCTTCTCGCGTCACGAATTCCGGGGTGATGACCGCAAAACCCTCGCGGTAGTAGAACTGCGCCACAGTGGTTTCCCAGCCCCACATGCCGCCGCAGCCGTGGTTGTGGACGATGACACCGCGCACACCGGGCTGACGCGCAACCAATGCGGCGAATTTCTCTCGATAGACTGCACCGAACAGCGGCAGGTAAAACACGCTGCGGTTCAGTGCGGTCTTGGTCTGAGCTTTGTCGTAGGCGGGTGCGTGGCGAGCTTGTTGGGCGATTGCGTTCTAATGGATGCCGCCGACAATGACCGTGCAGACAATCAGGCTCGAAGCACGTTGGAGAATGTTCATCTGTTGATCCTCTTATTTCACCCGCATCCAGTCCCGCGTCACTTCGTACACATCAGGCATCCAACTTTCCACGTTGCTGAACGTGATAACCATGCGGTTGTTGGCGGGGTCGGTATTCCAGCCTATGCGCTGACCACCCCAGCCAGAAGCCCATGCCGTGTTCGGAACAATGCTGTTTTCCGTCCAGGTGAAGTAGCCATAGCCAGCGAATAACTTGCCCATCTTGCGCGTGGCGGGGTTGCTTCCATTGCTGATTTGCGTAATCAGTGCAGCCCGCACATAGTCACCAAAGCAACCTTGCTCGCGGGAACTGCGTTTTACCCACACGGCAAACCGCATCCAGTCCTCAAGCCGCAAGCGCATGCCGCTGTCTGCCAGCCCGTTTTGTTGGCGGTCTTGGACATACAGCCCCGGCTTGGCCGCACCCATCGGATTCAAAATCTGCTCTTGAACCCACTGGCTCCACGGTGTGCCAGTCGCACGGCTGACCATGATGCCCAACAGAATCGGATCAGTGCTCTTGTAAGAAGTCACTTCACCCGGTTTGTAGTCAGAGAACACGCCCCGCGCAGCTTTGGCAATTCGGTCTTCTGTCACCAGATTGACCAGATTCAAGTTGCCGCGTCCCCACTCCTTGAACTGCTCGGGTGTCCAGATGGAGCTATCCGGGTTGGGATCAGCCGCACCGGATGCCATGCGCAGCAGATCACGCACCGTGGCATTGCCCAACGCTTTGCCGTTCAGTTCCGGCACGACTTCGCTGGCACGGGTTTCCAGCTTGAGCTTGTTTGCACAGATGGCTTGACCTACCGCCATAGCCGTGACCGTTTTGCCCATGGAAAAGCCAAAGAACACAGAATCTGCGTCCGCTGGCGCTTTGGTCTCGGAGTACACCACCGTGTCACCGTCCATCAAAACAAACGCTTTGGCAGGCCGATTAGCCACCAATGCGCGTGCTCGGTCAATGATGGCTTGCTCTGCTGCGGTTGGTGCTCGTTTTTGCAGTTGCGTAGGCGTAGGGCTTGGCTTGGTTTCGTACCACCACGGATTGCCTTTCTTGACCAGTAGCCACTCATCAGGCGCTGCGGCATTACCGTCTGCATAGGGGTTGTTTTGAGGATATACATTCGTTGACGTAAACACCGCTGTGATGATGGTGAAAGTCAGTTGTACAAGGTTCTTTTTCATGGGGATTTTTTCTGTATTCGTCGGTTTGTTTACTTGACACTCAAGCTCTTGCTGGCAATCGCACATTGACCAGCACCAGGGCCAGTTCGCGGATTGGCGAAAATTGAACTGCGGCCTTTGACTCGGTAGTCAGGGCCACGGCCATGCAGGCCGTCGTCGTATTCAACATAGCCACCCCAAGGCGGGTAGCGATCATCAGAAAACATGTACGGATGTTTGTCCTGAATCAACTTGCGCATGGCCGCTTTGTCAGCGTCATTTAGAACAACAAACTCTTTGACTATTTCCCGGACTTTCGGGCGCCCGTCAGTACCGAAGTCCACCTCAAAGCGCACCGAGCCGATGGCATTTGTTATCGCCAGTTTGAATCGCTTGCCTCCGGGATCACATACCGGGCTTTTGTTGTCTCTGAAAAAGGCAATCAACTCCGCGCCGGGCTTGCTGTTGCCAAATATGAGGTACTCGCATAGTCGATCTGCTTTTGCACCCCAAATCGCGCCATTGGCTTGAATGCATGTTTCCCGACCGCGTTTGACACCTTCCTCATAGGCTGACTTTTGAGCCCCGGATAGCTGACGAGTGTTCAACATCGGTTCGGGTGCATTCCAGACCAGATTTGTCGGCACCAGTCCCAAGTCCTGCTCAACGCAAATGTCATCAACACACATGTCGGGCGTGATTGGTTGTGGCTCTTTGTTGTTTCTTGCTTTTTCTAGTCGAGCGGTTCGCTCCCAAGGTTTTTCGCCGACTGTTTGTGCTGCTGTATTGCCGAAGGCCGCACAGCACCCGGCGAGCAAAATCAATTTGCTGAATCTCATAGGTCTCCTTTTGCTGTTCAAAAATAGGCGTATACGCCTCACTACAGGGTGTAGTGTCTCATACTGAGTAGTTAACTACGTCGCTTCTGAGGCTGCATTTCTGCAACCTTGGGGCATGAAAACAGACCTCAAGACACCGGCAGACGAGCCGGGTGTTGACGGTTCTGCCCGTGACCTGCCGAACTCCGTGACGCTGGCCTTGGGTCAGAGCGTCAAACGCCATCGGCATGCCGCCAAGCTCTCGCAGATGAATCTGGCCTTCGCGGCTGAAATGGAGCGGTCGCACGTGAGTCGCATCGAGCGGGGCGTCTCCAACCCGTCGCTGTTCGCTTTGGCGACCATCTGCCATGTGCTCAAGATCACCCTGCCCGAGTTGTTCGCTGGGGTCACCGACACCATTGCGCCAACTTCTCAGGGCGGGCCGGTACGTCGCAAGAACCAATCGGTGTTGGAAAAAGCGCCACCACCGCCCAGCCGCAAGATGCCGCTGCGCTGATTGGCTCGCTGGCGAGTCCCGTGTGATTCAGCCGCTGTTCTGGTCGGTACGCTGGAACCGCACCGCGCCCGTCAGCCGCACCACTTCAGCAGGCCACTCCGGTGAGTCATACAGCCAATGCACGGGCTTGGATGGTGTTTCATGCAGCAGTCCTCGCACCGCAGACGGTACTTGGACACGCAGTCTGGCGTTGAAAGCCCGGAACACTGGCGCGTCCGCGCTTGGGTCAATCAGCAGAACCGTGTCCACCGTGGTTTCACGCCCAGCTTGCACGCCCTCGACACCCACACCAAGCGCCCAGTGGTGCGTCTTGCGGTTGAGCACACTCCGAAAACTCAGCATGACCAAATCGCCACGGCTCAGGGCTCGTACCGCGAAGTGATCCAGATCGGCATCGCCCTTGAACCGTGCGGTCAGTTTGAGCGGTAAGGCCAGCCGGTTGACGCGCTCCACCAGGTCGTCGGCCATGCAACCCTGAAAGTACACGTCATGGAACTCGCGCCACACATCAGCGGGCACGCCGTACTTGCGTTGTGCCATGTGCGTGAGCGCCTCGGCTTTCGCCAGATTGAGGATAACCAACACACTTGCAAGGCAATGCACCGAGCAGGCACCGTCGATTTCGGATTGGCGGAAGCACACACCCATCGGTTCTTCACGTTTGACTTTGACAGTCAGCACATGGCCCACGATCAGTGCCGGGTGCGTCCGTTGCCACCGATAGCTTGGACTTTGAGAGCCAATTTTGCGGGTCACCATCTTCAATAGTCCTCGGGCAACAACACGCAGGTGCTGGCGCGACGGCCATCGTCGCCTTCGGCTTCTGTGATGATCCAGACAGTGGGCAAGTCAGAACGCTTTGATCGCGGTGTTGCTTTCAACTTGTCGGCTGGCACTAAGCGGTACACCGACATGATTCGGGAGCCGTGTTCGAGCGCCATTTCATTCAGTCCGGCGTCCTCTTCGCACACATCACCCCAATCGCCATGCAGGTGTCGGTTGATGAGGAACGCTGAACTGAATCCGGTTTTCTCCAGCAGCGTCAGTGCACCCGGTGTGGCTACGCATTGCCCCAGTTGGAACTTCGCGGCGTTGGTGATGATGGTCACTGGCGGCTTTGTTTGCGCCGTGTCTGTTTGGGTGTCTTGGTTGTTGGTCATGGCCTTCTCCGTGTTGATAAAAATGAACGTACATTGCGGACGTGGCAAAGCCTCGGCATGAGCTATCCGATACTTCGTCTTCTTGAAAAATCAGGGTGTCAGTGCTACGAAAACTGCGTTAGCGGTTCGGCGCTTCGTTGGGGCTTGTGGGACGTTTGAACACGACGCTGCAACCGTCCTGACGTTTGAGTTCACGCCCATCGCGGCTGCTGATAACCGTGTATGGCATGCAGCGGTGTTCAAAGCCGTTGCAGTCCCTGCGCCAGTCGCATGCACGGCAGATGTTGCCAAGTCGTTCAGTGGCTACTTCGCTTTTGAGCACCGCAATAAACCCTTCGGGTGCTTCGTTGGGGTCGAGAACAGCGGGGGTGTGGTTCACAGTAGTCTCCAAAAATGTTTGAAAAGCGCACCGTGCTGGCTTGATGACGGACGTGACAGAGCCTCCGAAGTCATAGGTCGGATCACCTCACGCACCGGCATCACCGGGGCACGGCAAGAAGGGAAATCAAAAAGTCACACGGCCAGTGTTGCGCTACGCGCTGACCCTTACAGGGCTTGGCTATGCCGCTGCATACAAGGCCTTGAGCAGCGTCAGCGGCTTGACCACCGCATCGGCTTTGCGGCAGTCGAGTAGGGCTTGCGCCATCACCCTGCAAACTGTCTCAAAGTCGATTCGTGATGCCAGCGGCTGCACCGATTCGGCGGTCACCGCCATACCTGTTAACCAATGCACCAACGCCGCCAACTGCGGTGCAGTCAGGTGCCGGGATTGACGTGCCGCGATGTACGCCTCGGCCACGAGTGGCGGCAGGTACTCATAGAGCATGCCTTCTGTCACATCACTATCAGGCAGCAGGCGTCGGTCAAACGGCAGCGACTGCAAGTCCGCCAGCAATGCCGCGTGAGTGAGGTACTGCGCCTCCAATACTGCGAACAGCTTCTCGGTGGCTGTGGCAAAGGCGAACGCGCCATTGCCTCGATGCCAGCTTTCGTTGTCGATCAGATGCAGCGCCAGCACCGTGGCGGGGTTGTCGAACAGCGCCGCAGCGTCTTGTGGCGACACGCCCAGCAGCACAGAAAACAAATGGTCACGCTCGGCCACATCACGCCAGTTCATGCACATCAACACGGCATGCAGCGCATGCTGGTCTGGCTCGAAAGCTTCTGATTCGGACTGCGGCCAACCGTCCGGGCTGGCGGCATACGCCAGTTCGATCAGCGCCGTTTCTGCTTGCCGCAGATGCAGCAGCGTTTCCAGCAGCAAGAGCTTGCGCTCGGCGATGCACAGCGGGTCTGGAACCGGCTCCCACAGGGCAGCGATTTGCGTGGACAAGGCTGTCACGTCAACGGTCGGCAACTCATAGCCACGAGCCCACAGAAACCGGGGCAACTCGGTTGGCAAGTCTGGGTGTGCAGCCAAGCCCAAATCCCGCCAGAAGTAGCGCCTCAACAGGTGCGCAATCCAGAGCCGGTCAACAGACTCCGGCAAGGTTGCCAAGCCAGTACCGATGCGCAGCATGAACTGGCGTTCCAGAAACTGCCTGTACAGCAGGTTGTGCTGGCTGGGCAGCCGGGTCAAAAAGTCGGTGTGAAAGGCTGTCTCAAGGGTCGCGAAGGCTTGCGACACCGATGGTTCGATTTGCATGGGATTCTCCATGCCCCGCTGACCAGTGATGGCGCAGGGCTGGACGGATCAGCCGGGGCAAATTGTTAGGGGAAGCTCGCTAGTGGCGAGCGCAGCAGTGCCAAGCGAAAAGTCACGTTGGTTTTCTAGCGGCACCGATTCTCAGAGATTCTTGAGAGTCAGTGCATATTTTATGCCATTTTTACAATAAAAACAGCAACAAATAGTCTAAATTGCGCATAAAAGCAGCTATTTCGGCTAGAAAAACATGATTTTTAGCTTAAAAAAGCCAGAACCGCGACCAAGCACTTGCCAAGACTTGCAATATCGCATATATTGCAAATATGGCAAAAATCATCCCAACTCCCAGCGAAATTCGCGCACTGCGCAACCACTTTGGACAGACGCAAGAACAGTTCGCCGAACGTCTTGGCGTGGCTTTCACCACGGTCAACCGTTGGGAGGGTGGTGACTCCAAGCCTCAACGAGCCGCCATCGAACTACTAGCGCAAATGATGCACGAAGCGGGCATGGCAGAGGCTGCTACCGAAGTGCCAGCCGCCAAACCCAAAGCAGGCCGAAGCAAGCGCAAAACCTCAGCAGATGGTACTGCCGCCCCCACGACCAAACCAATGGAGCAAATGCTGTGGGATGCAGCCTGCTCGATTCGAGGTGAAAAAGACGCGGCTAAGTTCAAAGACTACCTACTGCCATTGCTTTTTTTGAAGCGGCTGTCAGACGTTTTTGATGACGAAATTGGACGCCTTGCGGACGAATACGGCGACCGCGCAACGGCGCTTGAAATTGCAGAGTCCGATCATTCGTTGCTGCGCTTCTACCTTCCACCCGAGGCTCGCTGGAAAGTCATCAGTGGCCGCTACGAGAAAGACGAAGCGCCGTTCGAGTGGCCGCTTGATGAAAAAGGCCGCTCTACAGCGCCCAAAGACATTGGTGAGCACTTAACCAAAGCCGTTCGCGCAGCCGTCAAACACAACCCAACGTTGACGGGTGTGATCGACATTGTGGACTTCGCCGCAGAACGCAACGGTGAGCGGGACATTAACCCCGCCAAATTGCGCCTTGTTGTTGAAACGTTTTCTGACCCGCGCTATCGCTTGGGCCTGGCAGACGTGCAGCCAGATTTTCTAGGCAGAGCTTACGAATACCTGCTGCGCAAATTTGCTGAAGGTTCGGGGCAAAGTGCTGGCGAGTTTTTCACGCCGACCGAAGTGGGCTTTTTGATGGCGCACATCATGCGCCCCAAGCCGGGCGAAACCTGTTTGGACTATGCCTGCGGCTCTGCGGGTTTGCTCATCAAGTTGCAGCTTGTGGCGAGAGAGCTAGACCCCACCAGCCGCGTGCCACTCAAGCTATCGGGGCAAGAGTTGCAAGCCGAAAGCTACGCCGTGGCGCAGATGAACGCCATCATCCACGACATGGAGGTGGAGCTTGCGCGGGGTGACACCATGATTAACCCCAAATTTCGCGAGAGCAACGGCAAGATTCACACGCAGGACATTGTGGTGGCGAATCCGATGTGGAATCAGCCATTCGCGCCCGACTTGTTTGCCAATGACCCATTTGACCGCTTTCGCACCACGGGTGGCATCACCAGCGGCAAAGGCGATTGGGCATGGTTGCAGCACACGCTGCATTGCATGAACGAACATGGCCGCGCCGCTGTGGTGCTGGACACCGGGGCCGTTACACGCGGCTCTGGCTCAAAGAACGAAGACAAAGAACGCAACATCCGCAAATGGTTTGTGGACAGAGACTTGATTGACGGCGTGATCTTGTTGCCAGAGAACTTGTTCTACAACACCACCGCTGCGGGCATCATCGTGGTGCTTTCTAAGCGCAAGCCTGCTGCACGGAAAAACAAAATCATCTTGCTCAATGCCAGCAAGCGGTATCTCAAAGGCAAGCCGAAAAACTACTTGCCTGAAGACCAGATTCGCGCAATCGCTGCGCTGTATCAAAAGGGCGAAGCAGCGGACGGAGAACTGGCGGTTATCAGCCAAGAAGAAGCCGTAAATGCGGATTACAACCTGAGCCCCAGTCGCTGGGTTGGGCAAAACGACGGTCTTGAAGTTGGTTCAATTGCTGGCCTACTGAATTCACTCCAAATGCTCAACGAGCAAGAAGCCAGCCTTACATCTGAATTACTGAATCTGCTGCGTCCTCTTGCGATAACGGAGGATGCATCATGAGTGGGTGGGTGAGTACATCCGTAGCAGATTGTCTTGTACCAGTGCCCGTCGCAGGCAAAAGTAAAGTTCAATCGCGCGACTATAAGCAGGCGGGACGCTATCCAGTTGTAGATCAAGGACAAGATCAGTTTGCAGGCTGGACGGACGATGAAGATGCGGTTATTGATACGCCGCTGCCATTGGTAGTGTTCGGCGACCATACACGTGCGTTCAAATTCTTAGATAAACCATTTGCCCGTGGAGCCGACGGCACACAACTACTTCGACCAAAATCAGATATTAATCCGCTGTTTTTTTTCTACGCCTGTCGTGCAATTGATCTGCCTGCACGAGGCTACAACAGACACTTTACAGCGCTTAAAGAAAAAACACTCTCCTATCCAATCCACGATGGCGAGCAAAAAACTATAGCCAGTGTGCTTCGCAAGACCGAATTGGCGTTGGCAAAGCAAGCGGAGTTATTAAAAACGCTGCGAGAACTAAAGCAAGCGACGATGCAGCAGCTTTTTACACGCGGCTTGCGTGGTGAATCGCAGAAGGAAACTGAAATTGGGCTGATGCCTGAGAGTTGGAACTTTGACCCAATAGGCAATCACTTTTCTGTTGTATCCGGTGGCACACCCTCGCGTGCAATCCCCTCCTATTGGAATGGTGGAACCATTCCTTGGGTAAAAACCACCGAAGTTAACTACTGCGTGATTGAGCAAACCGGGGAACATATCACCCCTGAGGGACTTGCAGGATCAGCGGCCAAACTTTTGCCCAAAGGGACGTTGCTCTTGGCCATGTATGGGCAAGGCGTTACACGTGGCAGAGTGGCCATTTTGGGAATTGAAGCTGCGTGCAATCAAGCGTGTGCGGCCCTCACCAAAAAGGACGATGCTGTAGCTACAAAGTTTCTGTATCACTTCCTCACATGGCGATATACCGCCACTCGGGAGCTGGCGCATGGTGGGCAGCAGCAAAACCTCAATCTGGATATTGTTCGTGACATGCCAATTGCCTATCCCACCGCGCTACAGGCCCAGCAGCAAATCACTGAAACACTTGACGCTATCGACGCAAAGATAGCCCTGCATCAGAAAAAGCAAGCGGTACTCGAAGAACTCTTCCGAACGCTGCTTCACAAGTTGATGACGGGCGAACTCTCCGTCAATGACCTCGACTTGACCGCCATACAGGACTTTGCAACCAGCAACGTTGCAGCAACCACTACTGAAGGGAGCACCACATGAAAAAAGAACTCATTGCCAAGCTTCACAAGAGCTTTGAGGAGTGCGCCCACAAGAGTGATCAGGGCAACGGCGTGGAGTTCTGGCTGGCGCGGGAGCTTCAAGAACTGCTGGGGTATACGCAGTGGCGCAACTTTGAGGCAGTCATTGACAAGGCAAAAGTGGCTTGTGAGAAGGCTGGTCAGGGAGTGTCAGACCATTTTGCTGACGTTAGCAAAATGGTCGAGATCGGCTCTCAGACAGAGCGCCCTGTGGCAGACATGATGCTCACCCGCTACGCCTGCTACCTTGTGGCACAAAACGGCGACCCGCGCAAGGATGCCATTGCCTTCGCCATGACCTACTTTGCAGTGCAGACCCGCAAGCAGGAAATCATCGAAACGCGCATGGCAGAGTGGGAGCGCGTGCAGGCGCGCGAAAAGCTCACGCTGTCACAAAAAGAGCTTTCAGGGGTGCTTTACGAGCGTGGCATAGACAGCCAAGGCTTCGGAAGAATCTTGAGCAAGGGAGATGCAGCCCTGTTTGGCGGGGTGACCACGCAAGGGATGAAGAACCGCCTTGCTGTGCCAGAGGGGCGGCCACTGGCTGACTTTTTGCCCACCATCACCATCAAAGCCAAAGATTTTGCGAACGAAATTACCAACACCCAAGTCAAGCAGCAAAACCTGCTGGGTGAAACCAACATCACCCAAGAACACGTCAAAAACAACCGTGATGTACGCAAGCTGCTGACAGACAGGCAAATCGTTCCTGAGCAACTGCCCGCTGCTGAAGATGTGAAGAAATTGGAGCGCCGCCTGAAGTCTGAAGAAAAAAAGCTGCCCGCTCAGACCACACGCTTAGTTGCCAAACCTGTTGGCAAGGCAAGCAAGAAAACGGGTAGCAAGTAATCAGAACGATCCAGTCAAAGGCGCACGATGAGCATTGAACAACCCAACTTCGACGGCAAACGCAGTAGCGAACTCAGCCACAGCGGCGCGGGGCTAAAAATCAGCGAAGCAGGAACTGTGCAGTTTCCGATGGTGAAACACGCAGTTGAAATCGGCTGGACAGCCATCAAACCCGATGATGCGCGAGGTCACCGTGGTGGGGAGTCAGGTGCGTTCTTCCGGTTGCTGCTGGAAGAGAAGATCGCAGCGTTCAATACTTGGCTGGGTGCCGATGCCGTGCGCTCTGTGGTTGAAACTTTGGACGCACTGCCAGCCACTATTGAGGGCAACCGCGAGATGCTGGCATGGCTTCGTGGCGAACGCCAGTGGTACGACGAGAACGAAAAACGCCATCGAGGGGTCACACTGATCGACTTCGACAACATCGAAGCCAATACCTTCCATGTGACATGGGAATGGAAGATCAAGCCGCCTGCGCGTAAGGGCAACCGCGCTGACGTGATGTTTGTGGTGAACGGCATACCCGTCGCCATCGTGGAGCACAAGAACCCGAAAGACGGTGATGCCATCGAGCGCGGAATCAAGCAGCTTCGCCGCTATGAATTGGAAACCCCGGAACTACTGGCTGCGCCCCAATTGTTCAACGTGACCCACTTGCTGGACTATTGGTATGGTGTGACGTGGAATGCCAATCGGCGCGATATGGCACGCTGGAAGCAGGCACCTGAAGAGACCTATCGCTTCGCGGTGCAGTCGTTCTTTGAACGCAACGACTTCCTGCGCACGCTTGCCCACTGGATTCTGTTTTACGTGCAGGACGGTGAAACGCGCAAATCCATCCTGCGCCAGCATCAACGCCGCGCCATTGATGCCATCCTGACCCGCTGCGGTGATCCCAACAAAACTCGCGGCCTCATCTGGCACACACAAGGCTCCGGCAAGACCTTCACGCTGCTCACTGCGGCAAGACAGATTCTTGAAAACAAAGCGAAGTTTGCGAACGCAACCGTGATTTTGGTGGTGGATCGCACTGAGCTTGAAGGCCAGTTGAAGGGATGGGTCGAGCGGTTGCTGGGCGAAATGCAGCAACAAGACATTGCCGTCACCCGCGCTAAAAACAAGGCCGAGCTTCAGACGCTGCTGGATGCAGACTATCGCGGCCTTGTGATTTCGATGATCCACAAGTTTGAGACGATTCGCAAAGAGAGCTGCCTGCGCGACAACGTGTATGTGTTTATAGACGAAGCGCATCGCTCCGTTGCCAAAGACCTTGGTACTTATCTGATGGCGGCAGTACCCAAAGCCACCATCATCGGATTCACAGGCACTCCTATTGCTCGAACCTCACAAGGCGATAGTACTTTTCAAATCTTTGGCAAAGATGACCCACAGGATAAGCCTTATCTTGATAGATATTCCATCAAGGAGTCTATAGAAGACGAAACGACGTTGCCAATCAAGCATGTCATGGCACCTTCAGAGATGACGGTGCCCATTGAGCGACTGGACAAAGAATTCTTCGCTCTCGCGGACAGCGAGGGCGTTACTGATGTTGAAGAACTCAACAAAGTGCTTGACCGCGCCGTGGGCTTGCGCACTTTCTTGACGGCTGACGACCGGATTGAAAAGGTCGCAGCATTTGTGGCCAACCATTTTCAAGAAAGCGTTTTGCCGCTGGGCTACAAGGCGTTTGTCGTGGCTGTCAACCGCGAGGCATGCGCGAAGTACAAGAAGGCATTGGACAAACTGCTACCGCCGGAATGGACTGAGGCTGTTTATACAGAAAGCGCAGCCGATGCAGTTGACCGTCCTCTGGTGGCGCAATTGCAGCTAACCAGCGAACGAGAGGAAGACGTTCGTCTGCTTTTCAAGAAGCCTACCGAGAACCCCAAAATCCTGATCGTCACCGACAAGCTGCTTACAGGCTACGACGCACCGCCCTTGTACTGCCTGTACCTTGACAAGCCTATGCGTGACCATGTGCTACTGCAATCCATTGCACGGGTTAATCGCCCTTATGTTGATGCCAACGGTGTGCAAAAACGTGTGGGTTTGGTGGTGGACTTTGTGGGTGTGCTGCGTGAACTCAAAAAAGCGTTGAAATTTGATTCGTCCGATGTGAGCGGCGTGATCGAAGACCTCGAAGTCTTGCTCACGGACTTCCTGCAAAAGATCGCTCAGGCAGAGAAGGAATATCTGCGAGCGGCAGAAAATGAAGAAAGTGGCGGCGCAGATGAAAAGCTAGAACGGTTGGTGTTTGGCCGCTTCTTGGTGCCTGAAGCACGCAAAGCGTTTTTTGAGGCGTACAAAGAAATCGAGGCGCTGTGGGAAATTCTCTCGCCATCACCTGAACTGCGCGACCACATCAGCACTTACAAGCAACTCACCCAGCTCTATGCCGCTGTGCGCAACGCCTATGCGGACAAAGTGGGCTTCGTGGCAGATTTGGCCTACAAGACCCGACGTTTAATCGAGGAAAGCGCGGAGCAGCATGGGTTAGGCCGTCTCACCAAGACGGTCACGTTTGACGTGAAAACACTTGAATCGCTGCGCGGTGAGGACGGCACGGATGAAGGCAAGGTCTTCAACCTTGTACGCGGACTTCAGCAGGAAATCGACGAAGACCCAGCCGCTGCCCCTGTTCTGCAACCGCTGAAAGACCGTGCAGAGCGGATTCTTAAAGACCTCGAAGAGCGTAAGACCACAGGCTTGGCCGCGATGGATGAACTCGCCGCCCTTGCCGCAGAAAAAGACAAAGCCATGCAAGCCGCGAAAGCGAGTGGGCTTTCTGCTCGGGCGTTCGCGGTGTCGTGGACTTTGCGTGATGACGCGGCGCTCAAGACGGCAGGCGTTGACCCGATGTTGCTCGCCAAAGAGGCTGAAGAACTACTCACCAAATTCCCCAACGCGCAAGTAAACCCTGACGAGCAGCGCAGGCTGCGTGCCGCCCTCTACAAACCGCTCTTGCCGTTATCGCAAGCGGAGCGCGCGCGGGTTGTTGAGGTTGTCATCAAGACACTACTCGCAGAGGTGGATGCATGAAGTCTCATCTCTACCCCGTACAAGAACTGAGACGCAAGACGCACGCATGGGCAATCAAGCTCAAGGTGAATCCCCGTGTGATCCGCGTTCAAGAGATGCGCCATAAATGGGGTTCTTGCTCATCGGCAGGGACTGTGACGTTTGCCACTGACTTGGCCGATAAAGATGCTGTATTTCAAGACTACGTGATCGTGCATGAGTTACTGCACCTGAGATACGCGACGCATGGGAAGGTGTTCAAAGCGTTGCTGGCTGCACATGTTCCGGGTTGGCGAGATTCATTGAAATACCCTGCTGCTCAAATTGATGGAAAACTCTTTATATCGCGAGGTGATCTATGAAGTTGGTACGAATTCAGGTCAAGAATTTCCGATCCGTTGAAGATAGCGGCGTGTTCGACATTGGTGAACTAACCTGTCTGGTGGGCAAGAATGAAGCTGGCAAAACAGCAATATTGCGCGCAATACACGGTCTGAGTCCCACTGACAAATTTGCATACGACCGAACTCGTGACTATCCAAGAAGATACTTGAGCAAATTCGACGAGCGACACACGAATGGCGAGTCACCTGTGGCAACAACATGGTGGGCACTAGAAGACGACGATGTTCAGGCTGTCGAAGAGGTCCTAGGTGATGAAGTTCTTCGTTCCCGAGAAATCGAGATAACCAGCTATATCGGTAGAAGCGGAACGACTTGGGCACTCAAGATAGATGAAAAGAAATGCCTTTCAAATCTGGAGACTCGCCTTGGACTAACTGCAAAAGACAAGGCGATTTTTCGCAGCATCAACACCACTCAAGAAGCTCTTACTCAACTGAAGACAATGGCCGAGAAAACCGAGCCGTTGAATACGTTACAGCAATCCATTTCCAAATTTCGTGACGGGTCGGCATACCTTGCCGCAATAGATGTTCTGAGCAAGCGTAAGCCAAAGTTTTTTTATACATCTCACTTCGAACGCATGTCAGGTGAGGTGTCACTCAATAAATTGGCAAACGACAAACAGCAAAATGCTGTAAGCGTTGGTGACAAGATTTTTCTCGACTTCCTTGAGTACGCAGGAACCACAGTAGAAGAGTTGAGGGGGGCAACCAAGTACGAGGATTTAGTTGCTCAATGTGAGGGGGCATCTAACGATATTACCGACGAAATTTTTGAATTTTGGAGTCAAAATGAAGCTCTATCGGTCAAGATTGAGTTGAACGAAGGACGCCCCGAAGACCCGGCTCCGTTTAATAGTGGAACGGTCGCAAAGGTGAGAATTGAGAACAAGAACCATCGTGCATCTGTTCCTCTTTCAGAGCGCAGTGCAGGGTTCGTTTGGTTCTTCTCTTTCTTGTCCCAATTTAAGCAGTTGAGGAAGACTACAGGTAAGTCGATCATATTGCTCGACGAACCGGGACTAACACTGCATGGCAAAGCGCAATCAGACTTGCTACGTTATATCGAGAGCAGGTTATTGTCTGAGCACCAAGTAATCTACACAACACATTCGCCGTTTTTAGTGCCATCACAGCGATTGGCTGATGTGCGGGTAGTTGAGGATGTGGTCGACTACACTGACCCGCGAAAGCCTGTCGTAAAAGGCACCAAGGTCTCAGCCGATGTTCTTTCCGTTGACAAGGATACTCTGTTTCCTCTGCAAGCACACCTTGGATACGAGGTCACTCAATCGCTTTTCATAGGCAGTAATTGCCTTCTTGTCGAAGGACCTTCTGACGTTGTTTATTTGCAGGTCATATCGAATGCGCTGAAGAGAAGAAGTCGTACTCATCTAAGCGATAGGTGGACAATTTGCCCTACAGGAGGGCTGGATAAGGTGCTTTCATTCGCGTCTCTATTCTCAGGAAACAAGTTGAACATTGCGGTACTTTGTGATTACGGCAGCGGAGACAAGGCAAAAATCGAACGACTTCGACAGTCTCAAATTTTGGCCAAGGGCAGGGTTTTAACTGCGTCTGATTTCAGCGGAAAAGCAGAAAGTGACGTGGAGGACTTGTTCAATACTTCACTGTATTGCGAGCTTGTCAACAGTGCAATGGAACTCACGGGCGCACTAGCACTAACGCCCGAAAAAATCGAGTCTGCGAACCCCTCCACAGTTCGGGTTGTAAAGCAGGTGGAAACATATTGCCAAACGCTCCCACCTGAAGCTCCGAACTTCGGGCACTACGTGCCTGCCGAATGGTTGCTGCGGAATCCTAGTGTCTTGGATGGAGCAACAGAGCAAATCAATCAAACACTCGACAATTTTGAAAAGGCTTTTCAAGCGATCAACGGATTTCTTGGGAATTGATTTTTTGATTACACCCGCCACTTGCCAAATATATGCCCTTGTACAAAATCACCAAAGACCGACTTGAATCTGTCAAAGAAACCTCGTTCGCCGAAGAGAAACTTTTTGAGCGCAGAGACTTGCAGCGGCTGCTGAAAGCCGATGTGACTGTTCTCGGCGATGATTTGATGGTCATTGCAGAGGAATTTGGCGATTGGGACGAAAGCAGCCGACGCATCGACCTGCTCTGTCTGGACAAACAAGCGCGCCTTGTTGTTGTCGAGGTCAAGCGAACCGAAGACGGCGGGCATATGGAGTTGCAGGCCATTCGGTATGCGGCAATGGTTTCCAGCATGACCCTCGATCAAGCGATAGCTGCCTATGCCCGAAGCATGACGGGACAGGATGCCGAAATCAACGCTCGACGTGAGATTTTGGAATTCTTGGAGCTTGATACAACCGAAGAAGCCGAACTCACTGATGAGGTTCGCATCATCTTGGTATCGGCGGACTTCTCCACCGAAATTACGACCTCCGTTATCTGGCTCAATCGTCACGGCATTGACATTACCTGCGTGCGGCTGAAGCCCTACCGAATGAACGGTGAGGTGCTGGTCGATGTGGCGCAGATCATTCCACTACCAGAAGCGGCAGACTATGAAATCAAGGTTCGCGCTCAGGCGCAGGAAATTAAGAAGGTGCGCAGTGCCCGACAGGAAATCTTCCGTCGATTTTGGGCGCAGTACATCGAGCGATCCAAAGCCAAGACACCGCTGTACGCAAACCGAAGCACCTCAACTGACCACTGGCTGTCTGCTGGAATTGGACGCGGTGGTTTCTCGTTGAACACGTCAGTCACGGAAGACAGGGCACGTATCGAGTGCTATATCAGCATGGGGAAAGACAGCGATGCCAAAAACAAGGCTGCGTTTCATGCGCTAAAAGCAAAGCAGAAAGAGATTGAGCAAGCTTTTGGTGGTGAGCTTGATTGGCAGGAGCTGCCCACGCGCATCGGTTGCCGAATCTGCGTAGATGAAGATGGTGGGTGGAAAACACCTGAAGCCGATTGGCCTGCACTGCAAGATCGCATGCTGGAAAAAATGATGCGTCTCGAAGCAGCGTTGAAAGGGCCTATTCAATCCCTCAAAGTCGCGTAAGGGTCATGACGCTGCGAATCTTCGCCACCAAGAAGCTGCTTGATCGCGCCAAGCCGTCGGTGCTTGTGACTGGCGGTACATCCGATGCGGTCTTGGGGAATTGGTACGCGACGGCCTTATTCTGGAAGCCGCAACTTGCCCTGTTCGTTCACGAAGAAACGCTGCTGCCCGTGCTGATGCCCTTGGCACCGGCTTGCAGCCTTGCAGAGCGGTTTCCGGCACACTTTGCCGCCGTGCTGAATGCCCTCAACGTGGATGCCAGTTTCATTGCCGCTCAGATGGCAGCAATGAGCGAAGTGCAGTACGCCAAGACCAGCAACCGCAGCGTGCTGGGCATCATGAACCAGTTCAGCTATTTGGCCGAGGGCTACCGCGAGTATTTGGAGACCACCGATCTGCTCGAACTGTCCTTGAAACTTGCCCACGTGCCATGTAGCCCACTGTACAAGCGAGAGACGTTTCCAGACCGTGAGTTGCATCGCTGGATCACGGAGCAGGACCAACACCAAGCGCATTTACCGAGGTAGGCATGGCAGCAAAACCAAAGCGAATCAAAGGCAAGCTACTCCACGAGGCTTATACGCCCGCCGAATCTGACGCGGATGGATATTCAGATGGCATTGACTACGCTGCTGTGGTGGGCAACAAGCGGTTCCATTCCTTTCAGGTCTGGCGCGAAAAAGCCGGGGAAAAGCCGTCGTATGTGTATGGGCTAACCTTAAAGCAGATTACTGCGATTCGCGCCCAAGCTGATGCAGAACTATCTGCCCAGAACGCAGAACTGCGAGCGCAGATTGAGGCAATGCGTAGCGCGTTGTCTGAACTCGAAAAGCAATCTGCGGCTAAAGGGACGGCACTTCAAGAGGAAATTGCGAAGCTACGGCACGATCAGCAATGGCTCGTGCATGAGTTGAAGCCAGTCCTGAAAAAAAGAACAAATGACGCGTTAGACAATGGCGGTAAAAGCATCCGCGCAACGTCAATTCCGATGGGTGGTGCTCCAGTCTATAGACTGAGAACAAAACGCCGTTAGGTAATTCCTGCGTTTTCTTGATATTTGCCTTGGGCAGAAAATCCTGAGAAACTCATAAGAACTTGCTCGAAGTGCAGCAGCCAAAACACCCACAGCTACAAAAAATTTCTCCGAATCTCAGGTAGCGTTAAACCACAGTTATTGCTAACTGTCAACGCTTGAAAACGGCCCCTTTCGCGGGCCGTTTTTTATTGTTTTTCCAACCTGTCCAAAGGACTCACCATGAAGAAAATTCGCACTCCACGCGAGGGCGCTGGCGCAGCTTTGTCTGTGCGCAGCACCGCCACATCCAACAGCACGCCGCAAACGCCACCAGAGGCCGTTTTGAGCGGTTTTTCCGGCACCACCGAGCACTTTCTAGCGGCCAGTCAGTCAGCAGCCACAAAACGCGCTTATGCCTCGGACTTGCGGCATTTTTTCGCCAACGGCGGGAGCATTCCGGCAAGCCCTGCGGTTCTGGCCGAATACCTGGCCTCATCCGCTGAAAAATTGTCCGTGGCCACCTTGGAACGGCGGTTGACTGCCATCCACAAGGCACACCATGAGAAAAATCTTGAATCCCCAGCCCAGAGCGAGATGGTCAAGCGCGTGATGCAAGGCATCCGTCGCACGCTGGGCACCAAGCAACGGCAAGTCACCCCGCTGGTCAAAGACGATCTGCTGGCCGCGCTGGTGATGGTCAACCAGCAAAGCCCCGTAAAAGCTGCACGCGACCGCGCCCTGCTGCTGGTGGGCTTTGCCAGTGCGATGCGCCGATCCGAGTTGGTGGCGGTCAAAGTGGAGCACATCACACACCTACCTACCGGCATGGAAATCTTCTTGCCATGCTCGAAGACCGACCAAGACCGCAACGGGCGCACGGTGTTCATCCCGCATGCCAATGACGAAAGCCGCTGCCCGGTGCGGGCGCTGGCCGAATGGCTGGCGATTTCTGGAATTGAGGATGGGTATGTTTTTCGAGCCGTCACCCGCCATGACCGCGTTGCACGGCAGGGCTTGTCAGCGCAGTCGGTGGCGCTGGTGGTGAAGGCATCCGTGGCGCGTGCTGGAGGTAACGCAGCCAATGCCAGCGGCCACAGTCTCAGGGCTGGCTACTGCACCAGCGCCGCAGAGAAAGGTTTGCAGCCGTGGCAGATACGGGAACAGACTGGGCACAAGTCGGATGTGACGCTGGCGAAGTACATCAGGCCAGTGGCGCGGAGAAAGATTCCTAGCCTGCTGTGAGTCATTTTGCTGCGTGTATCGCCAAGGCTAGGTAAGTCTCCTTGGCGTATAGACGTGCGCTGCGTACAAGACTGCCCGCCAATTCTCTGCTCTCATCAGGAGTTTTGTCACGAAACTCCTCAGGGTATAAGGCTGCGAGCCCTTTCCACTTTATGACGCTTCCTGCCCGCGCGTCCAATCTACGCAGGAGATCAATCAGTAAGGCGAATTCCGGCTTCTTTTTGGTGGGTAGTTTCTTCTTGGTGGCTTCAACATACTCCTTCAATGCTAGGTTCAATGAACGTTGGGCTACACGGAGTTGCGCATCCAGACTGCCTCGAACAATGAACTCATGGTTGAGGTCGAATCGAAGCCATACTTGCCCTGTGCTCATTTCAAGAGGCTTTCCATCGTGTTTTTTAGTGGGTAGCTTCATCCTCTTTTTGATCGTCCGAACCGTGAATTTTGGCGCGGGGCTGCTGGTGGACTTGTATGGTTTCTTGTAGTGCTTGAAATCTGCAAGGTGAAACTCCTCAGCAATCTCTATTTCGGTTTTCTCATTCCGATTCAGTGCGTCACAAGCTGCAATGAAGTCCTCATTTCGACGTAAAAATTCCCATGCCCAGCGGCGGTATGACCATTTTTCATGACCCTTGTACCGGTCTAACGAGAGGCCATCGGGGCGCTTGGCTTTTTTAGACTCAACTTTTTTTTCGGACATTTCAGGCCTCTACGTTTTCTGCTGGGAACAAGAAGTCAGCCCATGCTTGCATAAGCTGTCGGCGCTCTGGAAGGTATTCCGCATGGTTGTACGCCGCCCGCACGCTGTTGCGTTCAGTATGCGCAAGCTGTCTCTCAATCACATCACGCCGGAAATGTCCGACCTCATTCGCCCAAGTGCTTGCAGTTGATCGGATGCCATGCGGCGTAAAGACCCCTTTGTACTTTTTGCCATCCATTTTGGCGAACATGTTGTTCAATGCCGTTCGACTGATGGGCAGCAGAGGTGTACTGTTTTTTGGGAATACGAATTCAGAGCCTTGGCTGTGCGACTTCAAAACTTCCAGCGTCTGCAGGGATTGGCGTGACAGGGGTACAACATGCGCATTCTTCATCTTCATGCGCTCTGCTGCGATTGTCCACAAAGCGTTATCCAGGTCGATTTCCGCCCATCGTGCCTCTGTAATCTCAGTTTTGCGAACGAATGTCAGTAGCAGCATCTTTGCCGCAAGCTTCGTGGTCAGGTAGCCGGGGTATGCGTCAATTGCTTCGATGAACTCGGCAACTTGATGGTCAAGCAGGTGAGGGCGATTCTTTCGTGGAGGGATTTCAGCCCATCCCTTCAACGCCTTCGCTGGGTTTTCTTTTGTCTTGTATTTGAGAATGGCATGCTCAAATACCTGTAGTGCGCATTGTCGAACTCTGTCTGCCGTCTTCAAACCATGTTTAGTTGCGCATTGCTCAAGTAGCGCCGTGAATATGGGGCCTGATACGTCTTGGATGGGCAAGTTTCCGATTTTTGGTTTTAGGTCGCGGCGAAGGTAAAGCTCGTTGGCGATGCGCCAAGACTCTGAGCGCCTTTCAAACTTGGTCTTGTACCAATCATCTGCTATCGCTCCGAACGTGTCCGCAACATTTGATTTGGCAAGAATTTTTCCTGTGCGCTTTTCTATGGCTGGATTTATGCCGTCGAGAAGTTTGGCTTTTAGCTCGGCGCGTTTTGCGCGGGCCGCAGCGAGCCCGATCTGAGGGTACTTGCCGATGGTGTAGGTGAACCGCTTGCCGCCATAGCCGTAGTCAAAACGCCAAGACTTGGAGCCAGACGTGGACACAAAAAGGTACATGCCTTCTGCGTCTGCAACTTTTTGCGGTTTTCCTGTGCCCTTGATGGACTGGATTTTTAAGTCTGTGAGAGCCATAACGGTATTTTTCTTAAACGTCTGAAAATACCGTCAATTTTACCGTTGATTTGACGGTATTTCTATAGCCGTCAAGCGCCGTCGTGAGACAGGTGGATTTGCGTAACTTATTGATTTATAAAGATAATGATCCGCCTTGAGACGCCGAGAGCATCCGCTCTACATACCGCGCGATCAAATCAATCTCTACATTTACTTTGCTACCTACTTTTAACAGGTTCAGCGTGGTGGTTTGCCAGGTATGGGGAATGAGATTGATGCTGATATCGCAGCCTTGCGCATGGTCCTTAACGGTATTGACTGTGAGGGAAACACCGTTAAGAGTGATCGATCCTTTTACGGCACAAAAGCCGGCTAATGGTTTTGGTATTTGTACGAGCAGCTGCCAAGACTCGGCGATCTGTTCCAGCTTGATGACTGTGCCAATACCATCAACATGACCTGTAGTTAAATGCCCTCCAATACGGTCTTGCAAGCGTAATGCTTTTTCCAGGTTTACGGGCCCTGGCATGCTTAAGCCCACTGTCTTAGAAAGACTTTCTTGAGAGACGTCTACCTCAAAAATTTCGGTGGTTTTAGCTACTACAGTCATACATGCCCCGTTGACAGCAATCGAGTCGCCAATTTGCACATCTTCTAGGCCCAGTAAAGGTGCGTGGATGGAGAGTCGCACCCCGGCATCCCTCTGGGCTTGGACTGCCAAAGGAAGGACGCGGTGAATTTGCCCAACTGCTGTAATGATTCCTGTAAACATTTGCCATACCCCCAAGATTTTTTTGTTTAAGAAGAGCGAGTTCGGAGAATAATTCTTGCGTCTTCTCCAACACAGCTAGTACTGTGAAGTCTGAATCGCTGTGCTGTCTGTAATGAAGCGATTGCGGGTAATGCTGCTATTGCAGCTCCTTCCCCTAGCAACAAAGGGCCTAGGTAAATTAACAACTCATCCACTAGCCCGGCAATAAGAAAAGATGCATTAAGCTTGGCGCCGGCTTCCAGGTGAAGTTCATTGATTTGTTTTGAGGCCAACATTTGGAGGATGGTGTGCAAATAATTTTCATCATCCACTGGCCTTGGTACATATAAAAGCTGGGCTCCAGCCGCCCTTAATGTTGCTTCCCGTTCAGTATTGCGGTGGCTATAAATTAAGGTGACTGCCCCTCCCTCGCTAGTAAAAATTTTTGAGCTTTCAGGAGTCCGCAAGCGGCTATCCATCACAATCCGCTGGGGCTGACGGACTGTCTTGACAGCCCGTACATTCAGGCTAGGATCATCTGACAAAATAGTGCCTATGCCGCTCATGACCGCACAGGCACTGGCTCTAAAGTGATGACCATCCTCCCTGGCTTTCTGGCTAGTAATCCATTGACTCTGACCATTGGCAAGGGCAGTGCGACCATCAAGGCTTGCTGCAACTTTTAGACGCACCCAAGGTAGGCCTGTAGTCATCCGTTTGATAAAGCCCAGGTTTAAATCACGAGCCTGTTCTTCCAACAAACCCCATTGCACTTTAATACCGGCTTGCTGCAGACGCGCAAAGCCCCTTCCTGACACCTGCGGGTTAGGGTCTTGCATTGCCGCAACCACCCGGCTTATTCCTGCGGCAATAAGAGCTTCTGAACAAGGAGGGGTGCGTCCAAAATGGTTACAAGGCTCAAGTGTCACATAAGCCGTGCTCCCTGTAGTCGTGATGCCTTTAGCCCCTGCATCTTTTAGGGCCATAATTTCTGCGTGATGGCTGCCGGTCTGCTGGGTATATCCCTGAGCAATAATTTGTCCATTTTGAACCAACACACATCCAACCCGCGGATTGGGGTTACTTAAATACAAGGCCTGCTCGGCTTGTGCCAGCGCGGCCTGCATATAGAAATGATCCTCAACGTTAAACATTTTGAATGTGCAGAGTCAGGAAAAATTCAGGAACTAGAGCAGTGCTGCAGCATATGCAAAGCAACAGCCTCTGCAACCTTAATACCATCAACGGCTGCGGAAAGAATGCCTCCTGCATAGCCTGCGCCTTCCCCTGCAGGGTAGAGACCATGCGTATTGAGGCTCTGATAGGTTTGTTCATGCCGTTTGATACGAATAGGTGAAGAGGTTCGGGTTTCCACTCCTGTAAGCACAGCTTCATACATAGAGAATCCTCTGATTTGCTGTTCAAAGGCAGGTAAGGCTTCCCGAATGGCCTCAATCGCATAGTTTGGTAGGCTCAAGGATAAATCAGAGGGACATACCCCGGGTTTGTATGAGGGCACAACAGTGCCAAATCCCGTAGAGGGCTGCTGCTTTAAAAAATCTCCTACCAATTGTCCTGGCGCTTGATAATTGCTACCTCCCAACTCAAAAGCGCGAGACTCCCAAAAGCGTTGCAGCTGCATACCCGCTAGAGGATAGTCAGAAGGAAATTGATCCGCAAACTCCTTAAAGTCACCAGGGGTGATGCCTACTACAATCGCAGCATTTGCGTTGCGTTCGTTGCGTGAATATTGGCTCATCCCGTTGGTGACAACGCGCCCCTCTTCTGAGCTTGCAGCCACCACAGTACCTCCGGGACACATACAAAAACTGTAGACGGAACGGCCATTGTTAGCATGGTGCACGAGCTTGTAGTCAGCTGCTCCCAGCAGAGGATGCCCAGCAAAAGGACCGTAGCGTGCCCTATCAATAATGCTTTGTGGATGCTCAATCCTAAACCCGATGGAAAATGATTTAGCCTCTACATAGACACCACGTGCATGCAGCATTTCAAAAGTATCGCGTGCGCTATGACCAATAGCCAGTACTGCATGATCGGCCTGCAGTTTCTCTTGAGTTTTACCATCGTCGAGTACTAAGGCTCGTAAATGACCTTTTTCAATCACAAGATCGCTTAGCTGGGTAGAAAAACGAAATTCTCCACCTAGGGCTTCAATTTGCTGACGAATGTTTTCTACTACTTTGACTAAGCGAAAAGTGCCTACATGAGGTTTGCTTACGTATAGAATTTCTGGAGGTGCCCCTGCCTTTACAAATTCTGTTAACACTTTACGACCGTAATGTTTGGGGTCTTTGATTTGACTATAGAGTTTCCCGTCCGAGAAAGTTCCTGCTCCACCCTCGCCAAACTGCACATTGGAAGCGGGATTAAATTTGCTCTTGCGCCAAAACCCCCAGGTATCCAACGTGCGTTCACGAACTTTTTTTCCTCGCTCAATCACCAGGGGCTTAAACCCCATTTGAGCTAATATCAGGGCTGCAAAAAGACCGCAAGGCCCGGTGCCAATGATGACTGGACGTAACTTTTTTGTATGGTTTGCCTGAGCAACGAAACGGTAAGTGGTATCGGGTGCAATCGCTAAATGAGGATCTGTATCTTTTAAACGCTGCCATAAAGCGGCATCTTTAGTAGTGCTTACATCCAGGGTGTAAATAAACTGAATCTGGGATTTTTTGCGTGCGTCAACCCCACGTTTAACAATACTAAAGCCTACTAGTTGGGCTACGCTGATACCAAGTCGACTGGCAATTGCCAAGGTAAGCGCATCCGGTGAGTGATCTAGAGGTAGTTTAATTTCAGTCAGTCGCAACATGGTCGGTAGTCATCCGGCAATAGTTGGGTAAAAGCAATATAGTAGCGTTTGAAGACATTTGTAAGCTTTTATAGGTCTTCTGAGCAATATTTCAAAACTTCACGAGGAATTTCATGACGAATCTTGTTAACCATCAAATTCGTTTGGCTGCAAGGCCAGTAGGCATGCCAACGCGCAATAACTGGAGTTTTACTGAGCAAATGGTGGGTGAACCCTCAGAAGGAGAAGTCTTAGTCAAAATACTTTCTCTGTCGCTAGATCCGGCCATGCGCGGCTGGATGAATGAAGGTAAATCTTATATAGCACCTGTGGAAATTGGCCAGGTGATGCGTGCCGGTGGAGTGGGAAAGGTTGTGGCTTCCAAAAATCCCGATTTTGCGATAGGCGATTATGTAAGTGGGGGCTTAGGAGTACAAGAGTACTGCCTGATGTCCCAGGCTGACCTCAAACGTAATAATTTGCGCAAGATTGATTTACGCCTGGGCACTCTTGATCAGTGGCTGAATGTGCTGGGGATGCCCGGTATGACCGCCTATTTCGGATTGATGGATATAGGTCAGCCTCAGCCGGGAGAAACCCTCGTGGTATCAGGTGCAGCCGGAGCAGTGGGTCAGACGGTTGGACAGTTAGCCAAGATCAAGGGGTGCCGGGTAGTAGGCATTGCAGGTGGAAAAGCCAAATGCGATTGGGTAGTGGAAGAACTTAAGTTTGACGCTTGTATTGATTATAAAGCCGGCGCAGTCAAGGAGGGCTTAAAGGAGCATTGCCCCAAGGGCGTAGATATTTATTTTGATAATGTAGGAGGGGAAATTCTAGATACGGTATTGACCCATATCAATTTAAAAGCGCGCATTATCATTTGTGGTGCGATCAGCCAATACAACAATACTACTGCTGTGGCTGGACCAAAAAATTATTTATCCCTCTTGGTAAACCGGGCCCGCATGCAAGGAATGGTAGTGTTTGATTATGCAGACCGTTTTAATGAGGCTATTGTTGAACTTTCCGACTATTTGAAAGCTGGAAAGCTGCGTTCCCGTGAAGATGTGGTGCCTGGCTTAAACACCTTTCCAGAAACGCTATTAAAACTCTTTAAGGGGGAGAACTTTGGAAAGCTGATTTTACAAGTAGCCGCCGATGAATAGCTTTAAGTTTCTGCTTCAGCCAGCAAACCCTTTTTGCGCAGCATAGGTTCTACCGAGGGGGCTCGTCCGCGAAAAGCACGGTAAGCCTCACCCGGTTCCAAGCAGTTGCCGCTGGAATAAATGAACTTGTAGAGACGCTGGGCCACAGGGGCATCAAAAGGGTCCCCGGCTTCTACAAACGCCTCAAAACCATCGGCATCTAGCACCTCTGCCCATAAATAAACATAGTATTGTGAGGCGTAACTACTGCCTGAAAACAAATGTCCAAAGTGCGGCAAGCGATGCCGCATCACAATGGCTGGCGGCATCCCAATTTTTGCAAGCTCTGTTTTTTCAAATACATCAATATCCACATTTGATGGATCTGTTTGGGCATGTAGCGCTAAATCAAGCAAAGCACTGGCAGTGTATTCCACACTTTCAAACCCTTGATTAAAGCGGCGTGCGGCTTTAATACGGAGCACTAATTCATCGGGGATAGGTTCATTCGTATCGATATGCCGTGCATGCTGGCGCAGAACGCTTGGTTCTAGAAACCAATGTTCAAAAAGTTGTGAAGGTAACTCTACAAAATCACGCAACACCTGTGTTCCTGAAAGTTGCTCATACCGTACGTCCGATAAAAGACCATGTAAACCATGGCCGAATTCATGAAATAAAGTTCTTACATCATCCATACTCAGCAGCGTCGGTTTACCCTCGGGGGCTTTTGAAAAATTATTATTATTCACAACGATTGGGGTAACTCCACCTCCGATTTTCGACTGCATGCGATAGTGGCTCATCCATGCACCCCCTTGCTTGCTGCTGCGCGCAAAGTTGTCAGACAAAAACAGACCTTGCAAACTCCCATCTGCACGTTGTACTTCAAAGACGCGTACATCGGGATGGTAAGTTTTGATATGGGGTCGCTCTACAAAGCGCAGACCAAATAAGCGATGGGCGCAGTCAAACATCGCCTCTATCATGCGGTCTAAAGCAAAATAAGGTTTAATATCCGCATCGTCTAGAGCGTAACGTGCTTGACGTACTTGCTCAGCATAGTAGCGCCAGTCCCAAGGGGCGATTGGTGCAGCTTGCCCACAAGAAAGTGCTTGTGCTCTGAGGGTCTCATATTCGTGCTTAGCGCATGCCTTGGCAGGTTCCCACACTTTTAGAAGTAACTCTTTTACGGCGCTTTGCGTACCTGCCATGGTGTCGACTAAAGCATAGTCGGCGTAACAAGCATATCCATGTAGTTTTGCCTGCTCATTACGGAGTAACAAGATCTTTTGCACAATTGGCCGGTTATCATGCTCACCTGGTGTCTGCCCGCGCTGGGTCCAGGCAACAAACGCTTTCTCGCGCAAATCTCGGCGGGCAGAAAAGCTTAAAAATGGCACAATCAAAGAGCGGGATAAGGTAATCATCCATCCTTCTGTGATGCCACGTTCTTGCGCGGCTGTCCGGGCGGCATCCCGAACAAAAATAGGTAAACCCGCGAGCTCTTCTTCAGTCTGCAGCAGTAAATTCCATCTCGCCTCTTCTGCTAATACGTTTTGGGAAAATTGTGTTGTTAAAGCGGCTAATTCTTCCATGATTTGCGCGTAGCGAATTTTCTTTTCAGCCGAAAGCTTCGCACCTGCTCGAATAAAGTCCAGATGTACGCGTTCTAAAAGGCGCAATTGTTCAGTGTCTAGACCCAACTGCTTGCGTTGGGCATAGAGTTGATCAATCCGTTTAAAAAGGCCGGCATGCATATAAATTGCACTGGAATGCTTGGCCAGTCTTGGAGCCATTTGGAGCTCTACCGCCTGCAGCTCAGCTGAGGTTTCTGAAGCAGTCAGGTTATAAAACAACTGGCTAATACGCTGAAAAGAACGCCCGCTTTGATCAAAACGGACCAGGGTATTAGAAAAATTTGGCGCTTCAGTTTGGGCACTGATTGCTTCGATTTCAGCCAAATGTTCTGCTAGTGCCACATCAAATGCCGGGAGAAAATGCTCTGCACAGACCAAATCAAATGGAGGAAGTTCGTGAGGACCCTCCCATTGTGTTAGCAAAGGGTTATTTACAGTTACAGAATTTGTGGCAGAAGAATCACTCATCGTTATAAACCCTTCAGATTAAATAAACATAAAAAGAATTAATGCGATTGTAGAAGCCGTGTGTGAGATCAACATGTTGATCTATCAAATAAGTACAAAGGATTAGGGTTTTTCTACGACCTTAAGATTACCCCTCGCTGAAATGCGCGATCACTGCCACTTAAACATGCGATGTAAAAAATTTTCTGAAAACTATAAATTTTCTTTATTGCAAAAAGATGCGGCAGCGTTTTTTGTTCAGTGTTTCAATCTATTTTGGGGTGTATGAAATGTCTTATTTAAATCTTCAACAAGCAACTAGAAATAATCCAATTTATGCGTGGACCACTAAACCCGCTTGGAAAGAACGATTTTATCAAGTGACTAATGAATTGGGGTTCTTTTATCAAACGCCTTCTCCTGAGGCATTTGCACAAGCCGTGTATCAATGGCAAAGCAAACAGCCCGGTCTTAAGGCCGATGGGATCCTGGGCCCGAAGAGTTGGGCAAAACTAGAACCGAAAACTCGTTATAGTATTGATGTAAGCGGTCCGCTGCCTCTTTGGATTAGCACAATGCCAGAGGCAAGTGAAAAAAATCTTCCCGATAGGCCGCAGAAGAATGGGATAACCGATACGCTGGAAGAAACCATCCGAAAAGATCCTTCCTACCAAACTACGTTGATTAACGCTGGTGTTTTCGTGGGTTCTGTCACGCTTGGCAATTTGAAGCAACTGAGTGCCTTACAGCAGTTTGGCGCAAGCGCTATCGTCCAACCCTTGGTGTGGGCTTTTCAAGGCAACACAGGCGATGATGCCGATAAGCTTTTATATGCATTGGGCTTATTTCCTCCCTTAACAGTAGCAGCCGGTATTACCGGAATTTGGAAGGGGCTGATGGATGATGATGTACTTACAAAGCTGGAAGAGGTGAAACAAGACGAACCCAGTTATCTATCAAAAGCAATTTATCCTACTGCCATTTATGGTTGGTCAGGCCCTGCCTTGAACGCGCAAACGATTGCCAGTAAAGGCGGCGTGGCATGGCAGCATCCCAACGGATTGTGGGTATTTTTAAAGCTGGAGAAGAAAGGAAAAGAGGTTTTAGTCTGCGATTACAAACCTAAAAATGCAGTCAAAATTTTAGGGCCTGAGCTGCCTTTAAAACCGTCGGGTACCCGCTTTATATGGAGAAGTTATAAGGGCGGATTCTAAGATTTTTTAAATTCACACGTATAAGCTTGAGACAATAAATTTTTGCAAAAATCCTCAGGTTTGTCCGGCTTGAAATCGTGAATCACAGGGGGAAAGAGAAATTCAAATGCAAGTTTTACGTAAGGGAAGTCGACACTTTCAGGTCAAGTTGTTGCAAAGCCTGTTAAACAAAGAGAAAAAACGAGCTGGGTTGGGTGCTCCCTTTCTTAACCCTGATGGAGATTTTGGAGGATTAACAGATTCTGCTTTATACGCTTTTCAAAAGCGTCGTCATTTAGTGCCTGATAAAATTGTGGGGTTCAATACCTGGAAAGCTTTGGGTTTGCGCATTGAGAAGGAGCACGCTGGGGTGCCGCTTCTAGGTCAAACAACGGACATGAGTTGCTGGTCTGCCGCAGCAAGCATGATTTTGGGAAATATGAGTGTTGGACCAGGGGGCGGTTCACTCGGCCCGACTGGCGGTCTTTTAACAAATACAGCTAGTCTGCATGCCTTTGCAGAAGGTTTAGGCTGGGAAGCCCTTAATTATTCACCTGGTGTGGGGGAGTTAGTAGAGATAGTCAACCGAACTCCTGTGTGGATTGCTGCTGAAGGCCCAAGTTTTGGACATGCGGTGGTGTTAAGTGGCGTTTATAGCGATGGCACTCATACGGGAGATGGGGTTTTATTCCGCATTCATGATCCCTGGCCGGTGGGAGTAGGGAATGTATATGGAAGTCTTGTTAACCCACTCAAAATACAAGGGGTTTTAGCAGCTTCTTATTTTCATGTTCTAGTACCTAAATAGTTTTAGTGTACCGAGTGGTGGGTGCATTATTCTAATTTTTCAAAGGCTGACAAACTCTGTTTTTCTTAAGTCCTAATCAAGCTTAAGAATTCTTTGCGTAAACTATCGTTTTTCAAAAATGCGCCGCGCATTACGCTAGAAGTCATAGCGGCGCTGTCTTTCACGCCTCGCCAATGCATGCAAAAGTGATCGGCTTGCATGACGACAGCCAGACCGGCCGGATTAATGTTTTGTTCAATCTCGTCTGCCAGCATTTTTACGGCTTCTTCCTGGATTTGCGGACGACTCATGATCCAGTCGGCAATACGTACATATTTGGACAAGCCAATCAAGCTAGATTCTGCGTGAGGTAATGCTCCTATCCAGAGCTTGCCAATAATCGGACATAGATGGTGGGAGCAGGCTGAACGCACAGTAATAGGCCCTACCATAATCAGCTCATCAATACGTTCAACATTTGGAAATGAAGTGACCGCGGGCATAGGCAAATAACGTCCGCTAAATACTTCTTTTAAATACATTTTGGCTACTCGTCTGGCGGTCTCCTGTGTGTTGTGATCACTTTCTGTATCAATGACCAATGAGTACAACAGTTCCTGAACTTTTTCTTGAACTTCAGCGAGTAATTGCTCCATTTCCTGAGGCGAGTGAATGAACTCACTAATATTGTCATTAGCAAAAAATCGTTTGCCTGAGGCCCGAATGCGGGCACGAATCACCTCAGAGATAGGTTTACCTAGCTCATGGGAAGCAGACAGGGAAGGTATTGGGTTAATAGCCAAGTAGAGTCCTTTTTAGGGTTTGCATGCTTGCAATCACTTTTTTATGCAAAATGGTAGTGACATGCAAGATTATACTGATAAGTTCAACTTGTGAACTATAAAGTAATTTTTTATTTCAGGATAGTGTCAAGAACCTAAAACTGCGCCACCCATGATCAGTATCATTGCAATCACTGTCAATGTACTTAGAGTGCCTGCTCCGGTGGCTGCTAACAGGGCAGTAGAGAAAAGCGGAGTAAGATAAGAAAGCGAGCCTATTGTGGCGGCTTCTCCTCGTTTGAGGGCAGTATCCCAAGTAAAAAATGCGAGGCCCATGGGCCCTAATCCCATCATTAAAATCCAAAAACAATCCGTGTAACTCAGACTTTTAGACTCCTCAAACATCATATGGCATAGTAGCGATAAGACCCCAGATAGGGCACAAAATGCTCCCACCAGCCCGCTGGGAAAACTTTCTATCCGTTTGCTAAGAAGTGAATAAGTAGACCAGATGAGTGCTGACACCAAGGCGCAAGCATAGCCAAAGGCATACTGCAGATTAAATTGGAACTTACCACCCGTCGCTAGTAAAACGGCTCCACTAAACCCTAGGGCTGCTGCTGCAATATGCCGTGAGCGCAAGACCGTGCCCGGCAGAATAAGCGGCGCTAATACCACAATCAAAAGCGGCCAGAGATAGTTGATCAAATTCACTTCAATGGCGGGTGCATTACGCAGAGCGATAAAGAGAAAAAAATGGAAACCGAATAGGCCAAATATTCCGAGTGTCAACAGTTTCGGTGTTGCTGCTCGCCATTCGGATAAGCGAGGCACACTGCAGATAGATCCAATCATCAATGCCAATCCTACCAGCAAGAAAGGCGGCAGATGTTGCAGCTTTAGTCCCAAAAAAGCGAGGCTAGACCATAAAAAAATACTGATTAATGCAAGTACAAGAGGTGACATCTTCAGTTTTTAAACCTTGCCGATGAGCAATTAGGCACTAGGCGCGTGTTAACAGATGTTCAACGGTCCAGCTTGCTCCTGTGCATTGCATGGCTTCAAACCTTTTGGTAGCGCAATATAAACGTATAAAACGGTGGCCAAAGGTTTGATTAAGCAGATCATTTTTTTCCAAAGCTTCAAGAGCGCTTATTTGAGTATGGGGTAACTGTAATGTTTCATTCATATGAACGGCTTGCAGAGCAGGCTCGCTGGGGGAAATTTTCTGCGTAATGCCGGCCAGTCCTGCCCCAATCATGCTGGCTAATATCAGATAGGGATTAGAATCGCCCCCTGGGAGTCTACACTCTACTCTGCGGTTATGAGAACTGGCCTCGGGTACACGGAAGGCTACTGTGCGATTATCATAACCCCAGGCAGCGGAAGCAGGAGAAGCGTAAGGATTAGCTATGCGATCAAAAGAAGCAGGGTAGGGGGCATACAGTGCCATTGCCCCCGGTGCAGCGGCTTGCAAACCGCCAATAAAATGAAAAAAGCGCGGGTGGGCGCTGCCATCTTTGGCAGTAAAAGCGTTTCTGTTTTGGGCATCCAGAAGGCTAATATGCCAATGCATCCCGCAGCCCAGTTCTTTAGCATAAGGCTTGGGTAAAAAAGTGGCGTGAAATCCATGCCGTCGCGCAATTTCTCGGGCTAAGCGTTTAAAACGGAATACGGCGTCTGCTTGCGCCAGAGCTTCCCCGGGAGCAAAGTTAACTTCATATTGTCCAATCGAGGCTTCATGCGCATAGCCCGTTACCGGAATACCTTGTACTGAGCAGGCATGAAATAACTGATCAAAATAAGGAGCAAACGAGCTGCTAAGCTCCAAGGACATCATGTCTAACGAAGGCTCTTCATGCGGCACTGTGCCAGATATTCCATGCGCCGGTTTAAGTGAACCATCCTTGTTTTTAAGCACTAAAAAAACTTCCAGCTCAGGAGCCACGATGGCTTTGAGCCCTGCTTCTGCAAGTTTAGTTATTTGTCGCTTAAGCAATTGTCGAGGCGCAACATCAGAAATGTCATAGGGTACCCCGTCAGGAGCCAGCACTGATCCCTGTACATCGCAAAGCACGCTTGCCATACAGCGTGGTGATAAAGGATCCATCACAAAGCTAGACCAGTCCGGTTTAGCGACGGTATCTCCCAGTGTTTCCGGAAAATGTTCCTTGTAAATTTCTGGTGCTTCATAACCATGCACGGATAAACCAAAAATAATGGCTGGAATCTGACAGCCGGCTTGAGCTAAAAATAAGTCGGTGTTGAGTACTTTGCCCCGGGCAATGGAACTTAGCTCTGGTACCGCACATTCCACCCATTGCACACCTTGCTTGGCAAGTATATGTTTTGCGTCTTCTAAAGAATGGATAAGGAGAGAAGATAAGGCAGAGAAAGATGAGGCCATAGTCATATTTAATGATTAGTTAGCAGGTGTGGCAGGGCTACAATTGATATCAAAGGCAGCAGACTACCCTACTAAAGAAAATATCGGCAGCACCAAAGTGACGCATGGGGCTGGGGCCATCCTCTTTTTGATAGATAAAATCCTTGGTTCACAATACCTCCCCCTTTACTTCATTGCTTAGGCAGTTAGCGGATTATTCCGATGCTAAATTACTGATGTTGTTCTTCGGTTTTGTGGTGCCAAAAGCATTGTCTTGGGTTTTGCATCTAGAAAACAGTGCTTGAGAAAGAGAAGGAAAGGATCAATGAATGTCCAGGACTTTCTCATCAACTGCTTGTGACCCGGCTTGGTTGTTGTAGACTCCGCGTAATTTCTCCCGCACTCCTCTCTCAATTTCAGGCCAGGTCACTCGCTAGTACAATTATCAGAAGTTTGGGTTAACGTACTCCCGTAATTTCCTTGAAAAAGGCTGTATTGTTAGGCTTGCGGCCCAGGAAAGCTTCTACCAGTACCTGAGGAGTCTTTTCCCCACCCTGGGCTAGAATCAGGTCCCGATATTTACGACCGGTTTGAGGACTCAGCATCTGATTATCAAAGGCGGATAGCATATCTAGGGCCAACACCTCTGACCACATATAACCATAGTAGCCTGCTGCATATCCACCGACTAGATGTCCAAAACCTGCAGGGAAAATGGTGTTATCCACGTATCCTAAAGCAGTTTGTCCCTGAATGCGTTTCCAGGCGGCCATGGCATTAGCATCTTCGCGGTTGTGAGTTAGTGCCATATCCAGCATGGCATAGCTCCATTGGACCATATAGCGAATACCTCTGCCGAATTTGCGGGCCTTATCAAGCTGCTCAATCTGCTCTTTTGAGAGCGCTGGGCAGCTTGGTCCACAAACCTGTGCAAAGAATTTCAAAGGTTCTTCGCGTCGAGCCCATTCTTCAAACATTTGTGAGGGAGCTTCAACAAAGTCCCGCTTAACACTGGTGCCTGCTTGCGCATTGAACTGAGCGGTAGACAAAAGACCATGTAATGCATGGCCAAATTCATGCAATAAGGTTTCTAGTTCATTTTGGTCCAATCCGTCGCGGTTTAGATTAGTTACCAGAACAGGAATAGGAGTACGCCCCAGCAAGGCTGAAGCATTGCGTACAGGCCAAACAGCCGCATGGTTATATTTTCCTTCACGTGGAAAAAGATCTAGATAGACACCTCCGATAAATCTTCCTGTTGTGGCATCAGAAACATCCAAATACCGTACATCCGGGTGCCAGGTCGGAACCTGGGCTTCCTTGAATTTAATACCGTAGAGGGTTTCAGATAAACGTAGCATGTAACGAACGGAGGCCTCGGTAGGAAAATATTTACGCAGAGCCTCTTGGTCTACGTTATAGCGCGCACGTTTCAGCTGGTTTTGCAAATATGCAGAATCCCAGCGATTAACACGGGTTTGGGCGAGTGGGGTTTTCTCCATCTCTGCTTTAAAGGCACGCAATTCTTCAATATCTTTTTTCTCAAGATCGGCCACTGCGGTACGCACGCTGGCCAAAAAATCCATCACGGTTTTTGGATCATTAGCCATTTTGCGCCGCAAAGAAAAAGCTGCGAAGTCGGGATAACCGTAAATCGTGGCCAACTCTTGCCGTAAGAGGGAAATCTCGTCCAGAAGAGCCAGATTTTTACTGCCTCCTTCGTTTTGTTTAGCCCGCCACATGCGTTCACGGCTAGACTCCTGGCGGGCATTCTCCACGACCGGTAAATATTCAGGATAAGCTAGGGTTAACAAAACCTTGCCTTGCGCGTCACGCTTTGCTTTTTCAATAACAGGTTTGGGCACCCCTTCAAGTTCCGCTTCTGTAAAGGCAAGCACAGTGCCATCTTCACGAATATTGCGTTCAAAATCTTTAGCTAAATTGGTAATTTTTTCATTAATGTCTTTCACCCGCTGACGCTTATCCTTAGGTAAGGAGACGCCTGAATCTTCAAACCCCTCCAGCAAATCTTGCTTGTAGGAGGCCTGGGCAAGGGTAGTGGTTTTAGCAGCTTTAATGCGACGGTAAAGTTTTTCACTCTGAAAAATATCGGTTCCGAAAGGAGAATATTTGACAGTGCAATCGTCTGCTGCATCTCTTGTAGCTTTATCTGGACTTACGTTTGCAAGAATTTCGTAAGGGCCTGCCTTATCTTCAATAAAAATATTCAGCGCGTTCATGGCTGTAAAGATGTTGCGCTTATCTTTTCCGGCTTCAATCCGTTCAAACTGAGCACGGGCTTGTGCGATTTCCTTTTCGCAATTAGCCTTGATCTCTTCTGCCTTAGGCAGAGGTAATAAGGGCCGCTGTATGGATGCTGCAGGGTTTTGTGCCGCAGCAGCCGAGGAAAAAGCCAGGGCAGATAACAGTAATCCATTAAGAAACTGAAGGATTTTCATGCAAAGTCCTTTTTTAAAAAGTGATTTACCCTTTATTATGCATTTTTGTTTTGTTGCCATAGCACATCTTTTTGCCCAGCAGCACGGTTCAGGACGCGTGCCAATATGAACATTAAATCGGAGAGGCGATTTAAATACTGGCGTGGATGTTTTTCCTCTTCGCTTTTTCCGGACTCGTTAGCCTCTAAGGCTACCACGCTCCGTTCCGCACGCCTGGCAATGGTACGGCACATATGGGCCAGACAAGCTGGACGCGCTCCCCCCGGCAGAATGAATTCCGCCAGACGGGGCAAATCGGCGTTGAACTTTGCCAGAGCCTGATCTAGCCGAGCAACATGCGCATCAGTGAGCATGGTGTGGCCAGGAATGCAGAGTTGCCCCCCCAGATCGAATAAATCATGTTGCACTCCCAGCAGAAGTTCTTGAATTTCAGTGGGCAGGGTTTCAGATAAAAGCAGCCCAATGCAAGAATTAAGTTCATCTACATCACCCATCGCGATCACGCGTAATGCATCTTTGCGGACGCGGGTACCGTCTCCCAGACCCGTTGTGCCATCGTCACCGGTACGGGTAACAATAGAAGAAAGTCGGTTTGCCATTTATGTTTTACCTGGACAATGTAAGGGTTATGAGTTCAGAGTGTAGAGTTAGTTACTGCAGACTACTCTTAAATCCTATAGCATAAAGTTTTTAAGATCTTGTTGCTCCAGAGAAATAAGCTTAAACAGCAAAAACTCAAACGAACAGGTGAGGAAGTCTTAGACCTTTTTTCCACAGGAGATGCTTTCATGAAAGAAAAATTAATAGGAATGGCACAAATGCCATTCGTGACGGGCCTGGATTTTGTGAAGCAAGTCTGGAGTAATGTAGAACTTCCTGCGGGAGTAGGGGGGCCTTTAGCTGAATCTTTAGGGAAATTTATTACGCCCACCCTAGATGTAAAAGAAATTGACAAGCGCATTACCGATCTGCGCGCTGTAGAAAAATGGCTGGAACTAAATCTCAATATGCTTAAAACAACCGTGCAGGCTCTAGAAATACAGCGCGGCACTCTACAACAATTATCGCGCCTGGGCATTGGCAAGGATCAAGACGGAAAATCGGGTTCTTTAAAAGATTTCCCCTCTGTTGCTACTGATCTAGCGGGTAAATTTTTGTCACCTCAGCAATGGTGGAATGCTATGAGTGGGCCGGTGGCTGAGATGATGGGCAGTGCAGCCAAGGCCGGCGTAAAAACAGCCGTTAAAAGCACCACTTCAAAAGGCACTACAAAAGTTTCGGCTAAAAAACAGCAGGCAGTAAAGAAAAAAACTGCTGGAAAAAAGACAGCATCTACTCGATAAAGACCCTGCTTTTAGTTTTGTTATTTTTTAGTTAAGGCAAGCTCAGGTTCGTAATTTTCGTAAACTGCTGGCTGCACCGCACAGCGCAAGCGCCAGGGCTACCAGTGGACCGCTAGGGGCATCAAAAATCCAGGAGGCTGCTAATCCCATTAGTGCAGCAGCTAACGCAATTGCAATGGCTAGAGGCATTGCTAAACCGGTACGTTGCCAAAGTCCGGGTGCGATCAACGCAGCAAATACGATGAACAAACCGAGTACCTGTACCGCTAGGCTAGCTACCAGTGCAAAGACAGTAAAGAACCAGCTGTCATAAGCTAGGCGTTTTGAGCCAATAATCGCTATGCCTGATGCACAGCCTAGAAGAATGGTGACCTGAGGCCAGCCCGACCATAAAACATCGGCGGCTAACAGTGCATGAAGATGCTCGGCACCATGGGTATCGCTGCGGGCTACTAACAGCGCAGCGCAGGCGCAGGCAACGTACACTAGACCAATAAGCGCTTCACGGTATTCTGGCCAGGTACGGGCAAGTGTTGCCACCAGTCCTGCTGCCAGCAGAGCGCCAGCGGCGGCCGTGAGTTGAGTGACAATCCAGGCAGGATGCTCTCCCAAGGCGAGGGCAGCTAAAGCCGCTGCCGCCGCTGCCTGGGCTACAGCCAGGTCAATGAAAACCACCCCTCTTTGTAATACTTGCACACCTAAAGGTGCTAGTGCCAGAATCCCGGCGACTAAGGCCAAGATAGGAGGCAAAAACCAGCTTTCGAGCATTAGCGAGTACTTAAAGCATCAATTAATTGCTCAAACCAGCGACCTAAAGCGTCGGGAGTCTCCGGATCATTTACTGTAGCGGGCAGCTGGAGCAGGAGGGCACGATTTTCGAGCTGTTGGCTGAGCCAGCGCGCGGCCCGTGCATCCTGGTAGCTCGTGATAACAATAGCAGCGGGAGGCTTAGTGCGTAATTGCTCCAGTAATTGTTGCAAGTGACCTGGGGTTGGAGCCAGACCAGGTTTAGGCTCCAGGTCAGCAATTTGTTGCATACCCAGCCAATTCCATAGATAAGCAAAACTCCCGTGTTGTGCCGCTACCTTTGCACCTTGTAGCGGGGCGGCTCGTTTTTCCCATAAAAGGATACGAGCTTGCCATTGCGTCTGAAAAACCTCATACCGTTGTGCAATAGCCGCTTGTTGTGCAGGAAATAGCTCTTGAAGCCGTTGGTTCCAGGCTCGAGCCACCTCTAGCAGGCGCCGCGGATCGGCGTGCAGGTGGGGATTGCCTTCCTCATGTATATCTCCGGCAAAAGGGTTACCCCCGGCACCAGGTCTGGCATCCATCAGTTTTACTGTACTGGCAGTGAAAAACAGACCAGGTGCGCCATTTTGCACACGAGGATTGCCGGCGCGTTGCTGTAAGGTTGGTAACCAGCCGGATTCCAGGGAAGCTCCGGTGCAGATGGCTGCATCGGCCGCTCGCAACTGTGCAATCAATGCAGGGCGTGCTTCGATGTGGTGCGGGTCTTGCCGGGCATGCGTGGCTACATGCAGACGGGCCTGTGGAAGCAATACTCGGGTAAGAGCAGCCCATTCGGGTTCGCAGGCAAAGATGGTCTGTGCCTGGCTGTTGCTGATCGCCAGCAGCATGCCAAAGAATGTCACTCCTAGGATGCTAGTACGCATTTTAATAAGTATGGGCACCATGGGCTCCGAAGGCTAAGACATACTGCAAGGCTACGGAGCGACGAGCCGCTTGTTCGAATCCGACTGCACCATGCTGACGCGAGAGCTGCAAGCGCAACGACTGCCTGTGAGAGGGTTTCCATGCAAGCATGAGGGCTTGCTCATTGAGACGACCCGCATGAAAATGGTCCTCATGCGGTATGGCAACCCGTAATCGGTCAAACCGAGCTCCTACCTCCCAGGCGGGCTGAAAACGCCAGACGGCCGATAGAGAAAGAGCCTCGTGTTTTTGCCCAGAAGTTGCAAAGCGGTTGATACCAGTCACTCGAGCAGCTTCAACAGTAAGCCGCACTTGCTGGTTTTGGTTGTTGCCGTCCGGCGCCCACTTCCAGGTGCCATCTATCAGCCACATCTGTTTTCCGCCAAACTGGGCGCCATGTGCGTGGCTGTGTTCATGCTCATCCTCCTCATGTTCATGATCCATATGCTCCTCGTGATCCTCTTCTAGTGCTGCAATGCGTCGGTTTTTTAAGTAGGACAAGCCTACTTGCCAGCTGTGGGAGCGGTTAAGGTCACCCCCGATTTTGGTCGCTACGGTAAAGGCGCCTGCACCACTGACCGCTGGGTCTGCATGTGCAACAAGTTTGTGCCCACGAAAAGCCTCGGCCCCCACCATCCAGTAGAATTTGGTGGGCAGGGTAAGATTTAGGCGCAGGCCATCATCATTCCAGTGGCTCCCTAGAAAAGCGCGGTACAGCAAAGGACGTTCCACAAAATCATCGGCATGAGGATGCTGCTGATTAAGATAGCCAATCTGGGATGCAAAACGGCCGATCCGTGCGCTCAGGCCCAGGGGCAAGGTACGTGTCTCAAGCCAGGCTTCTTCGAAGGATTTTTCCAGTTTTCCTTCATGAGTAGCGACTACAGCGCTTATTTGGGCTTGTAAGTGACGCCCCAAGGGTCCGCTGGCCGTAAGGTCCGAGTGCCCCAATTGCAGGCCTTTATCACGAGTACCCAACTCCAGGGCGCGCGAGGTCGATGTTGCATCCAGTACTGCGCCAAATTGCCATTGTTCAGCTGAGCCAACCTGTTGTGCTTGAGCGCTGAAAATGGACGACAGCATAGCGGCCAATAGGAAAGATGGTTTGTTCATGGTGTTCTTTCAAATTTTTTTAACGAGAGTGTGCATCCCTGCATGCCCATCGAGGGGATATCACCTGACTGTTAGCCTCTTAGCTTGGCGCTACTAGGCCTAGATTCCCTACAATGGTTTAAACAGAACAGTTCCATCTAGTTTGAAGTGAATCGAAAATAGCTGCTGAGAAACAATAAATGCTTGCCGGGAGAGGGCACCAAAGTAGGTGGAAATTCCTGTTTATTATTGCGATTGTATTATCATTAGCAATTAAAGGTCAAGCAGAAAACTGACTCTTAAGCGTTTCCCTTACACTAGCTATCTGCTTAGTCTTAGTATCAGGAATGGAATACATCTTTGGAACGCCATACACGCCAACGCCAAGCCATTTATGAGGCAATTGCTGCATCGAGTCGTCCATTGTTACCTCAGGAGATTCTTGAGGCTGCTATAACAGTAGTCCCGCGCATGTCCATTGCTACGGTTTACCGCACTATCAAGGCTTTGCTTGATGAGCGACGTATTTGCTCAGTTTTTTTGCCCGCCCAAAACCCTCGTTATGAATTAGCCAAACCGGGTCACCACCACCACTTTCAGTGTCGTCAGTGCGATCGGGTCTTTGATATTGAAGGTTGCCCCGGCAATCTTGTAACACTGGCGCCCAGAGGATTTGTGGTTGAAGATCATGAGCTTATTCTGTATGGGTGTTGCAGCGATTGTGTGCTCAAGAAAACTTCCTTAAAGAGAGGTAAAGAGGGATACGCTTAAGATTTGCTGACTGACCCCACCTCAATAAGTTTTTGTATAGCTTAATAGCTGTCTTTAACGATGAAAAGATCCGGAAAGCTTTCAAGAAAAGCTAAAAAGCTAGAAGTAAGGAATCGCTTTAGCCCTTGCCGGTGCGACTTGCTCACCCCGGAAATGAAAACGCCCAACTGAGAACAGTTGGGCGCTGAATTTTGGTGGTGGAGTCGCGACCGGAATCAAACTGATTTTCTCAACGCATGAGTACTGCTGCGGGTGTTTGTCCCTGTATTGGCATTGTCTAACAACTCAACCCATGCTGGGATTCAAGGAATTTCACTGCGCAACCAAACTCATCGCCGACATCGAAACCATGCACATGATCCGAAAGAGGCCACACATTTGTCCCAAAGGCGAAGTTACATCCGCTGCTGAACAATTCTATAGTTTGGCTTTCTAAATCAGTCGCGTTATCGTCGCATTTATTCAACCTTATCCTCTTATTGCGACAAATCTTTGGCATCTCGGACTTCTTCCCGGCTGAAAGCGTCCGAAAAAACAGGGGAACTTCAACTTCATTCCCGAGAACCCTTCCAGCCTCATATCTCGTTGGAAAAAAACTTCCACTTGACTACTTGAGCACTTGACAAAATACGATTATCGTCAAGCCTTCTGTTGCCAAGCAGACGCTGCAGGCGGTAATCGCCAGGAAGGAGCAGCCTGCGGCAGCAGAGATCTGGTTCCGCTTTGACGGTGAAAGTCTCAGCAGGTCGAACAAGCGGCCGACGGCGGCGTCACCGGCTCCGCTGAGGAGCTCCAAAGGAACAATGGTTCACGCTTCATCCTAGGTAATACCTCAACCCAAACTCAAACTGGAGAAAGAAAGATGGAAAAGAAGAGCGAGCAAAAGATCGAGCAGAAGGACTTCGACAAGCGCGTGGAAGACCGTAAGGACGTTCGCTTGATCGATCTCGAAGGTCTCGAGGATCTCGAGTTCGTCCTTGGCGGTAGTGCCGCCTGCAACAAGTCAAATTAGCAGGCAAATGAGCACATCGAGGAAGGTCGTTGTTCAGTGGTGGTAGTAACGGGACCTCCAGCAAATCGGAGTGAGGATCAGATCCTCTCCCGGTGGCTTGATGCCCGATTTCATCACTCCATTGGCGCCACGGTCTTCCTTGATCGGACGCGGGCTCCCGACGCTCAGTGGCGCCTGTTGCGGTTGTACGACCCAAAGATGCCGGGCGCTCTCTTCGGAGTCGCGGTGGCACTTCCCGGAGGCACCTGCTTCTGGGTGCCAGAGGAGACAGCCCAGGCCGGAGCGCTCTGCCCCGCGATTCTGGATCTCCGGCCGCGTCGGATCATGACTACCTCGGTCGGACGTGATCTGTTGCGTCGTGCCGTGACACTGCAGGCTCGCTTGGTGCGAGAATACGACCAATGGGTGATGGTCTGCACGCGCCGCTTTCTGCAGGCTAGTGGACGCTTGGCGATACTGTCGGACATTGCCCGACTCGTCGAATACCAGCGCCTCTACAATGAGGAGCGATCGGTCGACGAAGCGCCAGACTGGGAGGCGCTTATCGCACAGGAAATGGTTGCCGTGCAAGAGGCCGACGGCCAGATTGTATCGGTCGTTCGGCGTGGGATCGAGACCAGCCGGCTGATCAGCATCGGTGGAACCTACACGTTCCCTTCGTACCGTCGGCGTAGTTTCGCCGAGCGTGTACTTGAGTTCGCGGTCGATCGGATCGTTGCCGCTGGTCGCACCGCCCACTTGGTCGTCGACATCGACAACGGCCCTGCGGTCGCGCTCTACCGCCGGATGGGCTTCGAGTGCGTCGGGTCGTCCTACGTCGGCTACCCCGAGTACCTATGAAGAGGAGGCAATGACCGCGTCTCACCTCCATCCATGACACGCAGCAGCAGGCGATTGACCGTGCGCGGGACATCGCCATCAACCAGCAGAGCGAGATGCTCATCCAAGGGCGGAATGGCCAGATCCGTGAGCGCAACAGCTACGGTGACGACCCGTCCCCGCCCAAGGGCTGACGTGGAGGCAACCATTCGCGTTGGCACGCGCACAAGTGGTTGATGAACAATGCCGTCTGCGAGTGCCACGGCGAAGAAGTTGGCGCGGGTTTCGAGAGAAGATAGGGCGGAACAGGGGCGAACCGGGGGAATTAGGTCGCTCGTGCCCGGAGTGGCTGGCACACGCAGAATGGCCCGGAACCCCGCGTGTCATGCGGGAAGTACAAATGAAAACGCCCAACTGAGAACAGTTGGGCGCTGAATTTTGGTGGCTCGGGGCGGAATCGAACCACCGACACAAGGATTTTCAGTCCTCTGCTCTACCGACTGAGCTACCGAGCCAATTTTTTCTTAATACCCTTCAGATAAAGGCGAGTATTAGGAAAGCTTTAAACTATAACATAAGCTTGAGGTTTATTCCTCATTTTAAATTTTTATAGGCTCAGCGTATGCTATGCAGATGAATGCTACCGATTATGCAGTAGATGTGCTGGTGGTAGGAAATGGCGTGGTTGGAATGGCGGCCACTTTAGCCTTGGCCCGCTGCGGGTTGAATGTGGCGCAGTTGGCGCCTCACTTTGCTGATACTCCTAAACCGCAAGGGGATTTCAATCCTCGAATTTATGCAATAGCCCCAAAAGTTTTATCCTGGTTGGACACACTGGGGGTCGGCCCTTTGATGGACGCTGCCAGGCAGCAGGTTATTACCGACATGCAGATTGCCTCCTCTTTTAAAGAGAAGCAAGGCAAATTGCATCTATCTGCCTACGAAGCAGGGGTGCCTCAGTTAGCGAAAGTGATGGAAGAGTGCTTGCTCACCCATGCCCTGAATACGGCGATTGTCATGCGGCCAGAAATTTACCGGCTTGAAGGCGCTATAAATGGTTTGACAATAAGCAATACCGGTGTTTTGGTACGAACAGAGCGACAGACTCTTACTTGCCGTTTGCTGGTAGGTGCAGATGGAGCAAATTCGGTAGTGAGAGATTTAGCGGGTATTGCTTGGCATAGGCAGCCTTACAACCAATCGGCTGTTATTGCTAACTTTAGTGGGCCTTTACATCACGGTACTGCCTGGCAATGGTTCAATGCAGACAATATCTTGGCATTGCTGCCTTTGCCACAAAACCAGTTGGGTATGGTGTGGTCTATGCCGACACAGAGGGCTATTTCTGTAACGGAAAATCCCCAACTGTTGGATACGATGCTTGCCCAGCAACTGGCTCAGTCCCATCCGGCCCTTAAGCGCCAAGGCCCTGCCTTGTCTTATCCCTTACAAAGGCTTCTTGTGAATAGCCCGGTCATGAACAGAGTTGCCTTGGTGGGGGATGCTGCTCATGTAGTCCATCCTTTAGCAGGGCAAGGCTTAAATCTAGGTCTTCAAGACGTAGAAATTCTTGTCGACAAAATTAAACAAAGGGAGTCCTATCGAGATTGTGGGGATTTTCGGATTTTGACGCGCTACGCGCGGCACCGGGCTGAGCAGGTTCTGGTCATGAGTAAATTGACGGACCGTTTGGCAACTTTATTTGAACCTTCATCCGGATTAGCGGGCTTGGCTACAAGAACGATGAACTTGTTAGGAACTAGTTCAGTCTTAAAATCCTGGTTAATACGTGCTGCTTTGGCAAGTTAAGAGCAGAGTTTTATGATTCTCAGGGGTGTTTGTATGAAACGTTTTTCTCAAGTTTTAATTTCAACAATTTTTAGTCTGGGGTGCGTGGGGTCTGCCTTGGCCCAAACCGCTCAAGAAAATATTAGGAAAATGCTGGAGTCGAAACTTAACGGTTTAAAAATTGAAGGAATCACTAAGACCCAGGTTCCTAGCCTGTATGAGGTTCGAATTGGAGGCGATCTGGTCTATGTGGATGAATCTGGCAAATACATGTTGCAAGGGAGTTTAATGGACCTTGCAAATAGTAAAAATCTTACCCGCGAGCGAACCGAACAACTGCAGGCTGAAGCTGACAAAGCGATGATGCCAACCTTATGGTCCGATGCCACGCTGAAAAATGCAGTAAAACTGGTTAAGGGAAACGGTAAGCGCAAAATGGTCGTGTTTGAAGATCCTAACTGTGGTTATTGCAAAAAGTTACGGCAAAGTATTGAAAACATTAATGATGTAACGGTCTACACTTTTGTTATTCCTATTTTGTCTGAAGATTCGAGCAAAAAAACCCGAGATTTATGGTGCTCTGCTGATCGGCAAAAAGCTTATGATGACTGGATGTTGCGAGGAAAAATTCCCGTAACTGCCGCTAAATCTTGTGAAGATGTGACTGACGAGTCGCTTGAGTTAAGCCAACGTTTGAAGGTAAGAGGTACTCCAGCCATATTTTTTGCAGATGGATCACGTGTCCCCGGATTTTTACCGCCTGACTTGCTAGAAAAGCGCCTGGCGACTGCTAAAGCGGTATTTTAAAAGGGGTTTTAAGAGAATAAAAGAACAGCCTTTCGCAAGGTAAAAACACTAGGGCCTGTTCCCACTGTTTTTCCCAGTGCGAACAGGCCCTAGCTTTTATCCTGGAATTTTCTAAACATCTGTTTTGTAAACAGTTTAGGAGCAGCCCGTAGTGCTGCTCTTTTTGTTTTTAAGCAAACTGCTGGTTTACAAAATCCCAATTAACGAGTGCCCAGAATGCCTCTATGTATTTGGGCCGAGCATTGCGATAGTCAATATAGTAAGCATGTTCCCATACATCACAGGTCAGCAAGGGTTTATCTGGGCCAGTGAGGGGGGTGGCTGCATTACTAGTGTTCACAATATCTAAAGAACCGTCGGACTTTTTAACTAACCATGTCCAGCCCGAACCAAAGTTGGTGGTGGCAGATTTGGTAAAAGCTTCCTTGAAGGAATTGAAATTGCCAAACTTGGCATTAATGGCTTGAGCAATCGCTCCAGTTGCTTCTCCACCGGCCCGGGGAGCTAGGCAAAACCAGTAAAACGTATGATTCCAAATCTGGGCGGCATTGTTAAAAATCGTACCAGACGATTTTTTGATTATTTCTTCAAGCGAAGCATTTTCGAACTCAGTCCCTTTGATTAAATTGTTTAGATTCGTTACATAGGTCTGATGATGCTTGCCGTAATGGAACTCCAGGGTTTCTTTGGAAATGGAAGGAGCTAAGGCATCTAGCGGATAAGGCAGTTCGGGCAGTTTGTGTTCCATAGTCGGTTTCTTTCTAAGCAGTCCTTGCTGATCGGAAAGTGTTTTAAATCCAATCAGACAAGGAGTAGTGAGTTATTGTTGGGCCAGCTTTTGATTTTAATTGTAACAAGCAAAGTTTTTACAAATGGTCAGTCCGCACTGCTTTTAGTAGTATTACTTTTCTGAAAGATTGTAGGTAATGACCTCACGCTGACCGTCATGCCAATGTAACAATAAATGCTGTCCAGGATGCACTTGTCGGCTCGATGTCACTGGAAGGCCCTGAACAGTGGTTGCAAAAGTGTAGCCTCGTGCCAGTAATTGCATAGGGTCTGCAGCGTTTAAACGGATCCGCAAATTTTCCAAAACTAACTGTGCTGTTGAGAGACGCTTCAGCCAGCTAGTTTTCAGCTGTGCTTTAGTCTGATCTAAAAGCTGCCTAGGAGCTGCAGTCTGAGGTAAGCGCAAACTCAGGCGGTAAGCCGATCGATTCAGGCGTAAAGTTTGTTCATGGAGAGTATGCGTCTGGCGTTTTGCTAAACGCATGCTGAGGATCTGGATTTTTGTTTGCAGGCGCAGCACATGCGCTTGCGGATCAATCAAACTACGCTCTAGTTCGTCTAGACGTTGTGTTAATTGTTCTAGATGGTTTCTCTGTGCTATTTGTAACCGCTCGGATAGAATCTGAATCTTTAGGAGCCACTCTACGCGAGCAGGCGTTGCCATTTCTGCTGCAGCGGTGGGAGTTGCTGCCCGTAGGTCTGCTACAAAATCACAAATTGAAAAATCAGTTTCATGTCCTACGCCTGAAATGCTTGGCATAGGACAGGCCGCTAAAGCACGTGCTACCGCTTCGCTATTAAAGGCAGCCAAATCTTCTAAAGATCCTCCGCCCCGTGCCAGAATTAAAAGATCAACCTCTTGACGTTGACTGGCCGTTTCAATAGCCTTTGTGATTTCGCGGCTGGCCTGCTCACCTTGCACGGTAGCTGGGTATAGAATGAGGCTTACATGGGGTGCACGCCGTGAAAAACTGGTGAGCAGATCCCGCAAGGCTGCTGCGTCTGGAGAAGTCACCAAACCGATCCGAAATGCAAATCCGGGTATAGGGCGCTTGCGTTGGATATCAAACAGGCCTTCTGCAGCAAGCTTCTCTTTGAGTTTAAGAAAGGAGGAAAACAGATCGCCTTGCCCGGCGGTTTTGACTGCCTCCACGACCAGCTGCAAATCTCCCCTCAATTCATAGACAGTGACCCGAGCGGCAAGCTCGACTTTACGGCCTTCTTGGAGCTGGTCTCCAAATAATAAGGCCCGGGGACGGAACATGACGCATTTCAGCGCTGCAGTCTCATCCTTCACCATAAAATAGATATGCCCGCTGCCTGCACGGGTAATACCGGATAATTCACCGCTAACCCTTACCAAGGAAAAATCTCGAGTCAAGTAGCCAGCAATAGCTTTGGATAAACTGGAAACTGTTAAAACATGTCCCGTAAAATCAGCCTCTTCGTTCTTTAATCCAGAGTTTATGCGGGTTTTGAAAGTAAATCTTTCCACAGTCTTTGCTAATCCACCCTATTTAAGTTATGAAAATAAATGCTGCATAGAATTTTCATTCTAACTTATTGATTTTAATAGGTTTTTACTTGTTACAGTGTATTTAGAAAAAGTTTATTGCTTTGTCTTTTTGAGTAAGGAACAGGTAAAATCCAAAACTATTCACAAAGTTATCCACAGCAGGTCCCTGCACGCGCAGTTGCTTTTGCTGAAGACAAAACGCTACAGTTACAGGTTTAAAGTGGCCTATTAACGCTACTTTAAATAAGTTTTCTGTGTATCTATTTCTACTTTTTAACTATTAGTAAGGATACTGCTTCTTGTTTGCAATTTTTATAGCTGCTGGCTGGCCCATTTGGTTTTTACTGCTCACTTCTATCGTGACAGTAGCACTTATTATCGAACGTTTTATTGCTTTAAAACAAAACAAGATTATTCCGCCAGGTTTACTGATGGACGTACTAAACCTGCATCAAAATCAGCAAGTCACTCCCGAAGTGCTGGCCAAATTAAAAACCAATTCACCTTTCGGTCAGATTTTGGCGGTAGGTTTGCAAAATGCAGGAGCTTCCAGAGAAGTTCTTAAAACTGCAGTGGAGGAAGTAGGGCGTCATGTGACGCACCGATTATCCCGTTTTCTCAATACTCTTGGAACCATTGCCTCAGCTGCTCCTTTGATGGGACTGTTTGGGACAGTAGTGGGTATGATAGAAATTTTTGGGGCAACGGGGGGGGCTACAGGCAGCACCAATGTTGCCCAGTTAGGGCACGGTATTTCCGTAGCCTTGTATAACACCGGTTTTGCTATTCTTATCGCAATTCCCGCTTTGATTGCTTATCGCTACTTTCGTGGGAAAGTGGATGATCTGGTAATAGAAATGGAGCAGCAGGCGATTCGCCTGATTGATGTTGTACAAGGCAGCCGGAAATGAATTTTCAGCGTCATCGCCCTGAGGAACCTGAGATTAATCTAGTGCCTTTAATTGATGTGCTGCTGGTTATTATTATTTTTCTTGTGCTGGCCACGACGTTTACAAAATTCTCTGAATTGCAAATCACTCTGCCTTCAGCTGAAGGAAAAGTAGATGAACAACGGCCCCGGGAAATCAATGTCGCTGTGTCAGCGGATGGACGCTATGCCATCGATCAGGTGGCTGTACCGTTTAAAGATGTTGAGGCGTTTTCTTCTGCCTTACGTATGGCTGCAGCAGAGCGTAAAGACCCAGTCTTGATTATCAATGCAGATGCTGCTGCTAGTCACCAAATGGTGATTAATGTCATGGAAGCAGCGCGCAAGGCGGGGCTTGCCAGGCTTACTTTTGCCACTCAAAAAATTACTCCCTGAAATCTAGCGCTGCAATGAAAAAGCGCTTCCCTCAATGGTGGCTAACTCCAACTTGGCGCTCTTGGTTGTTGCTAGACCAGTCATGGTTATTTCGCGGTTTAGTGGCTTCGCGTCGATGGATGTATCAGCGCGGCTGGTTTAGATCTGTTCGCCTACCCCTCCCTGTGATTGTGGTTGGCAGTATTTTAGTAGGCGGAACTGGAAAAACACCTCTCGTCCTATGGCTTATAGAAGCTCTGCGAGAGCGGGGCTGGAAAGTGGGGGTAGTGTCTCGGGGTTATGGGGGAAAAAGTGCGCAAGCTAGGCTAGTTAATCTGCAAGACAATCCCTTGCAAGTGGGCGATGAGCCTTTGCTGATCGCGCGGCTTGCGAGGGTGCCCGTTGCGGTTGGTCACAGTCGGGTAGCGGCAGCCGAACTTTTACTAGAGCATTGCCCGCACTTGGATCTAATCCTTAGTGATGACGGCTTGCAGCACTTGGCCTTAAAACGCGATGTTGAAATTGCGGTCATGGATGCCCGCGGTTTTGGTAATGGCTATATGTTACCGGCGGGTCCTTTACGTGAACCGCCATCACGGCTTAATAGTGTGACGGCAATTGTCCTGCGAGATAATGCTACAGTGCCTTTCACGAGGACTCCGCTTTTCCGCATGAACCTTTCAATTGAAAGCTTTACTCATGTTTTCAGTGGGGAAACTATGGATTGTTTGGCCTTTGCTGCCCGCTTTAAAAAGCGGCTTGCTGCTGCAGGCATTGGCTATCCACAGCAATTTTTTAAATGCCTTAAACAAGCGGGGGTAGAATGTGCGGAGTTAAGTTTGCCGGACCATTTTGATTTTGCCGCCTCTCCATTTCCCGCCGACCCTGAGTTGGTTGTTGTGATTACGGAAAAGGATATGCTAAAAGTTCAGCATTTAAAAGATGAGAGAGTATGGGTAGCCAAGGCGCGCACAGCGGTAGAGCCCGGCTTAGTTGCCTTGATTGAACAGAAAATAGAGAGTCGATGTGGATCCAAAACTGCTTGAATTGTTGGTATGTCCGGTCACTAAAGGAAAACTACTCTATGACCGCGACAAGCAAGAGCTAATTTCCAAACAGGCACGTTTGGCTTTCTCGATCCGAGACGGCATCCCCTGCATGCTGGTGAGTGAAGCACGTGTATTAGATCCAGATGAGTATGACCCACAACCAGGTACGGAAATAAGCTGAGTATGGAAGATTTCATTGCGATTATTCCCGCACGATTAACTTCCACCCGATTACCTGAGAAAGTATTGGCAGATATTGGCGGGGTGCCCATGGTGGTACGTGCCGCCAGAAAAGCCATGGCTAGTGGCGCAAAGCAGGTTATTGTGGCGGCAGATGATTTTTTAATTGTTTCCGCTTGCAACCACTACGGTGTGGACGCTGTGTTGACTGATAAGAAGCATGCCACGGGAACCGACCGTTTAGCCGAAGCAGTTCATTTGCTTGGATTAGACGATGAGGCAATTGTGGTCAATGTTCAGGCAGATGAACCTTTCATTCCCCCAGAACTCATTCAAGCAGTTGCCCATCTGTTAGCCAGTCGATCAAACTGTTCTATTGCTACGTGTGCGCATCCTATTCATACTCGGGCAGAGATTTTTAATCCTAATATTGTCAAGGTGGTCTGTGACGCCCAATACCGGGCGCTGCTTTTTTCTCGTGCTCCCATCCCCTGGGGGCGGGAGTGTTTTGCTAAGTTGGATGATGAGCTGTCGGCTAATGCTCCCCCCATTTTGCGCCATATAGGTTTGTATGCCTATCGAGCAGGCTTTTTGCGAAAATTTCCAAAGCTTTCCAATTGCTTATTGGAACAATTTGAAGCACTAGAGCAGCTGCGCGCCTTGTGGCATGGGTTTGAAATCGCGGTACAGTTAATTGATCATCCGCCGCCGAGTGGAGTGGATACACCTGAGGATTTGGCTCGCGTTAGAAAGATAATTCAGCAGGAAAGTGAACTTTAAACCGAGCTTCCGCAGGCAAATCCGCTAGCCCAAGCCCATTGAAAGTTATATCCGCCCAGCCAGCCGGTTACATCTAACACTTCACCAACAAAATAAAGCCCTGCTACTTTGCAGGACTCCATGGAGTGTTGTGATACTTCCCGGGTATCAATTCCCCCCACAGTCACTTCTGCTTTACGGTAGCCTTCGCTGCCGCTTGGAGTTAAGCGCCAACTATGGAAACTGGCACCTAAGTTTTTAAGTAATTGATCATTTACCTCAGCAATCTTTCGGTTACTGGCCTGCTCCCAAAGCGCAGATTGTTTTAGCCAAAGTTGAACCAAGCGCTTCGGGAGATAAGATTCCAAACTAGTGTCTAGTTGGCTTTTGCTTTGTTTTTTCTTTTCTATGAGGGCTTTGGTCAAATTGATAGCTGGCAAAAGATTTATGTCCAGAGAAGAATGGTTTTGCCAATAACTGGAGATTTGTAAGATTGCCGGGCCCGATAAGCCGCGATGGGTAAAGAGTAAATCTTCATAAAACGAGACAGTCTTACCGCGCTCAGCATTGCTTAAAGAGGAGGTTTGCACTTCTACAGGTAGAGATAGGCCTGCCAATCCAGCAAAGGCTTGCCAGTGAGATAAAGCGAAAATTAACGGTACCAAACCGGCTCGGGTGGGAATAATTTGATGATCGAACTGTTTTGCAAGCCGGTAGCCAAAATCACTGGCTCCTATTTTCGGAATAGATAGACCTCCTGTAGCAATGATTAGCTTCTCAGAACATAACTCTCCTGCTTGCGTCGCCAGCAAAAACTTGTGATTAGAGCGCGTAACCTTATCTACTTTGCAGGGCATAAACCAGTGCACCTTGCCTGCTGCACATTCATTGCGAAGTAAAGTAATAATTTGTTCAGCAGAATCATTACAAAAAAGCTGACCTTTATGTTTTTCATGCCAGCCAATGCCGTAACGGTGCATTAAAGCTAAAAAATCAGCAGGGGTATAGCGAGACAGGGCACTTTTACAAAAGTGGGGATTGTCCGATAAAAAATTTTCAGGACTTGTGTTGATATTAGTAAAGTTACACCGTCCTCCTCCCGATATTCTGATCTTTTCACCCGGGCTTGGCCTATGTTCAATGAGGGCGACTTTTCTCCCCCGCTGGCCTGCAACGCTCGCCGCAAACATGCCAGCGGCGCCTGCGCCGATGACAATCACATCAAAGTTCATACGCTTGGATAACGAGGCTATGATTGGCCGGGCGGCCGACGATCGCATTTCTCCTGGGCGCAAGCCTGGGCTTGGGCGAATGTCTGTTGGGCAGCCCGCCCATGCAACCAGCGCAAGAGCCAATTCAGTGCCCGGCCCGTCCCTAAGCGTCCCAGCCATTTCCGATTACGTGCGATCCACGGATAAATCACTGCCCAAACAGGCTGTAAACGGGGGTTAGCCCATAACTTTGCAATTGCAGCAAAACCTGCAGCTTGATAGGCAGCGGCAAACACAGGGGGGCCAATCATCCAGTTTCCTTGCGCATCGCGCGCATGAATCAGCTGCATCATGGCCTGGCGAGAGTGACCTTCAACCCCGGGAAAGTTTTCAGAAGAGCAATCAACAAATAAAAGCTGATTGTGAAGATCATATTGCTTTAATAAGCGTATTTCATGAGTGCATAAAGGACAGGAGCCATCAAAATACAGGGTGAGCGGATAGTGAACTGTTAAGGCATGCATTTTAAAAGAAGGCAGTGGATCAAGATAAAATTTCAATCAACCCAGAAATTGCACAGATCGAATTACTAAACCTTACAACAAAAGGGAGTGCTGTGAAAATACTAGTCTTAGGCGGATCCGGGTTCATTGGACAGGCTGTCGTTGAAGTGTTGGCAGAACGCGGCTATGAGATAACCATAGCGACTCGAAAGCCTTTGAATCACCTATTCACTCACAAAGTTTGTGTCGTTAAAAAAATTGAGTTTCACCGACTTAGGAGAGTGAGCGATTGGTTAGGCTATATTCGCGGTTTTGACGTGATTGTGAACTGCGTAGGGATTTTGCGTGAGCGTTGGAAAGAAACTTTTGAATCTGTTTATCATGAGGTGCTCGCTGCGATAGCTAAAGCTTGTAGCATGCTTAAAAAAAGATTTATTCATATCACTGCATTAGGCCTCACGCAGCAGGCGCAAAGTCGCTTCATCCTGACGAAACGCTTGGGGGAAAGGGCTATTGAACAGATAGAGGGAGAAATATGTATTGTCCGTCCTTCACTGTTAGATGGAAAAGACGGCTTTGGTGCCAGCTGGTTACGCCGTGTGGCTCAATGGCCGATACATTTTATTCCTACATGTGCTGTCGGTAAGATTGCTCCGATGAATGTGCGTGATTTAGGGGAAGCGATTGCAGCCCTTTGTGCTTGTTCTACTGAGTGTTTACCCACAAGCGTAGAATTTGGAGGGGAAAAGTATTACCAGATGAGACAATATCTGGATGTGCTCAGAATCAAAAAACGCCTGCAATCAAGTTTTCTTTGCCTGCTTGCATAGTCCGTAGCTGTGCCCATATCTTTGATCTATTGCATTTAACCCCACTTTCCTGGGGGCATGTAGAGCTAATGCGACGTGACAACCTACCACGGCAAGAAGATGCATTCGCTTTAGGACGATGGATTGGAAGGCGGCCCATTGTGATAGGTGCCCAATCCATACAAGGCAATGCCGCTAATTTTCCTCTAGAAAAAACGACCAGAAATTAGGGTTTACTCTTTAAATCTAAAAATCTGTACTTCTTTAAGTGAAATGACAAGTTTAATTAGCAATAAACATAAAAAATTAGAGTATGCAAAGAAACCGACAAAATTTCTTAAGCAGCTGTCTGCACGCAAACTAAGACGTAAAACTTTTGATGAATATGCCTTTTCTGAATTCACTACTATCAAACGGCACCACAAATATGTGGCATCTAAGCACCCAGCAAATTGTCCAATTTGTCTTGAACGCCTTCAAAAAAATGCGCGCGGTACACGATATCTTTATGCTTGTGTACACTGCCTTGCACAATGGACTTCCGATCTCAAATGTTTTCGATGCAACACCTTTCGTGTTTGGCGCAACAAAAAAGAAGCACGGTGTAAAGGGTGTGGTCATTTCATCCTATCGTTTTGTTCTAACTGAAAAAGATTGCTGCGCAATCAATAGCGGGTAACTGACCATTGGAAGCAGTGAAGTACTTTTCCTCTCATCCGAAACTGCTACTGCTTCTTTTTATGGTTGATATTTCAGCGTAAGAAAAATAGAACTTGCAGATCTTCCACTTTTGTTTATACTGATGAGTATTAATTAATACTGATTGGTAAAATTCCTAGCATGAAGCGTATCGCAATTGTGGGTAGTGGAATTACTGGCTTGGGAGCGGCCTATACCTTATCCAGGGATTATCACGTTACCTTATTTGAAGCTAACGACTACTTCGGTGGTCATGCTCATACGGTAGATGTGACATTGCAGGGTCAGACACATGGTGTCGATACTGGTTTTTTAGTTTTCAATCATCGCACGTATCCTGAACTGCTTAAGTTATTTAATGAACTAAAAGTTCCCACAGCAGAGGCCGACATGAGTTTTTCTGTCACAGTTAGGGATTCCAAGTTGGAATGGTGTGGTTCTTCTCTAAATACGGTGTTTACTCAGCGCCGCAATTTGCTTAATCCTCGTTTCTTCAGAATGCTGTCGCAGATTTTGCGCTTTAATAAAGAGGCTACTGCTGCCGCAATCAGCCAGCAGTTACCTGAGCTGACGTTAGGAGAATATTTAAAGGCCGGTGGGTATGGTGATGAACTACGAGACTGGTATCTTCTACCAATGGCTGCCTGCGTATGGTCTTGTCCTGCTGATACCATGCTGGCTTATCCAGCGGCAACTTTTATTCGATTTTGCTATAACCACGGCTTGTTGCAAGGGTTTGAAGGGCGCCCACAATGGTACACCGTGAAAGGGGGCTCCCGTGAATACGTTAAACGGATCACTACAAAGATTACAGATAAGTGCCTTAATACTCCCGTATTAGGCGTTCATAGAGCGGTAGGAAGGCTTCCATTAGTTGAAACGGCCCACACTACGGAAAGCTTCGATGCTGTACTTATAGCTACACATTCTGACACCGCATTAAAGCTTCTTAAGCAAGCGGACAGCGCAGAGATTAGCATTTTATCCCGTTTGCGTTATCAGAAAAATCAAGCTGTGTTACATACCGATGCTTCTGTTTTACCTGCAGCGCGTAGGGCTTGGGCAGCGTGGAACTACGAGAGCACCGGTAGAAAGCTGCAAGACACATCGGTCTGCTGCCATTACTTGATTAATCGCTTACAGCCTCTGCCATTTAAGGTCCCCGTGATTGTTTCGCTGAACCCGATCCGGGAGCCTGAGCATATTATCCAATCGTTTGAATATGACCATCCAATATTTGATACTGCAGCCATTCATGCGCAAAAAGAACTGGAGAACATTCAAGGCAAAGACAATGTATGGTTTGCGGGCGCTTGGACAGCTTACGGCTTTCATGAAGATGGACTCAAAGCCGGATTATTAGCTGCGCAACAGATAGGAAAAAGACTTAAGCGGTATGAGGAAGATCCGATTTGGATAACAGGAAAAGCAGCGTCATGATTCTCCCATTAGCGTCTATTGCATTTGGTTTAATCCGGCATAAACGCTTAAAACCTGCACCTCATCATTTCTCTTATTCAGGTTTATTTGTGCGACTTCCCATGCGCACAGGTTTTAAGGATGAAGGGTTCTGGTTCAGGCGTAATCGTCTAGCGCTATTGAGTTTTTTTGATCGCGACCACGGGGATGGAACTACAGATGCACTGGCTTGGATACAGGATGTACTAGCTACCTTTAAGGTGATGGATGCGGATGGGGAAATCTGGTTGCACACATTTCCCCGTATGTTTGGCTATGTATTTAAACCTGTCAGTTTCTGGTATTGCGAACGCCTTGACGGAAGTTTGCGTGCCGTACTGGTGGAAGTTAACAACACCTTTGGTGAGCGTCACTGTTATCTTCTTGGAAATCCAGATGGTAGCCCTATTCGGGCCGGGCAAACTTTGCATTCAGGTAAAGTATTTCATGTCTCCCCTTTTAATCGGGTTGAAGGCCATTATCAGTTTAGATTTTTGGTACGCAATGATCGCTCTGTGGCACGCATCGATTATTTTGATGCAGAAGGTTGTGTACTTCAAACTTCTTTGTCTGGGCAGCATCAACCTTTGTCTGCTAGGTCAGTAAGCCAATCTTTGTCAATGACACCCTGGTTCACCGTTGGTGTAGTGCTGCGTATTCATTGGCAGGCAGTCAAATTGTGGCTAAAAAAAATTCCCTTTTATTCCAAACCTACACCACCCTTGCAACAGGTCAGTATTGCGGGGAGACGCAAGCCTTCTTCCCTCTCTTCTATTTCCAAGGAAAATCTTTGATGAGCTCACATGTCCTTGACCCCTCCCCACGCCACGTTAAAACTCACTTAAACGGTGCCCCTGCCAAGGCGCGTTTTGTGCTGAGCATGTTGAACAACCTTGCGGTAGGGGAGTTAACTCTAAAACTGCCGCAGGGTAAGACCTTAAGGTTCGGTGAGGGACAGCCTAAGGCTGATATCACGATACATAGTTGGGAGTTGTTTGATCGTGCGCTGGCTGCAGGGGATATCGGGTTTGCCGAAAGTTATATGGACGCCCAGTTCACAACAGATAACCTGGGACGTTTGTTGACTCTTCTTAATGCTAACCGCCAGGCTATCGACAGCGCCCTGTATGGATCGTGGTGGGGACGACTAGCTTATCGACTGAAACATCTTCTGAATCGCAATACCAAAACCAAGGCGCGAAGAAATATTCAAGCCCATTACGACTTGGGTAACAGCTTTTATCAAGAATGGTTAGACTCCAGTATGACCTATTCCGCTGCTCTCTTTGCAGGGGATGAAGAAAAACCGCTTGAAGTTGCTCAGCAAATCAAGATTAAGCGTGTATTTGAGCAATTACATTTGCCAAACTTAGAGCGTGGTCGGGCGCAGGTTTTGGAAATTGGTTTTGGTTGGGGTGGTTTTGCTGAATATGCGGCAAAACGCGAGATTCACACCACGGGCCTGACCTTATCTTCAGAGCAGCTAGCCTATGCGCAAGAACGCTTGCAATCTCAAGGTTTAGGAACATTTGCTCATTTTAAGCTGCAAGATTACCGGGATGAGCTAGGACAATATGACGGTATTGCTTCCATTGAAATGTTTGAAGCAGTAGGACTGCAATATTGGGACAGCTACTTTGCTTGTATAAAGCGTAACCTCAAGCCTGGGGCACGCGCTTGTATTCAGACCATCACGATTGATGAAGCGCTTTTTGAACGCTACACAGAGGGTACCGATTTTATCCAGCAATATATTTTCCCCGGGGGAATGTTACCTTCGCAAGAGCGTTTTGAGCTTTTAGCAAAAGCCCATGGTTTGTTCGTCGAAGATAAGTTGGCCTTTGGAAACGATTATGCCTTGACACTCAAACATTGGCGGGAAGCTTTCTTAGCCAAAGAGTCTATTGTTCGGGCCCAAGGATTTGATAGCCGCTTTTTCAAAATGTGGGAATTTTATTTGGCCTATTGCGAAGCCGGTTTTAATACGGGATCGACCGATGTTGTGCAGTACACCTTGCGCAAACCCGACTGATAGAAGAGCTGCTTCTTATGCTGAAAAATCTTAGCCTTTTTTTTCTAATGCTTCTGAGTAGTCTCGCGTTACAAGCACAACCTTCTTGGATTACAGAGGCAGTGCCAGGTGCACAAAAAGTAGGGGGAGGAACCCTACGTTTTATAGGTATGAAAATTTATGATGCCGAGCTTTGGGCCAAACCAGGTTTCGATGTCAATAAATTTACTGAGCAGCCTTTTGTGCTAAAGCTCACCTATGCACGCTCTTTAGTGGGTAAATTGATTGCTGAACGTTCTGATAAGGAAATTCGTCAGCTTGGGCTAGCCGATGAGATGCGGCGCAAAATCTGGCTAGAGCAGATGATCAAACTGTTCCCAGATGTTAAGCAAGGCGACTCCTTGGCAGCCGTGTATATCCCAGGAAAAAGCTTAACCATGCTGCGAAATGACGCGCTTTTAGGCGAAATTGGTGATCCAGAATTTGCCCGCGCCTTTGTTTCCATTTGGTTGCACCCTGACACCAGTGCACCTGATTTGCGCAAAGCTCTGGCGAGCAATCGGTAGTCCATCTTGAACTCGAACCCTTCCCAGGAATACAACTCTAGCAAGGGTCCAGCCCACCCTAACCCGAGCTTATTGCCTACAACCGCTTTACCAACGCTTTGGAAACGTTTCTTATATGGATTTTACGGTCTACCGTTGGCATTTGTGGCGCTACCTGTGTATGTGCATATTCCTGCCCTCTACGCCAAGCAGACCCATCTTTCCCTTGGCTTAATTGGTCTGATTCTTCTGGCTACTCGTCTATTCGATGCTGTGCTGGACCCTTGGTTAGGAACGCTAGTGGATCGCTGGCATCGCCGCTTGCGTTTTTCTTTCATGATTTTGCTGGCCAGCGGACCGTTAGCCGTGGGTTTTTATTTGCTGGTCTCTCCTAATACCGCCTTTCCTGTACTGTGGCTAGCGGGCAGTTTAATACTGACCTATATTGCCTTTTCAGCTGTAATGATTCTCCATCAAAGCTGGGGGGCGATTTTGGGCAAGTCGCCCCCGGCCCGGCTAGCGATCACTTCCATGCGAGAAGGTCTCGGTCTCTTAGGCGTTATTATTGCCGCCGCCCTGCCCGTATGGCTAGTACAGCGATATGGTCAAGCTGCTTGGCCCATGATGGCCCTTCTCTTTAGCAGCTTGTTGATCTTTGGTAGTTTGCTACTGTTTGCAATCCCTCAAAATACTGAGCGGGCCCTTACTGTTCATAGCTCCCACAGTTATCGAGAAGTACTCGGTAGTCCTCGCTTTCGGGCGCTACTGTTGGCCTTTGTGCTCAACGGCATCGCTGCCAGCCTGCCTTCGCAGTTAGTCGTCTTTTTTATTGAAGACGTACTGCAGGCTAAAAATTATGAGGGTGTATTTCTAGCCGTATATTTTATTGCTGGCGCTTCAGCCATGCCCCTGTGGACCCGGTTGGCGGGAAAAATCGGTCAATGTCAGGCCTGGATCCTATCCATGGGCCTTACCGTACTGAGCTTTATCGGTGCCTTGTTTTTAGGCTCAGGAGATGTGCTTGCCTTTGGAATGATTTCTGTCGCTACAGGCTTGGCACTAGGTGCGGATCTTGCCATTCCGCCTGCAATTTTGGCCACCGTGATTCACACTAACGCGCATACCGGGGCCGAGGGGCGATATTTTGGAATCTGGAGCTTCTGTACGAAGATCAATCTAGCCTTGGCAGCAGGTCTGGCATTACCGCTCATTGCGGCTTTAGGGTATACCCCGGGGGGTAACCAAACTGTTGCATTGACCTTGGGCTACTGCCTTCTACCTTGCGGCTTCAAATTAATCGCAGCCTGGGCAACCTGGCGATTCTCCAGACACTTTCCGGAATGTTCCACTCCAAACTTCACAATGAAATCACTTCAAGGAAATTCCCTATGAAAATATTACGTCCCTTTACCTTTGCACTACTTACGCTGTTTGCACTCTTTACATTAGCCGGCTGCAGCAATCTCGACCCTGCAAAATATCTCAACGAGAAGCCAGCCCTGGACATGAAGAGCTATTTCAATGGCACGCTAGAGGGCTACGGGATGTTTCAAGATCGTTCTGGCCAGGTAAAACGGCGATTTGTAGTGCTTCTAAAAGCCAGTTGGGTAGGGGACACGGGTACTCTAGATGAAGAGTTTATCTGGAGCGATGGGAAAAAAGAGCGTCGTGTTTGGACGCTTAACAAAATAAGTGCTAATCGTTACGAGGGGCGTGCTGATGATGTTATCGGTAAAGCTGAAGGGGTAGTGAGCGGTAACGCCTTGCACTGGAAATATGTACTTAAGTTAACGGTTGATAACACGACTTATGAGGTTGATTTTGACGACCGTATGTATCTGATTGACGATAAGGTCATGCTGAATCGAGCTGTAATGAGCAAGTTCGGCTTTAGGCTGGGCGAAGTTTTTATCAGCTTTATTCGTCGTTAACACTTTGAAAAGAGTTTTTAAAAATATGCCCTTAAATCCTGAAATTACAGACTGGAAAGGTAAAACCGTCTGGATCATCGGTGCCTCTAGCGGTATAGGCGAACAAACTGCGCGTTTGCTGTTACTCAAGGGCGCTCGCGTAGCGCTATCCGCGCGTACAGTCACAAGCCTGCAAAGTTTGGCCGAAAGTGTTTCGCCTGAAGCTACCTTAATTGCGCCCATGGATATCACCCAGCCAAAAGAGGTTGAGCAAGCATTGGGGGCTATTGAGGCCAAATGGGACACCCCAGATTTAACACTGGTTGTGGCTGGCACTTACCAAGAAATGCGGGCCTGGGATTTTGATCGCGAGGCTGCCAGTAAATTACTCGACATTAATCTGAATGGCCCATTGAATGTGCTGGAGGTTTTACTGCCAAAATTGCTTAAACGTGCAAGCGGCGGCATTGGCATGGTTGCCAGCGTGGCAGGATATAGAGGCTTGCCCAAAGCGCTGATTTACGGGGCCTCCAAAGCCGCGCTCATTAATCTGACAGAAACCTTATATTTTGATCTCGCACCAAAAGGTATTTCGGTCTATCTGATCAATCCGGGTTTTGTAGATACGCCTTTAACCAAAAATAATAAATTTTCTATGCCGGATCTCATGACGCCTCAAGATGCTGCAAAAGCACTCGTAAAAGGTTTGGAGGCAGGCGAGTTTGAGATCACTTTCCCAAAAAGTTTCGTGCGCAAAATGAAACTAGCACAGTTACTTCCCTACAAGCAATATTTTGCAGCCGTGCATCGCTCCACACAGTTGTGAGTTTCTCGGCCAAGCTTTTATGGCTATACCACACTTATGGGAGCTTTAGAGCCCGTAAAGCCTGCTCGGTAGATTTATGCCTCAGTCAGACTGAGTAAAATTTTTTCGTGTGAAAAAAATACTTCTAAGCTTTACAGATGCCAATGAGCCAATAGACCCTCTATAGTCCTAGCGACTTGGTAAATGACGTTGATCTAAGCGTAAAAAAATAATTATGCAATCGGCCATTGAACTAAACCCAGCCATGGCAATGGACTTTTTGCTGAATGTGGCAGTGGTTCGTCCGGTATTCCTGTGGGGCGCCCCCGGCATTGGTAAAAGTGCGCTGGTTTCTCGCTTTGCCCACGCTGTAGGGATGGAGTGCGTGTCTTTACTAGGCAGCCAGCTTGCTCCCGAAGATTTGCTGGGTATTCCAAAGATTGATGGGGAATGCTCGCGTTTTTATCCCCCCGCCAATATTGTTCGTAAACAGCCTTTTGTGCTCTTTTTAGATGAGTTAAATGCCTCTTCGCATGAAATACAAAAAGCCTTTTACTCCTTAATTCTGGAACAACGGGTGGGTGAATATAAGCTGCCCAAAGGCACCGTGGTTATTGGGGCAGGCAACCGTGCAAAAGATGCTGCCATTGTCAAACCCATGCCTTCAGCCTTAATTAACCGCCTGGTGCATATTCATTTACGTACCGATCATCGGCAATGGTTAGATTGGGCTATTAATGAGGGCAATATTCATCCCTGGGTGGTGGAATATATTCAACTGCGCCCGGATCATTTATGGAATGAGCCTCCCAAACATGAGGAAACCTTCTCCACCCCTCGCAGCTGGCATATGCTTTCAGATGCATTGCACTCTTTTGGCGATAACATCAGTGACGCTATGTTGGAAGCCCTTGCTTTTGGCCTGCTTTCACCCCATCATGCTTCTCACTTTAAAGCGTATTTAAAACAAATTCATCAAAAACATACCCTGCATGCCATCATTAAAGGCGATGCCTTTTGGCCTAGTGGGCCAGAAGACAGAGATGTGCTGTATTTTTTAGCCCAATCTTTTCGCGCTCATCTTTATAAAGAGCTACCGGCCGATGAAGCCTCGGTACGAGGCCAGCATAAAGACCTAGCGATCCGTGCCAAAGACATGCTGCGTGATCTAGCCCGAATTAGCGTGGAGATTGCCCAATCCCTCATGGGTGAAGATGAAGCCGGACAACGCTTACCCGCCTGGTTTTTAGTTGAGGTCGCACGAGATCTGCCGCGTCTGGCAGGGCGCGATAAAAAGACCAAAGAGGAAAAAGCATGACCCGAACCTCCGCCCAAGATGTGGCGGGGCAAGCTCGACAAGCAGCCATACAATCTCTTTGGGGTTCCATTCTTTTTCCTATCGCCTCTAAAATTCATTTTTCAGTCGACACCAAGCATCAATATGTTCCTGCTAAAGCTTGGTTAACGGTATCCCCTGCTGGTGTAGTCTGGCTGCATCCCAAACGCCGGGCCGAGCCCCAGGCCTGGACCAGACTCATGGCAATAGCCTTGGTTTGCCTGGGCTTTGGCCTGGTACGGCGCCAGCAACCGCAGGATTTATGGGAGCTGGCCAGTTTGCTCACCGCCGATCGTTTCTGTGATGAACTGAAACTAGGCAAGCTCCCAGAAGAACTGCAGTATTCCCTTGCCCACTATCCCACCGGAGGAGCTGAAGGATTACTGCGTCAATTCTGTGTAGAAGGCTGTGACCCTGCTTTGCGCGGCTGGCAAAGCCTATTGTGCGCGCAGGCTGATTTTTTTTGCAATTTAGATAAAAACCTCTCTCTACTCCAAAGACAAAACCGCCCAAAATGGGGAGAGCTCCTCGCTGAAGGAATTGCCCGGGGAGTAGGCCAGGCCTTGGACGCAGCCTCTGGCACTAGTTCCTCCCATACAACCAAACCGTTAACACGCGCCTTGCGGGCCCGGCGCCGTTTGATTGATCACTATCCTTTGCTGGGCGCTCTTGCGGCCAGTTTTGATATTGAAGAAGATATTCAGCTATGCCAGCAATACGATATTCGCGTAGCAGCCATTGATGTAGGGGCGCGACGTATCTGGATGAATCCTTCTGCAGGACTATCTGAACAGGAATGTCTGTTCGTTTTTGCACATGAGTTATTGCATGCGGGCTTGAACCATGCTTCCCGTCGCCGTGCGCGCGACCCTTTGCTCTGGAATATCGCCTGTGACTTTATTATCAATGGCTGGCTCATCGAAATGGGCGTGGGCAGCCCTCCTGCCATGGGTTTATTGCATGACCCTGCTTTTGCGGGGCATTCTGCTGAAGAAGTCTATGACAGTTTGGCGCAAGATATTCGACGGGCCCGCAAGCTCGCTACGTTGCGCGGTCCCGGGGCGCAAGATCTGATCGGTGAAGAAGAAGGCAAGCTATTCACTGATGCAGAAGCCTATTGTCGAAGAGCCCTGGCACAGGGTTTAGACCGATACTCCTCCCATTCTGGCCGTGGCGTCTTACCGGCTGGATTGATTGAAGAGATTCGCAGCCTGAATCAACCGCCCATCCCTTGGGATGTGAAGTTAGCTCAATGGTTTGATGAGCATTTCCCACCCCCAGAGTTACGCCGCAGCTATGCACGTCCTTCCCGCAGACAATCCGCAACTCCAGACTATCCACGCCCTTGCATCATCAAACCCACGGAAGAAGAGCGCAAAAGCCGGGTTTTTGGGGTCGTACTCGACACCTCAGGTTCCATGCAGCCACAGTTATTAGGCAAAGCCCTGGGAGCCATTGCCAGCTACGCCTTAGCGCGCGATGTCATGGCAGTACGCCTAATCTGCTGTGATGCCCAGGCCTATGATAGCGGCTGGGTAGAGCCCGAACGTTTGCTGGATCGTTTTAGTCTGCGCGGTAGAGGAGGTACCGTCTTGCAACCCGGACTAGATCGATTGCAGGATTTATCCCTTAAGGGAGATTTTCCCCGCAAAGGCCCTGTCCTTATTATTACCGATGGATATTGCGAAGATCAGCTCAGTATTCCCATGGATCATGCATTTTTATTGCCAGAAGGTCGCCGCCTGCCTTTTAGGGCACAGGGGGAAACATTTTTTGTGAAGTAAGCTGCTCTGTTTTTTTTCTAAGCAGGAGGAAAGCTTGCCGCCACTCTTACCCTAATATTTCTGCAGCTTTCCAGTGAAAAAGGTCTCAAGACCCGCATAAAAATTAGGGTAAAGGTTTTTTGAATCCAGATTTCCTCTTAGGCTGTAGATCGAAGAGAGGGCTTTGCGCGGTAGCTTTAGCTCGACTGGGGAGCCTGTAGCTATTGCTACAGGCGTCAAAGAAAGGAAAAAAATGAGCGCACATGCACCGCTCCCACCCCAACAGCCCTGAAAGTGCGCTTAATGGGAAAGCTGGGGTGAAATAGCGAAAGCTCTTTTTACTTTAGCAGGCCCCCAATCCATTGGGGCCATACGCTGGGAACGTAGGCTTTCCACTTTGCACGAGTACTACCTGGATCGGTTTAGTGGTTTTCGGGATTAACAGCCCGAGCTGAATCGTAGCGCTATCTGCATAGACCTCATACACGGTGCATTTGAGTACGGTGATGGTGACAGCCTCTGCAGACTCTTCTACTTTTTTCACAGCATATTGGTAGCGATCCCCCGAACCAAGATCTTCTAGCACCACCGCTGTTTGGTTATTGTAGTCAATGGGTAATTCAGAAAACAATTTGCTGTTATAGGGAGCAGGCCAGTCCGAATAGCTTTTCCAACCTGGAAGGAGTTTGCCTATCTCAAGACTGGATTGAGCGATTCCATATACCGTAATACAAGTTTGGCAGCTACTTCCACCCCCTCCTCCATGCCCTGTCCCCCCTGAGCCAGCAATGCGAAAATAAGCTTGCACACCCGTAAAATCTCTAAACTCTAGCGTTTGAGGCCACTGAGGAACATCGGGTGCTTGGCTTCCTGTGCCGCCATTGGCGGGAGTTTCTCCTCCCCCACCTCCGCAGCCAGTAAGACCCAAAACTAGGGCTAGCAGAAGGCTAGCGAAGCGTTTCTGTGTTAAGGATTGCATGCTTATCTTCTCCTAGCTCAAAACTGATCTACCGTCAGGATTCTGACCGGTAGAGGGGTAATAGGGGGAGGATTACCAAGGCCTCCGTATTTATCTTTGGGAGGGGGGAGCATTTTGGTTTTAGCCAGGAGGGTTTGCTGAATCTCTGCGGGGGAAGGGAGAGGCTGGCCGGTGAGTTGACGTTTTCTCGCCAGCAGCAGCGCGGCGCCTACCACATGGGGGGCAGCCATGGAAGAGCTAGAGCCTCCTACGTACAGATGCAACCCGGCTTGCATATTGCTAGCGACCTCTGAATATCCCATCACATTAGAGATTGACTGCTCAAAAGATTAGCAAAAGCCTTCACCGTAATTTTTATGCGGTTTTTGAGCTAGAAATGCTTCAAGAGGCGCATCAATATTACGGTGAGGCAGATTTTCAGTTCCCGTCAAGGATCTTTAGCATTCCTTAACACGCTCCCAAACCATTGGGTTCGTAAACCGGAAGCGTAGGCTTGCCGCTTTGCACCATGATTACATTAACGGCCTTATTGCTTTTAGGAATCAGCAGGCCGAAGCTAATCGTACCGCTGTGCTGATAAAGTTCATACACCATGCATTTCAGTACACTAATAGTGACTTTATCGGCCGATTCTTCCACCTTTTGTATAGCATATTGATAACGCAAACCAGAACCCAGATCTTCCAACACCACCGCTGTTTTCTGGCTATAGTCAATGGGTAATTCAGAAAACGGTTTGCCGTTATAGGGAGCAGGCCAGTCCGAATAGGTTTTCCTGTCCACCAGCAGCTGGGCCATTTCAGCACTGGATTGGGCTATACCATAAAGCGTGATACAAGTTTGGCAACTGCTTCCACCCCCTCCATACCCTGCTCCCGCTGAACCACCAATGCGAAAATAGGCTTGCCCTCCTGTAAAATCCGTAAACGCCATGGCTTGAGGCCACTTTGGAGCTCCGGGGGGGTTGCCTCCTGTGCCCCCATCGCCGGAGGGTTCTCCTCCCCCTCCTCCACACGCCGTCAAGGCCATAGTCAGCGTAACCAAAAGGCTGGAGAATAGTTTTTGTGGTGCTTGTCTGATCATGCTCTTCTCCTGACTCAAAACTGATCTACCGTCAAGATTTTGACCGGCAGGGGAGTAATTTTTTGTGGAAGCCCCCCGTATTTATCTTTGGGAGGTGGGAGCATTTTGGTTTTAGCCAGGAGGGTTTGCTCAATCTCTGCGGGGGAAGGGAGAGACTGGCCGGTGAGTTGACGTTTTCGGGCCAGTAGCAGCGCAGCTCCCGCCACATGGGGTGCGGCCATGGAAGAGCCGGAGCTTTCTAGATACAGATGCAGTCCTGCTGGCATATTGCTGGTGTTAGGGGGAACAGGCACACCAGGCCCCCAGGCGGAGGGTCCTCCAAGAGGATAAAGAGGATAAATAGTATTAGCGTCAATACCCTGGTCGGGCAAGATTCCCGGAAACGCCGCCGTACTTTGCACACCTTGCCCTGGCGCCCAGATTTCTACACAAGGGCCGTAGGAAGCTTTCTTGGAAGAATCCCCCAGTACATCGCGCATAGGCTCACCATTATTGGTAATCGCTCCCACCGCCATAGCCCCACTGACCAAGCTTCCGATCTTGGCAGGATAAAAGATACAAGCATCTTCACTGAGATTGCCTGCTGCAAAACTGAAGAAAATACCTTTACCTACGGCAGCGGAGATAGCACTGGTCAAGGCAGCTTGCCCCTCTGGAGGAATGTAATTAGCGTTGTTAGGTGGATTTTGCGTCCACAAAATACTCATATTGGCCACGGCACTTAAACGACGGCGGCCTTGCCCATCGACTCCATTATTGGGCACTTGCGCAGCGATCCAGTTAATGGCGGCTACCACGCCGGATAGATAGCTGAGGCCATAATAAGTTTTTGGAGGGCCGTCTTTTAAATCGCTCTGCACACTTTTACAGTAGTTAAGTACTTTTACCGACACCAGCTGTGCTCCAGGAGCTACCCCTTCCACCCCCAAAGGAGCATTTTCTCGCTTGGCGCCAAGGACACCCGCTACTTCAGTACCGTGGGTGCCGCAGCCACCGTAAGAATAAAGAGGAGCTTCTCCTTCTAGGCATTCATTGCCGCCTATATTTTTATGGCAATCAAAACTGATGTGATCAACCTGCCAGTTATAGTTCAGATCAAAATGGGGCTGAATGCCGGAGTCAATAACATAAGCTTTAACAGGGTAACCGCCCTGGCTGCGGTAGCTGGGAGTACTGGCAGTCGTATTCCAAGCAGGGCTGCCAGTAATAGCATCGATGGCATAAAGGTTATAGCCGTGGGTGTAAAGATAACCCGGACCGAAGCCGGGAGTGTTGAGCCAGTTAGGCGGGTTGGCAGCCGGTTCTCCAAGCGGATCTGCAAAGAGATCTTGTACGCGGGCGTCTGCCCGCAGGGCGGCGATTTGAGAGGCCGTCAACTCTGCCCCAAACCCATGGGTGAGATTTCCGAAGGTGACGAGCGCTTTGCTGCCGATGCGGTTTTCGATATCTCGGACTAATAAGGCGGTTTGGATAGAAACGGCAGACCAGGCACGGGGGCGTTCTTGTACGCGCTGGTCAGGAAATATATTGTCTAAGCGGTCGTTGGGCCCTACCCGCTGGGCCGCTACGGCACTGGGGGCTAGGATGACCATCATGCGCTGGGTGGGTTCTGGCGCAGTGCTACTGGAAGTCTGGGCTTGTAGGTTAAAGCTCAATGCAGCGGTGCAGGCTACACTGAGGGCGCGTAGAGTAGTTTTCAGGCGGCTAAACCTTGAAGAACTCACAAGTTTGTGAATAGACATTGGCAAGACTCCCTGAAAGAAATACCTAAAATAAGTGTAGCTTAAAGAGGGGGGGTGAGCCAAAGGATTTCAGTGGAGCAGAAAAACTTTTAAAAAGGATTTTGGTTGGCAAAATAGTTTTGAAAACTAAACGTCCTAATATTCATGCGGGTTTCAAGGCAAAAATTGCTTGGAAACCGCATAAATACTAGGGTAATGTAAGTTAAAATTAAAATCGCTCCCTACAAGACTCATACATCCCGTGTCACCCGTATGACTTCTTCCGGGGAAGTTAGACCAGCCGCAATATAACGTTCTCCATCGCTACGCATGGATTGCATACCGTACTGATAAGCTGTGTTGCGGATTTCCTGCTCACCCGCAGCGCTGTGGATCAAATGTTGGATTTCCGGATTAACGGTTAAGAGCTCATAAATACCGGTGCGGCCGATATACCCTGAGTGACCGCATTCCTTGCAGCCCACGGGTCTGTAGAGGATGCGCCCTTCTAGTTGATCTGCTTTTTTGCAGTGCGGGCATAGTTTGCGTACCAAACGCTGTGCCAACACGCCCAGCAAGGAAGAAGATAGCAAAAAGGGCTCTATGCCCATGTCTTGCAGACGGGTAATGGCCGAAGGGGCATCATTGGTATGTAAGGTTGCCAATACCAGATGTCCGGTTAAAGAGGCTTGCACTGCGATTTGAGCAGTTTCCAAATCCCGGATTTCACCAATCATGATGACGTCGGGGTCTTGTCGTAGAATGGCACGCAAAGCGGTGGCAAAGCTTAAATCAATCTTGGGGTTGACCTGGGTTTGCCCTACTCCTCGCAGTTCGTATTCAATAGGATCTTCCACAGTCATAATGTTGGTGGTAGAGGCATCCAGACGCTTCATACCCGCATATAAAGTGGTGGTTTTTCCGCTGCCGGTTGGGCCTGTGACCAGCACAATACCGTGAGGCTGCTTGATGAGCTTGTCAAACGCGAGCAAGTCCTTTTGCCCCATGCCAAGGGCAGATAAATCTAGTCTTTCATTGGATTTGTCCAGCAAGCGAAGCACAGCACGCTCCCCATAGCCAGTGGGCAGGGTAGAGACCCTTACATCAACAGGGCGCCCCGCTACCCGCAGAGTGATGCGGCCATCCTGAGGAAGGCGCTTTTCTGCAATATCCAGTTGCGCCATGATTTTGATGCGGCTTACCAATGCGGCGTGCAATGCGCGTTTAGGGCGGGCAATATCCCGCAAGCTGCCATCTACCCGCAGGCGCACCACGCTGGAGTCTTCAAATGCTTCAATATGGATATCACTGGCGCCTTCGCGTACGGCTTGGGTGAGCAGCGCATTAATCAGGCGAATAATCGGCGCGTCATCTGCAGATTCCAGCAGGTCTTCTACGGCGGGAGTATCTTCCATCAGACGGGCCAGATCAATGTCCCCTGCTACTTCATCTACAACGCTTTGAGCACTGCCTTCGGAGGCTGAATAGGCTTTGCTAATGGCTTCTCGTAAGACTTGCTCAGGCTCTATGTGCACACTCACTTTGCCCAGAATTCTCTGTACCTCGGTTAAGCCAGAAAGTGAAGAGGTTTGAGAAAGGAGCACTTGCACCCCTTCCTCAGAGCGCTGTACGAGCAACTGATGTGCTCGAGCAAAAGAATAGGGGATCAGCGGGGTCATTGGGGTCTGTCAGGGCTTGCTTCTGGAGTAGGGGAAGTCTTTGGGGGCGGATAAGGGGCCATTTCCGGGGCTGTCATATTGGGTAGCACCGCAGAATTGGCTGGCAGGTTATTTTGCTGGATGGCCCGGATGGCTTCGTACCGATCGCCCGTGAGCAAATTGCTTTTTCCTGAATCACGAATCACCACAGGCCGTAAAAAAACCATGAGGTTGGTTTTGCTGCGTTTGCGATTGTCATAACGAAACAGCCCTCCCAGCAGCGGTATTTTTGATAGACCGGGGACGGCCTCCACACTGCCTGTTACCTTGTCATCAATTAAACCTCCCAAGACCAGAATTTCCCCATCATCAATCAAAACATTGGTTTCCAAAGAACGCTTGTTAGTAATAATGTCACTGGCAGCGGTGGGAGCAATGCTGCTGACTTCCTGATAAATAGCGAGTTTCACGACACCGCCTTCACTCACCTGCGGTTTTACCCGTAGAGTAATGCCTACGTCTTTACGGTCAATGGTTTGAAAAGGGTTGACGGCAGCGTTATTGCCAGTTGTTCCGGTGTTCGTGAACTGACCGGTGATAAAAGGCACGTTTTGGCCTACTGTAAATTTGGCTTCTTCATTATCCAGGGTAATGATTTGAGGTTTGGACAAAATATTAGTGGTGGAATCACTTTCCAGGGCGCGTGCAAGAGCTCCCAAGGTGAGTTGGCCCGCCACTTGTCTAAAGATACCAATATTGAGGCCGGCTCCAATCCCTACGCCTTTATTGGTGATCAATGTAGGCAAACTGCTGCCTCCCGCTACTTCGGGGCGAGCGCTGGCAATAGAAGCACCGCCTATACGATATTTACTTTCGTCATTACCGGAAATCCCTATCCATTGCACCCCGAATTCTGCTGCTTTATCAGCAGAGACTTCTACAATCAGGCTTTCTACCAGAATTTGTGCTCGTCTGACATCTAAGCGCTCAATAATGCCGCGCAGTTCCCGATAAATCGGCTCTGGTGCGCGAATGATCAGGGAGTTGGTGGTGGGGTCAGCGGTAATGGCCACCCCTTGTGCGCCGGTTACCGTAATCGACTGTGCAGTGGATTGACCAAAATTACTCGATGGCCCTGTGGGAGTCGTACTGGGGGAGGTCTGAGAAGTGGCAGAAAAAGAAACCCCTGGAGTAGACAGAGTACTGCTTGAAAGACTTCCGCTACTACTGCTGCTAGCCCCACTACCTCCTACCATCCCTTGAAGGGTTTGGGCCAGTTTTACTGCTTCTGCATTTTTAAGAGAAACCACATTGATATTTCCCGAGCCTTTGGTGGGGGCATCCAGCTTGGCAATCAAGGACTTTAGCTGATTTAAACGAGCAGGACTATGGGCACGGATAACCAGGGAGTTGGTACGTGGATCTGCCAAGGCAATAACGCGCTGAGAAGGATCTGCCGATATTTCGGTGAGTCGAGCAATGGCTTGCGCCATATCTACCGCGGTGCCGTTGATCACAGGAATAATCTCGGGCTCGGCCAAGGAAGGTGAATCTATTGCAGCAATAATCCGAGCAATCCGGCCTAAATTTGCTGCGTAATCGGTAATCACCAGAGTGTTGTTCGCTGGATAGGCATTGATAGTGTTATTAGGGGCAATTAGGGGCCGCAGCACAGGCACTAAATTTTGTGCGGATTCATTTTGCAGTCTGAATACCTGGGTCATTAACTGATCACCCGCTATCTGCGCGTTAACACTACCACCTTGCAGTTTTGCATCGGCTTCGGGAACAATGCGCACTACACCACCGACTTCAACCGCAGCAAAACCTGCCAAACGAAGATTCGCATAGAGTGCTTGCAATACTTGCGTTTTAGTTAAAGGCGTATCAGAAGAGAGATTTAAGGTCCCTTTAACGCGAGGATCCAGCAAAAATTGCTTGCCTGTGTAACTGCCTATGGCCCGGATAGTGGCCTCCATATCGGCATTTACAAAATTAAGAGTAACCCGGTCTCCCGACAATACGGGGGCATCTTGCGCCAAGCTTGGAAGGCTTATGCCCATCAGGCAAAGCAGCAGAGGCATATAAGCTGAAAACAGTGTTTTTTTCATGATCCGATTTGCAAAATATATTCATCATTTTGCCGTCTGCCCAACATATTGAGCACGGCACTCAAAGCTTCGCGGTGTTGATCGGCACTTTTTGAAACCAATCGAAAATTTGCTACCCCATTGCCAAACTGTCCTTGCCCGGTAATATGCAAACGTCCCCGCTGAGTCTTTAAATCTAGTTGCACAGTCTGTTTCTCTAACCGAAGAGTCAGCAAATAGTCTCCCAGAGTTTCACTGCCTGACAATTTGGTGGTAGCACCAGACCAAAGGGCTTCTATCTGTCCTTTAATACTGCTAGGTGTGCCTGTTAACTCTTGCCAGTTCAACTCTACCCAACCACCAGGAGCCAGAGAATTAAGCGGGGCTCCCAAAGCGGTAAGCTTTGCAGCAGGCAAGGCAGTTGCTCCGGCTGCTAAAGACCAGGATTGAAAGCTGGCTTTGAAAATACTCTCGGGCCTTTTACCAAAATGCAGATTACCTTCTAATCTACCTAATAATAGTGGACTTTTATGTAAGCGCCAGCTTAAACGTTCCGGAAGAATGATTCTGCCTTCCTGTGTCGAAGGGTCCAGGTTTGCGGAAATGGGTGAAATGGATAATTGCGCTGAACCCTCCCATACCGTACCTGCCACTTCGATGAGTTCTACGTGACCCTTGCTGGCTGTTTGTAGCCAGGCAGTGACCCAGCGTGCGGGTAGCCACAGCAATAAACAGACAAAGACACTTATAAAAACGAGCAGCCAAATGCTGCGGTAGCGCAGTAAAACCATTAGCGAGCCAGTACCAGTTGGCCAGAGACGGTACCGGCAGGCAGCCTTTCAAACTTGGCCTCACGCACGTTTAGTGCAAAGCTGCGTTTACTTTGTGTCGCCATTTGCATTACGGTTGAAAAAGACGCAGCTTTAAAGTTTAAGGTAAAAGGGCCTTCCCCCGTTACTTCTGCTGCAAGGTTCAGACTCGTGGCCATCTGCAGTAAAGCCTGCCTGCTGGGCGAGAGCGGCTGTACTGTTTTAGAAAAAGTAGAGCTCAGCATTTCTACCTGCGCCTTTTGAGCAGCCAATAAAGGCAAGCGTTGATTCAAATCCCGTATGCCACGCAGAGCAGGCTGAACCACCCCGAGTATAACGGTAGCTATGACTAACAATACTACGGCTAGACTAATGGCCCATTGCTCTCGAAGGGTAAGATTATTCCATCTCAGTATCCAGTTTTTCATGATGCTTCTTCAGCCATTGAAACAGCAACGCTTTCTGCGCTAAGCCAGCTAATGCGTAAGTGAGCATTACGAGCGGCTGTTTCGAACTGTGTTTTAACCGCAGGGCTCAGCTTCTCTTTTGCCAATTTCAAGGTTAGTTTCTCCCCGGCGTAATCGGCAGCGAGAACGGTTTGTGCAGGCAGGCTCGCGGCTGCTTTATCTGCGGCCAGCATTACCCGTTCAAAGGGGCTAAGTTGCCCTCCGCCTTGAGTAACACGTTGCAATTGCAGTACGGGGTCTAAAATCGGAGTCCCTGGCAAAACTTTGGCAAATTGCTGGGCAATTGCAGCTTGCATCTGATGGGACTGCAATTTGAGCAGTTGCCACCATAAGCTTAAACCTCCTACCCAGGTAATAATGCATAAGACCGCCAAGATTGCAGGGGTACGCCACAGACGACGGGTGGCTTGACGGGCTTTACTGTCCATGAACAGCATAGAGGGAAGCGTGAAAGGTGGTAGACCAGGTTTGATGGTCCAATCTTCAGGCAAGCCAAGAGCGGTAGTATTCTCCAGCTCTGAGCCATATACTGTGCAGTGGGGCAGTTGCCCTGTTACCAAAGCCAAGGCTTGCTTGGGCAGAACTGCGCAGTCTTCTTTGCGAAAAACGCAGGCTTGTTCTCCTTCGACCCAGATGGCGTTTTCTTTCAAGGCCGTGGCTACAGCGCCTATCGGCGTCTGCATATGACCCAATTGTGTCAGGGTAGATTTTAACTGGGCAAGCACTTGCCTATCTGTAAAGCTAAGCCTGATGAACGTATTGTCGCGCTCCCCTATTGCCAAGACCAGTTCTTGCGGGTCAGTTAATATCTGCTCTTCCAGGGCTAGAGCGGCTGCCCGTGCTAGTTTTTCAGCCGGTAAACGAGGCAGTTTTACCTGCGCTATACGCGCATCCTGCGGATGCAAGAGCACTACAGGCCGGCGCAAGCCAATCAGTGCCTGAGCCAGCGTACAGCGTATTGGCTTAGCCGGGCTGCTGATGCGCCAAACGATAGTATCAGCGGTGTAAACCCCATCAGTCAGACTGCTTAGCGCCGGAAGCACTATTAAATCAGCCATATGGCATGCCTAATCCTTTTTAATTCCATTTTTAAATCATTTCTGTCTTTGTTGTTTTACCTTGTTGTGCTACAGCCCTGTCTGCGGCTTCGCGTCTAGACCAAATGATTTAGAAATGGGTAGTAAGGCCAATATTTAAAAATATAATTCGATACGGATCTCTCATCTTATTTTAGAATCCTACTCAAAACAAACTGCTCTGACAGCTTACGTAAGCAGCTAAGCCCAAGGTTCTGTGCCGTTTATTCAATACAGTGTGGATCACCCAAGCCATGCAGCAGACAAGGGCGGTGCTTTATGTGTTTTTATCACTCCTTAACTATTCTTCTGAGACAGGCAGTTCGCACTTTAGAATTTAAACATGAGCCCTGCTTGCAGCGGGACTGTGAATAAAGAGAAATAAAAATGAAGGTAAGTCAGCCTATCAAAATCTTTGCTTTTATTCTTTTGAGTACCCTGGTATTCCTAGTAAGCGCAGAACAAAATCAAATACCTCAGTTTCGAGATTATCCGGCAAGCGCTACTTATGCGGGAAAATCCGCCAAACTGATACTGTTGAGTCCTGATGAAAAAGCTTTTCGTACACGCCTGCATGAAGCCTCACAGCAGTCTGTAAATTTTGCAGGCGAATATGTGCTTAGCACTTGGGGTTGCGGAGCTGCCTGTATATATGGGGCGGTAGTCAGCCTGAGGACAGGGCGCGTTACTTTCTTGCCGGGTTCTATTTGTTGTTGGGAAGGCGGGGGTAAACAACTTGAATTTCGCGCTAACAGTCGTTTAATCGTAGCTGCAGGAGTCATAAACGAGCAAGGGGAATATGGCGCTCATTTTTATGAATTTGAAAAAGAAGGCTTTAAGCATCTTAAAACTATTCCTCTGAGCAAATAAGGTCTTTGGGATCGGTCAAGTATGCCTCATCCGCTTTTTTCGGCCTATCTCATGAACGATACCAAATGGCGAGAAGTTCTTTTAACTGTGGCACAGTTGCGTGTTCCATTCGAGGTGGCTATTAAGCAGGAAAAATTCCAGATAGGTATGCTTTTTCCTCCAGAACGCTTAGCTACCCATGCCATAGCAGATCCGGGGCTTACGGGCGGTGGGCCCCTGCTATATCGGGATATTTATGCAATTCGTGTCCCCCGTTGGATTAAAACAAGGGATGCCAAAACAGGGATTCTTTTCGAAGATGAAAGCCCAGGCACCCGTTTTCTTGCGCACATCAGGGCCTTAGGTCAGCTACCGATTGAGGTTCTGGCTGAGTACATTTATGTTTGGGGGTATGGGGATGAGCGGCTGAGAGCAACTTTAAGAGAAGATTCACGAAATAGTTCTTCTCAGTAACTAACTTCTACAGCTATTTACTCAGTTTTAATACTTCTTACTACGGCTATGAACAGATTTCTGCTACCTGCCTATCTTTTTGTCGGCTTTCTTCTGGTTATTCTCAAGGGTTTCTCGATTAACCCCTATCTATTGCATGTTCGTCATATTCCCCCGCCCCATCCTTATCCCTTCCAAGCAGTGCTGCTGGTTTTAGGCTTCATGTGTATCCAGGTGGTGGCGGTAGCAGGAATACTTCGCCTGGGCTCTTATCAACATTCTTGGGGGCGAGCGCTGGCAGCAGCGGGAATTTCAATCGTTTTTCTTGCCCTGGCCCTCTTAGGTGTGATGCATAGTCCACCCTTTTATAAAGCCTATCTGTGGTGGCTCATTATTTTTTTGTTGGCCCTTCTCTTGTTGTTGATAAAGTCTGGCTACGAAGCTAGCCGTGTAGGAAAGGTTTCTAAAGCCTTGTAAAGTTTTCTTATGGGGATGGGAGAGTCTCTTTTCTACAGGAAAAAAATTTAAAAAGATCAGTAAGAAAGAGTGTGGCAGCAATTACGTCATCCATTGCAAAAATAGAAGTAAGGTAGCCTACACAAGAGGTATCTACATTACCAATATTGAGCAAATATCATTCTTCTCAAATAAGAAATTAGAGCAGCGTTAACTGAGCCAAGGCTTGAATTAAAAGTTCAGCATACTTAAGCGGCCAGAAAGTTTTAAAGAAGACCCCCGGAAAAGCTTAGTGACTCCAGTAGAGTTTTCAAGGAGAACAAAATAATGGAAATTAGATTGACACAGAGCGAAGCTACTTTATTGCACTCTATTTTAGCTAGGCTGGCGATACGCTCTCGCACGGGAGAGATGGGTTTTATGCATGGAGATAATCGCTTCGTTTCTATGCAACTCCGTCTTAAAAAGGAGGATAAAACCTCCTTAAACAATATTGCTAAAAAATTGAGTCTTTCTGGGGGTGTGCTGGAAATTTCCTAAGTTTCAACTTTATCAGAGGTGAGCCGTTTATCTGAATATTGCTTTATTCGTTTAGGTTGGAGAAAAGTAGGGGCCTTGCTTTTTGGCCGAATTGTATTTACCCTTTACAGTCTCAAAATTAAATAAAAAAGAGAGGTGGACAGCTTTATGAAAGCTATAAAACCATGAAAAATTTTTTTACTGATTTGTTTTCTGATAAGTCAGAGTTATATGCGGTTGCCAGGCCACGCTATCCGCAAGCGTTGATAGAATGGGTAGCATTAATGGCTCCGTCTAGAAACATTGTTTGGGATTGCGGTACAGGGAATGGGCAAGCCGCTTGGGATTTAAAGGATCATTTCGAACACGTCTGGGCGACGGATCCAAGCGAAGAGCAGATAACACACGCCATGCTTAAGCCTGGAATCACCTACTCTGTACAAGCAGCAGAAAGGGTTGATTTTCCCAACCAGTCGGTTGACGCCGTGGTGGTTGCTCAAGCCCTGCATTGGTTTGATCATGCGCGCTTTTTTACTGAAGTAAAAAGGGTATTACGTCCTAAAGGCGTTTTTTTTGCTTGGGGGTATAGCTGGGCACAGATAAGCCCTGAGATAGATGCTGTAGTAAAAGAAGCGATTCTGACTCCCTTGGAGCCGTTTTGGGCGCCACAAAACGCTATTTTGTGGAATCAATACCAAAATATCGATATGCCATTAGATCGTCTTGAGCTTCCGTGCTTTGAGATTGAGCAGCACTGGTCTCTTGGACAGTATCTTGCTTACATGCACACCTGGTCGGCTACTCGCGCAGCTATTCGTGCAAAGGGCCGGGCTTTCTTTGAAGCGGGCTGCGCGCGGCTTGAAAAATCTTGGGGTTCGCTGGATACCGTAAAAAAAGTAAGTATGCCTCTGGCTGTAATTGCTGGACGCTTGCCGGACAATCTATTGAATTAATGCAGGCTGCAAGGTATTTTGGGCTACTTCTGAAGTTCTTAACAGTGGCAAAATGGCAGGCAAGAGGTATTCATAGGTTTTCTTCGGAAGGTAAAGATTAGCTCTTCTATGATGGCTTGTCTTGATGTGTTTTATCGTCCCCTGCAAGCAAACTGTGCCTGCGTGCTTTTTTCTGCGTGGCCAGATAGCACGCCAGTCAAAGAACTGGTTCGAATGGTTTCGCCTATTGAGCCCTATGAGCCTGGCTATTTCTACCGTCGCGAGCTTCCTTGTTTGCTTGCGATTTTGCGGGAGCTCTCAGAACTGCCTACTGTTATCGTTATTGATGCTTATGTATGGCTTGATGTACAGGCAGCCCCGGGTCTGGGAGCACGCTTGTATGAAGTGCTCGGTCAAAAAGTTCCTGTTATTGGTGTGGCAAAGTCGCGGTTTGTAGGCGCGCCTGCAGTGCCCATTACCAGAGGCAAGAGCCGCTCACCCCTGTTCATAAGTGCGGCTGGCATGGATCCGACGATAGCCGCTCACTATATTGCACAAATGCACGGCACTTTTCGCATTCCAACATTGATTCACCGCACGGATCAACTGAGTAGGGGCGGTGGTATGTAGCTCAAGCCTCTGCTGCAGAGGATCTATTAAACTGCTTACTGCTTCTTTTTTCAGTGTTTGCTATGTATCGAGTCGACTGCAGAAATATCAATTCTTATGAAGACTTTATTAAAAGTTTCAATCGCGAGCTCATTGAGCCCGCGGGTGGAAAGTGGGATGGAAACTTGGATGCCTTTAATGACTATTTGTCTTGGCCTCCAGAGGCACCCTACCGCTTGGAGATTTTGGGTACTGGCCGTTGTGAAGAAGTGTTGAACTATGTCGCCCATAAGCGGCACCGCAAGGCGTTGTGGCCGCTGTTAAAGGAAATTTTGCTAGATAACCAAGAGTGGGTCCTTGTTGAGTTTCATTAGCTTTATCTCTACTGTTATCTATTACTGTACGGATTCAGTAATTTTTTATGGTTGCTGCAATTTTTAAGTAAACCCTTCAAAACACACTTGCACCATAAGTTCCACAATTTGTGCGTTCGTGTATTGACCGGTTTCCCGCAAAAATTGCAAGGTGGGATCACAGGCGCGGGCAAACAGTGTAAACATGACAAGCTCATCCGGAACACTCTTGCAGATCTGACCTTCTTTACGGGCTTGTTGAATCCAGCGGCCAATTGCATCGGTTAACTGGATAAGCCGTTCAATATAGGGCGTATGATTTACTAAAGCTTGACGAATCGTGGAGCGGGTGGAAGGCAGCAGAGGCATAGTACCTTCAAGATGCGCTATTAGTGCCCAGCGTAAGACGGCTTTTAAACTATCCAGGGCAGGCTGCTCGGCAGGTTGTGCGTTAATTTGTAGCAAGGCACGATCTAGCAAGCGGGTCATTGCCGTTGCGGCCAGCATTTCTTTGGAGTCAAAATGTTTGTACAGGCTGGGTTTGGCAATGCCTACCTCGGCCGCTACTTCGTCCATGGTCATGAGGTCATAGCCTTTGGTGGACAATATGCGGTTAACGACAGACAGGATGGCATCTTCCCGTGCCTGAAATTGCTTCTCACGAAAAGAAGGCCGCTTTACAACAGCAGGCTTCACAGCAGGGGCAGAAGCTTTGATAAGAGAGCGGATGGGCATAAGCAACTAAATAATATTCATGAGCTAGATTTATTTTTAGATGATTTAGAAACTTTTTTCTTGGCTGAGCTAGCGTTAGAGGCAAGCTTAGCTGCTTCAGTTAATTTTGTTTTTACAGATTTTTCTGCCCTTGGTTCAAACTCAAATACCACCTTTTCAGCTTTGGCATCCCAGCTTAAATAAGCTTTGAATTTACGTTTGGTTCTGGCAGATACAAATCCTTCCAGCAAACTGGTTTTTCCGGTTTCCAGTAATTTTTTCATTTCCGCCGGTGTAATTTCTTGTTGCAGAATAATTTTTCCACTTTTAAAAGTGCATTGTTTTAGTGGAGTTTTTTCGCAGATGTAATTCATACCGGCTTCAAAAACCTGACTTGCGCATTTCAAACAGCTGCCAATGGCCTTTTGGCCCGAAAAATCAGGCGCCTGGACTTCTTCCTCATTTTGCTCAAAATCAAAAGCGACCTTCAGATTATTGTTTTCAGTATCAGGCACTACCTTAAGAATGGCCGCAAAGGGTCGACCCATTTTGCTGCGGAAACCCTGCAAGGGACCAATTACTCGGTTACTGAGTAGTTCTTCCACCTCTTGTATTTCAAAACTGCGACCACCCGGATGTTTGCCTAGTGAGAAACCGCAAGATTCACAGGTAAAGCGGCGGTAGTTTTCTTTCACCACTCCACCGCAATGAGGGCAGGGGGTTTTTAAGGTGGCATAATCGCCCGGAATGGTGTCTTTATCATATTCTTTAGCGCGTTTAACGATAATTTGAGTCATCTGCGCAATTTCTCGCATAAAAGTCTCGCGTGAAATTGCGCCACCTTCCATCATCTTGAGCTTGTATTCCCAGCCACCCGTCAATTCGGGTTGGGTAAGTTCATCAATTCCCAAGCCGCGCAGTAGAGTCATTAATTGAAACGCTTTGGCGGTAGGAATTAACTCTTTGCCTTCCCGCAGCATATATTTTTCGGTTAGTAAGCCTTCAATAATAGCTGCTCGGGTAGCGGGGGTGCCTAAGCCTTTGGCGCTCATGGCTTCTCGTAACTCTTCATCTTCTACCAATTTACCTGCGCTTTCCATTGCAGAAAGGAGAGTCGCTTCGCTATAACGCGGCGGTGGTTTGGTACTTAACTCAAGAGCTTGCACTTTTTCAGTCAGAACTTTTTCCTTAGGAGCAATCACCACCAAAGAATCATCAGATTTTTCCTCTTCCTTTCCATATACGGCCAGCCAGCCTGGGCTAAGCAAGATTTTGCCTTCGGTCTTGAACAGGTGTTTATTGACTTCGGTAATACGGGTGGTGATCAAATATTCTGCTGCTGGGAAAAATACCGATAAGAAGCGTTTGGTGACGAGATCGTACAGTTTCATTTCAATCTCGTTTAAAGACTTGGGTAAGGTACCTGTTGGGATAATCGCAAAGTGGTCGCTAACTTTTGCATTATCAAAAACCCGTCTGTTTGCGGGGTTGATCCACTTTTTATTGAGAATTTGTGCGGTAAAAGCTTGATAATTATGAATCTCACTTAACTGATGAAGCGTACTGTTAACGGTCTGTACATAATCTTGCGGCAGATGACGACTATCGGTTCGGGGATAGGTCAGTACCTTATGACGCTCATACAGTGCCTGGGCAATAGATAGCGTGGTTTGTGCCGAAAATCCAAACCGGCTGTTGGCTTCTCGTTGTAAGGTGGTTAAGTCATATAGCAAAGGCGCACCTGAAGTAGAGGGCTTGGATTCTTCGGTAACGCTACCGGCCTGACCGCGGCAGGCCGCTACAATGCTTTCTGCTGCAGCTTTGCTCCATAAACGGTTTTCTCGGATTTCCGGATCTGATTCTGTGGTTTTGTCCTTTTTAAATTTGGGGTCAAACCAGCGTCCTTCATAAATACCGGCTGCGGCAACAAACTCAGCACGGACTTCCCAAAAATTGCGGGGAGCAAAATGCTTGATGCGTTCCTCGCGTTCCACCACAATGGCCAGGGTTGGTGTTTGCACTCGCCCAACCGTGGTTAGAAAAAATCCCCCATCCTTGCTGTTAAACGCAGTCATAGCCCGCGTTCCGTTAATACCTACCAGCCAGTCGGCTTCACTTCTGCAACGGGCTGCATCCGCCAGCGGCAGCATTTGGGCATCCTCCCGTAGGTGGGCAAATCCCTCACGGATAGCTTGTAGAGTCATGGACTGCAACCACAAGCGCAAAATCGGTTGCTTGACTTTGGCATATTGGGCAATATAGCGAAAAATCAGTTCCCCCTCACGCCCCGCATCACAGGCGTTAATGATAGCCCCTATATCTTTTCGCTTGATCAGTTTAAGCAAGGCTTTTAAACGCTTTTCAGTTTTTTCGATAGGGTGTAAGTCAAAATGCGGCGGAATCATGGGCAAATGCGAAAAACTCCATTTCCCCCGCTTAACATCATATTCTTCAGGGACAATCAGCTCGAGCAAATGACCTATTGCACTGGAAACTACATATTCATCATTTTCTAGATAATCTTCATGCTTGGAAAAATTCCCCAAAGCCTTGGCAATATCGTTCATCACCGATGGCTTTTCCGCAATAATTAAGGTTTTCATCCCTTCAATAGGCTTAGCCCGCTTGCGGGTTGAGGGTTCTGACGCACTGGATGTTTCCAGCCTGCTAGAAGTCTGAAGGGTAGCAGCAGAGCTGGGAGTCGGCGATTTTTTATTTGCAGTCAACATACGGTTTCAAAGGCCGCGCTAGGAATGGTTAGAGGATTATCAATCGTAAAAGAGGTGTGCCACTATAGAAGGCAAATTTTGTAAATTGCAAGTCAAATGCATCTAAAAAGCTTTTCCCTAGTTTTTGTGCGGGGTTTAAGCCTTTTTCTTTTGAAAACCCTTATAAAAACTGGCCATTGTAGGGTTTACTGTGAAGGATAACATCCTAATAATAAAAGAAGTATCAAAAAAGCTCATCTTCTTAACTCTCTGGCAGGTTTGATACTACAACGGGCTTGCACAGTTTAACTGCTGTGCTTTCCAAGGTAGTCTTAAGTATTTAGGGAACTTCTGTAAATAGATTTTTCGGGGCAGATGCTGCACTGCTCGCTGCACTTGCTTACTTGTACAGTAAATACGGAGTACTTGCTGCGTTTTCTGCGCTTCTCGCGTTCTCCTCCGCTAAAGGCGCTTTTAGAAGTCTTATGTTGAGATTTAGAATTTTAAATGTTTTGAAGAAAGATCACTTTTCATGTCTGCTGCAGAAAAAACTGTTACGGATCCCCTGCGCCAACAGCAGCTTGTAGCCCAATTAAAAGCCTTCTTGCCAGCATATTGTGTGCTGTGGAAACCAGAAGAGACTCGTCCTTATGAGTGTGATGGGCTGAGCATTTATCGCCAGTTGCCCATGATCGTAGTGTTGCCAGAAACAGAAGAGCATATCGTTAAAGTTTTAAAGCTGTGCCACGCGCAGCGAGTGCCTGTAGTGGCCCGTGGTGCAGGTACGGGGCTCAGTGGAGGGGCAATGCCTATGGGTAATGGGGTATTGTTGGGGCTATCAAAGCTGAACAAGATTTTAAAGTTAGACCCGTATTCGCGTACTGCTGTGGTGCAGCCAGGAGTACGCAATCTGGCAATTTCTGAAGCGGCAGCGCCCTACGGTTTGTATTACGCCCCCGATCCTTCTAGTCAAATTGCTTGCACGATTGGGGGCAATGTGGCAGAAAATTCCGGTGGCGTACATTGCCTGAAATATGGCTTGACTGGACAAAATGTGTTGCGCCTACGCATGCTGACCATGGCTGGTGAGGTGCTTGAGCTAGGGTCTGAAGCTCTGGATGCGCCAGGTTTGGATTTATTGAGTGTATTTATTGGTTCAGAGGGTATGCTGGGAGTGGCGACAGAAGTGACAGTAAAGCTAGTACCGAAGCCTGCTTTAGCCCGGGTCATCATGGCTAGTTTTGATGATGTGGAGGTGGCGGGCACGGCGGTAGCCGCCATTATTGCTGCAGGCATTATTCCTGCAGGGCTGGAAATGATGGATCAAGCCGCCACTCAAATGGTAGAGCCTTTTGCGCAAGCAGGCTATGACTTAAATGCAAAAGCGATTTTGCTCTGCGAATCGGATGGCACGCCTGAAGAGGTCGCTGATGAAATTACTCGCATGAGAAAAGTATTGGAAGATAGCGGTGCTACGCGAATTCAGGTGAGTCAATCTGAGCAGGAGCGTCTACAATTTTGGGCCGGACGTAAAAATGCTTTCCCCGCTGCAGGGCGTATCAGCCCGGATTATTACTGTATGGATGGCACTATCCCTCGCAAACGCCTGGGAGAGATGTTAAAGGCGATTGCTGCCCTGCAAATCCACTATAACTTGCGCTGTCCCAATGTTTTTCATGCCGGAGATGGTAATTTACATCCCTTAATTTTGTTTGATGCCAATAATCCGGACTCTTTGCGCCGCGCAGAAGAGTTTGGCGCACATATTCTTGAGTTATGCGTAGCCCTGGGGGGTACCATTACCGGAGAACATGGGGTGGGGATTGAAAAGATTAACCAGATGTGTAGTCAGTTTGCAGCAGCAGAAAGAGAGTTATTTTTTGGGATAAAACGGGCTTTTGATCCTCAGGGCTTGCTTAATCCGGAAAAAGTCATCCCTACTCTGCATCGTTGCGCTGAATACGGCAAGATGCGTGTATCGGGCGGGAAACTCCCTTTTTCAGACTTGCCGCGGTTTTAAAGCAGCCAAACCCTCATAAACCGTAGGATAACGCAAGCGTATCCGCAGTTCTGTTTTGATACGCTGGTTTTTAAGCCGCCGCGACTCGCGCATAAAGCTCCACAATGTAGGACTTAGCTGCGTTTTTATTTCTGTGGCCGATAAGCGAGGAGCAAGAGGCAAATTCGAGGCCTGTGCCACAGCATCAAAATAATCTCCCATTTTTAGGGAAGAATCATCGCTGGCATGGTAAATGCGGTTAGGTTTTCCCTGAAACAACGCACGAATACATATATTGGCGAGGTCTTCTGTATGGATATGGTTGGTATACACATCTTCTTCAGCCAGAAGAATAGGGCTGCGCTGTTGCAAATGTCGCGTAGGCAAGCGATTAGGGCTGTAGATACCTGGGGTACGCACAATGCTGATGCGCAAACCTTTTTTACCCGCGGCGCGTAGCTGTCTCTCAGCGTTTAATCGGCGTATGGCTCTTTCGGACTGAGGCGAAACGGGGCGAGTTTCATCAAACAACTCTCCCTGGCAATTACCATACACCCCACTAGTACTGATATAAACCAGGCGGCCTGTTTTCTTAGAATTAAACTTTGCGTTTACACTGCTAGGGTGCGTGTTAGAGACTCTTGTTAAAAAATACTTGAGTCGGGTATCCATATCTCCTGTATTGGGCGGGGGAACTAAATAAATTATCCAGGAAGCAAGCCTGGCAATATTACGTTTGCGATTAACGCTGGTGTTAGCATCTAAATTGAGCGCTAGAGGCCTTATATTCAGGGGTTGCAAAGCTTCGTATTGAGGGGTGCGGGAAGTGCCAAAAACGGTAGAAAAACGCCTTAGTTCTTGCGCGCAACGCAAACCAACATTGCCACAGCCTACAATTAATACTCGCTTGCGTCTGAACTGACGCGGCATTGTTTTAAGAATATTCACCTCACGATTTTATGACTTTTACCGTTACCGTCCATCCCAGTAATAAAGTTTTCTCCTGCGAACCTAATCAGAGCGTCTTAGATGCCGCGATGAAGGCAGGCATTGTTTTACCCTATGGGTGTAAAAATGGAGCCTGTGGTTCCTGCAAAGGTACCGTATTACAAGGTTCTGTGAAACACGGCCCTCATCAAGCCAGTACCCTGACCCCTGCAGAACAAACCGCGGGCTTAGCCTTGTTTTGCTGTGCCTATCCACAGTCTGACTTACATATCCAAGTGCGGGTGATTAGCATGGCAGGCGATCTCCTACCTAAGAAAATGCCTGCACGCGTCGCCTCGTTAGAGCGAGTAGCGGAAGATGTGATGATTGTGAAGCTGCAGCTACCTGCCAATGAAAATCTTCAGTTTTTTGCAGGTCAATATCTAGAGTTTTTGTTGCGGGATGGTTCACGCCGAGCCTATTCCATGGCCAACCCTCCTCATCAGAATCAGCAAATAGAGTTACATATGCGGCATTTTCCCGGAGGAAAATTCACGGATTCATTATTCGGTAACACCCAGCCGCAAACCAAAGAGCGGGATATTGTTAGGATAGAAGTGCCCTTAGGAACTTTCTTTTTACGCGAGGATACAGCTAAGCCGATTGTTTTATTAGCCAGTGGTACAGGTTTTGCCCCCATAAAATCGATTGCGGAGCATATATTTTTCAAGCGCATTCATGAGCAGCGTCAGATTGTTTTATATTGGGGCTGCCGCAGCAAAAAGGACCTATACCTCAACACCCTTGCAGAAAATTGGGTACGTGATTACGGTATTAATTATGTACCTGTGTTATCGGAAGCCAAACCTGAGGATGGCTGGACGGGCAGGACAGGCCTGGTGCATCAAGTCGTCATGGCAGACTTTCCGGATCTGGCTGGTCATGAAGTTTATGCTTGCGGTGCTCCTGCGATGGTGGAGTCAGCCCGACGGGATTTTATCCAGCACTGCGGTTTGCCTGCTGAAGCCTTCTTTGCGGACAGCTTTATTTCGGCTGCCGATTTGGCAAAAAGCTGAAGCTAGCTTTGTAAAAAAACATATTAAAAAAGTTAAGCTGATGCTTGCGTTCATGCTTTCTAAAATTAGCCTAGAGTAACCGTATGCAAATTTTCCGTGCTGATTTAAATCACCTTGATCAGCTTGCTGGCTTATTTGATGCCTATCGCGTCTTTTATGAGGCAGACAGTCAGCCTGAAGCAGCGCGAAAGTTTATAGCCGATAGACTGCGCTTACAGGACAGTGCAATTTTTCTAGCGATGGATGAAACCAATCAGGGCATGGGTTTTCTACAGCTATACCCAATCTTTTCTTCGGTGGCTATGCAGCCAGCCTATTTACTGAACGACTTATTTGTTGCCCCAAAATTTCGACAAAAATCAACAGGCAGCAGTGTGGCCAGCGCTTTGATTAGAGCTTGCGAAACCTACGCAAGGCAAGTAGGAGTGTCTTACCTCTTTTTGCAAACAGCAAATACTAATATCCGCGCACAAGCGGTTTATGAGCATCTGGGCTGGAAATTAGATCAGACTTTTCGAGTATATGAACGCATTTTGAACTGAGGATTGCTATGCTTTACTCACCAACCTCATTCAAATCCCGTTCAGAAGCCGACAATCTTGAGATTATTTCCACATATCCTTTTGCTACCCTGATTACTGTGGACGCGGACGGTATGCCTCAGCTGAGCCATTGCCCCATGGTGTATCAAATAGATGCCCAAGGTGCTTGGCTAGAGGGCCACATAGCACGTGCTAATCCCCATCATCTGCAATGGAAAGAAAATCAGCCGGCGCTAGTAGTTTTTAATGGCCCGGATGCGTATGTTTCCCCCAGTTGGTATGTCAATATGCAGAATGTTCCCACCTGGAATTACATTGTGGTGCATGTAAAGGGTGTTCTGCGTAAAGAAGAGGAGCAGCTAGCCAAAGATCACTTGCTTAAACGCTTGATTGCTCATCTGGAACCTTCTTATGACAAGCAATGGCGAGGTCTGTCTCCCGATTATCAGCAGCGCATGCTGCAAGCAATAGTGGGGTTTAAAATTAAGATTCACCATCTTGAAGGTAAGTTTAAGCTCTCGCAGAATCGTCTATCTGCCGATGTAAAGGGAGTATTAGATGGTTATGCTGCCGGGAATGAAAAACAGCGCGCATTAGGTGTATGGATGAAACGTGTAATGGACGGACTTTAAAACTTATAAAATAAAAGTTTTAAACTGCCCTATTTACCCAAATCTATCTGCTAACGTTTCTTCCTGAAACTACCTAATTTTAGTGTGCGATTATCCTTTCCCCATGCCTGTAAAACTTTCTCGCCATCTAACAGGAAACTGTTTTTTTACCTGGGAAAACGATGTATTGATCGTCAATATTCTGGGTAAACCCGCTGCTAGCAAAGATGCCATTGGAAAGCCCAAAGGCTCCCAGCTTAAGATTAGTGTAACTGCATCTCCTGAAGCTGGCCGGGCAACAGATCATATGGTACGTTTTCTTGCACCGCAGTTTGGAGTAAACCCAGCGGATATCGAAGTAGTATTTGGACGCATGAGCGTGCACAAACAGCTGCGCATCAAGGCACCTAAAAAATTACCTTCTGTATTCGGATCTGCCTTAAGCGAGAGCAAGTTAGATTGAGTAGTTGTATGTCTATTTCAAAACTAATAGGTGAAAAATAGGCATTTTGTTTGTTGTTTAGGCAATTTTTGAAACTTTCTTTGGAAAAGTTTTTATAAACTGTTTACTGAAGACAGTAAATCCGCTCATATAAGATAAAGTTGGCTCGCTCCCTCAAACTTTAGCCTAACAGCTTTAACTAATATAAAAATTTAATGAAATCGCCAGTCGAATGAATATTTTGTTTATCGTGGACCCCTTACATGGGTTCAATATTAAAAAAGACTCTACCTATGCAATGATGAGGCAGGCTGTAGCACGTGGCCACCAGATTAGCGTTTGTCATATCGAGCATTTACGGGCTGTACCCGGTGGAGCGATACAGGCCAGTACTACCGCTATTAGTTTAAATAATGACAGTTCTGCGTGGTACACGAGTGATGAGTTGCAAAATCGCTCATTAAACTTTTTTGACGCAGTGTTGATGCGTAAAGATCCCCCATTTGATCTGGAGTATTTTTATGCTACGCATCTGCTGGAACACGCGCAAAGGCAGGGGGCACGGGTATTTAATAGTGGAGCGGCCTTGCGTAACCATCCGGAAAAATTGGCGATTTTGGAGTTTCCGCAGTTTACCGCCCCTACGCTGGTTGCGCGAGATATGGAGGCGCTGAAGAGGTTTTATGAACAATATGGGGATGTGGTTTATAAGCCTTTGGACGGAATGGGAGGAACTGGGGTGTTTCGGGCAGGACCCGCAGAGCGGAACCTCAATGTGATTTTAGAGACCTTGACGGCGATGGGGACCCAATCCATTATGGCCCAGCAGTTTTTACCGGAAATTTCTCAAGGTGACAAACGAATCCTCCTTATTGCTGGCGTGCCTGTGCCTTATTGTTTGGCCAGAATCCCAAGAGCAGGAGAAACCCGCGGGAATCTGGCGGCTGGGGGAGTGGGAGTTGCTCAGCCGCTAAGTTCTTCAGACAGGCAGATTGCTGAAGCTGTAGGCCCCATCCTGGCTTCTCGCGGCTTATTCTTAGTAGGCATTGATGTTATCGGAGACAAATTAACGGAAATTAATGTCACTAGTCCGACTTGTTTTCAGGAAATTACGGATCAAACTAGTTGTAAAGTAGCGCAATTATTTATAGAGGCCTTAGAAAAACAGGTAGCACGGTAATCAGTATGATTGGGATTCTTTTAATTACGCATTCTCCTGTGGGAGCTGCCTTATTACAGGCAGCAAAACATGTCTACGGTAGTATTCCCCAGCAGTGTGAAGCTATTGACGTTCAAGCAGATGAATTGCTTCAACAGGTTCAGGATAAGGCTTGCGAACGGATTGCGGCCCTAGATAGTGGCGAAGGGGTACTGGTTTTATCAGATCTGTATGGAGCAAGCCCTTGCAATTGTGCTTCTGCCTTATCTTCTCCCGGTAAAGTTGAAGTGCTTTCCGGTGTCTCTTTGCCTTTATTGATTCGTGCTCTTAATTATCGGCATTTACACTTACCTGAGTTAAGTGATCGTTTGATCAATGCGGCTTCCCAGGCGGTGGTTCGGGTAGTTGTGGATAGGTTTAAAAACCCGATCTCCCCTGTTCAGGGGAAAGATACTACAGAAAAGTCAGGTCAGGAACCATAATAACAGTGAGCTAAATTTGCCCATGATTCAGCAAAATATTGTAATTAGTAACAAACTTGGTTTACACGCACGCGCTAGTGCCAAACTAACCCAGATGGCTAGCCGATTTAGCTCTGAAATCTGGATTAGTCGGAATGACAGACGTGTCAACGCAAAATCTATTATGGGTGTGATGATGTTAGCAGCTGGTTTAGGGTCAACTGTCAGGCTGGAAACAGAAGGTCCTGATCAGGATGAAGCAATGGCCGCCCTAGTGGCGTTAATAAACGATAAGTTTGGTGAGGGCCAATGAAACCGCTTCAGGGATTGGCCGCCAGTGGGGGTATTGCGATAGGGCGGGCCCATGTATTATCGGCGCTTTCGGTGGAGGTCTCGCATCATTTTATAAGCCCCGATCAGATGGAGGCTGAGTTAGCGCGCTTTGATGCAGCGGTAGAGTTAGCACGCACGGAGCTAACCGAGTTAAAGCAAAATCTGTCAGAAGAGGTACCGGCTGAATTATCAGCCTTTATTGAAGTGCATGAACTGATGTTGCACGATCCTATCATGACACGCTCCCCCCGCGATTTAATCGAAAGCCGCCGCTACAACGCTGCCTGGGCGCTTTCCACTCAGGTGGAACAATTGGCTAAACAATTTGAGGAAATGGATGATGAGTATCTACGCGAGCGTAGCTTTGATGTTAGGCAAGTAGGGGAAAGAATTCTCAAGCATCTAGCCCGTGAATCGGGCGCAGTCCAGCCTCAGACAGCTCCAGGTGCAGGCGATGAGATCGTAATTGTTGCCCATGATATTGCGCCAGCGGATATGTTGGAGTTTAAAGAAATCCATTTTGCGGGCTTTGTAACTGATCTGGGAGGAGTGACCTCCCATACTGCTATTGTGGCCCGCTCACTGCAGTTACCAGCGGTCGTAGCCTGCAACAACGCCACGCATTCTATTAAACAGGATGATGTTCTAATCATTGATGGCTATACCGGCAAGGTGTATGTCAATCCAGATGAAGCTACCCGGGAAAAATTCGTTGCTTTAGCGGAATTAGAGCGAGGAAAACGCGCTGCCCTTTTAGGAATACGGGACTTGCCTGCTATCACTCCAGCCGGTGATCGTATTGAGCTTGCGGCCAATATTGAGTTGCCCGACGATGTGGATGATGCATTGGCTGCTAATGTGGATGCGATAGGATTATTTCGTACCGAATTTTTGTTCATGGGTCGCAAACTGTTACCTGATGAGGATGAACAGTTTTCGGCCTATGCCCGTGTCGTACTGGCCATGGCAGGCAAACCTGTCACTATTCGTACTTTGGATATTGGCGCAGACAAGGCGTTAGATGCGGCTTACGATGCTTATGCTGCGGTAGCTCCGAATCCCGCCTTGGGTTTGCGTGCTATCCGTTTTTGTTTGGCTAATCCCGAAATGTTTCGTACACAGCTGCGGGCTATTTTGCGGGCCTCCGCACTGGGTAAGGTGAAAATTTTAATTCCCATGATTGCTCACGAACATGAGATTGAGCAAACCCTCGTACAAATTGAGCGTGCGAAAAAAGAACTCAAGGCAAGAGGAGAAAAATTTGATCCGCAAGTTCCAGTAGGAGCCATGATTGAAATTCCTGCTGCTGCACTGGCTATCAATACACTGCTTTCTAAATTAGATTTTGCTTCATTGGGAACCAACGACTTGATCCAGTACACCCTGGCTATTGATAGAGCTGATGCGCAAGTTGCCTATCTTTACCAGCCCGCTCACCCGGCGGTGATGCAGCTTATTGAGCACACTATCAAAAGTTGCAATCTGGCGGGAAAACCGGTCAGTGTTTGTGGGGAAATGGCAGGTGATCCACTGTTTACTGTTCGGCTGTTGCAGATGGGCTTAAAAAGTTTTTCCATGCATCCTGGTTGCATTTTGCCTATCAAGAGCATTATTCGTGCAACCATTGCTCCTCCTATTGAGCAAACCTACTCCCTGGCAAGTGGGGCGGCCTAGCATAGCTGTTACAGAGGCGAGACGTTTATTAAATAGTGCTGCGGTTTCGTAGCGCGCTAGCCGCAAACATCAGATTTAGCTAATTAAAAAAATTTTTAGCAAATACTCCCCCACGCTTTTGCATGAATCCCTTTCTTGCTTATGTTTCCCTTTATGCCTCAATGTCTTTGGTGGGAACTTATGTTGCCTTCAGTAAAGTACTGGTGACTACTTTCCCGGTATTATTGTTAGCCAGTATGCGCTTTGGTATCGCTGCGGTCGTGATGATTCCATGGCTTAAGCCAGAACCTGGACAGGCTGCACTTACCAGCAGCAGCAAGCAATTGATCTTTTGGCAAAGTTTTTTTGGTAATTTTTGTTTTTCTATTTTTATGTTATTCGGAATAGCCCATACTTCGGCTATGGCCGCTGGCATTCTTATGAGCCTACTTCCTGTCTGTGTGGCCTTCTTGTCTTGGCTGTGGCTTAATGAAAAGCTGAACGCTCGGATATTTATTGCCTTGTTTTTGGCAGTGATAGCCATCTTGTTTATTAATCTTGCAAAGCTTAATAGCACGGATACTCGTGAAAACCCGAGCTTTCTAGGCAATATCTTGCTCTTAGCTGCGGTATTCTGCGAAGCTATTTATGTAGTCATTGGAAAAAAACTCACCGGAAACGTCTCTGCCAAGCGCATATCAGCCCTGACTAATTTAGTAGGCCTAAGTTTGATGCTGCCTTTTGGCTTATGGGCCGCTTTTGGTCAAGCGACTATTTTTGACTTTACCGCGGTACCGCTTAATAGCTGGCTGTTATTAATATTTTATGCCTTGGCTGCTAGCCAATGGAGTGTCTGGCTTTGGATGAAAGGGCTGAAATATGTGCGGGCGATGCAAGCTGCTGTATTTACTGTGGCTTTACCCGTGGCGTCTACACTAGTGGGTGTGTTTTTTTTGAATGAAAAATTTTTGCTTTCTCATGCCATCGCCTTTAGCTGCGCCGTGTTCAGCCTGCTCTTGATGGGTAGTGTTGCTAAAACGGTTTAACCTAAAAGCGGCAATGGGGCAGCGTGAAGTGTGCTGTTAGGCAGCCGTCACCCAAGATACACGGAAGGTATCGGGCTAGTGTCGGCACCGATCAATAACACTGGGGAACTTCTAATAACCTAGTGCGCAACCCGGATCGGCTCTTGCGGTGCTCAGCGTACACTCCCGTACGCATCCGCTCCACAAATCCGCTGCGGGCCACTCGCTACGGTTATTAGAAGTTCCCACTGCAGAAGGTTCTCGGGGCCAGCTTGGCAACGGCAACAATGCCTCGCAATGAGGCTTCAAGCTATTCATCAGCCCGTACGGTACGATCGGCAGCCCAGGCACGCAGATAAGCGATTTTTTCTGCCATGACTATCGATAAGGGTTTGGTGCGTGCAATTTCAGACAGCAGATGTTGCATTTGTAATTTGGGAGTACTATCTTCTGGCTTTACAGACTCGCTACGCGCTTCATACAGTGCAGCAATCACTGCCTGTTCTATTTCCGCGCCCGAAAAGCCTGCACTTTTCTCGGCCAACAGAGGCAGATCAAACTCCTCGGGAAATTGTTTGCGGCGTCTTAAATGAATTTTGAAAATCTCTTGCCTGTCTTGAAGATTGGGCAGATCCACAAAGAAGATTTCATCTAAGCGACCTTTACGCACTAGTTCGGGCGGTAGTGCTTCAATATCGTTACTGGTAGCTACTACAAAGACGCGACTCTTGCGTTCTGCCATCCATGTCAAGATGGTGCCTAACACCCGCCTTGATTCTCCGCCATCACTACTATTGCCATGACTGGCAACCCCTTTTTCGATCTCATCCATCCATAACACACAAGGCGCCATGGCATCTGCCACTTTAAGCGCTTCTCGCAAATTACGTTCGGTCTCACCTAGAAATTTGTTATACAGGGCGCCAAAATCCAGTCGGAGCAAAGGGACATTCCACGAACCTGCTACGGCCTTAGCGGCCATGCTTTTGCCACAACCTTGTACGCCCAGTAACATTAAACCTTTCGGCGTATCCAGACTCTCCAATGTAGGATCACTCGCCAGAAAAACCCCCTTGCGTCGTGCAAGCCAGGTTTTTAAGTTACGCAGTCCCGCTACCTCTGCAAAGCGTTCGGTATTAGTTTCAAAGCTTAGAACGCTATCTTGGCCTAAAAGGGCATGTTTGCGCTTGCTAAGGGCTGCAATATCTTCCTGGTTTAATAGACCGTTTGCACCGAGTAGCTCTCGCAGAATACGACGAATATCCGACTCAGATAGGCCAGCCAGTTGCTTGAGTAAAGCATCAAATGACGCTTTATCTGATTTAACTTCCTTGCCGGGGTGCCCTGCTTGCCAGGCTAGCACCTCTTCGCGTACTACTCGTTCAATAGTCTCACTATTAGGCATGGCCAAGGTAAAAGACGCGGTGAGTTTTTCCAGCTCGGGTGGAATATCGACAGCATGCCCCAGCATCACAATCGTGCGGGGCAGACGCTCATAATCGAGCGCAATTTGTTTGATTTGCCGCACATGCAAAGGATTAGCCAGATAGGGATGAAAATCGAGCAATACAAAAATGCCGGGTAATACACTAGCGCTTGCAAAACGCAGAGCTTGAGCAGGATCTTGCGTATTATTTTCAGTGCGAGGGGTCCGACTCAGTGCATCAACAGTGAGGGTCAGCCCCGTGCTGGCCGACCATACCCATAAAGGCAGTTTGCGTGCTCGAGCAATTTGAGTCAGCATTGCCATTACTGCCACTTCTTCACTGCTTTGAATGGCGATCAGGGCAATGCGTGAAGCGATCAGATCTTCAAGTTCAGACTGGCTCATCGAAAATAGGAAGGTTACACAGAAGATTGCAAAAACAAACTGGTGTGATATTTATTATATTTGTCCCAATTCTTTTTGAATCACACCGCTCATCTGTTTTGCTTTTTCCATATCGGCAATAGCTTTACTAGTATCTTCGGTCAGTTTATCCAGCTCTTTTATATTAGCAGCCATCTGAGGAAGCGCTTGCTGTCTAAATGTAGCTACATCTTCCAGTGCTCCGCGAATATCGGCAAATGCTTGTTTGAGGGTCTCCATATTAAGAGAAGTTCCTGCGGCCATCTTATGAATTTCTGCGCCTTGGGTGCGCAGGTTTTTGGCGTTCTGAGCAATAAGCTTATCGGTAGTTTCGTTGACAGCCTGAATTTTTTCTAGAGTGATGCGCTGATTGGCTAAAGCAAGCGCCAGGGTAACGGCCACTTGCAGTGCACTAACCGTCACGTTAACCGCCCGGTCCACTCCGCGCATCAGCTCTATGTTGTTCCGAATGATGAGCTCCAGCGATAATATTCCTTGCTGATTGACCGCAAGTTGTTGCTGCAGATCCATAATGCGTTGTCGCAAGGGAAACAACCATTCATTCTGGATAACCGTATAGCGAGGGTCGGTTTGATTCAGTTCCCGCTCAAGAAGGCTACTCAGTTTTGTGTCGATGAGCTGACCCAGATTGATAGTTTTTTCAATCTTTTCACACAATAAACGCATCGCTTTTTGGTCGTCATTCAGGGTGACATTGTCGCGTTGCAGATTATCTTTTCCGTCACGAAGGCTGCGGATAATCGCATCCAGTGCGGTTTTGGAGCTCTCATATTTGCTGAAATAGCGTTTAAGAGGAGTACCTACGAAGGGTAATTTGCCCATGGTACGGCTGACCCAGCCGGCTTCCAAATCCATCTGGCCTGGATCTAGTTCTTCCACTTTCATCTTCAGGTCTACCAAGGCATTGGCGACCGGGCCTCCTTCCACTGCATTTTCATAAAGTTTGTGGACAGGTTGTTTGAGCATTTCACTGCGGCGGCCCGACTCCTTTTGCAGCTCTGCGCCCATATTTTCAAAACTTTGCCGATGTTGGGCAATGGCGGCCACATTCGTGGCGTCAGCGTTGAGTAGTGTTCCCACTACTGTTTGAGCTTGCTGCTCAATTTCCGGGTCAGTCGGGGCAGGAGCATTCGGTACACTCAACCAGTTCAATACGGATTCCAGTTTTTCGGGCGATTGAGTGACCGTGGAGGCGCTAACTTCAGTGCTCATTGTTTATTCTCTCGGAAAGCAGGCTAATGTTTGAATAAAAAACTCTATTATCGCGCCAATATCTCAATTTATTGTTGAATCAGAGAGTATATTTTTTACTTTAAGCTCCTTAGGTATTTGCATAAGCCATTGCAGGGGTGGGTTTCCCAAAAAATTTTTTAGCAGGATGCTACGCAAGCATTTGGCAAGGTTTTTGCAGCTATTTGACGGGTTTCTTGCTCCCCTTGGGTGATCGCTTCCTGCACCTTCTGTTTGCTTGCAGAAATCTCAACTGTCGCAAGCTTGAATACGGTTTCTGGCGCTGTCATACGTTTTGCTGAAATAATTACAGGTTCTAATTTAATGACATTCACCGGGGCGGGTGAAGTGGCGCTTAATACGAGAGTTGCCAGAGCAACTACTACCCCAAATGCAGTGGCATAACTACCGGAAGAAAAACTAGGTTTTGTAAAAGTGCTGTTGTTCATTTTTTTCTCCATTGTTTCGTGTTGATGTTGGCGATGGAGGTATTGTGATGAAGGAAGGGAATATTTACATGACGTTTGCGACAAACTGTTGATTTACAAGGTTCAAATGCAATGAACAGAGAGTAAATTTTGTGTGAGACGCTACATTGAGATGACTTTTTCTTAACTACATGGAATTTTTTTTCTCGATGATCCCCCTCTATAGTGTTTAATACCTTGTATTTCAACACCCTCCTCATCTGTTATGACCGAACTAGAATTTAATGGGCTTGTCGCTCAAGGTTTTAACCGGATTGCCTTGCTTGCTCAATGTATGAGTGATCTGGATACCCCACTGTCTCTGTATCTTAAATTGGCCAATCAGCCCAACACTTTTTTATTGGAGTCAGTGGTAGGGGGAGAGCATTTTGGGCGCTACAGTTTTATCGGTTTACCTTGCAGTACACAGATCCGGGTACGCATTAGAAGAGGCTTAGCAAAAACTGAATTGTTCAAACAAGGCAAGCTGTCTGAATCCCACGAAGGTGACCCGCTAGAGTTTATTGCAAATTATCATAGGCGTTTTAAAGTCGCCTTACCGGCAGGGCTCCCGCGTTTTTCCGGAGGGCTTGTGGGCTACTTTGGATATGATGTTGTAGAAGTAATTGAAAAAAAGCTGGCCGACTCTAACAAGCCGGATGCTATTGATATCCCCGATATCTTACTTTTGCACTGCGATGAGTTTATTGTGGTCGATAATGTGACTAGCACTCTTTACCTCATCGTGTACGCTGATCCTAGTCAGCAAGATGCTTTTGCGTCTGCTAAAAAACGTTTAAAAGAGCTGAAGATCAAATTGGCACAGCCGCTCATACGTCCCCATGTAGGTGCCAGTGTCCGTACAAATGCCATTCGCGACTATAAAAAAGAAGATTACTTAGCGGCTGCGAGCACATGTCGTGAATACATTCTGGCTGGTGACTGCATGCAAGTACAGATTGGTCAGCGGATTGTGGTGCCCTATACCGATTCTCCGCTAACGCTGTACAGGGCGCTACGCAGCATCAATCCCTCTCCTTATATGTATTACTACTGGCTGAAAAATGAAGATGCTAAGGATTTTCATATTGTAGGGGCTTCACCAGAAATTCTCGTTCGCCAGGAACCTGATGCGCAGGGAGCTAAAGTGATTGTTAGGCCGATAGCAGGCACAAAACCCCGGGGTGCAACACCCGAGGAAGATGCACGTCTTGCCCAGGAGCTGCTGACCGATCCAAAAGAACGTGCCGAACATGTGATGTTGATTGATTTGGCCCGGAATGATATTGGCAGAATTGCAAAAACAGGCAGCGTCAAGGTCCTTGAACAGATGGTCATCGAAAAATACAGTCATGTTCAGCATTTAGTTAGCCATGTTGAAGGATTTCTTAAGGAAGGCTTGAGCAATATGGATGTACTACGCGCTACCTTTCCTGCAGGCACTTTAACTGGCGCCCCCAAAGTCAAGGCCATGGAAATTATTAATCAACTGGAACCTGTAAAACGTGGTCTTTACGGAGGAGCCGTAGGATATTTAAGTTATTCAGGTGCTATGGATCTGGCTATTGCTATTCGTACCGGCATTGTGAAAGAAGGTTTTTTGTATGCCCAGGCTTCTGCAGGGATTGTTGCTGACTCCATTGCTGAAAACGAACATCATGAAACAGAGGTGAAGGCCCGCGCTTTAATTCGGGCTGCAGAAAGGGTACAGGATGGGTTGGAGGCAGAACTATGAACTGCTTTAGCCTTTACCTTCAAGAAAATTTCAGTAGGGATTCATGTCGAGCAAAGTAATTGATCTACGTAGTGATACGGTCACTCGTCCTAGCGCTGGCATGCTGCAAGCGATGCTGCAGGCTGAGGTAGGCGATGATGTATGGGGAGATGATCCTACCGTATTGAAATTACAGGCAGTGCTTGCAGAACGATGCGATAAAGAAGCTGGACTTTTTTTCCCGAGCGGCACCCAAAGTAATTTAGCTGCCTTAATGGCCCATTGTGAGCGCGGTGATGAATATATTGTTGGGCAGCTCGCTCACACTTATAAATACGAAGGAGGGGGAGCTGCGGTGTTGGGCAGTATTGTCCCGCAGCCCATTGAAAATGCAGCCGATGGCAGTTTGCCTATTGAAAAAATTGCTGCTGTTATTAAACCCCATGGGCCAGGGTTAGGGGCTCATTTTGCGCGTAGCCGCCTTGTCACACTAGAAAATACTTTTAATGGTCAGCCCTTATCGGCTAGCTATCTGCAGGAAGTGACAGCTTTTGCCCATAGCTGTGGTTTAGCAACGCACTTAGACGGGGCGCGCATTTGCAATGCCGCAATAGCTCAGCGAGTTTCACTCGCGCAAATCACTGAAGGCTTTGATTCGGCTTCTATCTGCTTTTCAAAAGGATTAGGGGCGCCTGTGGGTTCGGTACTTGTGGGCAGTCAACCATTAATTGAGCGTGCTTACCGTTGGCGCAAGGTATTGGGTGGGGGGATGCGGCAAAGTGGTTTGCTGGCAGCGGCCTGTCTATATGCTTTAGAGCATCAGTTTGAAAGGCTAGAGCAGGACCATGCAAATGCTGACCGGCTTGCGCAGGGACTTAAAGGGATTGATTCCATTCAAGTGTCAGCTCACTATACCAACATGGTGTTTGTGCAAGTGTTGCAAGAGCATTGTGGTCCGCTAGAGGCAAGCCTTAGAGAACAAGGGATTTTGGTGCAAATGCAGCCTCTGACGCGGCTTGTAACGCATCTAGACGTTTCAACGCAGGAAATTGATAGGGTCATTGCAGCGATAAAACAATTTTTTAAGGCTTAAGTAATGTTACTGATGATCGATAACTATGACAGCTTTACTTATAACCTGGTGCAATATTTTGGTGAGCTGGGTGAACAAGTACAAGTATTTCGTAATGATGAAATTACTATTCCGCAAATAGAGGCTCTTGCACCTACTCACATCTGCATTAGCCCAGGGCCTTGTGCACCTGCTCAAGCGGGTATTTCGATTCCTCTGATCCAATATTTTGCAGGTAAGCTACCGATCCTGGGCGTTTGTTTGGGGCATCAAGCTATTGGAGAGGCTTTTGGAGGAAAAATAATCCGTTCAAAACAAGTGATGCATGGCAAGACCGATGTGATCCAGACCAAGCAACAAGGGGTATTTGCTGATTTGCCGCGCAGTTTTACGGTAACGCGCTACCACTCCCTAGCGATTGAACGTGAAAGCTGTCCGCCCGAGCTGATGGTTACTGCCTGGGCTGAAGATGGTGAGATTATGGGCGTACGCCACAAGCACTTTGCTATTGAGGGGGTGCAGTTTCATCCCGAATCCATTTTGACTGAATACGGGCATGACTTGTTGCGCAATTTTTTGCGAAAGGCTTAATTTCATTTCTAAATCATTAAAGCCTGTTCACTCTACAGCTTTTTGACATGGCAAGGCGTAGCCACAACGGTATGAATGATTTAGAAATGGAATAACAGCGTTTAAAAAACTTTTAAGTCTCTATTTTTAAAGGAAACTTGCATGCCTATCACCCCGCAAGAAGCGCTAGTCCGCTGCATTGAGCATCGCGAGATTTTTCATGATGAGATGCTCAAGCTGATGCGCATGATTATGTCTGAGGAAATATCGCCGCAACTGACCTCAGCCCTTTTGATGGGGCTGCGGGTTAAGAAAGAAACGGTTGGCGAGTTAACGGCTGCGGCGCAGGTCATGCGTGAATTTGCTATCAAGGTACCCGTCAAGCCGTATGCAAATTTGGTGGATATTGTGGGAACGGGAGGGGATGCGTCCCATACTTTTAATATTTCCACTGCTTCGATGTTTGTGGTAGCGGCTGCGGGAGCTAAAGTAGCGAAACACGGCGGTCGCGGGGTTTCCAGCAAAAGTGGTAGTGCAGACGTGCTTGAGGCGCTAGGCGTCAATATTTCCTTGCCTGCGCAGCGTATTGCCCAGGCCATTGATGAAATTGGGCTAGGTTTTATGTTTGCACCTAATCATCATCCCGCTATGAAAAGCGTTGCGCCTATTCGTAAAGAACTGGGGGTGCGCACAATGTTTAATATTCTGGGCCCACTGACTAACCCGGCTGGTGCACCTAATATCATGATGGGGGTATTTCATCCAGATTTGGTAGGGATCCAGGTGCGAGTACTAGAACGATTAGGGGTTAACCATGCGCTGGTGGTCTATGGTAAAGATGGTATGGATGAAATTTCCTTAGGCGCTGCAACGATGGTCGGTGAATTGAAGGACGGCAAGCTGAGGGAATATGAAATTCACCCGGAAGATTTTGGGCTGCAAATGTTTAGCAACCGTGGTTTAAAGGTGAATAATGCCCAAGAATCCAAAACTATGTTGCTCGAGGCCTTGAACAATGTGGCCGGCACACCCCGGGAGATCGTAATTTTTAATGCTGCTGCCAGCTTATACGCAGCCAATATTGTTCAGGATATAGCCAGCGGTATCGTGAAAGCAAGAGAAACCATTGCTTGCGGTGCAGCGCGGGATTGTTTAAACGCCTACATCAAGTTTTCGCAAGCAACATGAGTGATATTCTAAAAAAAATTCTGGCTACTAAAGCAGAAGAAATTTCTGCAGCTCGCAAGTATCGTAGCCTTGCTTCGCTAAGAGCGCAGGCCCAAGCTCGAGAGGATCATCGAAATTTTGTAAAAGCCCTTCAGAACTGTCTTGAGCAACAAAAGCCAGCAGTCATTGCCGAGATTAAGAAAGCTTCTCCTTCTAAAGGCATTTTGCGAGAAAATTTTTTGCCGCGTGAGATTGCGGCAAGTTATGCAGAACATGGAGCGGCTTGTCTAAGTGTGCTAACCGATGCACAGTATTTTCAAGGTTCTAACGCTTTTTTGCAGGAGGCAAGGGCTGCCTGCAATTTGCCTGTGCTGCGCAAAGACTTTTTAATCGATGAGTATCAAGTAGCTGAAGCTGCTGCTATAGGGGCAGACGCGATTTTGCTGATTGTTGCAGCCTTAGAGCTAAAACAGTTGATAGATCTGGAAGCAACGGCCCATGGCTATGGGCTCGATGTGCTCGTAGAAGTGCATAATGCTTGGGAGCTAGATCATGCAATGGAACTGAAAACTCCTTTAATAGGCGTTAATAATCGTGACCTGCATAGTTTCCAAGTTAACCTTCAGACTACGCTGAATTTACTTCCGCGGGTTCCCTCCGATCGACTTCTAATTACCGAAAGTGGAATTTTAAGTAAGGCTGATGTAGAACAAATGCGTACTGCAGGGGTTCATGTATTTTTAGTAGGCGAAGCCTTCATGCGAGCTGAACAACCAGGGGTAGAACTGGCACATCTATTCAAATGAACATTAGGAATAGTCTCTCGATTAATCATTCAAAAGACAATCGTCTCAAGCATTCTTTATCTGTGAGTTTTCAGAGTATCCCGACTGCCTGGCGTGAGATTACGGATACCTTTGAACAAGGTCGAAAGACCCTCATTGAGCGGGTTGACGCTGCGGCACCTAATGTGGCGCCAGCCGACCCTTTCCGGTTCTTGCGTTATGCCCAGCCGGACCAAATTCGTGTGGTTTTGATTGGGCAAGATCCCTATCCAAAACTGGGGCAAGCCCAGGGAATGGCTTTTTCTTGTAGCATTGCTGTCCCGCATTCCATGGGCCGTTCTGTTTTTCCTGCACTGAAGGCCGTAAAACCCGATTTTGTACCACCCCAGCATGCAGACCTCAGCCCTTGGGCCAGACAAGGGGTGTTATTACTCAACACTGTTCTAACTGTGGAAATAGGACATCCAGGCAGTCATTTAAACATTGGCTGGCAAAGCTTTACAGCACTAATTGTTCAGGCATTGCTGCAACAGCGACCCAATCCCCCTTATTTCTTGTTGTGGGGGGCTCAGGCCCAAGGTTTTTTTGATGCCTGTGCTGAAGGATTGCCTGTAGAGGCGCAGCGTGTCTTACGGGCACGGCATCCTTCCAATGACTTTAAAAGAGAATTTGTTGCGCAGGCCAAAGAACATTTTGAAATCCTGCGCAAGGTCTACCCTGATCTGGACTGGTGGGCCTTAGGGGAATGATCGCTTATTTGATCAGACCTTCTGCCTTCATTGCTTTTTGTACCGCAGGCCGGGCGCTGACTCTTTGCATAAATGCCATCAGTTTAGGCCAAGGGGTCAACTCAATACCCACATATTTTCCCCAGTTACTGACGGTAAATAAATAAGCATCAGCCACAGTGAAGGTATCACCCATCAAATAGGATTTTTCTCCTAGCTGACTTTCAACATAAGCAAATTTTTTGCTCAGGTTTTCCTTGAGGATCGGTTTATAAGTATCAGGAGTGTTAGGGTTGAACAGGGGCGTAAAACCCTTGTGTAGCTCTGAAGTAATGAAGTTAAGCCATTCCATCAATTGATAGCGTTCGATTGTTCCTGCGGCGGGCGCCAGCTTGCTTGCGGGTACTAGATCAGCAATATATTGAACAATAGCCGGGCCTTCCGTCAAACGCACTCCGTTGTCCAATTCCAGCAAAGGCACGCTGCCTTTGGGATTGATGGTGTAGTAATCCGTACCATCCACAAGTTTTTTGGTCTTTGTTGAAGCCAGCACTGGCTCAAACGCCAAGCCTGCTTCGTGCAACACAATATGTGGGGAAAGAGAGCAGGCACTGGGACTAAAATAAAGTTTCATTACATTTCCTTTGTGATATCAAAGTGGTGAAAGAATACTGGGTGAGTTTAAATCTTTCATAAAAAATAATTCCTTAGCTTCATTAGAGTAAGCCATTAAAGATGGGTGTCCAGTGAAAGATTAATTTGCGTTGTCCCTTTATTGATGCGCTTTGTAAGAGTTTTTTGCTTTAAAAACCGCATGGAAATTAGGATTAAGACAGATCCAGCAAGAAGTAGTGCCTAGTAATACCAAGAGTTGCCGTTGATAGGCTGCTCCGCATGGGTCTGGCAAAAAGACGGAATTTCATGCCTAATGTCAAAAGTTTGCAGGTTTATAAAAGTGCTTAAGCGGATTGCAAGTCATATTTTGAATTGTTCAGGAGAATGTAATGGATTCCCCATCGGCGCCATCTACCCAGACAGTGGTCACTTCCTCTGTACAGGCCGACACAGAATTTAATCGCCAGGAGACGGCTCACCCCAGTCAATGGAGTCTACTGGGGCAACGTCGTTTTGGCCCTTTTTTCTTGACTCAATTTTCGGGAGCAATGAATGACAATATTTTTAAAGTTTCTTTCACTTTACTAGTCACTTATTTTGCGGCGACTTATATTCCCCCCGACAGTTTTTTACTGAGTATGACAGGCGGGGACATGAAAGCAGCTAGCGGGCTGGCAGCTAATCTGATTGCGGGCGTTTTTATTCTGCCATTTGTGCTGTTTAGCGCTACGTCTGGTCAGATTGCCGACAAATTTGATAAATCCAGGATCATGCAATTAGTCAAAATGCTGGAGATTGTCTTTATGGGAGTAGGGGCGGCGGGTTTTCTGTACCATAGTTTTCCACTGCTATTGCTCACTACTTTTCTGATGGGTTTGCACTCCACCTTGTTTGGGCCTGCAAAATTTGCTTATTTGCCGCAACATTTACGGCCCGATGAAATTGTAGGAGGCAATGGCCTGGTAGAAATGGGCACTTTTGTGGCTATTTTGCTCGGTACCATGCTGGCAGGTGCTTTGGTCAGTTCGGGCCAAAATGCAAGCCCTAACACCACGGCAGAAGCTTTAACTTGTATAGGAGTAGCTATTGCCGGTTTTTTCCTTGCCCTGTTTTTACCCAAATCTCCCGCAGCAGACCCAACACTAAAAATTAATTGGAATCCCTTTTCAGAAACGGTACGGAATTTAAAACTGGCCAGCAAACAGCCAGCCGTCTTTCGTTCGCTGTTAGGTATTTCCTGGTTATGGTTTTTCGGAGCCACTTTTTTGACCCAATTCTCTGGTTTTGCAAAAGAGGTACTGGGAGGAAATGTTAGCGTTGTCACCCTACTGCTGGCCGTGTTTTCTATCGGGATTGCCGCAGGCAGCCTGATGTGCGAGAAGCTCTCTGGCCGGATGGTTGAAATTGGCCTGGTACCTTTTGGTTCTATTGGAATGACGGTCTTTGCAATAGACCTGTATTTCGCAAGCCGCGGTTTAACGCCAGCAGCACAAGCTCTCAGCGTCATGGAGTTTATTGCAGAAAGTAAGCACTGGCGCATCATAGCGGACTTATTTTTACTTTCACTGTTTGCAGGTCTTTATTCAGTGCCGCTTTATGCCCTGATTCAGACTCGTGGTGAAGTCAGCCATCGCTCCCGCATTATTGCAGCCAATAACATTCTGAACGCCTTATTTATGGTAGTGAGTGCAGGGATGGCAGCCATACTGCTTGGAAAATTTGGCGTCACTATCCCGCAGCTATTTCTGATTACAGGATTGTTAAACGCTTTAGTGGCTATTTATATTTACCTCTTAGTTCCGGAATTCTTGTTAAGGTTTATAGCCTGGATACTGATCCATATTGTTTATCGAATGAAAAAAGTAGGAACCTTGAACATTCCCGATCAAGGGGCTGCCTTATTAGCCTGCAATCATGTCAGTTTCGTGGATCCTATTGTATTAATGGCGCTCAGTCCTAGACCTATACGGTTTGTAATGGATCATGCTATTTTTAAGACCCCTGTATTAGGGTGGATTTTTCGTGCAGCCAAGGCCATTCCGATTGCACCTGCCAAGCAAGATCCACAGATCTACGAAAATGCTTTTAATGAAGTTAGCAAGCAGTTACGCGAGGGAGAATTGGTCTGTATCTTTCCCGAGGGCAGAATTACCGACACCGGGGATTTTTATCCCTTTAAGGCAGGCATCATGAAAATTCTCGAGCGTGATCCTGTACCGGTTATTCCTGTTGCATTGCAGGGCTTTTGGGGGAGTTTTTTCAGTCGCAAAGGAGGGGGTGCGATGAGTAAACCCTTTAGGCGAGGAATATTTTCAAAAGTAGGGCTGAATGTGGGCTTACCCATGACCCCTAATGAGGTGACACCAGAATCTTTGCAGATGAAAATTCAACAATTACGGGGGGATTGGAAATAAAAACACTCTTATGACTGGTAAAAATATTTATTTCTGAAACAACTATACGAGCAGGAACCAGGGATTAAGCTTTTTTTGGGGTTTCTGCTTAGGTGCTTGCGGCGTAGTTTCAAGCCAGAATTCTCCTTGAGTAGAGGCTGAAGATGGAGGCGGTGGAAGAGCAGTTTTGATGGAATTCAGACCGCGATAAGCGGCCATGCGGTGGCGTCTGAATCGTCTCCAACGCTCCCTAGCCCCTGCCTTCATACCCCAGGTCAACTAAATAACAGGTAAAATCTTTTCTACTTTCAAAAGCTTAGTCAGGGCCTATTCACCCTATTTTTTGAGAGTCGGAAGAAGTGGCGATAAAGTGCTATCATCCAGGTCGTTTTTGGCAAACTTTAACGCCACATAATTAGTTTTAACCCAAATTTCCCATTAGGCGCACTTTCAGTGCTGCTTGGGTGTCAGCGGTGCAGTTACGGTCATTTTTATCCCTCTCTGTCGCCTGTAGCAATGTCTACAGGCTTCGCAGTCGGGCCAAAACTGCCTCGCAACTGCCCTCGCTGCCATCCAAAGCCCTAAGGGGAAATCTGAGTTAAAATCACATCTCCTTTTTGTAATTGATATGACCTCTTTCATATCAATGGCTGCCCGGGTGGTGAAATTGGTAGACACAGCGGACTTAAAATCCGCCGCTTACCTGCATAAGGGGCGTACCGGTTCGATTCCGGTTCCGGGCACCAGCTAATTCACTCACCTCGTCTCAAATCCTCTCAAAACCCGCATGTTTTTTAGCATAGCGGGTCTTGAGGGGGTTTCCTGGATGTTAGTCTTTTGCAAGGCTGTTAAACCTCTGGCTATTTCACCTCGGGGAGACGGGTTTGAGCACGTGCCCGTTTTGCTATTGGCCAGTCCCAGGGTTTAAGAATCGGAGCAATCTCTTGAGCAGCTTTTTCAATACGTTCAAGCTCTAAGGGAGTAAGACCTGCATTAAGGGTGAGCCTAACCATTGCTCGATTACGGCTGGTAGCAGGGGCGCAAAAAATAGCTCCAAAGATATTACGTTCCTCTAAATGATCACGCAACACCATGGTATCAGGCTCGCTCCCTGCTTCCAGAGCAATAATTTGCTCAGTCCCGTGGTGTATGGGGTAACCCAGGTCCAGTAAGCTGTTACGCAGGCGTTTGGTATGCGCATGTAGCTGAAGGCGTGCTTCATCGCTTTTGCTTATCACATTTAAGGTTGCGGCCAGACCTGCAATTTCATGTGGCAAAAGGCTTGAGCTAAAAATATTGGAATTGTTAGTAGTAAGCATGTAGTAACGCATGGCCGCAGGAATTGAGAAAAATCCTGCTCGGCCTGCAAATGCCTTGGCCAAGCTAGCTGTAATGAAATGTACACGATCAGTCAGACCCAGGGCAGCACATAAACCCGCCCCCTGGGGGCCGTGAGTTCCCAAAGAATGAGATTCATCTACTAGAATCATGCTCTCGCTAGCTTCTACCACTTCAATCATGGCGGCTAAAGGACAGAGTGCGCCTGTAGTGCTGTACACAGAATCTACTACCACAATGCCCGGGCCGTGTTTGCGGATTACTCGTGACAAATGCTCTGGGTCATTGTGACGAAAAGCATAAGCAGGGGCTCGTGCGGTATGTGCCCCTTCCCATAAGGAGGCATGAGCTAAAGTGTCTAAATACACAGGCGTTTGTGCGTCTGCAATGGTTTGCAGCAAGCCTACGTTGGCGGCAAAGCCAGATTGAAGGGTCCGCTTTAGACTCTGTAGTTCAATGGAGTGTAGCTACTGTCTCTTTTTAACTCAATAGCTTAAAGTTAAGCTCGTGTGCATAGGGGTTTCTAATATCCTACTGTGTAATTGGGTTCAAATCTTGAAGTTTGCAGTGTTTTAGGTTGCATCTATTTCTCAGATTCGCGGCGTTGTTCAATGAGAGTGTTAAGGATTTCTTTTTGATATTTAAATTACTTTAAGCTCGAAATTCTAGAAAATTTCGATGAAGTCTCTCAAGCTTGATGACTCTATAGTAAGAGGGTAATTGATGAATATTTCACAAAAACTCAAAAGCAAATTTTTAAGAGTTTGGGGGGGTTTATGGTATAGGTTTTACACACATCTTGTCTTACCCCCCCTAGAACCAATACTACATCCCTCAACACGACGTATCCAAGGTTTAGGTTGGATAACGCTTATCGGTCATCCTTTGTTTTTTTGGATTTGGGGTTATTGGTTAGTACAACCTTATGAAAGCTTTATTCTGCGCATGTTTATCAGTGTGCTGGGGATAGTGCTTTTGCTTCCTTGTGTTAACCGTAATCCCAAAAGTCTGCGAGCAAGTATCGTGTTTGCAGTTATTTTTTGGTTTCAACTGCCTGTCTTTTTTACCTGGATGTATTTATCCAATAGTGGAAACCCGGTATGGATGGCTAGTTTTAGTGTGATGATATTGATTTGTTATCACGTAACTGATTGGCGAATGGCGACAATAGGGCTTTTTCTCGGTAGTTTACTAGCTTGTCTTTTGTTCTGGTTTGTAAATCCGGCTGTTCCTCCAATTGAGGACAAGCAATTTGCAGTAAATTCGGTCATCATCGGATTCAGTTTATTTATGGCAATAGTGATGGGTGCACTCTCTGCAAATGCTAGACAAGTAGAGCTGAGCAATACAGAAAAAATTAAATCACTTAATACCTTAGCAGGCTCTATCGCACATGAGATGCGCAATCCTCTGAGTCAAATAAAGTATGCCTTGGATTGTATTGGTAATAGTTTGCCCGCACCCTCCGCTACTGAGTTGAGTCAGTCAATTACCTCTCAAAACTTGCGCGAACTTTGTCGCAATCTGGCCCATGGACATATTGCGATTAAGCGCGGTTTGCAAGTCATTTCCATGACTTTAAGCGAAGTGAGCTCTCAAGCTATAGACCGCAGTCATTTTGATTATGTTTCTACTGCCATTGCTACCCAAAAAGCAGTGGATGAATATGGGTATGAGACCCAGGAGGAGCGTAAAAAAGTAAGAGTCCAGATTCTGCAAGACTTTATTTTTAAAGGGGATGAAACGCTTTATATTTTTATTTTGTTTAATCTAATTAAGAATGCTCTTTATTACTTCAAATCTCACCCAAACGCTAACCTGACCATTACGGTTGAAGAAGGGAAAGTTTTGGTTAGGGATACGGGACCCGGCATTTCTGAAAAGGTGCGCGCTCAGCTTTTTGAAGCTTTCAAAACCTCAGGCAAGGCGCAGGGTACGGGTTTAGGTTTGGCGTATTGCAAGCGGGCTATGCTGGCTTTTGATGGGCAAATTAGTTGTGATTCGGTATGGGGGGAATATACCGAATTTATCTTGCAGTTTGCACCTTTATCTTCAGAAGAATTAAACGCTTACAGACACTCGGTGCTTGAGCAAGCTAGAGCTGTCTTGGCCGGTAAGCGTTTGCTAGTGGTGGATGATGATGAGCGCTTACGGTCCTCCACAAAACAATTGCTGAGCGTACTGAATATTGATGTGGATGAAGCAAGTAATGGCCAATTGGCTTTACAGGCTTTGCAGAAAACCCACTATGACCTTATTTTAATGGACATTAATATGCCGGTACTGGATGGGTATACGACAACAGAGCAGATTCGCGCGGGGGTGGTGCCCAGGTGCCAGGCCATTCCTATCCTTGCCTATACTAGTGAGCTGCCTTATATGGCAGAAGTTAAAACACAAAAGGTGGGCATGAATGGCTTTGTTAGCAAGCCTTGCAGTCAGTTAGAGCTTGTTAAAGCTGTGCAGGGCGCTTTGGAAGCTGCAGCAAAGCGCGCCGCGGCTAAGCACCAAAGTAGCAATGGCAGGGTTTCCGACACCCTTGTTTATACGGGCAGTGACTCTGCTGGCCAGTTGAAGGGTAAAACCGTATTAATTGCAGACGATGAAGCCATCAATCGCCGCATTGTGCGTACTTATGTTGAACAATGGGAGATGCGGATTATTGAAGCAGAGCATGGCATGGATGTGCTGACAGTGTTACAAGAAAAAAGCGACAGATCCATAGATATTATTTTGATGGATATGCACATGCCCGGCTTAAGTGGGATTCAAACGACCCAGGCTATTCGAGAACAATCCTCTTTTTTTTACCAGAACATCCCCATCGTTGCATTAACCGCAGATTATTCTGAGGAAAGAGTGCAAGCCGCTTTAATGGCTGGAGTGAACGCTTTTGTGAGTAAACCCATTGAGCAAGAGATTTTGCGCGACAAGCTAAGTGAACTTTTGAGCAAGGCGCATCAAAACCCTCAGAAAGCTGTTTCGCACATCCACTCGGGTAAAACGTTGAGTTCTGTACCACTTGCGAAGGCAGAAGATTCTGCGGTGCTGAACAGGGCACGTCTGGATGAAATGAGAAAATTAAAACCTAAGCTACTGCAAGAGTCTCTACCTATTTATATTGAAAGAATGCGGGTATTACAGGAGAGGCTCAGCCTGGGCTTGGCCAACAAAGATTTGAACGATGTGCATGAAGCTTTGCATTCTTTGTTAGGAATCAGTGGTGACTGTGGTGCAAAGTTGCTGCATCAATTTATAAGACACCGTATTTATCCAGAGATCGACCGAGGGGATTGGCCTAGCGAAGAGCGCTGGCTGGAAACCATTACTACCTTAAGGGAGCAAGCACAAGAAGCACTGGAAAAATACCTGCTGCAAACGATGGGAGCAGAGGTGCAGTGAATTTATTGCAGATATGTTAGAGTAAACCCCTCTGGCGGAGTAACTCGCGTACACGTGAGTGCGCCCGTCCGTTAGGTGTATCGGATGAAAGTGCAAAACGGCGAACGTAATCTGCGAGAGTGGCCCCACCCACGTCGTTAACCTGAAGATCTACCCCCCGCTTAATAAGCGCTTCAACCTGTGAGTATTGATTAATTTTTGCTAAATAAATGATGAGAGGAGAGCCACCACGGCTTATGCTATTTAAGTCTGCACCAGCAGTCAGGAGACGTTCCAAACGATCCCAGCGACGGGCGTCAATTGCTGCGTATACCGCAGTTTTATCGTTATCTTTGCTGTTTGGATCTGCGCCGGCCTGCAGGAGCAGATCGAAAAGAGTATCGTTGGACCCACCCGCAGCTAGTGCGAGAAGTTGGAACTGCTCCTGGTTTATGGTAACGATATAGTTGGGATCAGCCCCATGCTTGAGTAGTATATTGACGCCCTCCACAGATTGTTGCGACGCGGCCCATGCAAGAAGAGTCATGCCTGTTGAACTAACGGCGTTGACAATACCGGGATTAGCTGCGATAAGAGTGCGAAGCCGCTCATATGCCTTTTTTTGAATTGCACGCGCAGCCTCAAGAGGAGGTCCAACGAAGAGTGCTTCTGGAGCTAAGGAATATACGTTTCTACTATTTGACTTTAGGGACCCGAGAGGCTGTTGACTAAGAGGAACGCTTACTTTTTGTACTGTCTGCTCTACATCGTTGGAATTATTTTGTTTCTTTTGCGAGGAAGAGCTATTTTTTAATTCTGTTGGAGCAGGTTGAAAGTCGCATGAGGACAAGAGCAAGATGAGCAACAAGGCTATATAAAACATACTCACCATTTTAAAAAATAGTCTTATACATTTTAATCAGTATAAGACAATAAAAAGTTTTAAATTATTTTTTCTTCTCGCACTTTTGACCTGTCAAGCCTATTACCTTGAAAAGGATAAAGAAACACTACGGAGTTTACTTGTGAGATCTTTCTTCCAGTACCTGTACGAATACTTCTCCCTGTTTTACCATACCCAGTTCTTGCCGGGCGCGTTCTTCGACTGCACCGCTTGCGCTTTTTAGATCAGCCACATCCGCTTCAATAGCTGCATTACGTTGTTTACGGGAGAGATTCTCAGCCTCCCGCTTAGTCAACTCAGCCTGGCGCTCCCATACTTTTAGCCAGCCACCTTTGCCAAACCATACGTTCCATTGCAGTACTATCAGAATAGCTAGCAGTACTAGGGATAATCTGCGTGAGTTGAGCATGTTGTGCAGGCTAGCTCGAAAAGGGATGTCTGCGATAGTGCTGTACTACCTTAACGCAGATTATAAAAAGCGTCTCGACCGGCATAACGAGCCACATCTCCTAGATCTTCTTCAATGCGTAATAACTGGTTATATTTGGCCATTCGATCGCTACGACTTAAAGAGCCTGTTTTGATTTGCCCTGCGTTCAAGCCCACAGCAATATCAGCAATAGTAGAATCTTCGGTTTCTCCTGACCGGTGGCTGATCACACTGGTGTAGCTAGCGCGTTTGGCCATCTCAATGGCCGCAAAAGTTTCAGTGAGGGTACCGATCTGATTAATTTTGATCAGAATAGAGTTGGCAATTTTTTTCTCAATACCCTGTTGAAAAATCTTTGTATTAGTTACAAATAAATCATCCCCTACCAGCTGAATTTTTTTACCTAGCATTTGGGTGAGATGGGCCCAACCCTCCCAGTCGTTTTCAGCCATGCCATCTTCTATGCTGATAATCGGATACTTATCAGCCCAGGTCGCTAGTAGATGTGCAAAATCCTGACTGGAGAGTTGTAAGTTCTCTGCCTGCAGATGATATTTTCCGTTTTTGTAAAATTCCGAAGCTGCGCAATCTAGCCCAAGGGCGATTTGTGTGCCGGGTTCATAGCCGGCTTTTTCAATGGCTTGCATAATCAGCTTGAGTGCCGCTTCCTGATCAGCAACGTTAGGAGCAAAGCCACCTTCATCCCCTACTGCAGTGCTCATATTGCTAGCGGCGATGAGTTTTTTCAGAGAGTGAAAAACTTCGGCTCCCCAGCGAATAGCTTCTTTAAAACTGGGTGCCCCGACCGGCAAAATCATGAATTCTTGCAAATCAAGGGTGTTGTTGGCGTGCGCTCCGCCATTAATAACGTTCATCATCGGTACTGGCATTAAGTGGGCATGCATCCCTCCAAAATAGCGATACAAAGGCTGGCCAGCATCATCAGCCGCCGCACGGGCTACCGCCATACTGACGGCTAAGAGCGCGTTGGCACCGAGGCGGGATTTGTTCTCAGTGGCATCCAGTTCTATAAGAGTTTTATCAATATAGGCCTGTTCCATCGCATCCAAGCCTAGAATGGCTTCGGTGATTTCCGTATTGATATGCTCCACCGCCTTAAGAACACCTTTTCCCAAAAAACGGTCAGGGTCTGCATCCCTTAGTTCAATAGCTTCACGGCTGCCGGTTGATGCTCCACTAGGCACCGCAGCGCGGCCCATGACGCCGCTTTCCAGCAAGACATCACATTCCACTGTCGGGTTACCGCGACTGTCCAGGATTTCTCGACCAATCACATCAACAATTGCACTCATTTTTTAAACCCCTTGGACAATAAACATGTTCATAATGGCCGCATTTTCACGAGCGTTGCGTGCCCGCCGGTATTGATGCGATTTATAAAAATTTTCTGCCGCTTCCCAATTGGGAAACTCAAGTACGACGCTACGCCCTGGCTTGCGGCCTTCCAGAGGATGCGCAGTTCCTCCGCGTACCAGGACTTTGACATTATGTGCTTGCATGGCCAGGGAAGACCATTTTTTGTATTCGGCATATTGCTTAGGATGGGTGACGTCTACATCCATAATAATGAAGGCTTTCGGCATAAGTTACTTCAGGCTGAATAATTGAGAGGAGTATAAATTTAGATAATCCCGTATAAACGACTACTAAGCCTTAAAATCATCTTCCAAAAAGGGCTGCTTCTTTGTTACTTCATCAAGCGCTACCAAGGTTTTAAGTAATGCTTGCATACGATGAAGCGGTACAGCATTGGGTCCATCTGATTTTGCGTTTGCTGGATCAGGATGGGTTTCCATAAACAGGCCAGCAATACCCACCGCCGTTGCTGCGCGTGCTAAAACCGGAACCATTTCTCGTACCCCACCGCTGCTTATACCGTTACCGCCAGGCAATTGGACTGAGTGAGTGGCATCAAATACGACAGGGCAAGCCGTTTCCCGCAAAATGGCCAGTGCACGCATATCACTGACCAGGTTGTTATAGCCAAAGCTTACGCCGCGCTCACACACCATAAAGCTATCTTCGGATAAGCCCGCTTCACGCGCAGCCTGGCGGGCTTTTTCAACGACATTTTGCATATCGTGAGGGGCAAGAAATTGTCCTTTTTTTATGTTCACAGGCTTTCCGCTTTGAGCACAGGCATGAATAAAGTCTGTTTGGCGGCAAAGAAAAGCCGGGGTTTGTAATACATCTACCACGCTGGCAGCTGCTGTAATTTCTTCAATGGCATGCACGTCTGTTAATACAGGAACTCCAATCTTGCTACGGGTATCAGCCAGTATTTCCAGGCCTTTATCCATGCCTAAACCGCGAAAAGAATGGCCACTGGAGCGGTTGGCTTTATCGTAACTAGATTTGAAAATAAAGGGAATGCCAAGCGAAGCAGTCATTTCTTTAAGTTGCCCCGCGGTTTGATGGGCCAAATCTCGAGATTCAATGACGCAAGGGCCTGAGATTAAAAAAAACCGGTGGTGCAAGCCTACTTCAAATCCACACAGTTTCATTAGTTCACCGTTTGTGCGCAAACGCGACCGATAGTTTGGCGATAAGCCAATGCCGCTTTTACAAAAGAAATAAAAAGTGGATGTCCTTCCCGAGGTGTACTCGTGAACTCAGGATGAAACTGCACTCCTAAAAACCAAGGGTGTACAGAGGCAGGATATTCCATTATTTCAGGAAGATCCTCGGTAGGGGTACGGGCAGAAATCACATAGCCTTTCGCTTGAAGCTGTGGAACTAGCTGGGCATTAACTTCAAAGCGATGCCGATGCCGTTCATTGACATAATCACCGTAGATGCTATGGGCAAGGGTTCCGGGCTGTACAGGACATTTTTGGCTGCCCAGGCGCATGGTTCCACCCAGGTCACTGTCTTTAGTGCGTTTTTCTTTTTTGCCTGTACGATCCATCCATTCAGAAATCAGCGCCACGATGGGATAAGAGGTGTTTTCATCAAACTCGGTAGAGTTAGCCTCTGGTATATGAACGACATGTCGGGCAAATTCGATGGTAGCGAGTTGCATGCCCAGGCAAATGCCCAGATAAGGTACTTTATTTTCTCTGGCATAAGCAATGGCTGCAATCTTGCCTTCGGTACCGCGTTTGCCAAACCCACCCGGTACTAAAATGGCGTCTAAAGACTTTAAACTTGCGGTGCCTTCTGTTTGAATTTGTTCAGAATCAATATATTCAATACTGACTTTAGTACGGGTATGAATACCTGCATGGGTAAGCGCTTCTGTCAGAGATTTGTAAGATTCGGTAAGTTCAACATATTTGCCTACCATGCCAATTACTATCTGATGTTGGGGATGCTCCAGCGCATCAATTAGCTTATTCCACGCACTCAAATTGGCTGGGTTAGCCTTGATATTGAGTTTGTTAAGAATTTGCTCATCCACCCCTTGGGCATGCAGCATGGCAGGTACCTTATAAATGCTTGAGGCATCCCACACAGAAATCACTCCCTCCATGGGCACATTGGAAAAGAGGGAAATTTTCGAACGTTCCTCTTCCGGAATGGGACGATCTGCCCGACACATCAACACATCGGCTTGGATTCCGATCTCCCGCAGCTTTTGCACACTATGCTGGGTAGGTTTGGTTTTTAACTCTCCTGCACTAGCGACATAAGGCACTAAGGTTAAATGCACGTAAGCGGTGCCACTACGTCCCTGCTTAAGCCCCATTTGCCGGGCGGCTTCCAGAAAGGGTAAAGACTCTATATCGCCTACTGTACCGCCTATTTCAACAATCGCCACATCAGTGGCTGCTCCCCAATGGGCTTTGGCTCCACGCTCAATAAAAGTTTGAATTTCATTCGTAATATGAGGGATAACCTGTACAGTTTTACCCAGATACTCGCCTCGTCTCTCCTTACGCAGCACACTTTCGTAGATCTGGCCGGTAGTGAAATTATTGACCTTGCGCATCTTGGCGGTAATAAATCGCTCATAATGGCCCAGGTCCAGGTCAGTTTCGGCCCCGTCTTCAGTAACAAACACTTCACCATGCTGAAAAGGGGACATGGTACCCGGATCCACGTTAATGTAGGGATCTAGCTTCAGAAGCGTCACTTTAAGCCCGCGGCTTTCAAGCAAAGCGGCTAAAGAAGCAGCGGCGATCCCCTTACCAAGGCTGGATACTACGCCACCAGTGACAAATACGTATTTGGTCATGTCGTTTGCTGGGAAATTCAAATTATAGGCAAGCTGTATTCAGATCAGCAAAGGGCTAGCAAAATAAACGCTGTTAGCGTATTTCTGATCCTCCTGCACCTGCTGATGCAGGGATGGCGTTTATTGGCACAAGATTATTTAGGGCATCAATACTTGCTGATCTTCGCCTTCTTTCTTAACAATGGGCTTGATCAGGTCTTCCCTTGAGATGCCCAACCACCGCGTGATGGGTGCCATGACCAGTACTGAAGAATAAATACCAAATAAAATGCCAATCGTGAGCGCTACTGCAAAATAATGCAGGGTCGGACCCCCAAAGATTAACATGGATAGCACCATAGTTTCAGTGGTACCGTGGGTAATAATGGTCCGAGAAATAGTGCTGGTGATAGCGTGATCAATAACCTGATCTACCGTGGCTTTGCGCATTTTGCGGAAGTTTTCACGCACCCTATCTGCAATCACTACCGATTCATTGACAGAATAACCTAGTACCGCTAGCACACCTGCCAGCACTGCAAGGCTAAATTCCCACTGAAAGAAGGCAAAGAACCCCAGAATAATGACCACATCATGCAAATTAGCAATAATGGCGGCGACAGCGAACTTCCATTCAAAGCGAAAAGCCAGATAAACTGCAATACCTAAAGCAACAACTAATAGGGCGAGAGCACCATTCTCAGCTAATTCGCGCCCTACTTGTGGGCCGACAAACTCAATGCGGCTAATCCCATCACGGGTAATTTGCGCAGTGCCATCCGCATTTGTAGTGGTTTCTTCATCCAGCGGCCCCCCCAATACAAGAAAGTTCTGTTTGAATTTTGAGGTATCTAGCTTGCCGTTACTGCTAAGCTTTTCATTTTGAATGTCTTTTAGTGCTAGCCGGATCATCACATCCCGCGAGCTACCGAAATTTTGTAACTGAGGCTCTGCAATGCCTACTTCCTCTAGTCCTTTGCGGATGGCTTCAATATTAGCGGCTTGCTTATATTTGGCCTCAATCACTATCCCGCCTGAAAATTCAATGGAGTAATTCAGGCCACGGGTGACTAAAAAAAACACAGCCAGTGCAAATGTCACAAAACTAATGATATTGAACACTAGCGCATAGCGCATGAATGGAATATCACGCTGAATTCTAAAAAACTCCATGATTGTTTTCCTTAAACCTTAATTTCAGTGTTAACTCCATTAGCGGGTTTCCATACCTGCCCGATAGAAATGGAATGCAATTTTTTTCTGCCCCCGTAATACAGATTTACCATCGCTCTGGCCACTACCACCGCAGAGAACATGCTGGTCAAAATGCCCAAACAATGTACTACTGCAAAACCCCGGACTGGGCCCGAGCCAAAGGCAAAAAGAGCGATTCCCGCAATCAGGGTGGTGATATTGGAGTCAAGAATGGTTGCCCAGGCTTTTTCAAAGCCTGTGTTTAAAGCCTCTGCAGGCTTAGCTCCATTACGCAATTCTTCGCGGATTCTTTCGTTAATCAATACATTTGCATCAATAGCCATCCCTAAGGTAAGTGCAATTGCAGCGATACCTGGCAGAGTGAGTGTGGCTTGCAGTAAAGACAGTAAGGCTATCAGAAGAATAACGTTTATTCCTAACGCGAGTACACTGAAAGCACCCATCAACAAGTAGTAAGCAATCATAAAGACGGCAATTGCTGCAAACCCGTAAAGCGTAGAATTAAACCCTTTTTTGATGTTTTCTGCTCCGAGGCTGGGACCTACGGTACGGGTCTCGATAATCTCCATGGGTGCGGCCAAGGAGCCTGCGCGCAATAGCAAAGCTAACTCATTGGCGGCTTCTGTAGAGCCCATGTTGGTAATTCTGAATCTAGAGCCTAACTCTTCCTGAATCGTTGCAACGCTTAATACTTCTCCCCGGTTTTTTTCAAAAAGCACAATCGCCATTAGCTTTCCAACCCGGTCGCGCGTGCTTTGCCGCATGACGTTGCCTCCACCACTGGTCAGGTCAATACTGACGGCAGGTTGCTGATTTTCATCAAAGGTGGCTTGAGCGTTCGTAATAGAATCGCCGGTAACAATCACTTCCTTACGCAGTACGACGGGCACTCCTTTACCCTGCTTAAACAGTTCGCTACCAAAGGGTACCGTACCGGATAGTTCGGTACCCCGTATGACCGATTCATCTACCATCCTCACTTCAAGCGTAGCGGTTCGACCGATGATCTTTTCTACCTCTGCCTGGTTAGAAACACCGGCTAATTGCACGACAATTCGATCTGCACCTTGTTGCTGGATAATCGGCTCAGCTACCCCTAATTCATTGACACGGCGATTTAAGGTAAGAATGTTTTGCGAAATGGCATTATCTTGAATCTGCTTGATGGCCGCCGGGGTAAGGCTGCCGACTAGTTTTGGCCCATCACTAGCGTTAAGCTGTACAAACTGCATCTCAGTGAATTGATCTTTAAGCAGGTTTAGGGTTTTAGCCCGTGCCGCATCCTCTTGTACGCGCACCTCAATATTTTCACCGACTACGGTCACACTGCCCCGTAGATTTTCTTTACGCATGGCAGCGCGCACCTCACCAGAGGTAGATTTAACCCGTTTGTCAACCGCACCTTTCATGTCTACTTGCAAGAGCAGATGCACTCCTCCCCGTAAATCCAAGCCTAAATTCATGGGTAGGGCATGCAGACGAGTCATCCAGGCAGGGGAAGCGGGAAGTAGAGTGAGGGAAACAATATAGCTGGGATCTGTACGGTCTGGATTAAGCGCCCCTTCCAGTACCTTTTGTGCTTGAGCTTGCTCATCATTGCTGTGGAAACGTACCCGGACTGTAGGAACAGGACTTAGGTCAAATGTAACGTTCTCATAATTAATTTTTGCAGCTTCAAGCGCTTTTTGAACCCGTTCAACCATACCCGGATCAACTTTTACGGTCGCTTTGTTGGATCCTATCTGAATAGCAGCTTGATCCCCAAAAAAGTTAGGTACGGTATACAGTAAGCCCAGCGCAACTACGAAGGCCACCAGGATATATTTCCAGAGAGGGTATCGGTTCATATTAAAAGGATGAAGTAAAGCATTAATAAGAATGGTTTACAGCTTGCAGTGGTATAAAAAACTGCGATTGGCGCTGCAGATCCCTTCAAGAGAAGTTAAAGGGCTTTGATCGTGCCCTTTGGCAGTACATTTTGCACAGCAATTTTTTGAATCATGATTTCAACAGCTTTTCCATCGATACTACCCACCTCAACGGTAATATATTGATCTTTGACTGCAGTCACCTTTCCCAAAATACCGCTGGCCACGATGATTTCATCTCCTTTGCTAAGAGATTCCACCAGAGCACGATGTTCTTTGGCACGTTTCATCTGCGGGCGAATCATCAGAAAATACAAAATTACAAACATCAAAATGATGGGTAATAGCCCCATGATGGAATCAAGGCCACTGCCAGCTGTTGCCGTTTGGGCGTATGCGTTGGAAATAAACACAAGGGTCTCCAGAAAAATCAATAGACTATAAAAATAGGGGATAGTCTGCCCTAAAAGCATCGCCCCCGAAACTAAATAAGCGCTAAGTATAGACGGCGCTGCTTAATCAGCCGCTAAATGTGTGCCAGCCTGAAAAATACAAGCATTCATGAAAAAATTATCTCCTTGTCCGCTTCTTTTCCTTAAAAGCAAGCTTAAATCCACATTTCCCCGTAGGCGCATTTTCAGTGCTGCTTGAGTGTCGGTGGTGCAGTACCCCTCTTTGTTGCCTGTAGCCATGGCTATAGGCCCCGCAGTCGGGCCAAAACTGTTTGGCAACTGCCTTGGCTTTCCTCCAAAACCCTAACGGCACATCTGGGTTAAAAGAACAATTGCTGACTTTAATCCACACCGCGCGCTCGATCTTGCGCAAAACGTAGTTTGAAGACATCAAAATTATTTTCTTCTAAAGCTTGCCGTATTTCGCGCATTAGCGTTTGGTAGTAATGCAAATTGTGGATAGTGGCTAGTCTTGCTCCTAAAATCTCGTTTACTTTTTGTAAATGGTGGACATAGGCTCGAGAAAAGTTCTGACAACAATAGCAACTGCAGCTCTCATCAATGGGCCGCGTATCGTTTTTATAGCGGGCATTTTTCATCTTTAAATCGCCAAAACGTGTAAACAGCCAACCGTTGCGTGCATTACGGGTCGGCATAACGCAGTCAAACATATCGATCCCTAGGCTTACACTCGCCACCAAATCTTCCGGCGTACCTACTCCCATTAAATAATGAGGTTTATGAGTCGGCAGCTTTGGCCCGATATGGCTGAGCACCCGTAAAAACTCTTCTTTAGGTTCCCCTACCGATAAACCGCCAATCGCAATCCCGGGGGTATCAATTTCGTTGAGCCCAGCAAGGCTTTCTTCGCGCAGATCTTCAAACATACCCCCCTGCACAATGGCAAACAAGGCGTTAGGATTTTGCAATTTTTTAAATTCGTCGTTAGAACGATGCGCCCAGCGCAAGGAAAGCTGCATGGAGTAGGCAGCTTCATCTCGGCGAGTGGGCCGCCCTTGCGTTTCATAAGGCGTACATTCATCAAACTGCATAGCGATATCGCTATTGAGCACCGTTTGAATCTGCATTGAAATTTCTGGCGACAAAAACAGCTTTTCTCCATTGATAGGAGAGGAAAACGTCACTCCTTCTTCGCTAATTTTACGCATCGCACCTAATGAAAATACCTGAAACCCTCCAGAATCTGTAAGGATGGGTTTATTCCAAGCTATAAAGGAGTGCAAGCCCTTAAAAGAGCTGATGACGTCTGTGCCTGGTCTCAGCCACAAATGAAAAGTGTTACCCAAAATAATCTGGGCACCAATCTCATTAAGTTCTAGCGGGCTCATGGCTTTCACAGCACCATAAGTACCCACTGGCATAAAAACCGGCGTTTCAATAACGCCATGGTTCAGTGTTAAACGTCCACGTCGGGCATATCCTGACTGCTTTAATACTTCAAACTTAAGCACGGGAATTATCCTGATTTTTATCTAACCACATGGCATCACCATAGCTAAAAAAGCGATAACGCTGGGCAATGGCATGCGCATAGGCCTGGCGGATGGGCTCACTGCCCGCAAACGCGCTGACCAGCATCAATAAAGTAGATTTCGGTAAATGAAAATTGGTGATCAAGGCATCGACCACATTAAACTGAAATCCGGGGGTAATAAAAATAGAAGTGTCTCCACTGACAGCTTGCAGGTCTCCCCCGAGCGCAGCCGATTCCAGTGCCCGGACACTGGTAGTCCCTACCGCAACACAACGCCCGCCCGCCGCTTTGGCAGCTTTAATGGCTTCCACCGTGGCAAGCGGTACGGAGAACCATTCACTATGCATGATGTGCTTGCTAATCTCAGTAGCGCGAACCGGTGCAAAAGTGCCAGCGCCTACATGCAAAGTGACCTGGGCGAGCTTTACGCCTTTAGCCTTAATGGCAGCCAGTAAAGCCTCATCAAAATGCAGCCCTGCGGTAGGGGCCGCAACCGCACCAGGTTTATCAGCTGCGGCATAGACTGTTTGATAGCGCTGGAGGTCCTGCTCTTGTGGAACATGGCGGATGTAAGGAGGAAGCGGGACTGTTCCCTGAGTCTCCAGCAAAGGCAAAACATCGGTTGAAAAACGCAGACGATACTGGTCTGAGTGACGGTCCAGCACCTGTGCAGTATGCTCTTGTAGCTGAAGCACTGACCCAATTTTTGGAGCTTTGCTAGCTCGTAGCATGGCCAAAACTTCGCGTGCATTAAGCAAGCGGTCAAGCATGATCTCTACTTGCCCCCCTGTTAATTTAGTGGCGAATAAACGCGCTTTGATTACCCGGGTATCATTTACAACCAAACAGTCATGCGGCTGCAGCAGATTCAATACATCGGAGAAAACACCATCGACCATTTCTGTAGAGCTAAGACGCAAGAGACGGCTTTCGGTACGCTCAGAAGCCGGGTACTGTGCAATCAGCTCCTCAGGCAGGCAATAATCAAACTCTTCTACAAGGCGAGGGAAAGAAGCAATCATGGGACAGCATCTTACCCCTCCTTTTATTTTTTAGCTTCGATTTGCTAGGACAGGCCTGAATTGCGATAATATGCGTTCTTAATTTTCTTAAAGTGCCGGGATGGCGGAACAGGTAGACGCGCGGGACTCAAAATCCCGTTCCCTTACAGGAGTTCCGGTTCGATTCCGGATCCCGGCACCAGCTTATTTTGAAAAAGAGCGCCTCTTTTTAATAGGCAGAAGAATAAAACAACCCAAAACCTAATTGCCCTACCGCCTGTGCCGTCTGGCGCCTGGGTGTTTTGGTGAAAAACTCTGGTAGAGACATCATGGGCGTTTCTTTGTTATCCAGAGGTAATACTGCCAGAAATTTGCCCCTTAACAGTGCGGAGCCTTCTGTAGCGTCCCGGGTTTCCCAGCGGGCTAAAAATTGCTGTTTGCTGTAAGTGCGATGGCCTAAAGAAGGGTCGGCTAGCCAGACCGTATGTTCATCAATACCTCGTAGTACAGAAAAATGTTCACTCTTTCGGTATTGAAGATACACCACCACCGGCATTTTAAGTTTCATCAACTGCTCATAGCTGGCCGCAAAACCCTGAGCCTTAAAACCAAAAGCCGGTAAAGCCCGCTGCATGTCCTCAAACGAGGCCCGCAAATCTCCCTTATCCATTGCCAGCAGCAAAGCTTCTTCAGTGACGCGTTCCCCGTAGAAACCATTTAACAGTGTGGCTAGTGAGGCGGCCCCGCAGGAATAATCCAGATCCTGTTTGACAATGCCCTTATCCCGTAGGCTTTTCCAGTCTTTTAGCGGTTTAGACAAACGCACAACAGTATCGTGAATCTTGATGTGGTCTACAGCCTCAGCCTGCCCGCAACAGATGGCTGCAGAAATAATACCGGCCATTATTAAAGGGATTTTCACCGTGTACGGTTTTACTCTGTAAATTCTAAATTCTAAGCAGGAAACTCAAAAATGTAGCGATAAAGCCTGAATTTTAGTTTATTTGGGAGAGTGTCTGAACCGCGAAAAACAACTACCTTAATAACTGGGGTGCCTATGCTGATACGCATTGATAAACGCAAGACCTCAATACGGAATATCTTTTCATCCACTTCGCAAAGCCTTGCAAGCAGATGTGCTGAAAGAGGCTTTGCGTGAGGTCATTCGTGAAGAGTTACATCCAGTATGAGAAAAAACTGCTGCTGCGTTTGATATGTTTTTTTATGATTCAAGTCCCTTTCGACCCAATCCAAAGTATGGCAGCGGCAGTCACTACGGTAAAGAGTATTTCTCCCCAGGATAAGCCTTCCATTAAAAGTTTATGAAATATTTAGATTTGAGAAAAATTTAAGATTTCTTTTTTATTTTTTTTGCGAGCCTTAATAGCTTTATTATAAGATAAAATCCCGTAGACATTGCTAGAGAAAGTAGAAAAACTCCTTCATAGTTAATAGAGTTATAGCGGAAAGTTTCTTTATTAAAATGAGTTAATACCACCATAACTAAAGAGATAAAAATAAACAAAGTTTGTAATAAAAAAAACACAATGCAGGTTATTAAAAAATCAGGAAGGATGATTTCCCTATCTTGGATTTTCTTTACAAGCTCTGCACCTAAAAACCCTGTCAAAATATAAAAGAGAAGGTTATCTTCCATTTTATTACTCCGAAAAATAATAAAAGTTAGCAGGAGGAAATCCTCCTTCTGCTAAGGTAAGGGGAGGTCTGCAAAAAGCCTGGTTTGAAAGTTTATCCTCAAGAAATCAATCAATTTGTAGTTGACTCTCTATCAAGGGGCTTATGCAGACCTTTCTGCACTAAGTT
>Ga0208695_1000049_pt1 | contig 173167 bp, 152 predicted proteins | sample AD_UKC111_MetaG_FD_184449 | JGI IMG/M metagenome (GOLD analysis project Ga0208695, IMG submission 184449) | Active sludge microbial communities of municipal wastewater-treating anaerobic digesters from Hong Kong - AD_UKC111_MetaG (SPAdes)... | ecosystem: Engineered > Bioreactor > Anaerobic >...
CAGGGCATGAACAAAGTCGCCACGGCCGCCCAACTGCGCTGGGACGTGCGCGCCACGGCCGCGCTGGCCCCCGATGTCAAAGAACGCCTGATCAAGCTGGCCGGCAGCCGCATGACCGAAGAGGGCATCCTGATCATCGAAGCGCGCCGTTACCGCACCCAGGAACAGAACCGCCTGGACGCCGTCCAGCGGCTGGTGGCGCTGGTGCAGAAGGCGCTGGTGGAGCCCAAAAAGCGTAAAAAGACGCGCCCGAGCGTGACTGCTTCGGCGGCGCGCGTGGACGAAAAGAAACGGCGCGGCGCTGTCAAGCGCACGCGCCGATACAATCCGGCGGATTGGGAAGAGTGACTCCTCTTTTTTATTAATCCTTATCCTCGCCCTTGCTTTCCGGCACGTACACCTCCGGCACAAAGGTCTGGTCGGTGATCGGCGGGCGCACATAGCCCTGGTCGGCCTGACGCGGCGGCAGCACGATCGGTTCGGGCGTCAGGTCCTCATATGGAATCAAGGTGAGCAGGTGGCGGATGCAATTCAAGCGCGCGCACATCTTATTGTCGGCGTTGACCACGTACCAGGGCGCCTGCTTGATGTCGGTGTGCGCAAACATTTCATCTTTGGCCTTGGAGTATTCCACCCAGCGCGCCCGTGACTGCATGTCCATCGGGCTGAGTTTCCAGCGCTTGGTCGGGTCGTTGATGCGCGCCTGGAAACGTTTTTCCTGTTCCTTATCACTCACTGAGAACCAGTACTTGATCAGGATGATGCCCGAACGAACCAGCATGCGCTCAAATTCCGGCACCGAGCGAAGGAATTCGCGGTATTCATCCTCGGTGCAAAAGCCCATCACGCGTTCCACGCCGGCACGGTTGTACCAACTGCGATCAAACAGCACCATCTCGCCCGCGGCTGGCAGGTGCGCAACGTAGCGCTGAAAATACCACTGCGTTTTTTCGCGCTCGGTGGGCGTCGGCAGCGCCACCACGCGGCAAACGCGCGGATTGAGGCTTTCGGTGATCCGCTTGATTGCGCCGCCCTTGCCGGCCGCGTCGCGCCCCTCAAAGATCACCACCACCTTCAACCCTTTGGCCCGGATCCATTCCTGCAGCTTTACCAGTTCCACCTGCAAGCGAGCCAGTTCTTTTTCATAGGATTTTTTGTTGAGAAAAATTTGCTCCTCGGCTGTGGTTGGCGTACTCATGTGCAATGCTGTCGGCGTGGCTTGATTCGGCGCAGACTGTTTGCCGTGCTTGCCATCCGGATGCTGCTTGTCACCATCTTTTTTCTTCTTGGACATGCTGCCCTCCCGCTGAACACACAATGCGCTATCATTGAGAAGAATACTGGATTAGAATCAGGATGGATATTCAATTGCAATAAGTCGATTGGATAATAATATTATAGGGAGCTTTTTCCGGATTGGCGCAATGGATTTCCACAGCGATGCAGTTGCGCCGATCTCCCATTGGAGTGCATTTGCCAAATCCTTTGATCACCCTGAACTGCCCCAACTGCGGCGGTACGCTTGTTTCTTCCGGAGCGGGCCGCTATGTCTGCGCCTACTGCGGCACCGAGCACAGCCTGCGCGACCATCCCGACTGGTTGCAGAGCCTGCAGGAAAATCTCGACCAATTGAAGGCACAATTGAGCGATATGCAAAGCAACAGCCGCGTCACCGCGGCCGCGCAGCAATTGCCCGGGCTGCTCATGAACCTGGCACAGCTCAACCAGGGGCTGCAGGCATGGGCTCGCGCGGGATTCGTCAGCCTGCTGGTGCTGGGCGTGGGATATTTTCTCAACCGCCACCTGATCTTCGCGCCCGGCTCGGGCTTGATCCGGTTCCTTCCGCTGGGCGTCATGGCGCTGGGCGGGCTGGCGTTTGGCTATATCCTGGTGCGTTGGACCCTGGAATTTCGCAAACGCGCGCATCTCTTGCAGCAAATTGTGCGATGCCGCGACATCATCCGCACCCTGGGAGCTTAATGGTAAAGCGGCTCGGTCTAACGCCTTTTGACTTCCCGCTGACCGTCTTTTGGCTGTCGGCGGCTGCTGGGCTGGCCGTCACCTATAATCCTTCAATCGGTGTGCGCACACTGCTTGCCATCACTGGCATGGTTGTGCTCTACGCCTACCTCTCCCGCACTGCCACATCTAAACAGCGCTGGGATTCTTTCGCCCTCGTGCTGGTCATCCTCGGCGTGCTGGCAGGAGGGTACTTCATCTCTCAGGCTGGCCATATCGCCTATGATGATAAACTCGGTCTGATCGATCGGGCCGCGCAAACGATTGCATCAATCTTCCCCGCTTTCCCATTCTGGAAGCCGGTCGCCAACTCCCTGGCAACCTTCCTGGAGGGCATCCTGTTCCTGACGGTTGGGCTGGCGCTGCTGGCGCAAGGAAACAGCCGGCGCAGGCTCGCCTGGGGCATGGTCGCCATCCTGGTCGTTGGGCTGGTATTTACCGCGTCACGCGGTGCCTGGCTGAGCGTGCTGGGCGCCGGGCTGTTGTGGGCAGCGCTCCATTGGAAACCAGCGCGCTGGCTGGCCTTTGCGGCAGCAGTCGGGTTGATTGGCATGGTGATTTTTGTACTGATTCGCGGCGACATCAACGCCCTCGCCGAGATCCCCCTGGTGGGCCAACTGGCCGGTGCGCTGTTCATGCGCCCCGACCGGCTGGAGGTGTATAACCATAGCCTCGCGCTGCTGGCAGAGCAGCCCTTCACCGGCATCGGCCTGGGTAACGACTCCTTCAGCATGATCTATTCGCGCTACGAACTGGCGTTGGCGGTGCCTTACCTCGTCTATTCGCACAACCTGCTGCTCGAAATCTGGCTGCAGCAAGGGCTGGTTGGCGCGGCTGCGTTCATCTGGCTTGCAGCCGCCCTGTACGTCTCGCTGGCCCGCAGCCCCGACCTGAAGAGCGATTTGCGCCTCCAGGCCGCGGCTGCCGGCCTGACCGCCACCCTGCTGCACGGGTTGGTCGACGCGCGCCAGTATCCCTCCCTGTGGACCTGGCTGCCTTTCTTGTTTCTATTGGGCCTGTGCGCCGCGCGATTGATTCCAATGCAGCCCCGGGGCAGATGGCGGCATGGCTGGCTGGTGCCCGGTGCGTTTACCGCCGCCTTCCTGATTCTTGCGCTGGCGCTGACCTGGCCGCTGGCAGCCGCATGGAACGCCAACCGTGCCGGGTTACTGCAAATCCGCGCAGCCTTTGACAAAACGCTCACACTCGAACAGCAAAAGGCTATGCGCATTCAAAGTGAAGACCTGTTCCAGCAGGCGCTGGCGGCCAATCCGGGCAGCGCCCCCATTCAGCGCCGCTACGGCTTGCTGCTGATGGAAGAAGATCGTTACGCCGAGGCCATCCCGCACCTGGAGCTGGCACATCTGGCGGCACCGAATCACCTGGCCGCACGCAAACAGCTCGGATTGGCCTGGCTGTGGACCGGCGATGTGGCACGCGCTGAAAAATTGCTGGCCGGCATCACCAACATCATTCCCGAACTGGAGGGGTTGGCCTGGCAGCAATACCAGGATTTTCACCACGAGCAGGCAGCATTGAACACATACCTGCTGCTCGACCGTCTAAATCCAGGGCAGGATTTCTACCGCGAGATGATAGAAACCCTGCAAAACCGTCTGAAGACCGGAAATTAAAAACACGGACAACTTGCCAGTTGTCAGTGTTGCGCAGTGCAATTCACACCGGATTATTTCACCGGATCCCCATAAGCGATCACCAGCGTCGGTCGCGCCTCGGGAATGCTGTAATTGGAGGCGTAGAAATACTTGCCGCTGTGCTTCGGCCAGTCAGAGGAATACAACACCAGGCGAAGCGGTCCGCCGGCTTGATATGCGCGGGCCACAGCCGCAGAAATGGACCACTCATACGCCACGCCCAGGTCACCGCCAAACCCCGGCAGCGGGTCCACATAGGTCGCAGCAAAATTTTCAGCCGCCAGCGGCGCATTGTTCCAGGTGAGCGTGGCTTCATTCCAATCTGAGTTAACCGTGGCAACATGGATGAGCGAAGAATCCGCTTTGGTTGGATCTGAGTTGCCAAATAACCGCATCACCAGTTTGGCTGACTGAATTACTTTGCCCGCAGGAATTGCTTCCAGCGGAAAGGTGACATAATACTTGGCAAAACAGGGCCAGTCGGCCACGTTAGCCTGGTTCTGGATATTGACCTGGGTGTTGTAGACCGTGTAATTGGCGTAGGCCGATTCCGGCAGCGTACCCCATTTGCCAAAGAAATCGGGCTTGGTGATATCGCCGCAAATGGTGCTCCCGCCGATGCTCGCATCAGGAACAGATGCAGCGTTGAGCCCCTGCCGGATTGTCACTGACCTGATGTTCAAAGCGGGGGGTGCGGAATACACTGGCAAGCCAAAGCCCAACTCAGCCCAGGTGGACGGCTGCGATTCATTCATGCCTGGCGGCCAGGATTTGACCGCCAGCGGCCCACTGGTGTCATCGCGGTCGTGCAGCGTGATCGCCATTCCCCAGGCTGTGCCCTGGGGCGGCTTGCCCGTCAGCCCCAGGCTGGTATATGGAATCTTAAAGCGCATCAACCAGCCCATGTTATCCCTTGCGGTCTGGTTATACCCGCCTTCGCCCTCATATCTTACCATCAAGTCATAAGGAACGTTTGCAGGCACCCACTGGCTGCCGTTGCCAAGGTATTCTGCATGATAAGGCGATTGATCCTCCAGGTAATACAGGTAATTCTGCGCCACAAAGCGGTATGTTCCAGCATCCGGCGCGCTGCCGTAAACACCGGCTGGGCGCAAGTACAGGCTGATGGCATCGTATTGTGTCAATTCAGGCACAGTCGGGCTGGTGTCATACCACAGCATGCGGTCAAACACTTCAATCCAGATCACCAGATCCGTATCAGTGTATCCGGTGCGCACATCCACATAGTTTTCTGACCGGGTGACATTGCCAAACCAGAAGATGCTGGAGGGCATCAACCAGGTAGGATCAGGCAAGAAGCGCGCATTTTGCCGATAACCGCTGGTGTTGTTGCTGGTGGCAACCTGGCTAGACACCAGCGGTAAAAACACGCTTGGGCCATCACCCTGGGCAGAAAAATGAGCGCGGGAAGGTTCCCCCTCCCGCGCGGCATTTATGCTCATCGATTGTGCCGGCTGTGCCAGCATGGATAACAATAACGCAAAGAGATACAGATTCTTCATTCTGGTGCGTTTATAACACGCCCAATGAAAATCTGTCAAACAGCGCAAAGCTTAAGAAAACTCAGTCTCAGGCCTTGGATTTCGAAGGTTTCTCGTAATTGTACGGGTAATACTTGCTGTAATACGACTCGTGCCGGGGAACCCGGTTGAGCACGACCACCACATTCTTAAGCCGCAACTTGGCAATTTCTTCTTTCAGCGCCCGCAGCGCATCCTTGCGCGTGTATCCTGGTCGGACCACCAGCACAACGCAGTCCACCTTTGTGCTCAACGCCGAAGCGTCTGAGAGGAAGAAGGGCGGGCCGTCCAAAACGACCACATCCGCCATCGACTCAAGCGATTCGAGCAATTCCTCCATCTTTTTTGATTCAAGCAACTCGGATGGATTGGCCGGCATTGGGCCTGCCGGGATCAGCTTTAGTTTTCCAGTATTCCAGGGCACCAGCACATCCTGCAGAGACATAGACCCTTTGAACACGTCGCTGAAACCATGCTCGTTGTCGATGCTGACGGCATTGTGCAGCATAGGACGGTGGAAATCGGCATCCACACAAATCACCTTGCGGTCGCCCTGCGACAAAACAACTGCCAGATTGGCGGCAATGGTCGATTTTCCTTCCGAGATGCCCGCACTGGTGATCAGGAAAGAGCGCATGGGCTTATCCGGGTCAAGCAGATCCAGGTTGGTACGCAACACGCGGAAAGCATGTGCCACCGGCGAGCGCGGCTCTTCCAGCACATACGACCAGGGGTCCTTGCCCTGCGGGAAATCGCCGACCTCACCCACCACCGGGACTTCCAGGATGCGCTTGACCTCATCGGCACCCTTGACAGCATCATCAAAGAATTCAATTGCATAGGCAGCGACCACCGCCAGCGCAAATCCAACCACCGCGGCAAGGATAACGATCATCATCCGGTTTGGGCCTGTGGGGTTGGTGGGAATCTCCGCCGGCTCGATCACATTGAGCGCATTGGTCGCGCCGCCCTGCGTATTGGAAAGCAGCGCTGCATAGGTAGACTGCAGGTTACTTAACCGCGTTTGCAGCGTCTGAATTTGCGACTGCATATCGGCAATTTGCCGCGCGCTGGTCAACTTGGTCACTTGCGCCTGCAAATCTTCCAGTTCCTTGCGGGTTTCCTCAATTTGACCCCGCACGACCGTCAACTGGTCTTCCAGGAACTGCTGAATGCCGGCATCCTCGCCCTGCAGCGAAGGGCTGCGGTTGACCAACTGGTTGGCCAGCTCATTGGCCACCACCATGGTGCGCTGCGGATTGGTATCATTGACAATAATTTCAACCAGCGTGGTATTGGGCACCGCGCGGACGGAATATTCCGGCAAAAACTCCAATCCAAGCGCATCCATTGTCGCCCGGCGGATCGGCTCACGATAGGCAATATCGGCATAGATGCCAGCCAATTGCTGCTGAAGATAATACTCACCGCTGTTGGGGTTGGGAGCATTAAGCGAATTTCCAACCATCAAAGTCGTGCGAACCTGGTAAACATCGGGTTGTGTGAAGGAGTAGACCAGGCTTGCGCCAGCAGCAATCACCGTGGCAGCTAGCAACAACCACCACCATTTTCGGAGCGGAGCAATGTAATCATTTAGATTCATAATCTGTCCTTTGGCTGGCGGCATACCCGGGGCAGAAATTGCCTCTGGCTAACCCCCGATTACTTATTTTATCAACTTTTACAATCAAAGTCACGCAATCTCTTTGGATCGAATCAAACAAAATGAGCATCGATGCGAACCTGGCGGTAAATTTCTTCCAGGTTAGCGGCGGCGGCATTCCAGGAATGCTGCCGTTCCACAAACCTCCGCCCATTCTCCCCCAACCTTCGCTGCATATCCGGGTCCGCCAAAAGGCTCAATACGTGCCGGGCAAAATCAACCGGCTGCTCTGCAACCAGAATTTCTTCGCCAACCCGAATTTGCAGCGCAGATACCGCCAGCGGGCTGGCCACCACCGGCGTCGCACAGGCAAGCGCTTCCAGCACCTTGTTTTGAATCCCTGCACCGTAGGTGATCGGGGCGAGCGCAACGGCAGCCCGCTGCAAATAGGGCCTCAAATCAGGCACTGACCCGGTCACGCGGACTCGAGGATTGTGTGCCAATGCGAGCAATTCGCGCGGAGGGTCTTTGCCAACAACATTCAATTTCACATCCGGTCGTTCTGACCACACCAGCGGTAGGATATCATTGACCAGGTGCAGCACCATGGCCACGTTGGCATGATAACTCATCTTTCCAGTAATCACCAATTCATCCTGCGCGCGGTTCACGCTCGCATCCGGTTGAAAATAATCCATGTCAACGCCGTTGGGAAGAACCACCAGACGGTCGGAGAATTGCGGCGCCAGTTCTATGAAAGCGTTGCGATCATTTGATGAAGTGACCAACACACGCGCAAACTGCCCGGCCAGCCAACCTTCATATTTTGCAGTCCGGCTCAGCTCAAAGCGCGTGACGGCTTTTTTGATCGGCTGGCGCGCCTGGCGCGATGCCTGACGGAAGAGGTGTGTGATGCAATCCACGCTGTCCCACACCACCGGCACCGCTCCTCCGTCCAGCAACTTTAAGCCAAAGCGTGCCCCGCGCAGGTGTTCCACATGAACGGCGTCGAACCCTTCGGTTGCCACAGCCTGCCGGAGCGCCCGCATCAAGGCCGGCTGCCAGCAATAGGCCGCCTGCAACGGCAAGCGCGTGGGCAGCGCCAGGGTGCAATTCAGCATCCAGCGCCAGCGCGGCAGCGGAGCGTGAAGGACGCGCACGCCAGCGGCTTCGAGGCTGCGCACGTCGGCTTCGTCGGCCGGGTCAGTAGTCAGCGTGGCCACAGTGACCTGGTTGCCGCGCGCCACAAGCGCGCGAATCAGGTTGTACGGTCGCACGCGCACCAGGTTGGGCGCGTAAGGGACGATGAATAAGATTTTCATCCGGGTTTCTTTCCGCGGTTGAAAAGGAATGTTGCAATCCAGTCAAAAGTCACTCCGGCAAACACCAGCAGCACCGCATCCACAGGCAGTCGGTAGCGGATAAGCGTCCAGGTGAGCACGTGAATGGCCGTATAGACGAGCACAAACAAGACCAACAGGAACTTGGGCGAGGCCAATGAGTCCCAGAAACGGTGTGAACGCTGCCGCCATGCCAGGATCAATCCAACCAACATGAACGGCCACAGAATTCCAAAGCTCAACACCCGGCTCAGGTTGCTCAGCGTGCTGGATTCAGCGCTGGGGAGAAACTCAAAGTATGCCGGGATCCGGCTTATGCTCAATTGCAGGTACCGACCGGGATCGTCGAACACAAATTGCATGCCCCGCCGCAACAGCTCCTTATCCAGGGCGGCTTCATCCAGATGAAGCTGGTCTACCGGCAGCAGCGCCAGGTATTCTTCTTCGCTCAAAATGGGCTGAAAATGGGTGCCGTAATAGGGATGGTTGCCCCAGAAGAAGGCATAGCCCGAATTGGTGTTAAGCAGCACAAACTGGCCAAAACGTTGCGCGTTGTAAAAGCTGAAGGGAAGAATCATGGCGATTACAACCGCCACAGGCAGCGCATAATGAACCAGCCGCAGGCGGGCATGCCCGCGCAGGCTGGCCCAGAACATCCAGGCAAGCAGGAAGGGAATCAGCAGCAAAAACAGTTGGCGCAATAATACCGCCGCTCCCAGCGTCAAGCCCAGTGCCAGCGCCAACAGCAGCCGATTGCTGCGCACTTCCTTTGGCCGCGCCAGGCGAATGGCCAACAGCAGCGCGCCAAGGATGGCCGTGATGTAAAATGGCTCCGTCATTAAGGTGGCAGCATAATAAATGAAATAAGCATATACTGCTGTAAGAAAAGCTGCCCATAAGCCTGTTTTTGAATTGAACAGGCGTCTTCCCAATTGGTAGATCAGCCAGGGTTGCAGCAGCCCAACGATCACCGCCTGCAGCAGCCGCGCGGCCAGCGGGTGCGGACCAAAAATTCCATAGACAATCACCAGGTAGAGGGTATAAAGAAAGCTCCAGTGCGCGGTGGGCTCGCCCGCACGCGTGGCCGGCCACCAATCCTCGCCAAAGCTGAAGCCGTACCCGTCCAGCACACGCAGCGCCAGGTGATGATACGACAACTGGTCCGAGGTACCCGGCAGCACCACCACTTCATCGCCCAGGTACAGCGCAGCCGCGCCGCGTAAAAGCAGCGAGAGGAGCAAAATCAGCAGCAAAGCGTTTCGCCTGACGAAATTCATCATAAGAGTTTCACCTATTTGGGTTTGCCGCCGTGTGCCGTGCGGACCCAGGTCACGGCACGCCGACCCAGGCGTGCCTGCAAGGCCAGCCCGGTGCGCCAGACCATAAACACGGGTCCAGTCATGATCACAAGATAGGCGCGCAGCGGCGCTTTTTCCAGCGCAAGCCCAAGTAATGGATAAAGATACAGCAGCAGCACAAAAACCGCCCAGGCAATCAACGCCCATCCGGCAATGTTGCCGCCCGCCCAGTAAAAGATCAATTGCGCTGCCAACAAAAGCACTGCCAGCAAAGTCAGCGTTGAATAGGACGGCAGGAAAGCCTGCAATGCGCCGTCCAGCAGAGCGCCGTCGCCGCGCTTTAAACCTTCACGCAGCAGCAGCCCGGCGAATTGGCGGCTGGCATCGCGCGTGCCGCGCAGCCAGCGCGCCCGCTGCGCCCGCGCCTGATGCCAGCTGAGCGGCGCTTCGCCCCGCCCAAGCGCAGCCGGTTCGTAAGCAATATGGATTCCATCCAACAGCAGACGCTGGCGCAGTTGATAATCTTCGGTCAGCCCTTCGCCCCATCCCAGGCGGCGCAGCACATCGGCGCGGAAGCAAATTGAATCGCCCATATGCTTGGCCGACCAACCCAAATTGGTCCTCCCCAGGTTCTGATAGCGGTTATCAATCAGAAACATGGCCCAGGTGAGCGCGGGGAACCAGCCCTGATGGGGGTTGCTGATACGATGTTGGCCCTGCACCACCTGCGCCCCGCCCGCCAGGCGGGCATCCATAACGCGCAGAAAATTCGCGTCCACGCGCGTATCGGCGTCAAAAACGATCACCGCATCCACGCTTGGGTCCTGCAGGATGCGCTCGAATAACCAGGTGAGCGCAGCGCCTTTGCCGGAGCGCGGCCCCTGGTTGCGCTCATGCACCACGGCGCCAGCCTCTCGCGCCAGCAAAGCAGTTTGATCAGTGCAATGATCTGCCACAATGTGTATCGAAAAGTGATCTGGCGGATAATTCAACGCTAAAAGCCGCTGCACCGTGGAAACGATCACCGTATCTTCATTGTGCGCCGGGATGGCGATCGCAAACCGGGTGGCGGCCGGTCGATCTTTCCAGTCCGGCACATGGGCCGGGCGAACGGATGCCAGCGCCATGACCAGCAGGTAGGCGAATGGGAGAAACAGGAGAATCAACAGGATGATCGAGAGGGTTGTCATTGAGTATGTTCTCTGGCAGCCGCTAACCGGGCAGCAATTCATCCAGGCGGCCGGTTTCAGCCGCCTTGCGGCGCAGGATGGCATCGACAAAGAATTTGGCCGCCCATTCGGGGTATTTCAGGCGTTCGTATTTCCCATAGATAGGGAACGATCCGCTGATCCCGCCGCGAACATTGAGGTTAGCGGTGGATAAATCCTGTGTCCGGCACACAAATTCCAGCGCCCGCTCCGCTGCGCGTTGATATTCTGGCTGCCCGGTGCGCAGCCAAAGCGTCTGCCACAAATCGCTCATTTGGGCGTTACCCGTCAGGCAGCTGCTCGCGTTGCTGGCGCGCCAGCCGGCTGCGTAGGTGCTGGCCAGGCTGCCGTCTGCGCGTTGTATTTGCAGCAGCCGGTCGGTAGTCTTCTGCCCCGCCCGCATGTATCGCTCCTCGCCCAGCAACTCACCGCTGCGGTACAGGCCTTCAGCTGTGTAGGCGATGGTGTGCGTGAACGGATCCTCCTGCGGTGTGAACGCGCAGTGTCGGAACCAACCGTCGGCATCCTGCTGCGCCAGCACCCAATCCAGGTGTCGCAGCGCCGCTGACCTGTGCTCTGGCTGCGTGGTCAGGCGGTGCAATTCCAGCATCGCCCAGGCCACCCGTGCATCAATCACCTTGTACACGCCCAGGTGCTGATACTTCTTCCACATGCCGGCTTCATCTTGATGCCGAACCAGCCAATCCCCCGATCGCGCTGCGGCATCCAGGAAGCGCTGATCGCCGCCGTCACGGTAGGCAGCCAGCCAGCCAAACAGCACCTGGCCGGTATCGAACACCACCGGCAGCGGCGGCTGCCCGTTTTTACGGTCCCAGTACACCACGCCGCCTTCTTCCGTCACCTGACCCAGCAGGAACTCCGCCTGCCGGTGCGCAAAGACCCGCCATTCGTCTTGTCCCAAAATGCGCGCGGCATTGATCAGCGTGGGCACGGTGTAGCCGGTCGTTTCCGGGTAGGCCGGGAACCAACGCGAGCGCAGCAGATCATAACCTTTTGAAATCCCCTGGCCTTCCACGGCCTGGCTGGCGCGTTGCAGCCAACCCAGCGCAGCCTGCAAATGCTCGTCCAGGCTGCGCGCAGGCCGATCATTGATGCGTGAAAAGAGTTTCTCAAATAAGAGCCAATCCACCAATCATTCCTCGCTTCTGTTACATGGCCGGGAGTTCGGCAATCAATGCCCGGTAATTGGTCAGCAACTGCCGGTAGTGTTGGCTGCGGCCCGGCCGCAGCACGACGTCGAGGTTGGCCAGGGCCACCCGCAGCAATGACGTGAATTTCAACGCGCGTTTATACGCACGCGCCGAAGCCTCGCCGTAATGTTTGCGAAAGAATTGCACCTTACTGCCGTACAGGCACAGGAACATTTTCAAGGCTGCCTGGCGCGTGCTCTGCCCGCCGTAGTGAATGATGCGCGAGCGCGGCACCCAGTACAGCGACCAGCCTTTCTGGCGCAGCCGGTAGCACAGGTCAATTTCCTCGGTGTACATAAAGTAGCCCGTGTCCAGCAGGCCGGTTTCATCCAGCGCCGCGCGGCGCAGCATCAGGCTGGCGCCCTGCAGCGAATCGACCTCACGCGGCGTTTCCAGGCTCCAGCGCTGCATCGCGTAGGTGCCGTAGGCATGCAGCCGGTCCAGGTGCAGCAGCCGCCACAATTCGCGCGAAACGGTTGGAAAGGGGAACGCCGAGGGCTGCAGGCTTCCGTCTGGATTCTGATAAAGCGAGCCAGCCGCTCCAGCCTGTGGATGCTGGTCCAGGAAGTCAACCAGGTATTGAAACGTGCCGTCAAAAACGATCGTGTCCGGGTTTAGCAGCAGGATGTAACGGCCCTGTGCGGCCTGCATGGCCTGGTTGTTTGCAGCAGCAAAACCAACATTCTCATCGTTAAGGATCAATCTGACCTGCGGGAATCTTTCCTGCAGAATCTTGACAGACTGATCCTTTGAAGCGTTATCCACCACCAATATTTCATAGCTGCCCAATGGCGGATGTGCAAGAATCGATTTCAGACAGTTGTCCAACAAATCGGCAACGTTCCAACTGACAATCACGATGGATAAATCCATTCAGCCCCTTCTATGCAACCTGCGCGTCTGGTTTCGCTTTGGTAATGCGGTAGAGGCCCAACAGTGCCCCCATGAAGAACCACCCCAACAGGCTGGCGCGAAAACCAGCAAACCCCACATTGTAAACAAATGGGATCACCCAGTCACCCAGCATGCCCGCCGCGAGCGAACCCACCGTTCCGCCGATCACTCCGTATACCAGCGCGCGCTCAAAGCTGTCAGCAACCTGGTTACGCATCCGCATCCCCAAAAGGATCACCTCGACCAGCAGCCAGATAAAGATACCAAAGCCAACGATGCCGGTCTGTGCCAGCAAGTCAATGTAATTATTGTGTGAATTGAACTGCACGGAATAACCGCGGATTGGGAACAGAGGCGTCAGAAAATAATAGTTCGCTGGCCCCACCCCCAGGATTGGACTGACCGCGATGATTTTGAACATGATCAACCAGGCATCCAGGCGCGTCATCAACGAGTATTCGTTGTCGCCAACCATCACAATGCTGCGGATTTGATCAAAGTTGACCACCAGCACCAGAAGTCCACCCAGCAGCAGCGGGATGCGGAAATTCTTGGAAGCCAGGAAGAGGATAACCCCTGCGCCTAGCATCGGCGGCAACCAGCCAGAGGTCCAGTCACGCCCCATCACAAAGGCATTGTAAAGAAAGGCCACCAGCACCGCACCTATCCCAATTCTCAAGGGTAAGTGCATTGACCGGTTGAATACCAATTGCGCCAGTGCAATACAAAGCAACCAGACCCAGAACAGGCTGCCAGTTGAGCCGTTGGCGTAAAAGCGCAGTACAGGCCAGGTTAGCCAGTAATTGTACTCACTGATTGGACGCAGGAACAAATAGACCCCGCCCAAAACAATCAGCGCCGCCACCGACCAGATTAACACCTTGCGGGTCACGCAGTGCGCCACAACCAGAAAGGTGGCTGCAGCCAGCACGTAGAGCATCGTGCCGCCAAGTTGCGCGGTGATGGGAGCATGTTGGTAATAAAACCAGGGAATTTGCCCGATGGCAAATGAAAGCAAACTCGAAGCTGCCAGCAGCAGAGCCGCCGTTACCAACCGGTTGGGCATGAGACGAAACTCGCGTTTCACCACCACCATATCCAGCAACCACAGACCCAATGCCAGGAACACCAGCAGCACAGAAACTGGCAGCACGGTTTCGGTGCCGGTGCCCAACCCATACGGGATCGCCACCGAGGCGGGCACAATGGCCAACAAAGCCAGCGTGGGGTGGCGTAACAAAAGCAGCAACCCAGCCGCACCAAAAATCCCCAGCACAAACAAATTGGGGATCATGTGTTCTCCCACGACGACGCGCGGCACCATATAAAAAACCGCCACAACCAACACCAACAACACTGCGCCGCGCACCAGCAAAGGCCGATTATATTCAAACCAGGCCCTGGAGAACTGGAATGAGCGGAAAATATCCAGGGTTTGCGAAACTTTACGCAACATCGCTCACCTGCCCAATCCCGGCAAAGTGCCGGCATGCGCGGTTTCTTCCACCAGGCGCAAAAATAGCGGAAGGACCGCGTCCCAATTATAGTGTTGGCTGACCAGGGCATAACCGCCTTCGGCGATGCGCCGGTGCAGATCGTCATCCTGCAACAGGCGTAAAACCGCGTCTGCGAAATCCTGAGGGTTGTCGGCCACCAGCAAATGCTCGCCCGGCCGCGCGTCCAACCCTTCGGCGCCCTTCGAGGTCGACACCACCGGCGTGCGCAGCGCCATGGCTTCCAGGATTTTCAAGCGTGTGCCGCCGCCGGTTTGCAGCGGAGCCAGCGCCACCCGCGCAGCGGCCACCAGCGGCCGCACATCCGGAACCACGCCCGTTTGGACCACATTGGCCGCAGCCGGCAGCGGTTTGCCGGCAGGGTCGCCGGTGATTGTTAGCATGACCTGCGGCCGGCAGGCCTGTATGCGCGGAAGAACCTCTCTCACAAACCACGCCATGGCCTCGTAATTAACATCATACCGAAAAGAGCCGGTGTAAATCAAGCTGTCGGGCTGCGCCGGCGCGGAAATGCCCGCGTACTCCTGTATTTGCATGCAATTTGGAATGACAACCAGCCTTTTGATACCTGGAACCGCCGACAACAGCAGCTGCCGCTCCTTCTCTGAGACAACTGTAACAGCGGAGATGCGGCAAAACAATCCGCGCAGGTAACGGCGGTATTTCCACCAGGTCAGGCCGTGCCGCAGCCTGCCCGCCAGCGAACTGGCCCCCTCAGCTCGCTGCGCGTACACGCCCACCTCTGCTTCCTCCAAAAGGATGGGGAGTTGATCCTGTTCGACGGCATAATGCGCCATGTCAATCTGGCTGGCAATCAGCAGATCATAGTGCCGGGCCGCCAACGCGCGCTGCACCGTGCGCGACATTTCTGCCGAATAGGTATCCGCGACCGAGCGCGGCAGCGGGCTGAGCCACCTGCGCAGCGCGCCCGGACTGGAAGGGTCATACTCATGCCAGGGAGCCACCTTAACGCTCTGGCAAATCCCGCGCAGGCCGTCCAAATCAGCTGAGCCTTCTGTTGGGTCGTAAAAGCTCACCAGATCAACCGCATGCGCGCGGCTTAACCCGCGCAGCAAATTATAAATGCGCAGTTTCGATCCATTGTTGGCCGGGAATGGAAACCAGCGCGAGAGGAATAATATCCGCATGCCATTCACCTGCTTTGCGGGGTCATTGGTCCCCACCTGGCGTGCAGGTAATCCAGCAGGCCGCGCCAGAGCGCGTCGCGATGCGCACGTTTGCCGCGCCAGCGGGGTTTGAAGGTCCAACTCAACAGCGTGCGCAACGCCTGAGCGGCGGCATCCAATCGCGGCAGCCACCCGGCATGCAATTTGGAGAGCAGGAGAAAATGATTGCGCGTCATGTAATAGGTAATATAAGGGCCGGGCTCATAATCTGGCGTGACGCCAGCGTGCCAGGCTTTTGCCTGAGGCACAAACAGCGCATCCCAACCGGCCTGCCGGGCACGCAGACACCATTCCAGCTCTTCTTCGTAGAGGAAGAAACGCTCGTCCAACATCCCAATCTCGCGAATCATCTGGCTGCGAACCAGCAAGGCGCAGCCAGAAAGCCACGGCAGGCTTTCCACCTGTTGATATTGCCCATTGTCAGGCTGGTTAGCGCCGCGGTGACCCGAACGCCAGCGCTTGTCCAACCAGCCTCCAGCACTCTGAATCAGGCCGGCAGGCTGCGCATGCAGCACCAACGGTCCCACAAAGCCAGCCCGTGGGTTTGCCTGCCCGGCAGCCAGCATGATCTCGAGCGCATCCGGTGCAAGAATGACGTCATCGTTCAGCAGCAAGACCCACTCGCAATTTTGCGCCAGCGCCCAGTGGATGCCAGCATTATTCCCGCCGGTATAACCGCGATTCTCATCCAGCACCAGCAGCGGCACATCAGGCCTTGCGCTGCGGATGAGCTCCAGCGAATCATCACCCGAACCGTTATCCACAACCACCACCGGAAGCTGATCCCCCAGCGCCTGCAGGCAGGCCAGGGTTTCGGCGGGTCTTTTCCAGTTAAGAATAACGGCCACCACAGGAATCGAGTTCACAACTTCACTTTCGCGCACCCGCGCAGGCTTCAAGATGAGCATTCAGCTTGCCAACCGCTTTTTCCCAGGTCCACTCGCGCAGCACCAGGTCGCGTCCGGCCTCGCCCATGCGCCGCGCCAGCGCGGGGTCGGACACCAGGCGGGCAATCGCCTGTCCAAATTCTGCCGGGCTGCGATCCACCAGGTAGCCAGTCATGCCCGATACGACCGATTCGCGCAGGCCGCCTTCTGCCACCGCCACCACCGGGGCAGCGCAGGCCATGGCTTCCAGCGGCACCAGCCCAAACGGCTCAAGAATGGATGCGCAGGCCACCACCTGCGCGCGGTTATACAGTTCCAGCAAGGTTTCATCGCTGACCATGTTCATAAATTGAACGTTCACACCTGATTTGCGCGCCAGATCCTCGCAATATTGTTTCTCCTGAGCTTCCTGGTAGTTGCTGGCCACGATCAGGCTTGGACGCATCCCTTCTGGAATGAGCGCCAGGCTGCGGATGATAAAATCAAAGCCCTTCAAGGGGGTCAATGCCCCCACTGCCACCACCAGGTTTTCGCGTTCCAATCCCAACGGGCGGTTTTTCTCCGAATCGATGCCGTGATAGACCACGCGCGCGTCCGCGCCGTAGATGCGGTAGATGGCTTCACGGGTGAAATAGCTGTTGGCGATCAGCGTTGTGGCGGCCAGCACATTCTCGCGGTCGATCTGGCTGCGCTTCCGCTCAAAAGCGGCCCGCAAAAAGTCCAGCCGGTCCAGGAATTTTGACGCCGTGCGCGCAGTCCGATAGGGGCGCGGCACTTCCGGTTCGTGGGCAGCACGCAGCGGTTCGCGGCTGTGGTAAAGCGCCGGCGTCTGCAGGTAGCGGATAATGCCCGGCGTCTGCGCGAACTGGCAGGGATGCACATACACCACATCATACCCGCGGCTGTCAATGTCGCGTGCAATCTGCTGGTGCAGCCGCTCCAGGCGCATCAAATCCCACCAACGCGCACCGTAGTTCAGGCGGCCAAAAGGGCGGTGCAATTGCGGCAGCGGATCAAAGCGGTAGGTATAGGTTTGTTGAACCGCTTCAGACAGGTCGCAAAATTTGTGATCTGAGCAGGAAAGATCATAGAGATCGATGGCGTGCTGCTTGCCCAGCCGGCTGGTGATGGCGCACAGCGTGCGCTTGGCGCCGCCAGAATGCAGATTATGATAAACGGCTATTTTCAATGGATTTGCCTTCCGGGGTTACCAGCCAATTCCGTCATACCCATCGCCCAATTCGCCCGGTTCGGCCACCACGCGCGCCAGGTCAATGACCAGGCGGCCAGGCTGGCGGATCAAGGGCAAAAATTCGGGCGCGTTATACCCCACCACCAGCACTTCAGCGTGTTGACCCAATTCCTCCAGGCTGTTACACAGCAGGGATGAAATGTGCGGGATGGCATTTTCAATATAGGCCTTGTTGGCGCCAAACAAACGTGCCAGCGATACGTTGGCATCGTAAATGCGGATGTCGTAGCCTTTGCCCAGCAGCGCTTCAATCAAATCCACCATCGGGCTTTCGCGCAGATCATCTGTGCCAGCCTTAAAGCTTAATCCCAGCACGCCAACCTTCTTCTTACCCTTCTTGAGGACCATCTCCACGGCACGCTGCGTCTGCGCCTGGTTGCTGCGGATGATGGCCTGCATCAAAGGCAGATCCAGATCGCTGTGGCGGGCGCGGTGCAGCATGGCGCGCAAATCTTTGCCCAGGCATGAACCGCCAAACGAGAACCCCGGCTTGAGATATGCGCCGGAAATGTTCAACTTGTTATCCATCTTGAAGATTTCCATCACACGGTGGCTGTCGACCCCGGCGGTTTTACAGAACGAACCGATCTCATTGGCAAAGGTGATTTTCAGGGCGTGATAGGCATTATTGGCATACTTAACCATCTCAGAAGTCTTGATCTCGGTGCGCACCAACGGTGCCTGCAGGGGAGCATATAGCTGGCTGAGAGTGTCGCCGGCTCGCTCGTCGCTTTGCCCGATCAACGTGTAGGGCGGTCCAAAGAAATCCTTAACCGCTGACCCTTCGCGTAGAAACTCCGGGTTGCTGCACAGGCCAATTTGCTCGCCAACCTTCAGTCCTGAGGTGCGTTCCAGGATCGGCTTGACCACCGTTTCCAGCGTGCCCGGCAGCACCGTGGAACGGATGGCAACGACGTGGTATTGCCCTTTCTTTGCCAGCACCGCGCCGATTTCTTCGCACACGCGGCGGATGTAAACCAGGTTCAACCCGCCGCTTTCGTCGCTGGGCGTGCCCACGCAGATCAACGAAACGTCCGCGCTCATCACGGCTTCCTCGGCGCTGGTCACCGCCCGCAGGCTGCCGGCGGCAGCCGTTTCGGCAATGATCTGATCAATGTCCTGCTCAATGATGGGACTCTTTCCGGCGTTGATCATCTCCACCTTGACCGAATTGACATCCACCCCAACGACCGAATGGCCCAGCTTTGCAAAACACGCCGCCGAAACGCAGCCCACATATCCCAATCCAAACACTGCAATGTTCATAGAATCTCCCTTGTGCTTCGAACTGAATTTCTCAGGCGCGCCCCTGCACTGTGCGCATCCAGATTTCAAACATCACCAGCAGCCAAAGCTGCAAGCCATACCGATCCGACCCCTCTTTATGCCGGTCCAGCATATCCACAATCCGCTTTTGATTGAACAGTCCCCGTTCCCGGGAGGTTTGATCGGTCAAATAATCGCGCGTGATTTCGTACAATTCGCCGCGGATCCATTCATCAATCGGCATGGCAAAGCCCATTTTTTGCCGTCCAAGAATATCTGAAGGAAGTAAATCGCCAAAGGCCAGGCGGAATAGTCTTTTTGTCTCCCCGCGGTGAACCTTCATTTCTGGCGGCAGGGATGCGCTCCATTCGACGATCCGGTAATCCAGAATCGGGCAGCGCACCTCCAGCGAATTCGCCATGCTGGCGATATCCACTTTGACCAGGATGTCATCCACCATGTAAATTGACTGGTCGAGATAAAACATTTTGTCCAACGCCAGCCAGCCGGCTTTGGATGCAGGCAAACTGCGCACCAGCCACGAATCAGACAGCTTAACTTTCTTGCGTAAATTCTCGGAATAGAGCTGATTTCTCGTTTTTGTATTCAGGAAAGTCATTCGATTGGCAAACGCCTGAATGGGTCTGCCAATTTCCCTCGCAATTCCGGCGGCACCCAGCGCTGCACCTTTGAATGCGCCCAGAAACCGGCGTGGATTGCGCAGTTCAATGCTGCGCACGGCTGAATGCACACCATCACGCAGGTAATCCGGCAGCAGGTGCAGCGGATTGAGCGCCGAGACATAGCGGGGATAGCCGCCAAAGGTTTCATCACCACCGTCGCCGGTCAGCGCCACGGTCACATGCTCGCGGGCCAACTTGGACACGTAATAGGTTGCAACCGCCGAGTCGTCGCCGTAGGGCTCGCCGTAATGCCGCAGCAGTTCAGGCACCACCTTGAGCAGTTCAGGCTTGACGATAAATTCATGGTGATCCGTTTTGTAGCGTTCTGCAATCTGGCGCGCATAATTTAACTCATTGAAGTCATCTGCCTCAAAACCGATCGAAAAAGTTTTGACCGGCTCACGCATCAACCCGCTCATCAAAGCCACAATTGCGCTCGAATCCAGCCCGCCGCTCAAGAATGCCCCCAGCGGCACATCACTGATCAGCCGCCGTCGGACAGCATCCGTCATCAACTCGCGAAGCTCTTCCACCGCTTCGTTCTCGCTTACCTGGCGTTTTTGGCCGTAGGGGATATCCCAGTAGCGCTCAATCTTGACCTGCCCCTTTTCAGCCAGCAGATAATGCGCCGGTCGCAGCTTGCGAATCGCCTTGTAGATCGTAAATGGGCTGGGGATGTACATCATGGTCATGTACAAATCCAGGGCTTCAAAATCCAGGTCGGTGGAGATGCCTGGATGTTTGCGTAAGGCTTCGATCTCGGAGGCAAATACCACCCCATTCGGTAAGACTGCGTAAACCAGGGGTTTTTTCCCCAACCGGTCGCGCGCCAGCAGCAAGCGCTGCCGGGTAGAATCCCAGATAGCAAGTGCAAACATGCCATTCAGATGCTGCAGGCAATCCACACCATACTCTTCGTAAAGGTGAACGATCACCTCGGTATCCGTGCGCGTCTTGAACGCATGGCCGCGGCGGATCAGTTCCTGGCGCAGCTCCAGAAAATTATAGATTTCACCGTTAAACGTGATCCAAACGCTGCCGTCCTCATTGCCGATGGGCATGTGGCCGGTGTTCAGATCAATGATGCTCAGGCGGCGCGAACCAAAACCCACCACAGTATCCAGGTAATATCCGTCGTCGTCCGGGCCGCGGTGGACAAGCTGCGCGTTCATCTGCCGGATCAGGTGCTCATCCACAGGGGTGTCATTAAAGTTGAACTGACCGACAATTCCGCACATGATCAGATCACCTTGGGGCCGTCCAGCCAGAATTGCTTGCGGTAATAGCGCGTGTGCCACATGCACAGCAGCTTGCCGTAAATGCTGCCCGATTCGGCCACCAACCACATCACCGGCGAAGTGATGTAATCATAGTCTTTTCCGCGCAGCCGCCCGACAACGCCGCGGTAAACGATGGAAATCAAATAGGTAAACAGCGCGCGCACCTGCTTGAGCATGATTCTGGCCTGCACTTTTGAGTTGCGCGGGTAATTGGGCATATCTTTATAGAGAGTCGCCAGCAGCACTTCAGAATAGCCGTAAATTTTAAAATGCCGAAACAACCGCTTTACATTGGCGCTGAACATATGATATACCACTGCGTCTGGCGCGCTGACCACGCGCTTGCCAGTTTTCCATTGAATTCGCCAGGCCATGTCCACCTCGGAACCCGTGTACAGGTTGGGGTTGAACATGCCCACATCCATCACCGCCTGCGTGCGGTAGGCAGCATTGCCGGTGAGCACCGACTTGGGAAACCCCGGTGCCATTTCAACGCAGTTGTTAAAGGGACGGATTTCATTGCCCAAAAATCGCTCAACGCGCGTCTGGGGCTCGTAAGGCTCAATCTGTCCGCCAACCGCCACGACGTCTGGATCTTCAAACGGGGCTACCATGCGGCGCAGCCATTGTTTTTCCGGCACGCAGTCCGAATCGGTGAAGACCACGATCTCACCCTTCACTTCGCGCAGGCCGCGGTTTGTTGCCGCATGCGGCCCTTGTAATTGGGTTTCATACACCAGTTTGACCGGGTACTGTTTGACCACTTCCGGCGTGCCGTCACGGGAGTTGTTGTCCACGACGATCACCTCGTAGCGGTTCTGCGGGTAGTCCACCGCCAGGATTGCATCCAGGCAATGGCGGATGGTGCGCATGCCGTTATACACCGGAATAACAATGGATACGGTGGGGAAGAATCCCTCGATGTTGTTTTCGATGGTTAAATCAATCTGCGGGCTCATCTTTGACTCCAATACCGTTCCGCGTGTGCGTGATAACCGAACAATTTTCTCCAGGTGCGCTCGCGCCGTCCCCCGCTACCGGCCAGCATATAGCGCAATTTTTCCTGCCATTGAATATTCCTGGCGCGCTCGGCCGTAAAATCTTTGACGCGTTGTTTCAATCCCTCTTCGGTGCCAAAGATCTTTTGAGTCTGCGTGCCGTACCCCAGCATGGCATCGATTTTGGCCTGCACATCAATCAGCACAGTGTGACTGCGCCAATGTTCCAAATCCAGATCAGCTTTGACCTTCTCCAGCGTGATGGGATCTTCAGCATGCGGAAAATCTTCATAGAACCAAACATCGGGCACGATTTTGGCCAGCTCCAGGCCGGCCAGCCGCGCCAGGTAGTGATCCACATGCCCGCCAATCGCCAGCGGCGCATAGCAGCGTGCTGGCTGCCCGGTTGGCAGCAAACTGAGTGCCTGCTGTGCCCAGAATTGCGGTAAAAAAGCTGCATCTTCGGGCTGCGGAGCCGAAAACAGCGCTTCCAGGTCAGGATAAGCCGGCTGGTTTCCAGCAGTGCGATAAATACTATCAAGAGTATCCAGGTAAACCACCTTCACGCCCAGCTCCGACAGAATTCGACCGTCTTCCGCGCGGCGCGCTTCGACCATGTTGCTCAGGTCGCCCCAGCGCTGGTGGTAGCTGCGCGCAAAGGCGGAGATGGTGGTGTAATCCGGGATGCCCGCACACAGATTGACCACGGTGACCGGCTCGCCGGCCTTACGCTGCTGGCAAATCAGGCCGCCGCAGGAATAAAGCGCGTCGTCCAGGTGTGGGGAAAGGTAAATGTGCTGCATGGTTAATCTCAGGGGTTAGATGTATCGAGCTGACGCGGGCGCAAGGAATTGAGCGCCAGCTTGAGCAGGCCGCGGTTTTTCAGCCAGGCTGGATCGTTGAGAATGGCTTTGACCGCATACCCCATCACACCGGGCTGCTGATGGGCGGCTTTCTCAAATGCCTGCACAGCATACAGCGCGCCAAACACCCTGCGGCGCGGCCAGTGAGAAAGCGGCTCGGGCAGGCTCTCAGCCAGCAGTGCCATGAATTGCTTTGAGTCCGGGCACAGCGGGGTGAGCGCAAAGGACGCCAGCGTGTCAATTGCCGCCGGCGGATTTCCATCCAGCAGAGATGGGTTATTCTTAAACGCTTCGGTCAGACAGGTTTTACCCTCTGCGCCGTCGCCGCCGGCCAACGCGCGCGCCGCAGCGTTCAGGTAGGCGTGGCCGTAAGCCTTCCCGCGCAGCGCAGCCGCCTCAGCGGGCAAGTCTGGCCGTGCGAAGAATTTATCGAACATCGTAAGCATGCCTTTTTTCATCTGAACGGCCTGTCTCACCATGCTGGAAGGATGCATCCGATAGAGATACACCGGTTTTTTCAGCCACTCCATGCGGCAGCCCATCGAAGCCATGCGCAGCCACAAATCCCAATCTTCCACAAAGCGCATGTTTTCATCGAACAGACCGGCTTTGTCCAGCCAGGCGCGCCGCACCAGCGGCGAACCCACGCAAAATGAGCAGGTGCGCACCCAGTCCAGCAGTCCCAAGGTCGGGTTCTTTACCCAGGGCCGGATTTCATGCAGGGGGCGCAGGTTTTCATCCACTTCGATGAAGCCGCCTGCAACCAGGCACAAATCCGGATTCGCATCCAGCACAGGCACCTGCAGTGCCAGCTTGTCCGGCAGAAAAGCATCGTCTGAATCCAGAAAGGCAACGTACTCGCCGCCAGACGCGCGGATGCCGGTGTTGCGCGCACCGGGCAGCCCCTTGTTTTCCTGGTAGATATAACGCACGCGCGCATCCTTCACCCCGGCCACAACTTCGCGAGTGTTGTCACTCGAACCGTCATCAACGACAACGGCCTCCCAGTCGGTGTAGGTCTGCGCCAGCACGCTATTAAGCGCGGTCAGGATCATATCGGCCCGGTTGTAGGCGGGGATGATGATGCTCACCCGGGGCGTCATCGGCATACTCCAGGGGTCAATCCTGGCAAAAGGATCATGATTGGCCTCTTATGGAATGCATCACCGTTTTGACCAAAAGCGATACCACGCCGCGGTTGAGCAGCGCGCGCGGCCAGGCGGTAATGCCTTTGCGCAGGTTGCCTGCCGCAGCATCCCAATGGTCCTTGCGGGATTCCTCAAAGGCCTGGTTGAGGTACAGCCAGGCAACGGCCTCACGGCCGGCTGACGTGTAACGGCGAGCAGAATCGGGCAGATGGGCAAACACCCTGCCGATAAAATCCTCCGCGGCCTGAAAATTGCCCGAATCATCGGCAATTTCTTTGGCACGGTCGAGAACCATGTGCGCCAGCTCTTCCCGGTTTGCAGCTTGCGGAAATTTTGCCAGCAGCTTTTCCAGTTTGGCTTTCCCCGCCTCCAAATCACCCACCTGGTAGCTGGCCAGCGCTGCGTGCGTGTAGATGCGTTTCAGACTTCGACTGCGCAGGTGCTCGGCCTCGGCGGGATCGCCCGGCCACAGCTCCGCGGCCGTCTTGACGATCTTTTCAAGGTCCTGCAGCCACGACTCGCGCGCTTCGACGGTGATGATCTTTTGCCAGCCGTAGACGCGGTATTTCGAAAGGACTTCCGGCGAATAGGCAAACAGCCCAAACGGAGCGATCCGCAGCCACAGCTCCCAGTCCTCGCCGTGCACGTGCGCCTCATCGAACAGCCCGGCCTTTTCCACCGCCCAGCGCCGCACCAGCATGGTTGAGCCGGGCGCAACCACTGTGGTCATGAACAATTCCTTGCGCATGTCCGCGATCACCAGCCGGTCGCCCTCGGGATTGCAATAGGTCTTCCCGCGGAACTGGATCTGCCGATCGTCCGGGTCTATGTAGATTGCCTGGCAATAGGTCAGCACCGCTTCCGGATGCTCGTCCAGGACGGCCACCTGGCGTTCCAGTTTCTCCGGCATCCACAGGTCGTCTGAATCCATGAACGCGATGTATTCGCCGCTGGAAGCGCGGATGCCGGTGTTTTTTGCGGCCGAATACTTTTTGTTTTCCTGATAGATGTAGGTCAACCGGTCTCGATACGGCGCAACCGCCTCGCGGGTATCGTCGGTGGAGCCGTCATCCACCACAATTAACTCAAAATTGCGGTAGGTTTGCGCCAGCACGCTGTCGATCGCCCGGAGCAGAAAGCGGGATGAATTGTAGGTGTTGATGATCACAGAAACGGTCGGCATCAGGCTGGGTGCTCCCTATGTCTGCTTGCCTTGCTTTGGATAGGCTGCAACGATCTCGTGCAGGTAGCGGTCGAGGTTGGCTGCCAGGATATCCCAGTCATATTTTTGCTCGGCCACCTTGCGGCCGTTGACCTCCAGTTTCCGGCGCAAATCCGGCGACTGGATGACTGCCTCCAGGTGGCCGGCGAACTCTTCTGGCGTGTCGCCGATGAGGATATCTTCTCCGTTGCGCAGATCAATGCCTTCCGCGCCCAGGCTGGTCGAAACAATCGCCTTGCCCATCGCCAGCGCGTCCAGGATCTTCAGGCGGGTGCCGCCGCCCACCCGCAGCGAGACGAACACAGCCGCTGCCTTCGCCATGTAGGGCCGGATATCATCCACGAAGCCGGTCGTTTCGACACCCGCGTAATCGCTCAGCTTGGCGGGCGGATTTTTGCCCACAAAGACCGCCTTGATATCCGGGATTTTGGCCCGAATCAACGGCAGAATTTCTTCGCAAAAATACAGGGCGGCATCCTCATTAGGCGGATAAGAGTAGTTGCCAACATACACGATAGTCCTGGGTTCCAGCGCCGCATCTGAAGGCCTGTAAAAATGGATGTCCACGCCGTTGGGGATATTCTCCACGCGCAATCCGGGCACATGCGCCTGAATGGTTTTCCGATCCTCTTCCGAGACGGCAACAGCCAGGTTGTACTTTGAATAATTTCTACGCTCGTAAGCCTTTACCTTCCAGTATTCCGGCCAGTAAAACAGCCGGTCTTCCCAGCTCATGCCGTATACCTTGCGGCGTTTGTAGAGCATGGATTGCACATTGTGTGTCAGGATGACTTTGGGAACACGGATATCCGGTGAAACCAGCTCAGCATTGCCCTCAAACTCGCACAGGATAGCGTCAAAATTGGTTTCGCCTGCCAAACGCTTGATCAGGTTGACCCGCTCTTCGGTCTGGATCATCCAGTACATGCCTGGCGAACTGACATAGCCAAAGCAGTACACAAACAGGCGCTCCCAGTGAAACGGCGCCACCAACCGCAGCAGCAGATACCGCCAGCCCCGCGTAGGCAGCGGGCGTTCTTCACTGCGCGGCAGCGGAATCACCCGCTCGACGAACTGCTCCGCGCCGGCAATGTTGCCCTCCGTGCCGTCCCAAATGGGGCAGACCCAGGTGATCTGGTGCTTTTGGCCCAACCGGCTGTACAGGTTGTACAGGCGTGCCAGCGCGCCGTTATCAAACGGGTAGGGCAATTGGGAGGCAATCACTAACAGCTTCATTTTGTGTCAGGTATCCTTTGATTCAAAATTGTCCCCCTTGTTTTTTTACACACCTACGCCAGACTCTTTCGCGCCAGCTCGCGCACAGCCGGCAGCCGCCGGCTCACCTGATCGGCCAAAACCTGACGCTGTTCGTACTTCTCAATGAAGAATGCAGCCAGCTTACCTGGCAGCACCGCATCCTGCGGCTGAATGGTCAGGCCGTCCAGCTCAAAGTGCTGAAACAAACCCTCGAATTTATCCTGGTAGGCAATGCAGGCCACGGGCACGCCCTGCCCCAGCGCAGCGATGGCCAGGTGCATCTTGCCGCTCAGCACAAAATCCAACCCGGCCACCATTGCCTTGATCTCGGCGGGCTTGCAGGGCGTGGGGATGATCATGCAATGGGCGCGCACCTCTTCGGGCACAGCGGCATAGATGGCTTCTGCCAGCATCACGTCGCTCACCTTGCCGCGGATGTCATGCGGCACCAACAGGAAACTGATATTCAGGTAGCGCTGTGTGATCTCCTGCAGCGCGGCGGCATAGGCATGCACCAGGCGCTCAGGGGTCAGGCCTTGCACCTGTTCCAGCAGGATGTGATTGGCATTGACGCCAATCACCGCCCGGCCGGCATGCCGCTCAGCTTCCACCCAGCGGTACACGCTCTGCACCTTGTCCGTTTCCGGTGACGGCTCGAGCGTGAAAGCCACATCTGCCACCAGTTCCACCGGACGCTGCAAAAAATCCGCCAGACGCTGCCGACTTAAGGGATCGCGGCCAAACATGCGCACCGACGCGGGCAGTTGCTTGAGCAGCTGCACGCATTCGGGGTTGGGGCGGCTGTTGAAGCTGAAACTGATAATGCGCGTCGGCACACCTGCCCGGGCAGCCATTTCAGTCACCGCGATGCGCTGCTGCGAATCGCGCCCGCCGTAATAACCGTCCATCACATCCGTGCCCAGCACGATGAAGCGTTCATACCGGCTGGCCGTGCGGCAGAAGCGGAAACGCACGCCCCAGGACTCATACTCGAAATAATCCTGCAGGCTGAACACCTCGGCAATGCCAGACAAGTAAGACCAATCGTCATGGTCCCGGTAGGAGATCAGCCCGATTTTCTTGACGCCCAGGCGAGCCAGTTGCACCACCACCGAGGTGACCACGGCCTCGTCGCCGAAACTGCCCGGCGAATAGGGCGGCATCACCAGGGCTGAATCCGGCTCAGGCTTGCGGAACAGCCGCAGCAGGGCCGTGTAAATCGAAAACAGGATGGCGTAAACCTTTCTTTTCATGGCATCACCTCGTTTCCGGCAGGATCCAGCGGTGCGGCAGCATCACGCTGCCCAGACGCTGGCTGCGCGCCACCACCGGCCGCCCGCGAATCTGGCCTTCTTCCACGTTGAAGAAAGCTGCCCCTTCGACATGATCCTGTAAATCGCCGTTCCCGGCAATGCCGACATTAATCCGATAGCGGCCCGGGATGAGCAGCAGTTCATCCACAGCGCACACCACATGCGTGCCCAGGTTGGAGTCGCGAAAGTCCTTCTCGCCAACATCGCCGCTATTGAAGTAAGCCACCGGCCGCCCCTGCAGATCGTAAATGGTGAAATCAACGTATTCCAGCACCATGCCGGGCGGAATCTGGTTGATGTGGAAGACAAATTTGGCCGGCTGTCCGGTGATGAGCGTCATGGCAGCCATTTCGCTTTCATCCGTAATATCCACGCCCACCAGGCGCATCCCGCCCTGCCCGCCGCGATCTGTGCGCAGCGAGAGATCTTCCTGCGTGCGGTCTTCAATCATCTTCAGGTAGGTCGCCACCGCTTCGTTAATTGAACCGTCCACCAGCACCTTGCCGCGCTGCAAATAGATGCCGCGGCTGCACAGCGACTGCACCGCCGCCATGTTATGGCTGACGAACAGGACCGTGCGCCCCTCGGTGGCAACTTCGCTCATCTTACCCAGGCATTTTTTCTGGAATTCGGCATCGCCAACTGCCAGTACCTCGTCAATCAGCAGCACTTCCGGCTCCAGGTGTGCCGCCACCGAAAAACCCAACCGCACGCGCATGCCCGATGAGTAATACTTAATCGGCGTGTCAATGAAGCGCTCAACGCCAGAGAAAGCCACAATTTCATCAAACTTGCGCTCGATCTCTGTACGCTTCATGCCCAGGATCGCCCCGCTGAGAAAGATGTTTTCGCGACCGGTCAGCTCCGGGTGGAAACCGGTGCCCACTTCCAGCAGCGCGCCCACTCGGCCGTAGATGGTTGCCCGCCCGGAGGTGGGTTCGGTGATGCGCGCCAGCAGCTTGAGCAGCGTGCTTTTGCCCGCGCCGTTGCGGCCAATCACGCCCAGCACCTTGCCGCGTTCCACCTCGAAAGATACGCCGTTTAACGCCCACAACGTTTCATCTTCAGATGGCGGCCGCAGCGTGGTGGCCAGGTAGCGAAATGGGCTGGCGGCGCGCTGCAGCAGCGTGCGCACGCCGGATTGGCTGCCCTGCGCTCTGCCGATGCGGTAGCGTTTGGTGAGATTTTCAACTCGAATGGCAATATCGCTCATAGCACATCCACAATCGTTCGTTCAGTCCGGCGGAAGATGAAGGCGCCCACCACCAGCAGCACGCCCATGATGCCCATCGAGATCCAGAAGGTGGTCCCCGGCGGGCTGCCGGCAGTGGGTCCAAGCAATGCCCAGCGGAATCCGTCAATGATGCCGGCCATGGGGTTAAGCTGGTAGAAAAAGACCAGCTTTTCAGGCACCGATGAGATCGGGTAAATTACCGGAGAGAGATACATCAACGCCTGCAGCAGAAAGTTGACCGCAAAGGACACGTCCCGGTAACGCACCGACAGCGTGGCCAGCCACAGGCCCACGGTCAGCGCCATCAACACTGCCGCCAGGATGAAGCCCGGCAGCCAGAGCATTTCAATGCGCAGCGGTACCCGGTAGATCAGCATGAAGACCACAAACACGATGAAAGAAGCAGCCAGATCCACCAATCCCGAAAGCACCCCCGCCACGGCAATGATCATGCGGGGGAAGTACACCTTGGAGATGATTTCCATATTCTGCACCAGGCTGCCTGCCGAGCGCAGCACCGCGTTGGAGAAATAGCCCCACGGCAGCAGCGCTGAAAGCGAGAAGAGCGCATAGGGCAAATCGTTGCTTGGCACCTTGACCAGCATGCCAAACACCAACGTCAAAACCAGCACGTTGAGGATGGGGCGCAGGAACAGCCACGAAACGCCCAGCGCGGTCTGGCGGTAGGCGCCTTTGATCTCGCGCCACACCAGCAGCATGAGCAATTCGCGGTATTCCCAGATATCCCGCAATCCCAGAGATGCCCACCCGCGCGTCGGTTCAATCACCGTGGTGGCGAGCGTTTCGGGCAGAGACGGCGTTTGGCTCACATTGGATGCAGTCATGCCTTACCCTTTCTACGGCTTTGACAGGGGTTCAACAATATACACGGCCGTATCTTGCAAGACCTGGTGGTCTACCACCGTGCCGCAGGGAGCAACCCAATCGCGGAACCATTTTTCGTTCTCCGCGCTGGCCGGGTCGCCGGTGTAGTTCCCTTCGGGAAACAACACAAAGAGGCTGCGCCCGCCCGCGGGAGGGGTCCGCAATTGCTGGCAGGTCACTTGATCGAGGAATTGCGCGCGGATGACCGGCCTGCGAAAATAATACCAGAGGGTCGACTCGCGCGTGCTGAAAAGCAGGTCCGAATCCTGCAGGTTTTTCTGCACATACGCCATGGCCGGGTGACCGCGCACGTCGGCGGTTTCAATCCCGCGCCCAGGCGAAGCCAGGTCAATGGCGCGCAGGCTGGCCTGTGTGTATGCCGCCAGCATACCGGCCAGCGCCAGCCAGATGAGGCCGCGCACCGGCAGGCTCTTCAACCGGCGCAAGAGCGCCGCCAGGATCAATGCTGCCAGCACAAAGATAAAAGGATATCCGGGCACGAAATAGCGCGGAAAATCCCAGCGCGCCCAGGAATTGCCCAGCGCAAAGAAAAAGCCAAAGTAGAGCAGCACATACACGAGGATGATTAAAACCGGCCAGTTCGCCAGATCGCGGCCGGCGGCCAGGAACTGCCTGCGGCTGCGCCAGACATAAATCAAAGCAAGCAGCGCAATCACTGCCGCCGCAGCCAACAGAGCTATGGTGGGCAGACTCTCGGCCAGCCGCCGGAAGCCCAATCCCAGGCTTAAATCGGGCTTGAATTGATCGAAGAGCAGCCGCGCCAGCATACCGGGCGTGGTGCGCTCAATATTCCAGCCAGCCGAATTGGTGGCACAGTAGAAGCGGCCCGTTTGCACGTAATTGGCACCCAGCGCGATAAATGCCGGCACCTGCGAAAGCGCGGTCAGTCCCACCTCACTCCAGGCACGCCGCCAGCGTTTGGCCAGCAGCGAGCGCAGCACCAGCACCCCGCCGACAATTGCCACCAGCATGCCGCCCACCAGGCGAACCATCGTTACCGCCGCCATCAGCAGCACCAATGCAGCAATCGTCTTCCAGCCGGGCCGAGCGGAGCGCAGGTAAACCACAGCCGCCAGCACCAGCCCCAGCGTGGCAGGGATGTAAAGCGTTTCGGTCAGGGCATAGGTGAGCGTGTTGAGCAGCGGTTGAAAGAGAACCACCGCCGCGCCGGTGAGCAGTGCCGCCGGCAGGCTGTGCGCCAGCGCCCACACCAGCGCCGCGCTCAGCAGCGCGGTCAAGGCCAGGCCAGCCAGCGACAGGCCGTACAGCGCCGCCGCCTCCGAAACGCCCAGCCGCAACAAGCCAGAGAGAAAAATCGGATACCCCGGCATATAAGCGCAGAACCGCCGCGATGATGACGGGTCGGTCGGCAGCGTCATATCAATTTGAAGCCGGCCTTTTTCTTTCAGATTCTCTGCTGCATTGATATAGGTGGCTGTGTCATGAGTGACGGCCGGAGTCACCGGCATCATGGCACTGCCCAGCCAGATCGCCAGGACACACAGCAGCAAAGTGCCCGCCAGCCAGAAGAATAGATTGCGTTTCAAACTCACCACCCTTTTGGTTTGATTTCAATCGGACCGTACACGTTCAACAGGAGGTTCTGAAGGCACTCAGAACCTCCTAACAAAATCGGCAAGAGAAATTACGGCACCCTTACCAGCCGGATCCAGGCCCAACCGTAGAAGGGATACGTGCCGCGTCCGGGCACCAGGTCCGCACGGTTCACAAAAATCTCAAAAACCCCATTAGTCACGGTAACCGTGCCAAGGGTGTATTCGTTAAATGTGCCGCGGCTGCCGCGATCCACCAGGTAGGAATTGGTTTGTGGAGCACTGACTGAATAGCCCCAGTAGTATCGCAAATTGGCATGGAAATACAAACCCGCGTAGAGCGTGTAGGTGCCGTTTGGCAGGGTTGCATAGAATCGCTCAACCGGCGGTTGTTCGTTGTAACTGGCAAAAACACCGGTATAGCCGCGCGGCCGATAATAGAATTCTGTCCACAGGTTATCAGTATCAATCAGGTCATCCGCGTTGGTGGTAGTGGTCAAAATGGGGAACTGGTTGGCATCATTGGAAACATCAATTCGGATGGGGCCAACAGTTGGTGTAATGGTCGGCGGCTGCGGGGTGGCCGTCGGTGGAACCGGCGTGCTGGTCGCGGTGGGCGGCAGCGGGGTGGCCGTCGGTGGAACCGGCGTGCTGGTCGCGGTGGGCGGCAGCGGGGTGGCTGTCGGCGGAACCGGCGTGTTGGTTGCGGTCGGCGGCAATGGGGTGTTGGTCGCGGTTGGCGGCAGCGGGGTGGCGGTCGGCGGGATCGGCGTGCTGGTGGCGGTTGGCGGCAGCGGGGTGGCGGTCGGCGGCAGCGGCGTGGCCGTCGGCGGGATCGGTGTGCTGGTCGCGGTCGGCGGCAGCGGGGTGGCTGTCGGCGGAACCGGCGTGCTGGTGACGGTTGGCGGCAGCGGCGTGGCCGTCGGCGAGATCGGCGTGCTGGTGGCGGTTGGCGGCAGCGGCGTGGCCGTCGGCGGGATCGGCGTGCTGGTGGCGGTCGGCGGCAGCGGCGTGTTGGTCGCGGTCGGCGGCAGCGGCGTGGCCGTGGGAACCGAAAGTGGCATCAATCGGACGTACGACCAGCCGTAATACGGATAAGTGCTGCCGCCCGGCAGCATATCCGCGTTGTTCACATAGAGTTCAAACAGGTTGTTGTTGACCGTAACCGTGCCCAGTGTGTATTCGTTGAAGCTGCCGGCAGTACCGGTGGTGGCATCATACAAAAAAGCCTGCGGCGCCGCGGCGCTGGTGCCCCAGTAATAGCGCAGGTTGGCATGCTTGTACAGATTGGCCACCAGCGAATAGGTTCCGGAAGGGACCGATGCGTAGAAACGCATCAGCGGCGGGTTCTCATCCACGCCGGCAAAGATGCCGGGATAGCCGCGCGGCGCATACAGGAATTCGGTCCACTGGTTGTCGTTTGAAATCAATGCCCCAACATCCGTGGTTGTCGCCAGCACCGGCTGCTGGTGGCTGTCCTCGTACAGGTTAATCCGGATCGGCGCGCCAGCCGGAACTGTCGGCGTGGCGGTCGGCGGCAGCGGCGTGTTGGTGGCTGTGGCAACCGGCGGCAGCGAAGTATTTGTAGCGGTCGGCTGGGGCAGCACGCCGGTTGGCGTGATGGTGGGGGTCAGGCTGGGCTGCGGCGTGAGCGTTGCGGTGGGCGGCAGCGGCGTGTTGGTTGCGGTCGGCACCGCGGTCGGAGTCGGGGTCGGCAAGGGCGGCGGCAGTTCCGCATTCACCGAAACGACCGTGCTGCCGCGAAAAGCCGGCACATGCACAGCCGATTTCTGGATCTGCCCGCCCGATTCGGTGAACAGATAGAAGCGCGTGTTCATGTCCGTCGAACCGGTCAGCGTGGTATCCAGCAATCCGCTGCCAGCGTTCACCACACTGCTGGCAATGGCTGAGGTGTACATGGCGCGCACGTACTGCGCGGCGTAATCCATAGTCACATACTCGGGCTGATATCCCTGCAAACCGGCCGTCATGCCACTCATGATCGCGTTCCAGTTGCTGTCGGTGATGCTCTGGATGTAATACTCGTGCGTGAAGACCGTTGCCAGGGTCAAACCGGTCAAACCACGGCGCAAATGGCGCAGGCCGCGGTCCACCGTGCTGGCCACATTGTTGTCCGGCGCCCATTCATATTCCGGGTCGCCGCGGATTTCGGTGATCACGTTGAAGAACTGGCCGTCATATTCAGGCCGGCCGTTGACGGTCAAATAATCCGCGTAGAAGAAGGGATTGTTTTGGTAGGCCGAGCAGCCGGTAATGCCGCGGCGGTAGGGGCCGTCGGCCAGACAGGCGGAGCCGTAATTGGTGCCCGGCTCAATCAGCGTGCCGGTGAATTCAACCCCCCAGGACCGCAGGCCCTCGAACACGTTCGTGCCCATCTCATAATAGTGCGGCAGCACGAATTTCGAGATCGGGATCTGATTCTGAGCATGCCAGGCTGCACCGTCGCTGAAGTTTTGCGCAATGACTGCATCCGGCCAGTTGCCAACGTCATGGTTGTAGTAGAACCAATCCCACGCAGCGCGGGCGTGAATGGAAGCGGTGACATTGCCGGCATCCGAGATTTGCTTCAACGTAGCAACATCCACGACGTAGTCCATGAAAATGCCCACCCAGGGACGCCAGCCGTACTGCGTTGAGGTGGTCAGCCAGTCGAAAGGACCGTCCACATCGTCAATGCGGAAGGTCACAAAGGGCGGCATGCCCTGCAGCACAAAAGGCTTGCGCGCCGCCCACACCAGGCTGCGCCAGACGATGTCATCCCAGCCGCGCATCGGCCCCCAGACCTCAAACGTCATCCAGTCCAGCGCGGTCCACTGCACGGCACGGCCCAGGCCGTGGCTGCGCACCACCAGCAGCGGCTGACCGCCGACCGTCATCAGGGTTTCGGCGTCCGCTGGCAGGCTGACGCCCTGCGGAAAGATGCCGCCAAAAACGGTGTAGGCGGCATTGGGCGGCTGGTCGGCGATAATATAGCTGCCCAAAGCCGGGCTGGTGTTGACCTGGACGTTATTCGCGCCGCTGCCGCCGCTGTAACCAAAGGCAAAAATATCCTGGATGAATGCATAGCGCGGCGAATTGCTGCCGTTGGCCAGCACCGTATCAAAATTGACCAAACCGGTGCCCAGGTTGACCGCGCCGCTGATTAACTGCTGCTCAGAAGCATCCAACAGCAGCCCGGTGGGGTCAATCTGCCGGTGGCCGATGACAATCAAGGCATAAGCGGATAAATCGGCCGGCACGGGCGAGGTGGAAATGTCCAAAAGGGTATAAGGCACCCCGAACTGATCCAGGTAGGGCTGCACCCACGCGCCAAAATCTGAATATGTGGCACTGGCAGAGTTCACCAGCACCAGGGCATCCGCGCGCAGCACGGCCGATTGGGCGCGCGCTGGCTGTACACTTCCCAAAAATGCAGTCAGGCACAATACAGCAATAACAAGATACGAAACTACCGATAAGTGAATATTTTTTTGGCGCATGGCATCCCCTTTGATTGTCAACGCAAACTAAACTATAACATTTTTGACCCGTGCCAAATCTTTGGATCTCTTAAGGATTGCGCCTGTTATGCCCATTCCCGACACGGTTCAGCCGGTGAACGACATCACCGCGTCAATCACCTGCTCCTGCTCGCTGCCGCTCAGCGAGTAGAAGAACGGCAGCCGCACCAGCCGGTCGCTGACATCTTCTGTCACCGGGCAGTCACCGGGCTGGCCGCCGAAACGCCGTCCCATATCCGAAAGGTGCAGCGGCAGGTAATGGAACACGCTCAAGATCCCGCGTGCCTTAAGATGGTCAATGAAACGCGTACGCGCGTCCAGGTCGGGCAGCAGCAGGTAAAACATGTGGTAAGACTGTTCGACATGCGCCGGTATCACTGGCAGGGTCACGCCCAACGTGGCAGCCCACCCGCCCAACGCATCCTGATAGGTTTCCCAGATCTCACGCCGCCGTTGCTGAATGATTTCGCGCGCTTCCAGTTGCGCCAGCAGGAAGCCTGCCAGCATATCCGAAGGCAGATAACTGGAGCCAATGTCTACCCAGCTGTATTTATCCACCTGCCCGCGAAAGAAGCGGCTGCGATTGGTACCCTTCTCACGCAGGATTTCAGCTCGCTCGATGTACTGGCTGTCGTTGATCAACAGCGCGCCGCCCTCGCCGCAGGAGAAATTCTTGGTCTCATGAAAGCTCTGCGTGGCCATGCAGCCAAAGGTGCCCAGGTAGCGTCCGCGGTATTTGCCGAACAATCCGTGGGCGTTGTCTTCCACCACCGGCACGCCGCGCCGGTTGGCAATTTCCAGGATGGCGTCCATTTCGCATCCCACGCCGGCATAATGCACCGGCACGATGGCTTTGGTGCGGTCGGTGATCCGTCCCTCCAGAAGCCGCTCGTCGAGATTAAGCGTATCGGGGCGTACATCAATAAATATTGGTGTTGCTCCCCGCAGTACAAAAGCGTTCACCGTAGAAACAAAGGTGAAGTCGGGGACGATGACTTCGTCACCGGGCTGGATATCGAGCAGAATGGCGGCCATCTCCAGCGCGTGCGTGCATGAAGTGGTCAGCAGCGCGCGCGAAACGCCCAGGCTGCCCTCCAAAAGCTGGTGGCAGCGCCTGGTGAAGCTGCCGTCACCAGAAACGTGCCCGCTCTGAATGGCCATTTGCAAATATTCCATCTCGCGCCCCACCAGGCTGAGCCGATTGAACGGGATATGGATCGGATGGTTGGGTGTACTCATAAAAACACCTACTCCCTGCCCTGTGATTCGTTCCACCAGTGATACCAGAGGGCTACCGAGCGCGTCAAAAAACCGCAGCGTTGATACAACCGCTGCGCGGTGGTGTTGCGTCCCTGGGTGACCACCGAAACCCGACTGCAGCCCGCACCACCCGCCCAGGCCAGCGCGGCCTTCACCAATGCCTGTCCCAGCGCGCGGCCCTGAAAATCGGGGTGCACCGCCACCAGGCCGATGCGGCCTTCCTGCGGGTCGCGGTGACAGGTGATGTACCCCGCTGCGCGGCCTTCTACATCCGCCACCATCACGGCGTCGGCATAACCGTCCAGGCTCTTGTCAATCCAGGTTTCGTAAAGCGCGTCACAGCGCTCCGTGGGAAAATGCCCGTCAAAGTAAAAGCGCGAATCGCGGTGGCTGATGCGCGCGATCGCGCGCAGGGGTTCGCGATCCTGCGGCTGCCAGGGGCGCACCCCGGCCGGCATACTTTGCGGCAGGTCGCCGCTGCTTTCCAGCGTCACACGCAAATCCACCAGGTGAAAGCCGTTCGCTTCGGCCAGGCGCAGCGAGTCGGGCAGATTGGGATTGGCCAAAAAGTACAGGCAGTCCACCGCCTTTTCCTGCTGCCAGGCCAGCACACCGGCCAGCGTTTCCGGTGTGAGTCGCTCCGGCAGGATCCGCCCAATGCGTCTGCCGAAGAAGTCCGAATCCCAGGGCAGAAACTGAACCAACTCACTGATATTCACGCTGTACCTCGCCAGCGGATTGAACCTGACGCGCCACCGAGTAGGGCGGCTTCTCCAACAATCTGAAATGCACGCGCGCCAGGTATTCGCCGATGATACCCAGCGAGAACAACTGCACTCCGGAAAAGATGGCGATGATGGAAGCCAGGAATGGGAAGCCTGGCACGCTGCCGCCCAGGATAATGTAACGTCCGATGACGTAGATCAGCACGCCCACGCCAAACAGCGCAAAGACGAAGCCCATCACGCTGGCCAGTTGCAGCGGTAAAATGCTGAAACCGGTCATCATGTTCATGGCATGGCGCACCAGCTTGCCAAAGGTGTAATTGGACTCGCCATAGCGCCGCTGCTCATGCTGAACCGTAACCGCAGAAAAACGCACGGTGCCCCAGGTGAGCAGCACGTCGATCGACGGATAGGGCCCTTGGAACTGGGCAAATGCATCGCGCAGGTGGGTTCGAAAAACGCGCAGCGCGCTGATATTGCGCGCCGTCTCCGCGCCCATGGCACTTTGCAGCGCCAGCTTGGTGATCTGCGAGGCCAGGTCGCGCCACAGGTTGTGCTTTTCCTGCGCTGGTTTGCCGTACACCACATCCCAGCCCTCGGCCAGTTTTTCCAGCAACAGGTGCAGTTTTTCCGGTGGATGCTGCAAATCATCGTCCATCGTGATTGTGATCGGGAAGCGTGCCTGGCGGATGCCACACAGCAGCGCATTATGCTGCCCGTAATTGCGCATCAGGTCAATGCCGCGAACCCAGGCATACCGGTTAGCCAGCTCACAAATCTTTTCCCAACTGCGATCCGGGCTGCCGTCGTTGACCAGAATCAATTCATACTGGATGGCCAAACCCGGCAAAACAGCCGCCAGGCGTTGCACCAGCTCAGGCAGGCTTTTTTCGCTGTTATATACGGGAACCACGATGGAAATATCCATGATGAAGACCTCAAATTGGTTTCAGCTGCCCGGACACATGATTACGGCTTTTTTCGGCGCACAATGAGGATGACAACCACCAGAAAGAGCAGCACTGCGCCCGAACTGAGGAAAACTGCCTTGCCCGGGTGTTCGACCGCCTGCACGTCGCTGTAGGGCAATTCCGCCAGCGTGGGGGCAGGTGTGACGGTCGGCGCAGGGGTGCTGGTGGGGCGAGCAAACTGCGTCAGGCCAAGTGCTTCTGCCGACACTTCGGGGAGCGGTTGGACGGGCACAGCCGGCGCTGAAGAGACCCCGTTCACGTAATACACCACGCTCGGGTTGCCCGGGATCACCTCCAGCCAGACCACATGCAGCTGGTTGCCGCGGCTGATGGTCATGCGCATATCTTCGGCGAAGGCGCGCGAGCCGATGGCGACCGACTGCGACCACCCGCCGCCAATCCACTGTGCCGCCCACGGCTGCTTGATCGAAACGGCATGCAGCACGCCAGCACTATCCACGGCCATATCATTCCACAGCGCGCGGCCGCCCTCGGTCAGTTCGGGGATAAAGGTATCCGGGTCTGCCCAGGTATTGCCGCCGTCGCTGGACCAGGTGTGGTGGCGCTCCACCGTCGGCGCGCCGTCCCAGGTGAGGTGTACAGTGTCGCTGCCCACGGCCTCTACATCAATCAGATAGGGTCCATAACCCTCTGCGTAGCGGAAGCGGTCATAGACATCAATCTGCACCGCATCCTTCCAGGTTTGCCCGCTGTCATCCGAGCGGGTATAAACCACCGCGCGTCCAGGATAGGGCATCACCGTCCAGACCAGATGGATGCGGCCGCGCAAATCCACCGAAATGCGCGGGTAGGCCGGGTACTCATCCCCGCGCCGCCCCGCGCCGTTGATTTCAACAGGTTTGCTCCAGGTTTTGCCGCTGTCGGTGGACTGCTGGTAGACGATGTTGTTGGTCGCCAGCGAGGCATACACCACGTGCAGCACGCCTTTCGAATCGCTGACGATAGCGCTGCTCAGGTTGACCGAACTGCCCAGCGAGACGGGCTTGGTCCAGTTGTGCGGATCTTCAGCGCAGCAGGCCGGCGCGCGCGAGTACATCAGGCGGCTGTTCAGCCCACCGGTGCCCCACACGGCATGCAATATGCCGTCCGGCGTCACCGCGATATCCGGCATTTCTGCGCCCAGGTTATTGGGCGAAACCAGCACATCCGAGGGCGTGGTCCATTTTTCCCCGTCCCAGCGGGCATAATAGAGCGTGTCGCCCATGCCTGCCGGCGCGCCCGTCATCATGGTTTGACCCCAAAGCACGTGCACATTGCCCGCCAGGTCAGACGTGATGGTTGGCGACCACGATTGAATCTCCGGGTTGGTCAGGCGGACGGGCTGCCCCCAGGCAACCGAAACGGATTGCGCTGCAGCCGCCGGAACGCCAGCCTGCGCCGCACTTGCCAGCAGCATCAAAACGGCTGCCACCAGAGAAAAACGCCGGAAAAATCGAGTCATGGATCCTCTCACGCGCCGGTGTGGTTTATTTATGTGCGATTTGATAAGCCTGAATGGTTTCCAGGATGTAATTGCCCAGCAGCGGGGCAATATCCTGATTGGCCCGCTGGTTGGGATGGTTGTCGCTGCCGTCACGGTAGTCAGCCCGCAAGGTGCCGTAGTCCGGAGAAGCTGGATCATTTTCGGCCAACAGCCCGTACAGGTCAAACACATACAGGTTGGGTAGGCCGCGCTTGAAATCGTCTGAGAGCAGCCACTCGGCCATCCGGCGGTCGCGCGCCGCCATCGCGGGGTCAGCCTCGGCTGAATTGAGCGGCGGCGTGGTGAGCAAGATAAACAGCTTTTCGGGGTGCTGGCGGATGAAGGCATGGACGGTTTCGTAGTACCCCTTCACCGTTTCCACCTGGGCATCGTCATACAGCAAGTTGCCGGTGAAACACGATTTGAACACAATCACCTCATGCTGCATCAACCCGCTGATGCCGTTGAGCGGCAGGCCGTACACCTTTTGCGAAAACAGCTTTGCCAGCCCGTCTGGGTCGGTGTTGTCGTCTGGAATCCAGTAGTTGTAGCCGGTGGGATTGCCGTTCAGGTCATTGAGGCCGTAGTAGTTGTAGTCGTGATCCCAAAAATCCAGCCCCGCGTCATTGAGTTGCTGGCGCAGATTGGTCTGCGTGATCAGATTTTCGCCCACCGAATGGTGCAGAAAGACGACGTTGGTGTACTTGCCCTCGCTGAAGCTCTTCACCTCCCCGCTGTGCTTGAGCGCATTGAACAGCGCGTTGGCATGCCAGAACTGCACCTCGATCCAGTGGCGAATGCCCAGCGGCTTGCCGCCGATCAGGCGCACCGCAGCCAGCACCACCGCCGCGATGACCAGGATCAACGCCAGAATCTTCACAACCGACCAGAATGAAGATCTACTCTTGGTTGCGTTCATGTTTTTACCCTGCCTTCTGGCTGCCTTGCGGAACCTGCCCCGTAGGTAGCTGCAATGCGCAAGGCAGTCTGCTAACCGAACAGAATGTGATATTCCTTGCGGAGCGGCGTGCGCGAAACCACGCGCATCATAAGCGCCGGAACCGCCACCCCCACCACCACCATCAATGGCAAAAACAGCCACTGCCAGGCCAGCACGGCCGGCGCCAGGTGGTAAACCAGCTTTGCCGTCACCATCAGCACAATCGGGTGCATCAGGTAGATGCCGTAGCTCTTCTGACCGATTTTGCCCAGCAAAGCGGCATAAGGCACATTGATGCGGTCAAAAACGATGAACACCATCAGAAAAGATACCGTGAAGAACGTGGCCGCCCAGGTTTCCACGCCGCCGCGCCAGTCGCCCATGTCCAGGCGGAAATACACTTCTGTTTCCACCAGGGTGGCCAGGGTGAAGAGAATCAAAGCCGCCACCCAGAACCAGCGCGTGCGCTGCAGCCAGGCGCGGATCTCTTCCAGGTGAAAGTTCAAGGCCACGCCAAACACAAAGAAAAACACCAGGTTGCCAAAGAACCAGTCCACATCCACGGTCATCACGCCAAAAATATCCAGGTAATTCGCCGAAAGCATGACCGCCTGCAGCAGCGCGGCAGCCGCGAGCACCTTCTTCCAGTTCGGCGAGCGCAAGAGCGGCACCAGCAGCGGCGAAAGCGCAAACAACTGGCAGATCACCGGCACATAGTAATACACCTGGGCCGCGTCGCCCAACAGCAGGTTGAGGAAGAATTTTGACGGGCTGATCTGCTCGCCCAGGGCCATATCCAGCGCCATCGTCACCACCGACCAGACCAGGTATGGGATGAGAATGCCCCGGATGCGCGCCCAGATCATTTTCCAGTTCAGCCCGGCCCGGCTGGCAAAACCGATGAAATAACCGGAGACCACCAGGAAAATGGGCACGGCGATGGGGGTGAGCTGCTTGAGCACCACCAGGAAGTAATAGGTTGGCGAACCAACCGCGTCGAAATTGGGCACGCTGACGGCGCGGTACTGGTCCGTCCACCAGAACATTGCGGTGAAACTCCATCCGACCGCGTGATTGAGCACAACCGCAAGGATTGCGATGCCATTCAGCCAGAAGAGTCGTTTGGTCACGGTGAAATCCTGTGGTGCATAAATTTTGGAGACCCAGCCGGAAGCCCCGATCCGGCGGCACGCAAAAAGCCAAAACGGCTTGCCGGTGTTCCCTTCTCACCGGGCAAGCCAGAAATGGCAAATGGCTGTGATTATTCTAGCAGAATGCTGCGCTAGCTTTGCTCAATCAACTGATAATCGATCTTGGTGTAGTTGGGGTTGGCCAGCGGATTGGCCACGTGCTCATAGGTACCCAGTCCAGCAGCATGTGAAAGCACCAGGTAGTCCGTAGAACCTTCCAGGTTGCCCCATTCGGCATCCAGGAAGTCCGCCATCACGCAGTCGATCGCCACCGGGTCTTTCGCAAAGAACAGGCTCTTCGGATAATCGCCAAAGGTGTTGACCCACACCTGCGGTGCTGAATCCTGCTGCCCCAGCGCGCCAAAGATGCCGTCACCCAGCGTCAGGATCGTCTTGGGACCGATATAGGGTGATTTATACAGGTCTCGTAAAACAGACGGGATACTGTAAATTTGGCCAAGTTCATGAAATCCCCAGGGATGATGAATGGAGCCAAAATGATTCTTGAATCCCAGCGTCACGCCGGCTGAAGAATGATTCCGCATAATTGGAGCATTGATCAAGTATTTTGCGCGTGCAAGCTGATCGGGAATATTTTGAACCACAACTCCGCCGCCGGGCGCGGGAATGGAGACCTGGGCATTCAGCGTATATGTGATCGCCTCATGATTCCGGTCGTAGAACTTGATATTCGGATAAGCATTGTGAATCGGGGTATAGAAATAGGATGGGATTCTCCTGGAAACGTCATAGAACCAGATATCCTGCTGCCGAACCCCGCGTGTAACCAACCCTTGAAGTACAGGCAAGAAAATGTGCGGGATTGGATTGCTCAATGTCGGTAAATCACCATCCATGGTGTTGTTAAAATTCGCCTTGATGGCGATGCCTTCTCCGGCCACGTAATTGGGCAGGATGGCCTGCCAGGCTTCCGCAACGGTGGCCTTGCCAGTCAGCGCGCGCACCCCCGCGCTCACCATGGCCGTCACCTTGGCCTGGTCGACATAATCCCAGTAATTGCCCGAACCGGTCCAGTTGGTCACCGTGCTGTGATGCACGCGCACCACGCGGCTGCTGCCGGGCGGCGGCAGGGTGGGTTCTGGCGTGGGGTCAGGGGTGGGGTCAGGAGTCGGTTCAGGGGTTTCCTGTCCGCCAGAAATCAACGGTAAAAAAACCTTCGGACCGTCTGCGCCCAACACCTTGCCGGTTTTGGTCAGGGTGATGCCGGCCGCGCCAGCCGAGAGCATAGCGAGTAAAAACTGTCGTCTGGTAAGCTTTTTCTTCATCTCAGTCTCCGGTCTACCTTGAGCCGCGCATCACGGCCGGGAGGAAGAAGAGGATATCGGACGGCATGCCAAATTTCGGTCCGCTTGTCAACAGCGGCTGGCCGCTGCTGTCATAGGCGGTTAATGTGACGGTGTAATGGGCATAATTGGTCAGGCCGGTGAATTGACGGCGGGTGGTGGCAAAGGGCAGATCTGTGACGGTCTGTGTGCCGCCCGGACCGTCCAGTTCGATTGTCCAGGTAACCCCGTCGGTCTGGTCGAGCAGCGCCTGCCAGACCAGGGTCAGGTTGCCATCTCCTGGGATGACGGCCAGGCGCACATATGAAGCCCCGCCCCAGGAATAGCCGCGGTAAGCCTTGACTGCCTCCGACAGCTTCTGCATGTAGAAGAAGTCGCCTTCCGACAGCCAGCCGATGTCAGCGTAGCGTCCCAGGTCCTGCGGCGCAGCATCTTCGATCCAGGCGTAAGCATTGAAGACCTGAAAAGAATCGATCGGATGCGCCAGGTTGTGTTCCCATCCCAGCGTACCCTCGGCGAAAGCGGCATACCAGTGCGGGTACAGCGCAGTGATCTTCTGGACGGCGATATCCACGTCCTCGAAGGCGTAATCGCGCAAAATGCGCCCTGCCTCAGGGACCAAATCGCGGAACGCCGACAGGTAAGGGGAATCTTGTCCAGCAGGCCGGGTGTCAAAATCGCGGCGCAGGTGGTTGTCGGGCGACTGCAAATAATTGTAGTCATTGACATCCACGGCGAACTGGTTCAGGTAGGCCACCTGACGCGGGTCGTCATACGCGCTGGTCCATTGATAGTTGTACAGGTAGCCGATGAACGGGTGCGAGCGGTAGAGCATCAACCAGGCCGGCACCGAAGAGGGCACCTGGATCAGTCCGGTGATGCCCAGGTAGCGCGGGTAGCGCGCCATGCCCACGCGCGACACGATCGCTTTCAAAAGCAGCCCGCGTCCAAGATACTCTGCGCTGGTGTCGCCCTGCATTTCCGCCAGACGGACATAGCCAATCATACCAGCCAGGTGGCGGTTGGCGTTTTCGGTGGCGATGCGGCGGTCTTCGTAATTGGCAAACCAGTACATGGTGGCCCAGTCCTGCTCGCTCATGTCGCGGTTGAGCGTTTCGTTGGCCTTTTGCCAGGTCAGCGCGGGCAGGGCATTGCCGGTCAGGTTGTAGTAACGCGACAGCGCGTAGAAGGAATAAAGCGGCACATCCTTGAGGAAGGCGTACTGCTTGGTATCCTCCTGGGTGGCGTTGGGGTTCCAAACATAGCGCACGCCGTCGTCATAGAAGGAAAACGGTCCGCGCATTTCGCCCTGGGTGACCGAAAGCGCATACACGGTTTCGGGCGGGTAGGCATTTCGTTCAGCGGTGATGTAATTGATCAACGCGCTCTTCAAGCCGGGATCTTCGAGCGCTTCGGCCACTTCCACCAGGTGCAAAATGCCGTCCGCGGGGTTATCCCAGTACAGGTCGCCGCGGCTGCGGTGCACGGGCACAGCATCCAGGAAAATCCAGGGCGTGTAGTGCCCTGAAGCGACCACCTTTTGCACTTCCGCGTTCAGGCGGTTCGTCAATTCGTCGGGCACATCGCCGTTGTGCAGTTGGCGGTAGTTGTTGGTATACTCGCGCAGCCCGCCCAGGCTCCAGGTGTAGGACTGCACACCCTCAATACCCTGCGAAGGTCCAAATTCGCCGCTCAGGCCGCCATCGACCACCGCGCCAGAAAAGCTGATCGGCAGCGAATCGCGCGCCAGCGCCAGCATGGGCGGCAGGGGCGCAAGGCGCGTGCCGCCGGATTTGATCGTCAGGAAGGTGAAGCTTTCGGTGATCGAAGTGGTATCGGTAGTGGGATTGTAAGCATAGGTTTCCGACACAGTCAGCGGAAACTCGCCCAGCCGGCTGGCCCACCAGGCGGCTTTGTTGCTCACCGCCGGGGGCAATCCGCCCGCCCAACCCTCTGTTTCGGTCACCCGGCGCATCATGCGCCCGTCAAACGGCAGGATGGCCATCGCGCCGGCACCGCCGGAGAAAGTCACATCCACGCCGCCGCTGGAGCCCTGCTTAATGCCGGTGGGGTTGTTCTGAAAAACCAGCAGTTGCGGCGAATCTGCCCGGTAAGCATCTGAAGTGGGCAGCGTCCACTCGTAGGAAAGCGGCATGCGCGTGTCGACGATGTGGCTGTTATTGCCGTACCAGACCAGCACCCAGTTGGCCGTCATGCCCGTCAACGCGGTGACCGATCCGCTGAGGGCTTTCACCTGCACGCCGCCGCTGGTGGGGTAAGCCGCGTATTTCGGCGCCACCGTCCCATCTGACAGGCGCACCACTTCACTGCCCGAAATGGTGTAACGCGGCAGGCTGCCGGTGAACAGGCTGAGCAAGGCAGCGCTGGTTTGCAGCGCCACGGCCGGCGACAGGCGGCTGACGTGGAACTGCATCTGCGACCCGCCCGAGGAGAAGGTGAGCCGGTTGTGTGCCCAGTCCGCCGCCTGCCCGGCAAGGCCGCCGCTCGAACCGGTCACCTGCACCTGCCCCATGGTGATACCGATTGGGCCGGTGATGCGGATGCCGACATAGGAGTCGGGGGCGTTTTGCACGCCGCCGCGCAGGATCAACTGCGGCCAGTCTTGAACCTTGACCACATAACCCAGGCCGCCAACGTGCGCCGCACCGTTTTGCGTGCTGAGCATACCCGTGGCGCCGGTTTGCCAGTCAGCGGGCGCAAGCGCTTGCGGCGCATCCTGCGCCTGGACCGGAGAAACCCCGAGAACGGAGAGAACAAACGTCAGCGCCAGCAGCAGCTGAAGAATCGATCGAAAATTAGCTCGCTTTAACATGATGGCATCCCCGGGGTCAGTTTGTCTTCCGAGCTACCAGCTCGTAGAAGGTGATGTGGTAAACCCAACCGTTGGCAATGCTGGCCGGGTTCGAACCACCCCCCTGGGTGTTGTTGGCCATCTGCCGGTTGGTCGCCCCCGAAGACAGGCGCGTCCAGCGGCGCGTATCCAGGTTGAAATAGCCGGTGTAGTTGGCGTTCTCCTCCTCAATATGCATGGCGAGCACCATGTTTTGCGCGCAGGTCACGGCCATGTTCTCGTCGGCGTTCCCGCCGCCTGCGTTGCCGTCCACAAACGCATCCACCATGATGCGCGAATTCGGATTGAGCAGCCCCCAGCCGGAGAAGTAGCCCTTGTTGGGCAGCCAGGTGGGCACCACCAGGTTGCCGTCGCGGTTGACGCAGGGCGGCGCCGTCGCGCCGTTCATGGTGTTGGTGTTGTAATGAATCACCATCGGCGCCAGTTGACCGTTGCTTTCATACAACCGGAACATTGAAACCGTGAAAGCAGATGGGTTGGCGTCATACTGGGCCAGTAAATTCTGCTGCGCCCCGGCGTTGAGGATCAACGAAGTGTTGTCGGTATCAAAGCCCAGGTAGCCGTACGCCATCGGGCGCACGTACACCATGCCGCCGGTCACCACCGGCCAGAAATCCTTGAAAGCCATGCCCGGAATGCGCGGGCTCTTCCAGGCGCGCGCGCCGTTGGAGGTGTTGACGGCATGCACATACATATCCATCGTGCCAAAGTAGGCTTTGCCGCCGTTCCAGGCCGCAGTCATCAAAATTGGAGAACCCGCGTCATACGACCACGCCAGGCTGCCATTGCCCGGGTTAAGCGCGTAGAAAATGCCATTGCGCCCGCCCAGCATCACCTTGCCGTCGGCAATCACCGGCGCGGTTGAAAAGCCTAAAAACTGTGAGAGCTGGTTTTTCCAGACCAGGCTGCCGCTGGCAAGGTCCAGGGCATACACCGCGCCGTCCATTGCGCCAAAGAAAACGCGCCCGCCATCCACAGCCACGCTGTTCAAAATTGGCCCGCCGGCGGTGAATTTCCAGGCCTGTGCGCCGGTCAGGGCATCCAGCGCATACAGGTTGCCCATTTCGGTGCCCACCAGAACCTTACCGCCCGCCACAATGGGCTGAACCTGCGGATAAACCTTTTCAGGCTGGAAGGCACGCCGCCAGACAATCGTGAAAGTGGTACCCAGCGAACCGGGATAGAAACCCGTGCGGGCAGGATTATTTTGCACTTGCGGCCACTCGCTGGTGGTCGCGTTGGGGTCTTCAAGCGCAGCGGGAACAGTTTCTTCAAGGTTGCCGGAGGACAGGGTGTCACCGGCGGGCGGCGTTTCCGTTGTCTCCGCTGCCGGGTCCGGACTCGCCGTGGGGGTCGCCTCCTGCTGGAGGCTGCTGGCCTGCACGCCGCTGAACCCGCTGGCCAAAATAGCCAGCAAAAGAAGCAGCGGCAATGCTTTGATAATTTTGCTCAAGTTCTTCCTACCAATCTTCCCCTAATAATCCTTTTTTAGACCATCCCTTCCCCCAAATTGGAAACTGACCTTCAAAAGGTGGACGAAAGTTCAATCTTTCGATAGTCGATGACTTCATACCCTGCGCCCCAGGGATCGCCGCGCTCAAAGACGCCCAGCCCGGCATCCTGCGCAAGCCGCAGATAATCGTCCGCGCCAGCATACACGCCCGCGCTGGGTTCAGCGCGCAGGAAGTCTGCCATCACGCTGTCAATGGCCACCGGATCCAGCGCAAAGAAAAGGCTGTTGGGCAGCGCCCCGCCAAATGTCGACCAGGTCCTGGGCGAGGAATCCTGCCCGCCTTTAACGGCAAACAGGGCGTCGCCGATGGTGATCACCGTCTTGCCGCCGATGTGCGGGTTGCGGTAGATGTCGATCAGCGGGTTGTAATCCGGGTAGAGCGTACCGCCGCAGCCGGGCACCATAAAAACGTGCGAGTGCACGCCGCCGGGGTTGTCGATGCTGCCAAAGTGATTTTTGAAACCCAGTGTGATGCTGGCACAGGTGTGGCTCTTCATAATGGGCATGTTGATCAAATAGCTGGCACGCGTCAGCAGATCAGCCACGCGCTGCGGTGCCGGCGCTGGCACGCCCGCCGGAAGATTGAACTGCACAATTGCAGTGCCGTCCTGGCTGGAATAGTAATCCACCCGGTTGTGGCACCTGTCGAAATACTGCACACCGCCAAACGGGATGGCAGCGGTGAAATAAGCCGGAATGAAGCGGTCAACGCCGTCGTAAATCCAAACATCGCGCTCATCCACCCCGGCCGCCTTCAAACCTGCAATGACCGCAGCCACCGGCTGCGGCAGCGCGTTGATCTCGCCGCCCACCACGCCGCAGTCGCCGCTGAGCGTATTGTTGAAATTGACTTTGATGGCAACGGCTTTACCGGGCATGTAACCGGGCAGCAGCGCGCGCCAGGCATCCGCCACGGTCGACTGTCCGGTCAGTTCAGTCACTCCGCGCTCGACCATCTGCGTAACCGTGCGCTGATCCACGTAATCCCAGTAACCCACCTGGCCGCCCCAGTTGGTGGCGGCATCACTGTGCACGTGTACCACACGCGCACCAACGTTCAGCGGCTGCATAGATGCTACTGTCGGCGCGGCAACCTGCGCAGTTGGCGCGGCCGTGGCGGAGGCTGCCTGAGTGGCGCTTTGAGCAGCCGCAGTGGTGGGAGCAGCGGTTGAAGTGGCTGAAGCCAGCGCCCCAGCCGTCGGCTCAGCCGGAGCGGTCTGACAGGCCGCCGCGCTGCCCAGCAATAATCCTGGCGCAAGCAGGCGCACAGCGCCGGCCGAAGCGGTGGTTCCAATAATCTTCAAAAAGGTCCTGCGGCTCAGTTTACCCATCACAAAATACCTGACCAGTCTCAGTTCAGGGTGCAGGGAAGCGCAATTGAAATGCGCGGGCGTCTGTGTTGTTGTCAGGAATGAAGCACCCAGCCCTAAAAAGCGGGAATGGGAAGGATTATCAACGAAGAAGGCAGAAAAGACTTTCTCTCCCGTTTACCTGGTGACACCGCCATTATACTGGAGAGAGATTATCCTTTTTCTGTCAAGAGTCTTAACGAACAATTAGCGGTCGTTGCGCTTGCGGGCGCGCAGCGCGGCAAACCCTGCACCCCCACCGATCACCAGCACCGACGCGGCCAGGGCGATGATCAGCCCGCCCATCGTTCCGCCGCCGGTGGAAGGATCGCCCTGGTGCAATGTTGCCAGGTCAATCGTCGGCGTCGGCGCGGGCGTTTCGGTTGCCGCAGGCGGGGGTGTAGCTGTTTCGGTGGGCAGGGGCGGCAGCGGTGTGGCTGCAATTTCGGGCAGCGTCACCGGCCGGTTCAGACCCATTAACAGGGAATCGGGTTGATAAGCGTCGCTACCCACCCAGGCGCGGCTGACCACGGCGCCCAACAGTCCTTTTGGAGTGATCCCCAGCCCGACTTGGTTCATGTTATTCAGGCGGCCGCTGCCCAGGTCAAAATCTTCCTGAACATTCCATCGGCTGCCGTTCCACAACCAGTAGCGCAAGAACAGCCGCTGCTGTTGATTTTCCAGTATTTGCACCAGGTGAATCTGGCCGGCAGGGTCAACCGTCGCAGCCGCCGGACCCGGACTGCCGGAAGCATCTGAAATGCGAGTCACCCGGCTCCAGGTTGCACCGCCGTCTCTTGAAACCTGGTGGAACAGCATCGCTTCGTTGCTGCCAGTCTGCTCCAGCCAGATTCGGTGCAGCGAACGGTTCGGATGCGCCAGCACCTGGCTTTGCAGTACACGCTCTTTTGAAACAGTTTCAGCGCCACTCCAGGTGGCACCGCGGTCGATCGAATGAATGGCAAACAGCCCGCTGGCCAGTTCGCTGTTGACAACGGGCTGCTGGCTGAAAAGCACCCACAGGCTGCCGTCAGCCGCCGCTGCCAGTGACGGGTCGGCCACGCGTTCCCAGTTGGCGGCCTGGCCATCGAACGCCATCACAGCGTTGCCCCAGGTTTTGCCCTGATCGCGCGACTGCACCAGGTACACGCCGCGTCCCTCGTTGACCGGGATGACATAGATGACGTGAATCCAGCCGCCGCGATCGACCGTCACCGAGAGGTCGGTGGCTGAAATCGGGATCGTTGCAATCATGGCCGGCTTGGACCACTCCATCACCGAATCAGCCGCCGAAGCACGCGCCCAAGTGGCAAAAATTTCACCGCCCACGCTGTTCTTCCACACCGCCCACAGGCGGTCGTCCGGCCCGCAGGCCACCGTCAGGTTAAGAACATCATCCACCCGGCTGCTCTCGCCAGGGAGTGCGGTGATATGCGGCGCGCGGAGGATTTGAACTGGCTCGGTCCAGCGATTATTCTCCAGCGCAGAGTAATACACCACGCGGCCTGGCTCCACCGCCACCAATGTGCCTTCTTCAGCTTCCACAATCTCTTTTTGTACCCAAAAGGCATGCAGTCCCTGTGCATTGTCACTGACCACCTGCAAATCAGTGATGTCACCGGCCAATTTTTCCAGCTCGGGGGTTAATTTCCAACCCGGCTCGCCGGCAAACCAAGTGGCAACATCATCCAGCGGGCGAATCGTTACCCAGGCGTCACCGCCCAGGCCGCGGTCATTGCCCACCACTGCCAACTGCTTCTGCGGGGTCAACGTCCACCCGCCGGGCACAAAGGTCACGTTATCCTGGGTTTCTGGATCAATAAACGACGAAAGCTGGGCCTGCTGCTGAAAACCGGCCCATTCCTCACCATTCCAGGCATTCAAAAACGTCAGCCCGTTTGCAGAAGTCAACAGCATGGAAAATTCATCAAACCCGGTGAGAAAATCAAACTGGTCGGCACAGCCCGGATAGGGCGTGTAAATGCGTTGCCCGGCATTCCAGGTCTTTCCGCCGTCGTCCGAATCACGGAAGTACGTGAAGCAGACCGTCTCCGACTGCTTCACCTGCCAGGCCACCAGGGCTTGCTCCCCGCGTGCGTTGACGTGAATCTGCATGGGCGAGGTCAGCCCTGCGCCGGGCAGCGGCGCATCAATTTCAACCGCGTCATCCCAATTGCTGCCCCCATCCAGAGAGCGGGTTACAAAAACACGCTTGCGCGGTTGGTTATCAAATGCAACGTAAACGGCTTTTTCGCCGCCGATCGTGGTCACCGCCAGATCCACGGTGTTATTTATCAACGGCGCATCCGATTCGGCAGTCAGATTGCGAAAATAGGGCGACTCGTATAACAGAACGGGGGCAGTCCAGTTGGCGCCCGAATTGATTGAACGCAGGTAATATACGCCTGCAGGCAGTCCGGAGGAATCCCCCGGCTGCACATAAGCAACATGGATGACCCCATCTGCATCCACGACCACATCATACGAAGCGGAAGAACGCGCCACCGTTCCGCCGTTCGACCAGGACGACAGTGTCCTCCCGCCAGAGGTGTTGACCGAAGAATACCGTAAGCCGCCGCTGTCCTGCCAGAAGAAGAAGACCCAGTTGTCCGCCCCGCCGATTAATTTGGGCATGAGCAGCACCGGTAAATCGGTTGCGGTCAGATCCGACGAACGAACCGGAAAGCTGGCCTTGCGCGGCTCGCTCCAGCCGTCTTCGACGCTATACGCGTATTGAATGCCCGCCAGGCGGTCCAACCAGAAGGCATGCAGGGTGCCACTGCTGTCGGCTGTGATGAAAGACAACAAAGTTTGGCCGGATTTAGAGAGATTCGCCGGGACAGACCAGCCCCCCTGACCGGTTTGCGCCCAAACCGGCGTCCAGACGGCGCTGACCGCGCTGGCAAGCATTCCGGCGATGAGCAGCAATTTGAAGAAACGATTCGCATGTAGTCGATTCATGGATACCCGCTTTCTGCGCACGCGAAACGGCATCACCCTGCAGAATCCAGGTTGATGGGATGCGCGCGCAGGTATTCGGTGGCGCGGCGTTTTCGTTCGATGTCGGCAATGACGCGCCCCACCTGGTCTTCCGATAGTCCCAGCGCAGCAGCGATCTCTGCACGCGGCACATTGCGTTCATAGCCCAGCCATACCAGATCGAGGATCTCAAAGGGGATACGGTAGAAAAACTCCTCCTGAGTGCTGCCGGCGGAATAGGTATCGGTGGTCGGCGGGCGCTGCTGGATTTCAACGGGCACATCCAGGTAGCGCGCCAGTTGAAATACCTGGCTCTTGAAGAGATGCCCGATCGGGTTGATATCTGCGCCGCCGTCGCCGTACTTCACAAAGAAACCCATGTCCCGCTCGTTCTTGTTGGGCGTGCCAATGACGGCGTAATTGCGCAGTTCAGCGTGATAGTACAGCATGGCCATGCGCGTGCGCTGCTTGAAATTGGAAGCCGCCACGATCTGCGCGTATTCGCGCAGCGGCAGGCGCTGGGTCTGTTCGCTGCCGTCCGGTCGAATCACCGTGAGCGAGAAGATGTTCAGCCGGTCTTCTTCCAGCAGGTTGCCGGGCAGGGTGATTTTCGACTTCCAATCCGGCTCAAATTCTGGGAAAACGCGCTTGACAGCTTCGTCGCGGCGGCGGTAGCAGCCGGCACCTTGCAGCGCAGGAGTGATATCTTCAGTCACGGTCATCACATCGAAGCGTTTTGCCAGCAGGTGGGCCAGGTCGGCACTTTCCGGGCTGGATTCCTGTTCGGGCAGCAAAATGCCCACCACACGGCCGGGGCCAAAGGCGCGCACGCACAGCGCCAGCACGACCGAAGAGTCGACGCCGCCAGAAATGCCCACCACCGCCCCCTGGCGGTGCAGGCGGCGCAGCACATTTTCCTGCAGAAATGCAACAATCCGTTCCACCTCGCTGGCAGCATCCAGCTCCAGTGAACGGCGGCTAAAACCCGTGAATGAGGTTGTCTCGGTCATGATGGTGAACCCTCCGCGGTGCGGTGAATGACTTTTACCCGGTCGGCAGCGTTCAGGCTGGCCCTTCGGGCAGAAAAATGCTGAACAAATTGTTCATGTACCAGTTGTGTCGAGAGGATACCGGCCACGGCCATATCATCCACTTCGCTCAAAGCTGCGCCGGCGGCAGCTTTGCGAACCAATTGCTGCACCGCCAGCGGGTTGAACAGGCCGGTTTCTTCCAGCGCCTCGGCTGAAAGCGATCGCTGGATGTAGCCAGGCGCATCTGCGTTGAAGAAGCTGCGGTGAATGGGGGCGCGGTAAGGCCGCTTGACCCGCCGCCAGATCTCCTCCGGCAGCAGTTCGCGGCCGAACTGACGCAGCAGCCACTTCTCGGTCAGCCCATACATCTTCCACTGCGCAGGCAGCCGGTTGCAGAATTCGACCACGCGGTAATCCAGGAACGGGAAACGCCCCTCCACCGAGTGGCCCATGCCCATGCGGTCGCCCTGTGAGGAGAGCAGGTAGGGTGAAAGGAAGGTCACCATTTCCAGATACTGTGCCTTGGCCAACGGCGACCAGCGGTCAAAGCCCGCCGGCAGCGGCACGGCAGCCGTCTGCTCCTCCAGGCTGGCAGCCGGCTGCGGCTGCAAAAAGCGCAGCAGGCGCTGGCCGTTGCTCCAACGAATAGCATGCGAATAATACGGCCAATCCGTCCGAGAGATATCCTTCTTGAAGAAAGCCTTGAGATACGCTTTGCCCGGCGCGCTCATCCCGGCAATATCCGGGTACAGGCGCGTGAGCAGCCGCGGGCGCAATTCCGAATCGGGGTTGCGCGCCCAGAACCGGCGCACCAGCATCTCTTTAAAGATATCGTAGCCGCCCAGCAGCTCATCGGCGCCTTCGCCGGTGATGACCACTTTCATATTGTGCTCGCGCACCAGCCCGGAGAGCAGGAACATCGGCGCGGGCGCGGTGCGCAGAACTGGTGTTTCGGCATGCCAGATGACATCCGGGAATACGCGGCCAATGTCCTCATGCGTCGCATAAACCACGTGATGGTTTGTGCCCAGCGTGTCGGCCATGCGCCGTTGAAAGCTGCTTTCGTCAAACTGCGGATCGGAGAATGCGATCGAGAAAGTTTCCAGATGATTCTGGGTATATTTTCGGATGACCGCCGTCGTCAGCGAGGAATCCAGCCCGCCGGAAAGATACGCACCCACGGGCACATCGGCGCGCAGACGGATCAGCGTGGAATCGATCAGCAATTGCTTGAACTCCTCCAGCACCGGCCCAACCGGCTGGTCAGGGTCCATTTCCTGGCTAAGATCCAACGCCCAGTAGGGGCTGATCTCGATCCGGCCGTCCTTCAAAACCAGATAGTGCGCTGGAGGCAGGCTTTGGATGCCGCGAAAAATGCTGGCCGGGGGCTGCACGCTCCAAAAGGTGAAAACCTGCGCCAGCGCAGCCGGATCGATTTCGGCTTTGAGACCCGGATGAGCTAAAATCGCCTTGATTTCCGAGCCAAAGATGAACTGGCCGCCCTGTTGTGTGTAATACAGCGGGCGAATGCCCATGCGGTCGCGCGCCAAAAACAGGCTGCGCTTGCGTTCATCCCAGATGGCAATGGCAAATTGCCCGTTGAGCATGCCCAGACAGTCAGGGCCGTACTCTTCGTAAAGGTGCAGGATGATTTCGGTATCGGTGTGGGTGGAAAGGCGGTGGCCCAGCGCTTCTACCCGGGGACGCAGCTCGACATAGTTGAAAACTTCGCCGTTGTAAACAATCCACAGGCTTTGATCTTCGTTCGCAATGGGCTGCTGCCCGCCGCTCAGGTCAAGGATACTCAAGCGCGCGCTGCCGAGCCCGGCCCATGGACTGGCATAAATGCCGAATTCATCCGGCCCGCGATGGCGCAGCATGCCCAGCATGCCGCGCAGCGTTTCCTCGCCGATCGGTTCGGGGCGTTCCAGGTTGACGATACCGGTAATCCCGCACATTCCTCTTTCCTACTGCGCCTGAGATCCAGAAAGTTTTCGCAATTCGGTTTTCACCACCTTGCCGTGCGCGTTCAACGGCAGGCTGTCGATGAAGACCACGTCGCGCGGCACCATGTGGTGCGCCAGCCGCCGCCCGCAGTGCGCAATGATTTCCTCAGCGGTCAGCGTAGAACCGGCATGCAGCACCACAAACGCCTTAATCGCCTCGCCGCGCACCAGGTCGGGCTCGCCAATCACCGCAGCAGCCACCACATCCTTCAGCTCTAAGATGACCGATTCGACCTGCTGGCTGGAGACGCGAAAACCGTAAGATTTAATAAAATCAGCTTTGCGGTCAACAACATAGATGTAGCCGTCCTCATCCACTGTCGCCAGGTCGCCGGTTTTGAGCACGCCGTTGATGAATTTACCTGCGTTGGCCTCGGGTTCATCCAGGTAACCGGGCGAAATATTGTCGCCCGAAGCGTAAATTTCGCCCACATCACCCGGTTTGACCGGATTGCCGTCCTCATCCAGCACACGCAGCGTCACGCCGGGAATGCCCTTGCCGATCGAACCCAGTTTGGTCGCCAGCATTTCGGGCGGCAGGTATGAGAGCCGCGCAGTGGCTTCGGTTTGCCCGTACATCACAAAAACGCGCGCCTGCGGGACGGTCTTGACCAACTCCTCAATCAACACGCTCTGCAGTTTGCCGCCGGCCTGCTGCAGTTTGCGCAGCGATTTCAATTCTCGGCGCGGGAAGCTGGAATTGCGCAGCAGCGTTTGATACGTGGAAGGCACGCCCGCAAAACCGGTGCATTCCGCCGATTCCATCAGGTCGAGCACCAGTTCGGGATAAACAAAGGAATTGGCCACCGCCAGCGATCCGCCCACGCGCAGGTGGGTGTGCAGCAGCGAAGTGCCAAAGCAATAGTAGAACGGCAGCACCGCCATGATGCGGTCGGCGCTGGTCAGCTCGAGGTATTCGATGATCGAATTGGTGTTGGCCTGAATGTTGCGGTGCGTCACCTGCACAGCCCGCGGACGGGCCGTGGTACCGGAGGTAAACATCAAAGCAGCATTCTGGTTGAGGTCAAAATCGGTTTCAACCGGCGGCCACTCACTGGGACCGGGTTCCTCCAGGCAGTCGTCAAAGATCAGAGTCAGATCGGCCGGCAGCGCGGCAGCAAATTTGGCATGCATGCGCCGCTCAACAAACATGGCTTTATTGCGGACAAAGTTTTGCAGTCCGGCAGCGTCTTCAGGGGTCATGGTCACGGCAAAAGGAACCGCCACTGCCCCGCGTTTCAGGGTGGCCAGATAGGCCGCCGCCCAGAACAGCGAATTCCCTCCCAGAATTGCCACCCGGTCGCCGGTTCCCACGCCAGCCGTGGCCAGCTCGCCGTACAGGCGGCCACAGGCCTGGTGCAAATCATGGTAGGTATAGCGAAATTTATCGCCGATCAACACCAGATCGGCTGGTTTACCATTCTCAAGCAGATAATCAGCCGTGTTCATTGGCCCCTCCCCCGATATCGGTTAAAAAGCGAATCAGACCGCCGCGAGCGCCTGTTTGCGCCGCACAAACTCAGCCAGCTTGGCAACTGAATCAAAGTTGTCCGGCACGATTTCAGCATCTTCCACTTTCACGCCAAACTTCTGCTCGACAAACATGACCAGTTCGAGCACATTCATCGAATCGACGATGCCGTTTTCCAGGAATGAAGTGTCATCTGCGTACGGATATCCGCTGCCGCTGAACAGGATATTATCAGCAATGTATTTGCGCAGAAGTTCCTCTACTGAATTCATTGAGACGCCTCCCAGATTGATTTTCCCTTTCTGGTTATCCAGATTGGATTTTTTTGAACCCCGCCCCCATTTTCAGAGGGCGGGGGCCATACATACTGCTCAGGTTGAAAGATTCACCAATCGCATAGCGCTTGATTTGCCTGGCGTCAACCGTTTACAGCCACAACAGCCAGCTCACTTTTCACCGACCTGCCAGACAAGGTGTTGAAGGCCAACGCTGAGCGCATTGGTAAAGGTCGAAGGATCCGAGAACAGCATTTTCAGGTAGGTCAGGGCCGGGCCGGGGCGCAAGGCCCATTCGCGCCAGGCGCGTTTCTGCCAGTACATCAGCCGCTCGGCCGGCAGGTCAGGGTAGTCCAGCACGGTTTCCTTGTCCATATCCACCTGCTCCCAGCGGGTGCCCTTGCGGAACCAGTTATTCTCCACCACTTCGAAGAAGAAGGGCGTGCCCGGGTAGGGCGCAGCAATGTGGAACAGGGCAATATCCAGCGGCAGGCTCTTGGCAAAATCAATCGTCTGGCGAATGGTCGCTTCGGTTTCGCCGGGCAGGCCAATGATGAAGTACCCCCAGTTGTTGATGCCGGCCTTTTTGGAAAGTGCGAGCGAATGTTTTGCCCGTTCCGGGTAGGCACCTTTGCGGGCGTGCTTGAGGATTTGCTCGTTGCCGCTTTCGATGCCCCAGGAAATGAACCAGCAGCCAGCCTTGGCCATCAAATTGAGCATTTCTTCATCCACGTAATCCACGCGGCTGTTGCAGGTCCACTTGATTTTCAGCCCCTGGCTGATGATCAAATTGCACAGCTCAACCACATGGTCTCTGCTCACAGTGAACAGATCGGCATACATGTGAATGTTATGAATGCCCAGCTTGTTGAGCACCCACAGTTCTTCAACAATCTTCTGCGGCGAGCGCAGACGCACGGTGTATTGATACGAAACGTGCTTGATGCAATAGGTGCAGCCGGCAGTGCATCCGCGCCCGGTGACGATGAAGGTAAACGGCCCCTTCATCATCGGCATCTTGTAACTTTTCAGCGGCAGTAACTCATGCGCCGGGATGGGCAGATCGTCCAGGTCGGCGATGAACGGCCGCGGGATATTTTTAATGATCTCTCCGCAATCGCGCCAGACAATGCCGCGCACGCCGTGCAGGTCCACCTTGCCGTCGATAATGGAAGGCTTATAGCCCATCTCTTTGTCAAACATGCGCTTAATTTCCGGTGGACGCTGGTCGGTTTTTCCTTCCAGGTGATCGAGTAGATCCCGGATGGTCAGATCGGGCTCGCCATAAAGCACAAAATCGAGCGTGGAAAAGGCCTTCATCGTTTCAACCGGGATGGGAGTGACATGCGTGCCAAAGGCCATGGTCATCGCACCGCGGTTTTTGGCCAGGAAGGTGCCGTACATGTCATTTTCCAGCGTGGGCGCGGTCACCTGGGTCAGGTAATACTTCGGTTGGTATTTATCCAGCAGTTCGACAAATTCCTTCCAGCCAATCTTCGAGCCAATGCAGTCGACCACTTTGAGGCTGTACTGGTCGCGCAAGATGGCTGCCATTTGCGCCAGCGAGACCTGCGGCCAGACCATGTTCTCGCGAGATCGGCGCCCGACGCGGTGCTGCGAGCGAATCCAGATGCCGCCGTCCGGCGAAGGCGGATTCACCAGCAGGATATCGACCGCCTCCGGCGGCCGCTGCTGGTTGGAAATTCCCTCGCGCACTATCGGGTCGGCATCCGGAAAATTGGCCTCGCGCAGCTTGGCAATGCGGCGTGTGCCAAGATTTTGAAAATCTTTTGTTACTTCAACCGGTTCGTCCATCTTAAACCTCCAAAACCAAAAAACTACGGGTAAATGTTATTCCACCTGCATATCCGCGCGGGCCAGGGCTTCGCGATGGCTTAGATCTTCCAGCACGCGGATGAGCAGCCAGTAAATAATCAGTTGCACGCCAATCAGGCTGGCCATGGCACCGCCCAGCAGGTAAAGCCACACGCGGGCGATTTCCCAGCCGCTCAGGCTCAGGATCAGGCTGACGATCGCAACCGCCAGCCCGGCCAACAAGGCAACCACACCCATCCAGCCAAATTGCAACTCAAGCGGTTTCTTGAAAACGGGCTTACCGAACAACCCCTGACGAATGGGTTCTTTATAAAACAAAGATACCAGATAATTGAACGTTGCGCCAAGCGCAAACAGGCTGATGCCAGCCACCCCCAGCACCAACGCGCTGAAAAGCGCAAAGACGCCCCACGGCGTTAGCGTGGTGACACCGCTCAAACGCGCGATGACCAGACCCAGCCCCACCAGCGCAGCAATCGCCACGCCGATCAGGCCTAAAATGCCCAGCACGCGAACCGGGTTGTACGACAGCACCGTCCAGACCATTGAAGTTAAGAAGATGCGCCCGTCGCGAACCACGCTCAACTTGGAACGACCCACCCGTTCGCTGTAAGGGATGGGCACTTCCACCATCTTGATGCCCTCATGCACTGCGCGCGTGCTCATCACCGGTGTCAGGTTTAACCCGTCCGGCAGCGGCGAGAGGCGCGCCAGGATTTCCTTCTTGAACACGCGCATGCCGCTGGCGCTGTCGGTGACCCGCTGCCACCCCAGAATAGAGAGCAGCGTGGCAAAGATCACATTGCCCAGCCGCCGCGTGGCCGGCATTTGGCTTTCGGCCCCGGCCATGCGTGAGCCGATCACCAGTTCGGCTCCATCGAGCGCCTCGCGGCACAATTGCGGGAAGTATTCCGGCGGATAGGTGCCGTCTGCATCCAGAAAACCGATCAGGTCACCCCTGGCCTGCGCAAAGCCGGTCTTCAGCGCCGCGCCGTAGCCGCGGTTCTTGGGGTGCGAGATGATGCGCACATCCTCGTATCTTCCGGCTACTTCTGATGCCACCTCAGCGGTCCGATCGCGCGAGCCGTCATTGACAACCAACAGTTCCATCGCATCCACGCCAGCCGCTTTCAGGCCTTCGCGAATGGTCAGAACGCGTTCCATAATTTCAACAATGCCTTTTTCCTCGTTGTATGCCGGGATGACGATCGAGAGCATGGTCATGGCAGGTCTCCTACAAAAAATAAATGGTGCGGCCTTTGGCATTGGCAGGCTGGCTGCCGTCAATTTGCTTGATCACGCGTGCCGGAACTCCGGCGGCCACCGTGTGGGCGGGAACATCCTGGGTAACCACCGCGCCGGCTGCCACCACGGCCCCCTTGCCAACGCGCACGCCATCGGTGATGATCGCTCCCGCACCCAGCCAGACGTCATCCTCGATGATGATGCCCTGCGCGATGATGCCCTGTTCGACAAACGGCCGGTTGGGATCATCAAAAATGTGATTGACGGCCAGAAGCTGTGTGAAAGGCGATGTGTAAACGCGGTCGCCGATGGTAACGCCGCCCTGTCCGCGGATGATCGAATACTCGCCAATCAAACTGTCGCGGCCAATGCGGATGCCCGATTGAGGCATGCCGCGAAAGTTGTACACATGCAGCACGGCACCGTGCATCACAATGGTATTCTCACCGATCTCGATTCCGGCGGGGCAGGCATGCAAATAGCTGCCCTGGTCAAGGTAAACACCGTTGCTCAGACGAATGTTGCTGGCAAAGCGCAGCCGCACGCCGCTTTCGATGGCTGCCCAGCCGTTCATTTTCAGGATAAGCCGGTAAAAGATGGCACGCAGCCCAATCCCTGCAACTGTCGGAATCCACCCAAACAGGAAAAAGAGCAGTTGCTCCAGCAGGTAGCGACCCAGCCCGTCGGCCTGGCGCTGCACATACAGACCCAGGCCTGGGGCTTTACGGGCAGTTGTTGGCTTTGCGCTTACCGTGGAAGAAGGATCCAAATCGACTCCTTTGATTCCTAGTCGGGGCAAGCTCCGCCATGCCGACATGCAAAAATGCCGCGCGCAGCTTCCCCCCGATAACCCCGATGGTCAAACGCGCCTTTCCGGGCGCAATCGACCTCAGATTTGGATGGCAGTCTGGTTGCGAAACACAACCAGGCCAAATTTCCGCGCGGTTTTTTGCGTATAATGGATCGCATGGAACCAGCAATTTTTCTCGACCGCGACGGCGTCATCATTGAAAACCGGGAAGATTACGTACGCTCGTGGAGCGATGTGGAATTCTTCCCGGCAGCGCTGGCGGCGCTGCGAAATTTCAGCAGCAGCCCCTATCGGATTATATTGGTGACCAACCAGTCCGCAGTTGGCCGCGGCCTGATCACGCTGGAGCAGGCTGAAGACCTCAACCAACGTATCACCGCAGTGGTTGAAGCCAACGGCGGGCGGGTGGACGGCACTTTCATGTGCCCGCACGCTCCGCAGGCGAATTGCGAGTGCCGTAAACCCCGCCCCGGTCTGCTCCTGCAGGCGGCCCAAGCGTTGAACCTGGACCTGAGCCGTTCGTTCATGATCGGCGATGCGCTCAGCGATGTGAAAGCCGGACAGGCCGCCGGAGTGCGCGAAGCCGTGTTGGTTCGCACCGGACGCGGACGCCGTCAGGCCGCGTTGCCTGAGGCCGCTTTGTTGCAGCCTTTCCGCATTTTTAATTCGCTCGCTGAAGCGCTCGATCACATCTCCTCGCTATCCATATATTAAATCAATCGTCATTGGCCTTGTTGCGCGCGCTGACCGAATAGGAGATGGTGATGGTGATGGCAGTCAAAAGCGCCAGGTCTTCCATCGTAAACCAGCCTGCCTTCGGATGCACCAGCGTCACCACACCCACCACGCGATCTTTGGTGATCAACGGTACGCTCAGCGCTGAACGCGACGCACCGGTGGACTCTTCAAATTCGCGGCGCAGCCAGCGCGGATCGTCGCGGGTGTTTTTCACCAGCGCGGCCTGGCGGTTTTCCACCACCCAGCCGGCCAGACCTTGCTTCTTGATCTCTTCCAGACGATCCAGCGAGCCGGTGTTCACCTTTCCAGCATAAGCCAGGAGACCGTCCACCACCTCGCCTTCATCGTTCAGCACCATAATGCTGCCGCTGGAAGCACCCACGCTTTCGAGAGTCATCTGCAGGACATAAGTCAGCATCTCATGCAAATCGAGGTTTTGGGCCATCTCGCGGCTGATTTTTTGCACCAGTTCCAGGGGCGTTCCCTGGGGTGCCATTTCACCGTTACTCTCAATGACATCCTTGCCAAACAGGCTCTTGATCAACGTTAGCGTGTTGGGTTCGGCGTAAGCTGGCCGGCGAGCGATGACTTCCACCTTGGGCAGCTCGTTGAGCGCAACCGTGATCATGTGGCACAGCATGATGTGAATATCTTCCTGCTGCTGAATGGCATCCGCCTGGGCAGAGATATTGACATGGCACATCGTGGCCAGCTTTCCACCCTTTCGCCCGGTCAAACCAATCGTAATCGCCCCCGACTGGTTGGCCAATTCCACCGCTTTAATCACATTGGGCGAATTGCCGCTGCACGAGATCGCCACCACCACATCGTTGGGCCGCAACAGGTTGGCGAGTTGCCCGGCCAGGGCGTTCTCGTAGCCTTCGTCATTGGCATAAGCGGTCAGGATTGCCACATTATCGGTCAATCCGATGGCGCGGAAATGCGGCCAGCCGTGGTTGCGCGTGTTCTTGGCCAGATCGCAGACAAAATGGGAAGCCGTGGATGCGCTGCCGCCATTGCCCATGATAAAGACCTGCTGCCCGTTCAAACGGGCCTGGTGCAAAATATCCACGATCTGATCAAAACGGTCCATTGGAATCAGATCAATGGCGGTCTTCATTTCATCAATGTACTGGTTGATTCTCTCCATAATAAAACCCCTTTCTGTAATGCGCTTTTGGTATCCCCCTGGGATCAACGGCGGTAGTTGAAAATCACCTTGCTGCCGTCCGGCTCCAGTTGAAAAGGCAGTTCCTGCAAATCTTTCAATGCCGTGCGCACAGCTTCACGTCGCTCGTAGGGGCAATAGAGCAGCAGGAAACCGCCGCCGCCCGCCCCGGAAATTTTGCCGCCCAATGCGCCCGCGCTGCGGGCTGCCTGGTAGGCTTCTTCGATCACCCCATTGCTAATCCGGCTGGCAAGCTGCTTCTTTAGCAGCCAACTCTCATGGAGCAGGTAGCCCAGCGCATCAATATTGCCTGCTTCCAGCTCGCGGCGGGCTGTGTAGGCCATTTGCTTCATCTGATGAAGAATGGCCATGCGCTGTGAGATATTCACCTGCTGTTCTGCCAGTATGGTATCGGCCTGCCGGGTGATGCCGGTGAAGAAGATCAACAGGTTCTCGTTCAAGCGGCGTTTCAGCAAACCATCCAGCGCGACCGGTTCCACCCGGATGGAACCATCGGTGTGAAATTCGATGAAACGCAGGCCGCCAAAAGCGGAAATGTATTGATCCTGAACGCCGATCGGTTTCTTCAGACGCTCAATCTCAATTTCGCAGGCTTCGCGCGCCAGGCGAGAAGCCGGTATATTCTCGCCCAGGTGGGTATACATCGCGTTCAACGCGCCCACGGTCACCGCGCTGGATGAACCCAACCCCGATCCGGCGGGGATATCACCCATGGTGGTAATTTCCACGCCCTTGGTAATACCGGTCACGCGCAGCGCTTCACGAATCAGCTCATGCTGAATTTCATCAACGCTGTCGACCATTTCGGTGCGCGTATAACCGATGCGCAGCTTATCATCATAACGCTTTTTAATCACGACAAAGATGTATTTGTCGATCGCCGTGGAAAGAACGCATCCGCCTTCCTGAAGGTAAAAATCCGGGAAGTCGGTGCCGCCGCCAAACAGGCTGATGCGGAGGGGGGATTGAACGATAATCAACTCAACACCTCCGCTTTCTGAAAGTATTCCACAGTTTGTTTCATGCCGTCCCGCAAATCCACCGTAGGTGTCCAACCCAATGCCTGCTCGGCCTTGGAAGCATCCAGGTAAATTTTGCGGGTTTCACCCAGTTTCGCCGGTCCGTGCAGCGCCTCGCCGCGATAGCCAGTGATCTCTTTGAGTGCCTGGAAGATCTGATTGATGCTGGTGCCTCGCGCGCAGCCCAGGTTGTAGATTCCGCTGGGATGCGGTTGGGTGATGGCCATCAGGTTGGCGCGAGCGCAGTCGCCAACGTAGACAAAGTCGCGCTCCTGTTCGCCGTCGCCATTGATCACCACCTGTTTGTTGCCCAACATCTGACCGGTAAAAATTGCCACCACGCCTGCCTCCCCCTTCGGATCCTGGCGCGGGCCGTAGACGTTTGGATAACGCAGCACGGTATATTCGAGGCCATAATTGACCCGGTACATATAAAGGTAGTGCTCAACAGTGTGCTTGCTTGCGCCGTACTGGCAGATCGGATCGACAGGATGCTCCTCATCGCAAGGCAGGTATTTCGGCTCGCCGTACGCCGCACCGCCGGAAGAGATATACACAAAATGCTGGACGCCGACCTTGCGGGCATTCTCCAGCAGGTTCAACGAACCCAAAATGTTCACTTCCGCATCAAAGAGCGGTTCGATGATCGAGCGGCGCACATCCATTTGCGCCGCGTGATGGTTGACCACGGCCGGGCGTTCGCGCTCAAAAACCTCGGCAACACGTGGATCGCGGATATCCATTTGAATGAAACGGGCGGCCGGGTTCAGGTTGGAGGCGCGTCCGGTGGACAGGTCATCGAGGATCACCACCTCGTGCCCATTGGCGACATAAAGGTCAACTACATGTGAAGCAATAAAACCCGCTCCACCCGTCACCAAAATTTTCACACCTTCCTCCTCTGGCAATCCATCCGGCGCTGTGCAGTTTTCCCTGTCTGCTCAGTATGCGCCTCGGCGGCTGATGAGAACAGCCGGGATCGTTCGCAGAATAATCTGCAAATCCAGCCAGATGCTCCAATTGCGGATGTAATACATATCCATCCGCACGCGCTGTTCATAAGAGACATCTGACCGGCCGCTGACCTGCCACAAACCGGTGATTCCCGGTTTCACGGTCAGCAGATTCATGCCCAATTGCTGATATTTCTCCATTTCCTCGGGTGAAATCATCCGCGGGCCAACGATGGACATCTCGCCGCGCAGGACATTGAACACCTGAGGCAATTCGTCAAAGCTGATCTTACGCAAGATCCGGCCAAGCCGGGTAACGCGCGGATCATTCTTGAGCTTGTGTTCCCTGGCTAATTCCTCCTTCAGTTCCGGGTGAGCATCCAGGATTGCATCCCCATCTACATGCATCGTTCGAAACTTGAAGGCATCAAAGGAGCGGCCGTTTACTCCCATCACCCGGCGGCGATGAAAAACAGGACCTTTTGAATCGATTTTAATCAGAATAGCCAGGACCACCGACAATGGAATGACAAACAACAAGGCGACCAGGGCAATGCTGTAGTCCAAAATCACCTTCATCACCTGGTCCAGCCCGGTCAGGCGAATCCGGTTGACTTTCACCAATGGAACAGATGCCAATTCCTGCACTTCCAGGCCGGTCGTGATAATTTCATAAAGCCCGGAGGAAAGGCGCAGGGTGACGCCTTCGGCGATGCCGAATTGCCGGAAGACGGTCAGAATATCATCGGAAGAAACGTCGCTGGTGGTCACAATCACTTCCTCGACGTTGTTCTCCCGTGAGAGGTTCAGGATATCCTCCATTCCGCCCAACACCTTGATTCCGCGCACCAGTTCAGTACCAGCTGGAACATAATCTGAAATAAACCCGACGACGTTCAGTCCGGATGCACGTTTGTTGCTGAACTGTTCCGCCAGCAGACGCGCTTCTTCGTTTGCACCAATGATGAGCGCCGGCGTGATGAATAAGCCCCTGGCACGCATCCAATAAACCACGCGCCGCAGGCAAAACCGTCCCAAGGCCACAAAAAAGAACACGAAAACCCAGGTCAACAGCAACCAGCCGCGCGCCAGGATGAATTGCGGCACCAGGAAGTTGACGGTGATGACGAAGAACATGGCGACGGTGGTGGAATTGAAAATCAGCGCATATTCGCGCGTGCCGCCCAGAATCTTTTGGCGCGAGTACAGACCCGCCGCGGCATAGATCCCGATCCACACCGGGATGAGCAATGCCCCCAGGGTAAGATAAAAGCTGAGCGACGGCCCTTCTTCTCCAGAAAAGAAGAAGGGAATATTCAGCGTGAAACGCACCACATATGCCAGGATGAAACCAGCCGAGATCATCAGCAGGTCCAGAAGCACCATTCCAGCCCTCAGCCAGCCCCATTGCTGCGACTGGCCCTGGCTGAGGATATCGTGTTCCACCCGGAAATCAATTTTTGGCAAGATCCTGGCTTTTGACTTTTGAACTGCCGTCCTCATTCGTGCTCCCTTTGTTTCTGGCTCCCCCTGCCGTTCCTCTTTAAGGATCAACTCAGGAATTTTGAGGCCTGTCTCAAAAAATGGGAATTCTTTCCTACTGACAACCGTTCCCGGGTTCTCACCCCGCTTGCCATTCCATCCTACACGCCAGCGTTTACACTTTCCTGACACGCTGGATTTTTCTTGATGTTCCGGTTTGGTTAAACAAAAAACCGGCCAGCGATAAATCGCGTGGACGGTTTCGCTATTGGCTCATCGAGATCACTCCCCCTGTCAAGGAGCAGCGACCAGTCTAATGATCTCGAATCATCGCCTCCACATGATGCAGACGTGCTATTCAATTATCGTCTGTGCCTGTTATCACCCTGATTACGCTCTCATCATACCGAGAACCCTTTCAGATGTCAATACGAATTCAAAACCTTTAACGAACCGTTAAAAAATCAATCTACAAAGGTTTGTTTCAAATCGTTGATAAGCAATATCAACAATGCTTGATTTTATCCGCTTCGTTTGAAAAATACAAGCCCCAAAATGCTTCTGCGGTAAAATCGTTTGGAAAATCAAGTTTTTCCTCGAAGAAGGCAACCATGAGCAAATGGCAAAAAGCGCTGGCACCGCTTGCAAATGATGTGGAAGAATTGTTTGACCGCTTAAAATACCGGCTGGAGGAGCGTTTAGGCGGCACACGGCCCGTGATGCTGATGCCTTTGGCAGCCTTCACCCACCCCGGCGGACTGTACCTCAAGGGCCGCGCGCTGCGCCAGCGCGGTCCCATCACCGGCGCAGACAATGACAGCCTGTGGGATGATCTGCTCGATCTTTACCGCCGCGCGAACAGCGATGAGATTCCAAACGCGCGCATTCTGGTACATGCCGGTGGGCAATCGATTGAGCTCAGCACAGATTCAGAGGGATATTTTGAACTGAACCTGCCCGGCGAACCGTTGGATGCCGTGGAATTTGAAATTCTGCCCAATCCTGGCCGCAACATCCCCGCCTGGCCGCGCACCGCCGTCCGGCTGGTGCAAAATGCCCATCCGGTGCGCTTCGCCGTCATCAGCGACATTGATGATACGCTGCTGGTGACCAACGTGCGAAACCTGCTTGGGCTGGCGCGCAGCCTGGTAAGCGGGCGTGCCGGCCAAAGACCGCACTTTCCCAGCGCACCAGCGTTCTACCGTGGGCTGCACGCCAGCAGTGCTCCGCTCTTCTTCGTATCCAGCAGCCCTTGGAACCTGTTTGACCTGTTGAACGAAACCTTTGACCATTACGGTCTGCCCGAGCGGGTCACTTTCCTGCGCGACTGGGGCATCAGCGATCAAGAAATCCTGCCCACCGACAATTTCGACCACAAAATTCAAACGCTGCGCCAGATCGCGGCCTTTTTTCCGGCACTCCCTTTCCTGTTAATTGGCGACAGCGGCCAGCAGGACCCTGAAATCTATGCTCGCTTTATTCAGGAAAATCCTGGGCGCGTTTTAGGCGTCTACATCCGCGACGTGAGCCCTGACCCGCGCCGCGACGCCGCCGTGCAGGCGCTGGAAACATCCGGCGTGCCGCTGCTGCTGGCCGCCGACAGCCTGGACATGGCGCGCGATGCCGCCGCCCGCGGCTGGCTGGACGCTGCAGCTCTCGCGGAGATCGAAGCAGATCAGGGCAAAACGCCCTTGGGCGCCGGCACCGCCTGAATCATTTGCGCCCGATCGGTGAAGTCATTCAAAATCATGCGGCCCATCTCTTCTCCGTAACCAATCAACGCCGGGATACTTTTTGGGTCGTCCATCTCAATTGGCTGCATCAAATCCACCTGGAAGCGGCGGAAATCGAGCTGGTCGAAGAAGGTCTCCACCAGGTGCACTTGCTGGTCATCGGCCGAGTGTAAAAACGCGCCTAGCACCGGGCCAATCCAGTTCCATGCATGGAAACTGTCGGCCTGGCCCTCTTTCAGCTTGGACGGGTCGCGCCCGGTGCCCAGGCTGATCAACGTCGTTTCAGCCGGATCCCAGTTGAGCACGTATTTGATCTCATAAGCGGCCACGTAGCAAGGGTTGGCAAACGAACCCACCCCGCCGTCCACATAGCGGCCGGCGACTACAGGGAAATAGGTGGGCACAGAGGACGATGCCAGCACGGCCTGCACCATCGACCAGCCTTTGTATTCCTCCTTCCAGGGCTTGATGAAGCGCGTCCGGTTCTCCACCAGGTCAAAGGCGGTCAGCACCAGGTCGGTCGGGGGTTCAGTCGTCCAGAAATCCCCGATCGGCCTGTCGCCGATGTATTCGCGCAGCGCCGATGCCAGCGGCTCGTGTGGGTAACGGTAGCGTGTGAGTGGAAAAAAGAAGGTCCGCAGGCTTTTTGGAAAGATGGTCTCGCCCACATTGATATATAACTCGTGCATGCGGGCAGCACTCAGACCTGCTGCAATGGCTGCAGAGATTATCGAACCTGTAGAAGTACCAGCACTCAGACGAAAGATCTCATGAACCGGTTTGCCCAGTTCCTCTTCCAGCATCATCAGCGCGCGCGTGCAAATCACACCCTTAATCCCGCCGCCGTCGATGGCAATGGCGACATGTTTGCGAAACGGTTTCATAACCTGTCTCCTAAAATTATTGACTAATTTAGTCTTATTATAGAGAAGCTGCTCGGAACGGATGCGGCAAATTTCTTAGAATGTGCATAGATTTAAACAGCGCAGGGCCGGAGGTCCGGCCCTGCGCAAAACAGCGGGGTGATTAATTCTTTACGGCATCACCACCAGCATCTGCGGATCTTCCAGCCCGTTCACGTCTGGATTGTAGTAATCATAGGCATTGCTGGCCGGGGCTTGCGCCCGCAGCGGGAACTTGGCCACCAAGCGGTAGCTGAATTCCAACGGCTTGCCTTCGCTCAGGTTGGTGATATAAACCAGGATTTGCCGTCCGGTCAATTCGTAACGCTGGATGGCCGGGAAAGCGTAATCCCTGGGCACATCGTTGAAACGCGCCACCAGCGCATCCAGGTCTTCGCGCATCACCGTGAAGCCCGGAGGCAATCCCAGGTCGATCAAGGCCGACTCGGCCTTGCCGCCCGGCTGGTTGAGGTTGATGGTCACGCTGACCATTACGGTATCGTTCACCGCCAGTTCGGTGCGGTCGTAAGCCACATCGATGCTCACCAGGTTGTCCTGCGGCAGCAAATCCGGGTATTGCGTCAGCATATCCCAGGGCAGGTAATACGATGAAACCACCTGATACAACAGGTCGCCTTCACCCTGCATGCTGATCTCAATCAGGTTTTCAGCTCCGGGCAGCAAGTCTTCGTAACTGATCATCTGCACCACATCAAAGGTATCTGGCGTCACTTCCAGCGTGCGCGCCTGTCCGCCGTTTAAGGTCACGGTCAACTGCGCGTTGGCACCCTCGCCGCCAGCCGCAACGCTCTCGATCAACGCCTTGAGCGCCATCACAGTCGCCTGCGTGGTATACCAGGTACCAGCGCTGTCCTTGGTCTGGACCAGGTAGGTGAGCGCGGCGGTGCTGAGCTGCGGATCGTAGCGCGCCCGCAGCATGGCATAGGCGGCCAGCGCGGTGGTTTCCACGCTGCCAGTCTGACCCTCGCCGCCCATGAAGGTGGCCACCTGGCTGCTCCAAAAGGCGGCGTTGCCTTCGCGCTGCGCCAGCGCGGCCAGGCGGTCCAGCACAGCCAATGTTGCGCTGCTCATTTGCTCGCCCGCTTCGCGGTCGGCGGCCACCAGCGCGTTTGCCACCAGCGCCAACGCATAAGGATCATCGATCTGGGCAGCGTGCTCGCGCACGTAGGCCAGCCCGCTCTGCACGCCGGCGGTGTCGTACTCTCCGGCCGCGATCAGGCTCCAGACGATGTAAGCCGTCACCGGGGTGCGCTCGTCGCCCAGCGCAGCCCAACTACCCTCGTGCACCAGGCCGCGGTCATTCTGCCAGGAGCCGTCGCTTTCCTGCTGCGCGAGCAGCCAATCGGCGGTGCGCCGGATGAGGGCATCGTCCACCGGGTGCACGCGGCTCATGTCGCTGAATTCCTGCAGGCCGTAGGCAGTCAACATGCGGTCGGCCGGCGCATCGCCAAACAGCGAAAAGCCGCCGCCGTCCACCTCAAAGGTCAGCAGGCGCTGGTAACCCAGGTTGATGTATTCTTCGGCCTTCATCTGCACTTCCGGCGCAAGCTGCTGCGTACTCTTGAGGTAGTCCAGCACCAGCACATTTGGATAAGTGGTCGAGGAAGTCTGTTCAAAGCAGCCGTTGGGCATCTGCAGGATGCTGTCTAACCCTTCCACCACCTGGCTGACCATGCCGGGGTAGATCTTGACCAACAATTTTTGAGTTCCAGCTACCGCTTCGGCAGGAATAAAGATCTTCTGGATGGCTGGCTCGTCCGCCTTCAGGCGGTCTGAGGCGGCTGCGCTGATCAGCTTGCCGTTTGGGTAAACCATCACTTCCTTGCGGATCGCATCGGACATCTGCGAGCCCCAGGCGGTCACCTGGAAAGCCTGTCGTCCGAAGTCCAGCGCGCGCACGCGGAAGTACACCACGCTGATCTCGTTGGGCTGGATGACGATCTCCTGGCTGGGGTCGCCCAGCAGTTCAAACCAGTCCTCCTGCTGCAGTTCCAGACGCACGCTTTGTTCTTCGGCCAGGTAGTTGAACACGCCCACCGGCACGGCGACTTCATCGCCGACAGTCAATGCAACCGGCAGATCCAGATCAATGAAGAAATCCTGGAAGACGACCAGCGGCGCCGAAACGCTGCCCAACCGGCCGTCGGTGCTGGAAGCCAGCGCGGTCATGCGCCAGGTGGTAATGCTGTCGGCCACCGGCACATCCAGGTGCAGGTTGCCATTTTCATCAGTCACCGCATCCGGCAGCCACAGCATGGTTTCCGGGAAATACTGGCGCAGTCGCGGCGGTTCCTGTGTACTGGCCGATGCTGATGATTCCACCGCTTTGTCTGCCATCGCCGGCGCTGCCGTCGGCATGGGGGCCAGCCCCCTCGCCTGTGGAACAGCGTTCACAGCCCCATCCATGAACACCTCTTCTGCCACCGGCTGCGGTGCAGAGGCACCTGCGCCGCCGATAAGCCCCAAAGCTGCCAACGGCACGATTCCCAAAAGCAGCGCAAGCCCAAAAGTCAGCCCAGAAACTGCCGCCCAGCCGCGCCTTGCCAGCGCAAATCCAACCGCGCGCGCCAGGATGACAAGCGGGAAGAGCAGCACAAAGATTGCCGACAGAATGATCACCGCCCGAACCCAATCTTTGCCCGGGTTGATATCCCCAAGCCGAATCGACAGTCCCAGAGCGAAGATCAATCCCAGCGTAAGCGCCACACCACCCAGCGCCCAGCCCAGGCTGGCATCTCTTCCGCGCACCGCAACCGCAATCAATCCGATCAATCCAGCTAACCCGACCAGGATCAATGCAACCAGCGGAAAACTTCCACTCAACAGCATATTGAGGATCACAGCCAGACGGTCCAGATAGGTATTTACCCACCGGCCATCTTCACCCAAAGGAACCACTGCGATGATGATCATCAACGCAGCAATAAAACCAGCCAACACCAGCAGGCTGCGCCCTAATCTATGTTCGCGGTGCAATTTCCGGCCGTTGATGAACACTACCCCTCCGGCAAGCACACCCCAGCCAATGAACAAAGCCAGGCTCAGCCTGCTGAAGAAGCGCGTGCGCAGTTTGGTGGCCTGCTGGAGGTGTTCGGCGCGCGTGTTGACCTGCAGGCTGAAAGCCTGCGCAGCCGGAGCAGTAGCCGCCAGCGCGGCCTGCCCGGTTTGATCCAGCGCATGCTTAAATTCGGGATTGTTAGATGGGATGCCAATCATCATTTCCGGCACGCTGAATCCGTGCAAGTCATACTTCGGCTCCAGCAATTGAGATTCAAGGAGAAAGTACAGCTTGGCAAAGCCGGGATCTTGCTCAGCCAGCGCAAAGACCGACTCGTCCACAATCGCCAGTCCCAGCGCGGCCTGTACCCCCTGCATATTGGCTGCCTCCACGCGCACGTCCAGCCCGGCGGTCTCGCCCGGCAGGTAGCTCTCCTGCCCGGTGGAAATATTGACCACCAGGTCCTGGCGGTTTTCCACCGCCACCAGGCGCGTATCGCGCACAATCGAACCCGAAGTCAGGATCTTGTAGGCATGCAGTTGCAGCGTGCCGTAAAGATCCGGCGTCAGGTCCACGGCGGCTTCGGCGCGTCCATTCTCCAGTTCCAGGCTGCGCGTCGATACCGTCTGGCCGGCGCGGATGATATCCAGGTAAACGCTGCCCTGCTGAGCCGTGGCCAGCACAGTCAGATTCATCGTATCGCCCACCCGGTAAACCGGGCGGTCAGGGCGCAGTAAGATAGTCTCTTCCTGCCAATCAGCCTGGAACGAGAAAGCCGCATCGGCCTGGTTTCCGGCTGAATCGCGCGCATCGATCTGAATCATCTGATATGGATTGTTGGGTGTGAAGCGCAGCTCGGCCACGCCAAACTCGCCGGTCTGCGCCCGGGTAACGACCGCGCCATCATTCAAGGTAACATTCAGATCGCAGTCCGCCGGGCTGCCGTCCGGGTAGCTGGTCATGACATAGAGCAGGTTCTCAACCCCCGGCCGGAGCACGCCGCTCTCGGGCACGGCTTCGATGATCAGGGTGCGTGCCGCCACCGGCAGGCTGAGGTTGCTAATTTCAACATGGTTGGTCTGGTCGGTCACCATGGCCTGCACATAAAATGTGCCCAGACCGTTTTCCAGGTCGCTGCCGGCAATGTAGGATGGCAGGGTGAACTCAAACGCATACTGTCCGTCCGCGTCGGTCTGTCCGTCCAGCGTTAACTCCAGGTTGCGCTGCACATCGAAGGTAGCGCCTTCGATGCGCACAGAACTGTCAGCCACCGGCTTGCCAAAGAAGTAGCGCGCCAGCAGCGTGCCGCGCACCACGTCGCCGGGCCGGTAATAAGCGCGTTCGGTCTCCAGCGTCACCTCGAACTTGGGCAGCACGTAATGTTCGACCGTGACGGTTTTTTCCGAGCTGGTGTTGCCCAGCACCGCGCTGATCTTATATGCGCCGGTGTTCACCTCGCTGGCCAGTTGAAAATCGGTCCAGGCTGCGCCGTATTCGCTGCTGGTGACCTTCTGGCGAAAGACCTTGTTGCCCTTGCCGTCGGCGATGATCACTTCAATTTCCTGCCCGGCTGCCGGGGTCAGATCAAACGCGCTCAACGCCAGCACGCGCAGGTGAATTTCCTGTCCGGGTTGGTAGATCGGCTTGTCGGTGGAAAGCAGCAGTTTGAAGTCGCGCTCGACCGTAATCGGCCGCTCCACCCGATCCGATCCCAGCGGCGAGCGAGTGTTCACCACCAGGGTCTGCTCCGCGGCGGCGTCCGCGGGAACCTTCAAGCGCACCAGAGCCGTGCCGGTTGCATCGGTGACACCGCTGAAAACCACCTTGTCTGCAGGTTGCAACTGTGCCTCCACGCTGGCATTGGCCAGCGGCTTCCCGGTGCTGCCGTCGCGCACCAGCACGCGCACCAGCGCCTCGCTCCCCGGCGCCCAACGCGACTGGCCCAGCACCAGCGTTTCGTGCTGGCTCAGGTTTTCTGGCAAACGGGCATAAAAAACGGCCAGGCCCGCCAACCCGCCCAACACAAGGGCAGCCAGCAGCAACCCGGCCCAAAGCGGAAATCTCCTCGCTTTCATGGCTTCTCCTCCCGCGATTCCGGCTGCCGGATGCGCCGGACAGCGCAACTTTCGTTCCGGCGGCACGTATATCTACATAGCTAGGACGAACCATAGGGCAATCCGGTTCCCGGAATTGATTCCCCTCAACCAATTCTTTATACTTCCTATTAAGAAGGACTGCAATTATCCAGCCCTTCGCAGGAGAAAGTCATGAATACCCCTGAAAGTCCCCGTCAGCGTTCCCTGTTTTGGCCGGTCGTCCTGATCGGCATTGGCGTCATTTTGCTCCTGGCCAACCTGAACATCATCAACACCGCCAACCTGGCCGCGCTCGCTGCGCTCTGGCCGCTGCTGCTTGTGGCACTTGGGCTCGAAATCCTGTTCGGCCGGCGTTCCACGCTTGCCAGCGGGCTGATCGCTCTGCTGATGGTCGGTGCAGTCATCTTTATCCTGGTGGCCGGGCCGCGGGTGGGCCTCAACCTGCCCACTTCGCAGGTGATTGAAGAAAAGTTCAGCGAACCGATTGGATCAACCCGCAAGGCGGATGTGCTCATCGACATCTCTTCAGATCCGGTGACAATTGACGCGCTCTCCGGCACCAGCGACCTGATCCAGGCCAACATCACGCACGTTGGTAAAATGGAATTCAGCGTCAGCGGAAGCAGCGATAAAAGCATCGTGCTGCGCAAACTGCCAGGCACCGCATCCTTTTATTGGGGCTTTAATATCACCCAGCCCACGCGCTGGGACATTTCGCTCAGCCCAGAAGTACCGCTGGACCTGACGCTGCAAGGCGGATCCGGCTCAACCACCGCTGACCTCAGCCAGCTTCAACTTGAGCAGTTGAATGTGGATGTTGCATCGGGCAGCTTTTTGGTTGACCTGCCCCGATCAGATCAAGCCTACGAAGCTGAATTTGAAGGCGGCTCAGGCAGCCTGCGCGTCAGCCTGCCCGCCAACACCGATTTGACGTTCAGCGTCACAGGTCACAGCGGATCCATTACGCTGAAACTGCCAGCCAGCGCCGAATATCGCATCGAAGTGCTGGGCAGCGGCTCGGGCAGCCTGAGCCTGCCGCGCGGCTTGGACCAGGTGGAAGACGGTGATGATGACGAAGGCATTTGGGAAACCCCCGGCTATGCCCGTGCTTCCCGGCGCCTGTTGATCCGCATCTTGGATATCGGCTCCGGCAGCATTTCCATTAATTAGGCAGCATTACCAGGCTCTTAATTTCGACTGACGCCGGTACTGCGGATGATCCGCAGGAACGGCGTCAGTTTTTTATCCGCTGGCGTTCTTCTTTCGGGAACATTTCAGCAAAAGAATCCGTCCAAAGACTATGAAAAAGCGAACCTTTCTCTCCACAACCTTCTTGATTGCTTTGGCTGCGCTGGCACTTTCGGCCTGCGCGCCTGCAGCCACCCCGGCGCCCGACAATCCGGTTTCCTCCAGCGACCCCACCGACAGCGCACCGCAACCCGACAGTCTGAAACCGCAGCCCGAAGACGACCAGCTTGAAAGAGGCAACGCCTATATTGACACCGCCGAAATCCTCACCCTGGAGAGCTTCCCCCCACAATTCATGGTAGCCATCCAAGGCGGCAAGCCCACACCTTGCCACAAACTGCGTGCCGTGATCAGTGAACCCGGCGATAAAAACGAGATCCGCATCGAAGTCTACACGCTGGTTCATCCAGACGCGATTTGCATTCAAAAGATTGAGAATTTTAGCATCAACCTCAACCTGGGCAGTTATCCGGCTGGCAAGTACACGGTCTTCGTCAACGACAGCGAAATCGGCCAGATCATGGCGCCTTGATCAAGCAATTTGCAAGCTCAAACCAAAAGCGCGCAATCTTATGGGTTGCGCGCTTTTATGACAGAATCCAGGTTCTGAGATGATCTTATTGATGCCGTAGAATCAGGCTGGTCAGCAGGTTAGCATTCACCAGAGGATCAAATTCGCGCAGCAGCAGTTCGCGGCCGGCGCGCGCAATGCGGGCTGCCTTGGCCGGCTGGTTGTACACATCCCGGATCCCCGCGGCCAGCGTCGAGCGGTCGCCGGGCGGAATGAGAATTCCGGTCTCATAATGCCGGATCAGTTCGCTGCGGCCTGCCAGGTTGGTCGCCACCACTGGCAGCGAACAGGCCAATGCTTCAAATATAGCCACAGGCAGCGCCTCACGCTGACCCAGCAATTCTGGCAGTGGATCGATATAGCAATCAGCCGCAGCAAACCGGCGCGCACGTTCCTCCCCCGGCAAATCCCCCGGCAATTCCACCGCGCCGTGAAAGCCCGATTGGTCAATCTGTTTTTCCAGCGCTTTGCGCAGTTTGCCTTCCCCGATGATCTGAACGTGCAGCGGCAAACCTTCATTAATCAATTCAGCGCAGGCTTCCAGCAGCAGCTCCAGGCCGTTGCCGGCCTCCAACGGGCGCGCACAGACCACTTCAAAGGGCGGTTCAACCCGCAGAATGCCCACCCTCGGAGCATAAGCTCCTGTATCAATTCCATAATGCACCACCACAGCCCGGCTTGAAGCATCATATTCATCCCTCAGTATCTCACAGGCCGATTGTGTGGCAGCCGCCAGAAACGCCGCACTTTTCAACGCTTCCGGTACAACCTCGGCCCGCTCTGCCAGTTCTGGTCCGTGCACGCGGACGCTGTAAGGAATGCCCGTTAGCCGGTGGATGATCCACCCTGCCAGCGCAGGACGGGTGGCGTACTGGATGTGCAGATGGCCAATGCGTTTGGCGCGCATCTCGGCTGCCAACCTGACTGCCCTATCGCTGAAAGCGTGCATTTCAAGCATCTTCAGCGGCTGGCCGCGTACCCTGCTCATGCTCATGACTTCTTTGCGAATCTGTGCCGGGTCACCGGAAAGACTTTGCAGAGAATCACTGGGTGGATCAGTTCCCACCATCCGCGGCGCAGGGCGGGTTCGTTCACCCAAGCCTGCTGCCAAAGCGCGCATCTCGGCCGGCAGCGCACCAATCTGCCGGCTGTCATAGGTCAGGGCAAAAATGCTCAATTCCCAGCCCAACCGCATCAGCATTTCCATTTCGCGCTGAATCCACACATCCCCCGGATTCGGGAAACGCGGCAGCAGAACAGCCAGGCGCGGATTGGAAGAGATAAGCTTCAAAGTTAATCCCCTAAAAGAATCTGAGAGAGCAAGAGAACGAAACGTTCAAACTGTCACATCAATTATTTACCATTAACCCCTTGTGATCATTATACAAGCTTTGGTTAAAATTATTTTATGAAAATTGATAGAAATTGACTGATAATTGCATTGAAGTCATAGCGTGGCTTTGCTACAATTGATGTAAGCCAATGAAATGATGAGCATTCAGCCAAAGGAGGTTCGCATGAACACCATTCGTCAAATTCTATTGCTCAAGAGTGATTTTGTCTGGACGATCGGCCCGGATCAAACCGTTTTCGAAGCCCTGCGCCTGATGGCCGACAAAGACGTTGGCGCGCTGGTTGTCGTCCAGGATGAAAAGATCGTTGGCATGGTTTCAGAACGCGATTACGCCCGCAAAGTCATCCTGTTGGGCAAGTCATCCAAAGAAACGCTGGTGAAAGAGATCATGAGCTACCCTGTCTTCACCGTTCACCCCGATCAAACCATCGAAGAAGCCATGGAGATGATGACCCAGCACCGCATTCGCCACCTGCCCGTGGTGGAAAACGAAAGCCTGATCGGCATGATCTCCATCGGCGATGCCGTCCGCGACATTATTTACCGCCAGCGCGAAACCATCAAAGAGATGAGCGAGCGCATGCGCAAGTAACAGATCATCCAAAGCAAAAAGGCGGCTTCCGGCGGTGGAGGCCGCCTTTTCAGTTCCTGACAATCAGGAAACCCGTGCGAAATCGCCGCTTCGGTTTATAATCAATCACGAGGTGTCCCACATCTGATCCGGAGGTTTTCATGTCTGGTCCCCGCATTGTGCGCGCCCCCCGCGGCACGCAGCTTACTTGCAAATCGTGGTTAACCGAAGCAGTTTACCGCATGATCCAGAACAACCTGGACCCGGAAGTCGCCGAACGCCCGGACGACCTGGTGGTATACGGCGGGCGCGGCCGGGCGGCGCGCAGCTGGGAAGCCTTTGATGCCATCCTCGAAAGCCTGCGCAGCCTGGAAAATGACGAAACGCTGCTGGTGCAATCTGGTAAACCAGTGGCCGTATTTAAGTCGCATACCGATGCGCCACGTGTGTTGATCTCCAATTCCAACCTGGTACCGCACTGGGCCACCTGGAAGGATTTTGACGAACTGGCACAAAAGGGCCTGATCATGTACGGCCAGATGACCGCCGGATCGTGGATTTATATTGGCACGCAGGGCATTTTGCAGGGCACCTACGAAACCCTGGCATCGCTGGCCGTGCAAAAGGGCTGGCCTTCGCTGAAGGGCAAGTTTGTGCTCACCGCCGGCCTGGGCGGCATGGGCGGCGCACAGCCGCTGGCGATTACAATGAATGAGGGCGTGGGACTGTGCGTGGAAGTGGACCCCGAACGCGCCGAGCGCCGCCGCAAGATCGGCTACGTGGACGTGGTGGTGGATACACTCGAAGAGGCCATGACGCTGGTGGAAGAAGCCCGCGATCGTCAAACGCCGCGCTCCATTGCCCTCATCGGCAATGCTGCCGATATCTACCCAGAACTGGCCCTGCGCGGCGTGATTCCCGACGTGGTCACCGACCAGACACCCGCGCACGATCCGCTCTTCTATATTCCCAGCGGATACAGCGTGCAGCAGGCCGATGAGCTGCGCAAACGCGACCCGCAGGAATTTGCCCGCCTTTCGCGGCTTTCCATGGCGCGCCATGTTGAAGCCATGCTGGCCTTCCAGAAGGCCGGCGCTGAAGTCTTCGACTACGGCAACAACCTGCGCCAGCAGGCCTTTGACCAGGGCGTCAAAGATGCCTTCAACTTCCCCGGGTTTGTCCCGGCTTATATCCGGCCGCTGTTCTGCGAAGGCAAAGGCCCCTTCCGCTGGGTGGCGCTTTCCGGCGACCCCGAGGATATTTACCGAACCGATGAAGCCATTATGGAACTCTTCCCTGAGGACGAACACCTGCACCGCTGGCTGAAGATGGCCCGCGAGAAGGTGCCGTTCCAGGGGCTGCCCTCGCGCATCTGCTGGCTGGGCTACGGCGAGCGAGACCGCGCCGGGTTGAAATTCAACGAACTGGTGGCAAAGGGCATCGTCAAAGCGCCCATCGTCATCGGCCGCGACCACCTCGATTCTGGCTCGGTGGCCTCGCCCAACCGCGAAACCGAAGGAATGCGCGACGGCTCGGATGCCATCAGTGATTGGCCAATTCTGAATGCGCTCATCAATGCCGTGGGCGGCGCCACCTGGGTATCTTTCCATCACGGCGGCGGTGTGGGCATGGGCTACAGCCAGCACGCCGGCATGGTCATCGTCGCCGACGGCACCCCCGAAGCTGCCGTGCGCCTGAAACGGGTGCTGACCACCGACCCCGGCATGGGCGTTGTGCGCCATGCCGATGCGGGTTACCCGGAAGCAATCAGTTTTGCACGCCGGATGGACGTTAAAATTCCCATGCTCAAGGATTAATCGAACATGCGTATCGGACGGATCCTCTGGTTCTTCATCAGCATCCTGGCAGGCATTGCCCTGGGCTTGCTCTATGGATGGGTGATCAACCCTGGCAGCGACATTCAGGCACCCGCTTCCAGCCTGCGTGCCGATTACCGCGCCGACACGGTGCTGCTGGTGGCCGAAATCTACGCCGCCGAGCAGAACCCGGCGCAGGCCGCCGACCGCCTGAAGCTCCTGGGAAATGAGGATCCGTTGGCCATCGTTCAGGGCGCTATCCTGACCGCACAGGATCTCAACTATCCCGCAGCCGATATCGCCTTGATGGCCAGCCTGGCACAGGCACTCAGCCTGAACGCGGCACCTGCGGCCGGGACGGGTGCGCCATGAGCATGCGCGCGCGCGACAGGCGCGACCGCCGCAGCCGCCGGGAAGAAACCCCGCGGCGCGGGCCGTGGTACCTGCTCACCGGACTGATCCTTGGGTTGATCTTTGGGCTGGTTTACTCGCTGCGAATCAGTCCGGTGGAATACGTCGACACTGTACCAGAAGTGCTGCGGGCAACTGACAAGGATCAATATCGCATGTTGGTGGCGCTTGCCTATCAGGCCAATGGCGACCTGGGACGTGCCAGCCAACGGTTGGCTCAATTGCGAGACCCGGCCCCCGAAGCCGCGCTGGCTGAACTGGCCCAGCGCCTGCTGGCCGAGAACGGCAGCATCGAAACCGCCCGCGCGCTGGCACAACTTGCCTCGGCGTTGGTGAACAATACCGGCACCGCGCCCACCGTCCCGGTGCTTGCCACCGGACCTGCGCAAAATAGTGCCACCAGCACCTTGCCCGCTGGAACACCTTTCAGTACCCTCGAAAACGCACAGGCCATTCACACAGCCACCCCCAGGCCCAGCCCCACGCGCCCTGCCCCCACGCTCACACCGCAGCCGACCATCGCGCCGCGCATCACCATCTCCCCAACGCTCAGCACGCCTTTCGTTTTGCTAGACCGCCGGCCGGTTTGCGATCCGGTTGTCGAAGATAGTTTGATCCAGATATGGGTGCAAGACAGTGATGGTAACCCGCTGCCTGGCATCAAAATTACGGTTGCCTGGCAGGGCGGGCAGGAGAGCTTCTACACAGGCCTGAAAAGGCAGGTCGGGCCAGGTTATGCCGATTTTGTGATGAGTGAAGGCTACACCTACCTTGCCACAGCCGGCGAGGGCGGCGAGCAGGCCAGCGGCCTGACCACCGGCCAATGCACAGCAGCCGATGGCAGCCAGCGAATGACCGGCTGGGTATTGAAATTTGGTTTACCCTGAGAATAAGAAAGCCACAGAAGACAAAGAGTTCTCAGAGAAAGACACAAAAAAATCCCCGCAGCGGCTTCGCTGCGGGGATTGTGTTTCGATCGGATAAATTTACGGGTTCTTGGCTGCCCAGTCGTTGCCCAGCGCCACCGCAATATCCACCGTGGCATTGGGATCGTAACGGTTGACCACGCGCGCGTTCTCCAGGCCCAACTTCTGGATCAGGTATTGGACCGTGTAGGGTTTGGGGCCGTACACAAAGATGGTGGTGAATTCGTACACGCCGTCTGCGTTGGTTTCCTCAACCACGTTCAAGCCGTCCGGTTTGAGCAGCTCAGAGGTTTTGCTGGCCAACCCCATTGTCAGCGTGCCGTTCTGAATGGAAACACGTGCCGCTTCTACCTTCATCAACTCGACTGGATCCTCGCCGACCGCTGCAGGCCCCACCGGTCCGCCCGTGGCGAACACTTCGTCGCGGATCAGGCGAACCTGATCAGGGATCGGGCGCAGGATTGCCAAGCCATCCGGAGAGGTGCCCATTTCGACAGCATCGGTGCCAATCACCCGCGAAATGATGTCCTTTTTTTCAATTTGCGGCATCAGCCAGGCCAGTTGAATGATCTGTTCCAACGTCATGTTGGTATGAATGCCGCTGGACAATTCATTATAGATAGCCGGAGCCCTGGAAATGAGCGTGGGCAGTTGGTTGAAGTCCAGAATACGGTCGCGGACTCCCATGATCACCTGCTGCTGACGGGCAGCACGGTCAAAATCGCCGCCGTCGGTGTAACGCGCACGCGCATAAGCCAATGCCAGATCGCCAGGCAGCGTGACGCGGCCAGGTTGCAATGTGACCTCGTTAAAATCGCCAATAGCTTCGATGGTTATCTCCGACGGCACGTCAACCTTGACACCGCCAATTTCATCGATCAGTTTGACAAAGGCCTGGAAATCGACCTGTACGTAGTACTGCACCGGCACGCCCAGGAATTCCTCAACTGTTTCCATCGCCAGGCCAGGCCCGCCGCCGGGCAACTTATCCAGCTCGCCAAAGCGGTAAGCGTTGTTGATCTTGGAATAATCGTAACCGGGAATGTTCACCCACATGTCGCGCGGGATGGAAAGCATCCCCGCCGTGCGGCTGAGCGGATCGACGGTCAGCAGCATCATCGTGTCGGTGCGCGGCACCTCGCCGGATTCCCAGTCGCGGTAATCCAACCCCATCAACAGGATGGTGACGCGGCTGTTGCCGTCCCAGGCTTCGGCAGTCGGCGCATTGCTGGGCACAAAACCGCCCGGCGAATCGGTCACCACGGTGCCGGGCTGGGCTGCCTGTCCGTTATCCACCGGCGCGCCGCCCAGCGGCGTGATCGTCCACGAACCCACCAGCCCTCGGAAAAAGTTAAACGCCAGCACGCCGGCGATGATCGCGGCTATCACGAATGCAACCAACAAAATGACCGTCACGCGGTCCATCGAAACGCGTTTACGAGCAGAATTTCGTTTTACCTGTGCCATAAACCCTTTGTGTGTCCATCAATCCCTGGAATGCTGCCAACGCAGTAGTACCTCCGTTGCAGAATCCATTCCAGATGGGAATTAATCGATCTTCGGCGGCGGAACGGGCAGTTGGTCAGCAGCGGTTTGCACCCACTTGTCGCCTTCGCTGATCAGCATCACCGGGATATCCTCCACGATCGGGTACTTGCGGCCGCAATCCTGGCAAACCAGCCAGCTATCGCGCTCCAGGGTCAGCAAGCCGCGCCCTTCACGCGCGCACGCGGGGCAACGTAAAATATCAAGCAGTTCAGGACTGACCATTCTGTCTCCTTAAAAACCTGGTATCACCTAGCTATTTTACCACGTGTCAAGGCGCTGCATAATTTATGAAGAAAGAAGCCCTCGTGATACAATTTCACTTCACCCTGACACAAGGACATCACCGCACATGTTCGCCCGTCTCCGCCGCGCAAAAGAAGAATATCCCCGCCAGTTCTGGCTGCTCTTCTGGGGCATGCTGATCAGCACCATCGGCTCCAGCATGGTCTGGCCGTTCCTGATGATCTACGTCAGCGAAAAACTGCAGCTTCCCCTCTCCACCGTGACTACTTTAATGACGGTCAACGCCATTTCCGGGTTGATCTTTTCATTCATTGCCGGGCCGGTCGCCGACCGGGTTGGACGTAAGCGCATCATGTACATCAGCCTGATCTCGGACGGTCTGGCTTTTTTACTGCTCAGCCAGGCTGAAAGCTACCCGGCCTTCATGGCACTCATGGCACTGCGCGGTGCCATCAACCCGCTCTACCGCGTGGGCGCAGATGCGATGATGGCCGACCTGGTTCCCCCGGAAAAACGCCCAGACGCCTATTCGCTGCTGCGCATGAGCAATAACATCGGCATTTCCATCGGCCCCAGCATCGGCGGGTTCATCGCAGGTGTTTCCTACAACCTGGCTTTCTTCATCGCCGCCATCGGCATGGTCACATACGGCGTGCTGGTGATCGTGCAGGCGCGCGAGACTCTGCCAAAGCAGCAAACCCAGCCGCAGGTGGAAAAATTCGGCGGCTACGGCCGCGTGTTGAGCGACTGGCCGTTTATCAGCTTTGTGCTGGCCTTCCTGCTCAACACCATGGTCGCTTCAATGATCTGGGTGCTGCTCTCGGTGTACGCCAAGCAAAACTACGGCGTGCCCGAAAACCAGTATGGGTTCATTGCCACCACGAACGCGCTGATGGTTGTATTCCTGCAATTCGCCGTCACACAGATCACCAAACGGCACACCCCGCTGCCCGTGATGGCAATCGGTGCATTGTTCTACACGGTCGGCGGTGCCAGCATCGCGCTGGGAACCGGTTTCTGGGGCTTCTGGATGAGCATGGTCATCATGACCATCGGCGAACTGATCGTAACACCCACCGGCTCAACCTATGCCGCCAACCGCGCGCCAGCCGACATGCGCGGGCGTTACATGAGCATCTACGGACTGACCTGGAGTGTTGCTTCGGGAATCGGCCCATTGCTGGGCGGTTTTCTTAACGACAACATCGCGCCAGTTGCCATCTGGTACGGAGCGGGGATCATTGGGCTCTCCAGCGTGCTGGCCTTCCTTGTGCTGGCCCGCCAGCAGCGCAAGACCCTGGCTGCATCGCTTCAGGCTGATTGATCTCGCGGTGTTTGTTCTTCCAACCGAATGCAACAAGAAGAAAAACGTCAATCAAAACAGGGAATGAATTTTAAAATTCTTTCCGATTAGTGGTAAACTTACTCTGCAATACCCCTAAAGAAACAGGAACCTTACTGCCCATGCCCGTAATTTATCCATTTACCGCCATCGTTGGCCAGGAACGCATGCGCCGCGCCCTGGTACTCAATGCAGTCGATCCGCGCATTGGCGGTGTGCTGATCCGCGGCGAGCGCGGCACCGCCAAATCAACAGCGGCGCGCGCCCTGGCAGCCCTGCTGCCCAGTGTGCCTGTGGTGGCAGACTGCCGTTTTGGCTGCAACCCCGAAAATCCGGCCGCATGGTGCACCGAATGCCGCGAACGTGCCGCCGCGGGCGAAATTCTGCCCACCGCTGTTCGCGCCACCCCCTTCATTAACCTCCCCGTTTCAGCTACAGAAGACCGCGTGGTCGGTACGCTGGACATTGAAAAAGCCATTCAAAAAGGCGTGCGCGCCTTCGAACCGGGCGTGCTGGCAGCTGCCAACCGCGGCATGCTCTACATCGACGAAGTCAACCTGCTGGACGACCACGTGGTGGATGTGCTGCTCGACTCGGCCGCCATGGGCATGAACATCGTCGAGCGCGAAGGCATCTCCTTCTCGCACCCGGCACGTTTCATCCTGGTGGGTACGATGAACCCCGAAGAAGGCGACCTGCGCCCGCAGTTGTTGGACCGCTTTGCCTTTTCGGTTGAAATTTACGGCATCCGCGACGCGCGCGAACGCGTCACGATCATGGAACGCAACCTGGCCTTTGAAGCCAACCCGGAAGCTTTCCGCCAGCAATGGCTGGAAAAGGAAAACGCGTTATCGCACCAGATTGAAGATGCCCGCAAACTGGTTGATTCGGTCGCTTACACGCGCCGGGACCTGCTATCCATTGCCTCGCTGACGGCCTCCCTCAGCGTTGACGGCCACCGCGCCGATTTGGTCATCCTCAAGGCGGCCCGCGCGCAGGCTGCCTTTGAAGGCCGCACGGCCATCACCGACCGCGATATCGCCCTGGCCGCCGAACTGGCACTGCCGCACCGCATCAAGCGCGGCCCCTTCCAGCAGTCCGAAATGAGCATGGAAGAACTGCAAGACCGCATCGAGCAACTCCAGGGCCAGACGACCACCGGACGCGAATCGGACAGCGAACCGCAGGACGGCGAAAGCGAAGACCAGAGCGCGGAAAAAAAAATTTAACTGATACGATCGAAAGCGAGGCTGCGCCTGATCAGAGCGATGAAGAGCCGGCACGCCAGGATGTCTTCGATCAGGGTACCACCAATTGGTGGGACGGTGGAAAAAAGGTAAAAGCCACCGAGGCCTTCGTTCCGCGCCGCCTTGATACGCCCCTCGACCGCATGGTGCGGCGCGCTGCCGGCCGCCGCTCGCAGACACGCACCGAGCGCAAGCGCGGCCGCTACATTCAGGCCCGACCCACGCCCGGCAAAGCCTACGATCTCGCCTTCGACGCCACGCTGCGCGCTGCCGCACCCTTCCAAAACCGCCGTAGCGAGCAGCGAAAACGGGTTGCGTTTGCCATCACCCCCGGCGACTACATGCGCAAGGTGCGCGTGCGCCGCGCCGCCAACCTGGTGCTGTTCCTGGTGGACGCATCCTGGTCGATGGCCGTGGCCGAACGCATGGCTGCCACCAAAGGTGCCATCCTCTCACTGCTCACCGATGCCTACCAGCGCCGCGACCGTGTTGGCCTGATCGTCTTCCAGAAAGACCGCGCCACGCTGGTTTTGCCCCCAACCAATTCGGTTATCCTGGCCCAACGCGCCCTGGCCGATATCCCAGTCGGCGGCAAAACCCCGCTTTCAGCCGGGTTGCAGATGTCGTACGACGTGCTGCGCCGGGAGATGCTGCTGCACCCGGATGTCATGCCGCTGCTCATCGTGCTTACCGACGGCGCAGGCAACGTGGCCATCAGCCACCTGCAGCCGCCGCAGGAGGAAGCCTACCAGATCGCCGATCTGATTGCGGCTGAGAAGGTGCACTGCGTGGTCATCAACATGGAACATGCTGCCTTCGACCAGGGTCTGGCTGCAGCACTTGCAGAACATTTAAAATCGCCTTGCTACAGCATTTCTGATTTAAAAGCCGAGAACCTGTACCTGACGGTTCGCAAGGAAATGTCACAGATCAACGCCCCCAATCCGATGGACAGCCTGCGCAAGTAACCTTTGCGCTGGTCTTGCCAATTCGCTGGACTTGCCAGCCTGCAGGGGCGGTGTTATCATGAATTGATCATTCATGGAGGACACCCGCATGGCGACCCAAGCAGAGCGGCGCGCGCGACTGCGCTCCACCCTCATCCTCATCATACTCGCCACCCTGCCGTTTTACTGCATCGGTTTCATCTTGCTGCAAGTGCGGCAGTTAAGCGGCAATGCAACCCACACGCCCAGCCCGACGGTGGAATTGACAGCCACCAACACGGTCACGCCCCTGCCCGCGCTGGCCACCACACAGCCCGCCGTCGCGACCGCCACCGAAACGTTTACGCCAACCATCACCTGGACACCCAGCCCAACTTATACGCTCTTTGTAACGCCGACCCGCACACCCACCATCACACCTTCTCCGCAACCGACGTCCACCGATACACAGCAGCCCACGGCTACAGAAACCACCGCGGCCCCAGAGCCTGGTGGTGAAACTGCATCACCTTAACATGTAAATTCATTTCCACAAAGGAATCGCCTTGACACATGACTGATCTTTCCGCGTTCCTGAAAGAATTGATTTCGCTTCCAGGTTTATCCGGGCACGAAGGCTCCATTCGCGAGGTGATCGCCCGAACCTGGCAGCCTCTGGTGGATGATCTCTCCACCAGCCGCCTGGGCAGCCTGCACGGCTTGCGCCGCGGAAGCGGTCTCGATCCGCGCCCGCGCATCCTGCTCTCAGCCCACATGGACGCCATCGGCCTGATGGTGACGCAGGTAAAAGATGGCTTCCTGCGTTTCACCCAGATCGGCGGCGTCGATCCGCGCATCCTGCCGGGCCAGCAAGTCACCGTTCACGGCCGGCAGGATTTACCCGGCGTGGTGGTGCAGCCCCCCGAACGCCTGCTGCCGCCCGGCAACGGTGACAAAACTGTCGAAATGGAGCATCTCTTCATCGACACCGGCCTGGTGCCCGCAGACGTGGCCCGGCTGGTGCGCACCGGCGACCTGGTTTCCTTTGCCCAGCCGCCGGTGGAACTGGCCGGCGAAACATTGGCCGGTCACAGTCTGGATAACCGCGCTTCAGTCGCCGCCGTCACTGCCTGCCTCGACGAACTGGCGAAAACGCGTCATGCCTGGGACGTGTGGGCTGTGGCCACCTCGCAGGAAGAAGTCACCCTGGGCGGCGCGTTCACATCGCCTTTCGATATTCGCCCTGACCTGGCCGTGGCCATTGACGTCACTTTTGCCAAGGGGCCGGGTGCGAATGACCACCGCACCTATCCGCTGGGCAAAGGCCCAACCCTTGGCTGGGGGCCCAACGTGCACCCTGCGCTGTACAAAGCCTTTAAAGAACTGGCTGACCAACTGGACATTCCCAACAGCATGGAACCCATGCCGCTCATGTCTGGCACCGATGCGATGGGCCTGCAGGTCGTTGCTGAGGGCATCCCCACCATGGTCATTGGCGTTCCGCTGCGCTACATGCACACCCCGGTCGAGCTGGTTGCCATGAAGGACATCACCCGCGTTGGGCACCTGCTGGCCGAGTTCATTGCCCGTCTGGAACCCGATTTTGTTGAAAAAATTCGTTGGGATGAATAACCCATGAGCGTAAAGACGAAAACTCCCCAGGCGCCCGTTCTCGACGCCGATTCAATCAACCTGTTGGAACGTCTGAGCAATGCGGTGGCGGTTTCCGGCGACGAAGGCGAAGTCCGCGCCATCGTGCTGGAGCAGGTCAAACCCATGGCCGATGAAGTGAAAGTCGATGCGCTCGGCAATGTGCTGGTGACCCGCAAAGCCAAAGCCGACGGCGCCCCGCGTGTAATGCTGGCCGCGCATATGGATGAAATCGGCTTCATGTTAGTGGACGAAGAAGAAGGCGGCCTCTATCGCTTTGCCACCGTCGGCGGCATCGATGTGCGCCAGCTGGTGGGCAAACCGGTTTGGGTGGGCAAGCAGCACACCCCCGGCATCATCGGCGCGCGCCCCATCCATCTCACCACCCGGGAAGAGCGCGGCCGCAGCATTCCGCTGGATCAACTGCGCATCGACCTGGGTCCCGGCGGCAAAGCGAAAGTTGGCGACCGCGCCGCCTTTGCCACCAGCTTCCGCCAGATCGGCCCCAGCCTGGTGGGCAAAGCCCTGGATGACCGCCTGGGCATGGCCACGCTGATTGAACTGCTCAAACATGCCCCCGAAAACGTCGACCTGCACCTGGCCTTCACCGTTCAAGAAGAAGTCGGCCTGCGCGGCGCGCGCGTGGCAGGCTACACCTTCAACCCGGATGTGGCCATCGCCGTCGATTCAACGCCGGCGGCCGACCTGCCCATGTGGGACGGCAGCGAGAACGGCAAATATAACTGCCGGCTTGGCGCTGGCCCGGCTGTGTACGTCGCCGATGGCGCCACACTCTCCGACCCGCGCCTTATCCGTTTACTGGCGCAAACCGGCGACGAACTGGGCATCCCCTATCAGTTCCGCCAGCCGGGCGGCGGCGGCACCGATGCCGGCGCCATTCACAAGACCCGTGCCGGCGTGCCAAGCATTTCCGTCTCGGTGCCAGGACGCTATGCCCACAGCGCAGTCCTGATCAGCCGCATGGAAGACTGGCAAAATACCGTCAACCTGTTGTATCACAGCCTCACCCGCTTGAACCGCGACCTGCTTGCGCAGCCGCGATAACCTTCACCACCGAACGCCCTCTCCAGGAGTCTTTTCATGAAAGCTCTGATCCAGAAGTTAGTCGAATCCATTGGCCCATCAGGCTATGAAAGCACCGTCCGCGATCTGATCAAGTCTGAAATTGGCAGTTCTGCCAACAATTTTGAAGTCGATGCGCTCGGCAACCTCATCGTCCGTATCGGCGAGAAAAGCGCAGAAGGTCTGCGCGTGATGCTCGCCGCGCACATGGATGAGATCGGCGTGATCGCCACCCACATCGACGATAACGGTTTCATCCGCTTCACCACCGTGGGCGGCGTCAGCCCGCGCACCTGCTACGGCGGGCGCGTTGTCTTTGTCAACGGCGCGCGCGGCGTCATCGGCGGCGACCGTCCCGACAGCCCCACCGCCATGCACACCATCGAGCAGCTCTTTATTGACGTCGGCGCAACCAGCCGTGAAAACTGCCCCGTTAAAGTCGGCGACTTTGCCGCCTTTGACCGCCCCTTCCTCGATCTCGGCGACCGCCTGGTAGCCAAGTCGATGGACGACCGCATTGCCGTCGCTGTGCTGGTGGAAACCATCCGTCAGCTCAAGGGCAAGCAAATCCCGCACGAACTGGTCTTTGTCTTCAGCACGCAGGAAGAAGTTGGCCTGCGCGGCGCAACCACGGCGGCCTTTGGCGTGGACCCCGACCTGGGACTTTCGGTGGATGTGACCGGCGTTGGCGACACCCCCAAGAGCGCCACGATGGAAGTCAGCCTGGGCAAAGGCCCGACGGTGAAGGTGCGCGACGGGCGCATGCTGGCCGATCCGCGCATCGTGCGCTGGATGGCTGACACCGCCGAAAAAGCCGGTCTGCCCTACCAGATGGAAGTGCTTGAAGCCGGCTCCACAGACGCGGCTGCCATTCAACTGGCGCGCGCGGGCGTTCCGGCGGGCTGCATGTCCATTCCCTGCCGTTACATCCATTCTCCCTCCGAAATGGTCGACTACAACGATGTTCAAAACGGAGTCCGGCTGCTGGTTGAACTGCTCAGCAAACCTATTGAACTAAAATGAAATTTGAACGATCGGAAACCTGCGGCGGCAAACACCGGCCGCAGGTTTCCGCCCTCAAGGCTGTGAAAATCGGATTGCTTCTGGCGGTTCTGCTCAGCGGCTGCCAGGTAATCCAATCCTGGCTGCCTGCTGCGCCGACTCAATCCGCCGTTCAGACGCCCGATGCCACTCTGCAGCCCACCCAGGCAGCCGCCACAATCACACCCGCCGCCTTCCCTGAAACGGTCACGCTCACAGTTTGGCTGCCGCCGCAATTTGACCCCAATAACGGCACGCCTGCCGGCAAATTGCTGGGCGAGCGGTTGAAATCCTTCGCCGACCAAAACGATCTCACCCTCAACGTGCGCATCAAGTCGCTGTCCGGACCTGCCGGCCTGCTCGAATCGCTGGAAATCACCAGTCTGGCTGCACCTTCGGCCATGCCAGCATTGATCGCCCTACCGCGCGAACAAATGGAAACTGCTGCGCTCAAAGGCCTGATCTACCCACTCTCTGGAACGAATACCAGCCTGGAGCAAAACGACTGGTATCCGTATGCCAGCGAATTGGCCAGCGTGCAGGGCACACCTTTTTGCCTGCCATTTGCCGGCGACGCCCTGGTGATGCTCTACCGACCCACCCGGTTGCCGGTTCCCGCTGCAGATTGGCAGGGTGCGCTTAACACCAACCAGATGCTTATCTTCCCCGCCGGCGACCCACACGCGCTGCTGACGCTGGAGCTTTACCGCGCAGCCGGCGGACAGTTGCGCGATGCAGACGGTCGGCCCAAAATCGATGTTGCTGCGCTGACCGCTGTGCTGGAACTGTACCATCGCGGCGCGCAGCTCAGCAGCTTTCCTTTCTGGCTGGGAGAGTTCAACAATGACGCCCAAGCCTGGCAAGCCTACCGCGAACAGCGCGCAAACTGGATCGTCACCTGGGCTTCGCACTACCTGGGCGATTTTCCCGCCGATACGAATATCGCCGGGCTGCCGTCCTTTGGCGAACCGGTCAGCGCTGCAGACGGGTGGGCCTGGTGCATTGCCGATCCAGATCTGAACCGCCGCACGCTCGGCCTGCAAATGGCCGAACATCTCGCCGAGAGCAATTTTCTGGCGGCCTGGACCCAGGCCGCGGGTTATTTGCCCACGCGCCCCAGCGCGCTGGCTGCCTGGCAAAATCCCAGCCTGAGCGCGCCCCTTCAGTCAATCCTCAGCACGGCTCATCTGCGCCCTGGTAACGTAATTGTGGAAACCCTCGGACCAATTTTGCGAGACGCCGTTTTGAAGATCATCCAGCAACATGCCGTGCCTGCTGAGGCTGCACAGCAAGCCGCCGACCAGTTGACCCTCCCCAAAAGTCCATGAAAACGATAACCTCTTTTGCTTCCAGGATTCGACTCGTGGTGTCGAGCGTTGAACCAGTATGGATCCTCCTCGGTATCGTATCCATCCTTTTCCTTGGCTTGATGGTGGCCTCCAACCAGCTGCCGGAGCATCCCGCAATTGATGTTGTTGCTCAATCGGCAGAGCTGACCCCCACGCCACAACCTGCCCTGACAACCGAATTCAGCAACACCCCCATCCCGCAAGAATATCTGGCCAATGCGACCCAGACCAATGGAATCATCTTTGGATCGGTAATCCTGGTGTTAATTATCATCATCGGCACGCTCGGCGTGATGCTGCGCAGGGACAACCGCAGGCAATGATCCTTCTTTTTGACAAATCATCGCACGCAAAACAACCGCCCCGGCCTGTGAAACGGGGCGGTTCATCGTCCTGGCCTGTTTATACCGTCAACAGAAACAGCGGCACCAGCATTTCGGCCTGGCTCAAACCACCGTGCCGCCCCAGCAAGGGATTCTCGCGGTCAGGGAACCACCAGTAGGCATTTCCCTGAGGGATCACCACCCAATCACCCAGGCGGTCATAAGTGCGCGCATAAATATTGCCATTACCCAACAATCCAGCTTGCAGCACCTGCTCGCCCGGCAGCATAATGAACTGACCGGACCAAACCTGCTCGAGGTAATCACGCACAGCCTGCTCACGCCCCGAACGCAAGAAAAGATACGGAAGGCGCGCTTCACCCGTCGGTTGGATGGCAAGATGGCGCATAAATTCGGGATGATTGCGCAGCTCAAAATTGCTCACATGCGGGGTGTACACCTGACCATGATCGGCAACCATCAGGAACAATGTATCGCCGCGTTTCTTTTTGGCCAGTTTTTGCAGAAAACGCTCCAGCAGATGGGTAAAAGCTGAAAACTCAAGCAGCACACGCTCGTCCTCAGGTCCGTAACGGTGCGAGAGCTCATCCAGATCACCGTAGTAGACATAGGTATAGCTGCGTTCGCCAGGCAGACTGTCTTGCACCGAGGCCAACGTCACCCACAGATCTGTCAGCGTGCGGTAGCCCAGCGTTTCCACGTCCGGCAGCAGCATGGTCGAAAGCCCCGAGCGGGCAATGGCATTGTGCTGAAATGAGAACACTTTGATACCTTGCCGGGCTAAATGGGTACCCAGCGTGGGCACGGGCAGGAAGGTCTCGGGTTGAAAACCGGCGCGCTTCAGGCTGCCGGTATCGCCGCTGAACGCCGTGGGCGAATGAAAGATCATATTGCCCACCATGCCAAACTCTTTCAACCACAGGTCAAAGCCGATGATGCCGTGTTCGGCCGGCGGGCAGCCCGTCCACAGCGTGGTCAGCGCAGCCGAGGTGGTGCTGGGTGTTACGCTGGTGAGCGGCGCCAGCGCGCCTGCCTGAATCCAGCTTGCCCACGGATCGCTGCTCAAAAAGCGTTTAAACAACCGCAAACCCAATCCGTCGATCACCAGCAGGATGACATGCTGGTATCGATCGCTGGCGGCCAATTGCAGCCACTGCGGCGGCAGCGCCGGGCTGCCCAGCCGGTCGGCGCCCAGCCAGCGGCATATACTGGCGGGCAGGTTGGCCAGCGTGGTACCCGAATAATCTGGCAGCAGGCAGCCGTTCAACGGTTCCAGGCCGGGCAAACGCTGGGCTTCAAGCCTCGGCAGCAATTCAGACACCCGATTGGGCATGAGCGAACCTCCCGTGCGAGCGGTTTGTATTAATCTTACTACATCCCGCCTTGAACCTGATATAATCAACTTAGATTCTATTCAGAGGGCAATCCCGGATGGCCACCCGCCGAGAAATATTAACGTGGAACGACGTTGACAAGTTAATCGATCATCTGATCCCGCAATTTGAGGTCGAGTTTGACGCGATGCTCATGATCACACGCGGCGGGCTGATTCCGGGTGGTATCCTGGCTGAAACCCTTAAGATGGACAGCATTTTGACCGCCTCGGTGGATTTTCCTGCCGAGGTGGAATTCGATAAAGAGCGCGAAAAGTCGCGCCTGATGATGGCCTGGCCAAAGTTTTTACAATTTCCAGACGACCGCCTGTTGGCCGGCAAGCGCATTTTGGTGGTGGATGACGTGTGGGGCTCCGGGCGCACCATGTCAGCCGTCAAAAACCGCATTAGCGGCGCGGCGGGCATGGCCTACACCTGCGTGCTGCACTTCAACCCCTACCGCAACCTGTTTGGCTCGCTGCGCCCCGACTACTTCGCTGCCATCACCGATGCCTACATCGTCTATCCGTGGGAAATCTTCCGCGGCCCCGAAGCCGTGCTGCTGAAGGATTTCTAAAAATACAATCCAGGGGCTTTCAGGAAATAGCAAAGCTCTAAGATTTATCCAGGGCAGTTGCAGTTGGCATATCACCTCCCCCGGTGGTTATCAACCGCCTGCACTCGTCATGGAAACATGTCTGTTTTTTTAGACAAAGCCCTCTTTGTCTGTCATTAGTAAAAAGCAAATCGTGTTGCGCAGGTTCATGGGTGCCCAAGGGCTTCCTTTGTGGGTCACTCACCTTACGCCTACCCGACCAGCGCCTTTAGATATTTTTCGGTCATCAAGTCCAGACCAAAGTATTCTTCGGCGCGTTTGCGCGCGGCGGCCCGGTAATCCTCCTGATGGCGCAGCACCTCCAGCGCAGCATCGGCCAGCGGCTCCACCACCGGCGGCTCCAGCTTCCAGTAGTTGCTGCCGTAAGGCGCCACCTGGCCGGCGCCGTCAGCCAGCAGCTCGGGCAGCGCCCCGGTGGCAAAGCTCACCACCGGCAGCCCGCAGGCCAGCGCCTCAATGACTGAATTGGGGCAGGCCGCGTTCAGGTCAGCCGAAAACAGCAGGTGCGCCGAGCGATCCACCTGCGGAATCTGGTCACGCGGCACCACGCCGGCCCAGTTGACCCGCACGCCGGTTGGCACATGCATCGATGCGCGCAGCCCGGAGGGCACTTCACCCACCACCATCAATTCCACCGGCTGCGGCACGCGCCGCGCCAGCAGCCCGGCAAGCGCCAGCGCATTCTCCAGGCCGGGCTCGTTGCCGCCGCCCAGGTGAGCCTCCACCAACAGCAGCCGGATAAAATCTGCCGGACGCTCGCCCGGGCCCTGGGGCGTAAAGGCATTCAGATCCACGCCGTTGTAGATAACCTCATGACTGGCACGGGTGCTGCCGTGCACCGTCTGCCACCAGGTGCGCGCAAACTGGCTCTGATACACAATGTGATCTGCGATCCGTCCGCGAATCAGTGCCAGCAGCCGGTTGTTCCACTCCGACTTGAGGAAATGTTTCCAGCCGGTGTAACGCTTGCGATGTATCCAGTTCATGCCGTTCAGCCGCTGCACAATGCGCACGCCGTTGCGCCTGGCCGCCAGCAAATCGCCAATGCGGCTGGTTCCGCCAATCATCAGGATTGCGTCCAGCGCCGGGTCGCGCGGATTGTCCACCAGCGTCACACCTTGCGCGGCCAGCCCGGCGCTAAGGCGCGCGCGGAATGAAACCGGCCCGCCCACGCCGTGGAGGCGCGGCAGAATGCAGATGCGCGCAGTAGCGTGTGTTTTTTCGGTCATGCTGCTTTTACCTGCCTGCGACTGAGTACGATGGATGTCAGGAAGATGGTCAACAACACGGCTGCCAGCCCGCTCAGGTAGATCGGAATCACCTCCAGCGAAATCCGCCGCGCCAGCACGCCGGCCAGTGAGGAAAGCACCGACCCGCCCAGTCCGGCCGCCGAAATCTGCATGCCAATTGTATTGGCGGCATGTTTCGCACCGACCCGGTCGGCCGTCAGCGAAACCAGCGCCGGGAACACCGGTGCAATGGCAAAACCAACCGTCGCTACGCCGATCAGGCTGACCGTGTTGCTGGGATTCCACCACAGCAGCAGCGCACCGGCCAGCGCCAGCATCAGGCTGCCCGCCACCAGCTTGCGCCCGCCAATGCGGTTGGCGTACAGGCCTGCCAGCACGCGCCCGACGGTGAAGGTGAACCAGTAGCTGCCCGTCCAGAAGCCGGCTACCTGCGGCGCGATGCCGCGCGATTCGGTCAGCAGCGAATAAGCCCAGTTGCCCAGGATGACTTCCATGCCGGTATAGAGGAAGAAGAGCAGGATGCTCAACCACGCGCGCGGCTCGCGCAGCGTTTCCTGCATGGGCGTGCGGTAATCGGTGAGTTTGCGCTCGCCTTCAACCCGCGTGGATGTGCCGTTGCGCCACATGGAGGCTGTCAACACGAAACACACTGCCAGCAGCACCTGCGCCGTGCCCACCACCCAGTAGCCCGTCCGCCACATGCCGGTGTTGTTCAACCCGACGGTCATGATAATGGGGCCGAGGGTGATGCCCACGCCAAAACTGGCATGCAGCCACTGCATCAGGCTTTCCTTGAAATGGGTTGCAATATAGGTGTTGATGCCGGCATCGATCGCGCCGCCGCCAAACCCGGCAAATACTGCCAGCGCAACCATCACTGGCCAGCCCGGCGCCAGCGTGTACCCCAGCAGCGAACCGCCCGTCAGGGCGCAACTCGCCGCCAGCAACCCCCCAACACCCAACCGCGCCATAATCTTGCCGCTGATAAAGCTGGAGGTCATGTAGCCAATCATCGCAGCCACAAGCATGTAACCCAGCGAATCAAGCGGTTGTTTGAATTCAGCACGCACCGACGGCCAGGCCACGCCCATCAGACCGTCGGGCAATCCCAGCGAGATAAATGCAATAAATGCCAGCGCCACCAATCCAACCATAGACCGCTGCATACCGGCAGACATCACTTGCGTTTTCGTTTTCAAACAAAATCCTTAATTAACAAAATTTAATACCGCCTGCACAATGCGCTCGCTGGCATGCCCGTCGCCAAACGGGTTGGCCGCCTGAGCCATCGCAGCATAGGCGGCTGGATCCTCCAGCAGTCGCACCGATTCGGTCATGATCGTTTCAAAATTCGTTCCCACCAGCTTCAACACGCCCGCCGTCAGCCCTTCGGGTCGTTCGGTCACGTCGCGCAGCACCAGCGTGGGCTTGCCCAACCCGGTGGCCTCCTCCTGGATACCGCCCGAATCGGTCAGCACCAGCGTGGAATGCTGCATCAGGTGCACCATCGGCAGGTAATCCAGCGGTTTAAGCAAGGTAATGTTGGGCACACCGCCCAGCAAACGGTACACCGGCTCCTGCACGTTTGGGTTGAGGTGCACCGGGTAGACCAGCTCCAGCCGGTCGGGGTAGCGTTCGGCCAGCGCCTTGAGCGCGGCGCACACCTCTTCCAGGGGCGCACCAAAATTCTCGCGCCGGTGGGCTGTCACCAGCACCAGTTGTTTGCCGCCCGGGCGAATATCCAGCCGCTGCAGCAACTCCTGCGCTTCGGCGGGCGCAGGACGTTTGACAATCTCGTTGAGGGCATCGATGACCGGGTTGCCGGTCACAGCGATGCGCCAGTCGGGCACGCCCTCTTTGAGCAGGTTCTGGCGGCTGTGTTCGGTGGGTGCAAAGTGCAGGTCGGCCACCACACCGGCCACGCGGCGGTTGATCTCCTCCGGGAAGGGCTGCCACTTATCGCCCGTGCGCAGCCCGGCTTCCACGTGCCCCACGCGAATACGGTTGTAATAGCACAGCAGCGCGGTGGTCATCACCGTCGTCGTGTCGCCCTGCACCAGCACCCAATCCGGCTTTTCCGCGCGCAGCACAGGGTCCAGGTGTGTCAGAATCCCGGCGGTCAACTCTGCCAGACTCTGGTTGGGTCGCATCAGGTTCAGATCCACGTCAGGCGTGATGTTGAACAGGTTCAAAACCTGGTCCAACATCTCGCGATGCTGGGCAGTCACACACACGCGGCTCTCAATGCCCGCGGTGCGCGCCAGGGCAGCCACAACGGGCGCCATTTTGACCGCTTCGGGGCGGGTGCCAAAAATGGAAAGAACGCGAAGAGGCGGCATATGGTTTTCCTTCCGAACAGGCGGGCGGCAGCTAAACCGCAGCCCACCTGTGCTTCACTTCGTTATTTCCGCACGCCGATTTTGAACACACGGAAACCCAACCCCTGCCAGGCTTCGGCTGGCCAGCCGTTGACCGTATCGATAATCACCCGCGCCGGCGTGAGCTGCGCCGCCACTTCCGGCTGCAACTCGCGCAGCGGGGCATGCCCCACCAGCAGCAGCAGCGCGTCGGCCTCAGCGATGGCCTCGGCCAGCGTCGGCACAATGTTCAGGCCGTCGATGCGTGCGTCCGTCTTGTACGGTTCATAGGCCTTCACCACAGCGCCGGCTTTTTGCAGCAAGTGCGCTGCCTCAATGGCCGGGCTCTCGCGCAGATCATCCACATCTGGCTTGTAGGAAAGCCCCAGCGCGGCGATGGTCTTGCCTTCCAGCCTGCCGTCCAGCGCGCGCCGCACCAGCTCGACCACGTAATGCGGCTGTCCGTCGTTCACACGGCGCGCTGTGGCAATCAGCGGCGTCAGGTCAGGCGCGGCTTCCACCAGGAACCACGGATCAACGCTGATGCAGTGGCCGCCCACGCCCGGGCCGGGGTTTAGGATGCGCACGCGCGGGTGGCGGTTGGCGATGCTGATTGCCTCCCAAACGTCCACGCCAAAACGGTCGGCCAGGCGCGAAAACTCGTTGGCGATGGCGATGTTGACGTCGCGGTAGGTGTTCTCCATCAGCTTGACCATCTCGGCCGTGGTCGCGTCCGTCAGGATGATCTCACCCTTGACGAAGGTCGCGTACAGGTCGCGGCCGGCTTCCGCCGAGGCGCGGTCCACGCCTCCAATCACGCGCGCATTTTCGATCAATTCGCGCAAAATCTGTCCGGGCAGCACGCGTTCGGGCGAATAGGCCAGGTGAAAATCGACGCCGGCCTTTAACCCGGATTTTTCCAGAATCGGTGCAACAATATCCAGCGTGGTGCGCGGCGGCGAGGTGGACTCGAGCACCACCAAATTGCCGCGTTGCAGCACAGGCACGATCGATTCAGTCGCCGATCTGACAAAGTCGAGGTCGGCGCGTTTGTCATCGTAAAATGGCGTCGGCACGGCAATGACGAAGGCATCTGCGGGCTCAGGCTTCTGTGCGATATTGAGATGCCCCGATTTGAGTGCTGCTTGAACCAGCGTGCGCAGTCCTGGTTCATAAATGTGCAGTTCGCCGTTTTGCAGCCCAGCAACGATCTGCGGGTTCACATCCACGCCGGTGACCTGCAGCCCGGCCGTGGCGAAAGTGCTGGCCGTGGGCAAGCCGATATAGCCCAGCCCAATGACGCAAATTTTATTGAATTTCACAGGCGCTCCTTGCAGCTTAATTTCCACTCCCAATGATTCACGGAGCGAAAAGATATTATCTCATAACTGTCCGGGGTTGCGAAGGGCCTCAAATCCGGCATGTTCCCTGCAACGCATTTCTGCCAATCCATCCGACTTGCCCCGATTTTATGAGCGTGATACACTTTTAACGTGCCCAAACAGATCCTCGTTGCCAGTCCACATCTAGCTTTTGGAGAGCTTCTGCGCCTCAGCCTTGAGGAAAGCGGCCAATACCGCGTGCGCCTGGTGCATAGTAGCGCCGAAGCGCGCGGCAGCGCCGGACGGGCTATTTTTTCGCTATTGATCCTGGACGCCGACCTGAAAGACAGCTCCTTTCCTGAACTGGTGCGCGAAATTCACGAACAGCAGCCGCAGGCACGCCTCATTCTGATTCCCCCGGACAACAACCCCCAGCATCCAACCCTTGCCGGTCTGAGCGCCGACGCCTACCTGAACAAACCGTTCTACCTGCCGGATTTGATGGAAACGGTGGAAAAACTCATGGCTGTGCCTGAGGCCGCACCAGAGAACACGCCCGTCGGTGCGACCGAATCCGCTGTTGCAGCGGCTGTCATGCCAGCCGCTTCCTTGGAGACCTCTCAAGTTCCGTCACCCGCTCCTGCCAACACACCAGCCTGGCTAAGCAATTCAGCTGGAACGCAGCGGTTGTTGAACGAAGCCGTCAGCGATGAGCGCACGCGAGCTGCTATCGTTCTGAACGGCGGCCAGGTGAGCGCCAGCAGCGGAAACTTGCCCCCTGCCGCAGTGCAGGAATTGGCCGGCATACTGGCACGCACCTGGGAACGCCACAAAAATTGCGATCTGGCGCGCTTTATTCGCCTGAAGGAAAGCGGCGAATATTTGCTCTATGCCACCAGCCTGGCAGATCAGGTTGCGCTGGCGCTGGCTTGCGACATTACCCTGCCGCTGACGCGCGCGCGCGGCAAAGCCGTGCTGCTGGCACGCCAACTGACCGAACTTTCCCCCGAAGAAGAATCGGCCGCGCCAGTAGCGGTCGCCGCCCAACCGCCCGAACCCGAGCCGGTTGCCGTCCAACCTGTGCCTGAACCCGACTCCTCGCAAGAAGATATGCAGATGGATGATGAGAATGCATTGGAGGAGGACGGCGGGATGGAAATCCCTGACCTGCGCTTGCTGGAATTGCTGGCCGACGCGCCCCCTCCCAACCCGGGGGCGGGCCCGGCAAAACAAGCCGCGCCCGTCGGGAACTGGGCACCAGAAACCGCCGGCGAAACCGCTCCGCACGCGCTGAACCTCCCCTGGGAGCAGATTCTGGCCCAGCCCCCGGCGCGGCTGCCGGACGAACCGCCCTCCCCTTACGATGCCCCCACCATCGCCATCCGGCGCCGGCCTTCAGCCTCCAGCGATGCGCCCACCGTTGCCGTGCGCTCGCAGGAAAATGGCAACGGCCAGCCCGCCGCCGAAACGCCCGCAGCCACGCCGCCGCCGCCAATCCTGCCAACTGCCCCCGCACCCAAACCCATTCCGGCTGAAACTGACGGGCCGCAGCCGTTCTTCGATCCGCCTCAGGGCAGCCTGCTATCGGTCGAACCGGTTTCTCCAACCCTCAGCCACCTGGCCTACACCGCTCTGCTCATTCCGCGTATTCCACAGCATGTGATGGTCGGTGAGCTCTCTGAAGAACTGGGCCTTTGGGTGCCGCAATTGTGCCTGGCATTCGGCTGGCGTCTGGAAGGCATGTCCATTCGCCCGGAAACGCTGCAGTTCACCCTTCAGGTGGCGCCGTCAGTATCGCCGGGCAACGTGGTACGCATTTTGCGCCAGCGCACCTCGCAGCGCATTTTCAGCCGCTTTCCCGAGCTCAAAGAACTCAATCCCTCCGGCGACTTTTGGGCGCCCGGATATCTCATCATCAGCGGCTCAACCCCGCCCCAGCCCAATCTGCTGCACGATTTTGTCGTTCAAACCCGCCGCCGGCAGGGCCTGACGGTGAGCTAAACGCAGCCTGACAAAAGAGGAGCATCATGCCTCCAGTTCTCTATTTAATTGACGGCCACGCGCTGGCCTACCGCACCTATTTCGCGCTGGCAACCGCCGGTGAACGCCTGCAAACCCGTTCCGGCGAACCCACCGCTGGCATCTACGGCTTTTGCAGTGTGCTGATGAAAATACTCGAACAGGACCGCCCCGATTACCTGGCAGTGGCTTTCGACACCGGAAAAACTTTCCGCAATGATCTGTATCCCGACTACAAGGCTACCCGGGCGAAGATGCCAGACGATCTGCGCGCGCAGATTGAACGGCTGCGCCAGATTGTGGACGCCTTCAATTTGCCCCGGCTGGAAAAAGAGGGGGTTGAGGCTGATGATGTGCTTGGCAGCATTGCCAAACAGGCTGTCGAGCTGGGTCTGGGCGTCAAAATCATTACCGGTGACCGCGACCTGCTGCAATTGGTGCAGGAGCGCGTCATCGTCAACCTGGCAGGCAACAAGCTCTCAGAGGCGCGCGACTTCACCGCCGCCGACGTGATTGAAACGTTGGGCGTGCGTCCCGAACAGGTCGTCGAATACAAAGGCCTGGTCGGCGACAAATCCGACAACATCCCCGGCGTGCCCGGCGTGGGTGAAAAGACCGCCGTCAGCCTGCTGCAGCAGTACCCCACCCTGGAAGAGATATACGCGCACATCGACGAACTCAAAGGCGCGGTGCGCACGCGCCTGGAAAACGGCCGCGAGTTGGCCTTCCTTAGCCGCGACCTTGCCACCATCCGCACCGATGTGGGTATCTCATTGGATTTGGAAAAGGCACGCGCCAATGATCTCAACCTGCCAGCCGTGGAAGCCATCTTTCGCGAGCTGGAGTTCCGCACGCTCATCGCGCGCCTGCCCAAGCTGGCACCCGGCTACCAGCCGCCCCAGTCAGCCGCTCCCGGCGGACAGCTTTCGCTGTTCGGCGAACCGATCACGCAGATCTCGCAAAGCGAAACTTTTGACAACCATTACACCGTCGTCAATACGCCCGAAGCGCTCAGGGACCTGCAGCAGATCCTCTCAAAAGCCGAATGCCTGGCAGTGGATACCGAGACCACCGGCGTCGATCCGCTGCGCTCCGAGTTGGTGGGCATATCCCTCTCGGTCGCCGAAGGCCAGGGCTACTATATCCCGGTCGGGCACCGCACCGGTGAACCGCAACTGCCGCTGGAGACGGTGCGTGCCGCCCTGCAGCCGGCTTTCACCGATCCGCGCCTGCCAAAATACGGTCACAATGCCAAATACGACCTGCTGGCGCTGCGCCAGGCCGGCCTTGATCTGACCCCCATCACCTTCGATACGATGATCGCTGGCTTCCTCATCGACCCCGGCTCGCGTGCCCTGGGACTGAAGGACATGGCCGAGGATTATCTCAGCCTGACGATGACGCACATCGAGGAGTTAATTGGCAAGGGCAAAAACCAGATCAGCATGGACGCCGTACCGGTCGAGCGTGCCGCTGCCTACGCTGCCGCTGATGCTGAGGTGACCCTGCGACTGGTGGCACCGCTGCGCGCGAAACTGGCCGAGCGCGGCGTGGAAAAACTCTTTAACACCGTCGAAATGCCGCTGGTGCCCGTGCTGGCCATGATGGAGCAGAACGGCATCGCGCTTGATCTTGATTTCCTCAAGCAAATGTCCGTTGAATTGACCGAACGGCTGGATGAAATTGAAACGCAGATTTCCAATTTAATAGGCTATCGTTTCAACCTCAATTCCACCCAGCAGCTTTCGGATGTGTTGTTCAAAACGCTCGGTTTGCTGCCGCCCGACCCGCGCAAGAAAACCGCCAGCGGGCACTTTTCCACCTCAGCAGATGTCCTCGAAGAGCTGCGCGGCCAGCACAAAGTGGTTGACCTGATTCTGGAATACCGCGAGCTGTCCAAGCTCAAATCCACCTACCTGGACGCGCTGCCGCTGCAAGTCAACCCGGCCACGGGCCGCGTGCACACTTCCTTCAACCAAACTGGCTCCGTCACCGGGCGGTTGGCTTCATCAGATCCAAACCTGCAAAACATACCCACCCGCACCGAACTCGGCCGCAAGGTGCGGCGGGCATTTGTGGCCGCGCCGGGCCACCTGCTGCTTTCGGTGGATTACTCGCAGATTGAACTGCGCATTGTGGCTGCCATGTCTGGTGACGAAGCCATGCGCGAAGCCTTCCTGGCCGGGCAGGATATCCACGCTGCCACCGCGGCCGCCATTCTCAATATCCCGCTCGAGCAGGTGAACAAAGACCAGCGCCGCAACGCCAAAGCCATCAACTTCGGCCTGATCTACGGCATGAGTTCCTTCGGCCTCAGCCGCAGCACCGGCCTGACCCTGGCAGAAGCCGAAAATTTCGTCAAAGCCTACTTTGCTCAATTCCCCGGCGTGCGCAGCTTCCTTGACGATATCCGGCGCCAGGCAGCCCAACGCGGCTACGTTGAGACGCTGCTTGGGCGGCGGCGTTATTTCCCCAACCTTCAAAGCGGATCAAATTACAATCTGCGCGCCCGGGAAGAACGCGAAGCCATCAACGCGCCCATCCAGGGCACCGCCGCCGACATCATGAAGCTGGCCATGATTGCCCTGCCGCCCGCGCTGGAAAAAGCCGGCCTGCACGCCCGGCTGCTGCTGCAGGTGCACGATGAATTGGTGCTGGAGATACCTGAAAACGAATTGCAAGGGACTGCGCGCGTGGTGCAGGATATAATGGAGAATGCTTACCCGCTGTCCATTCCGCTGGAAACCGAAGCCCGCTCGGGCATCAGTTGGGGCGAAATGCAGCCGCTTAAATAAATCTTTCATCACAAGCAGGTGATTATGACTGGCAACCAGGACGCCTATAAAAACGCAATGAACCAGGGCCATAATGCCGCCTGGGAACAAAACTGGGACGAAGCTGCCCGTTGGTATCAGCAAGCCCTGGACGCGCTTCCTAATGATGCCATGGCACTCACCAGCCTGGGATTGGCCCTGTTTGAGCAACGCCGGTATGACGAGGCACTTAGCTTTTACCAGCGCGCCGCCAACCTGTACCCGAACGATCCAGGGCCGCTGGATAAAATGGCGCGCATTTTCGAACTTCAGGGGCGCATCCCCGAAGCTGTTCAAATCTGTATGACCGCTTCAAACCTGCACCTGAACATGCGCGACGGCGATAAGGCTGTGGCCGACCTTCAACAGGCCATTGCGCTGCAGCCGGAAAATGTCAACGCTCGATCGCGGCTGGCAATGATCCTGGATAAACTCGGCCGAAAAAATGAAGCCGTCACCGAATACCTTGCGGTGGCCAGCCTGCTGCAGAGCACGGGTGATAATGCTAAGGTTAACCAAATCATCCAATATCTGTATCAGTCTCAGCCGGAAAACCCTGAGCTGCGCCACGCGCTGACCCTGCTGCGCAATAAACAACCGCTGCCGCGCCCGGCCAAAACCCGTCGCAGCAGCACCGGTCCAATTTCGGCCAACCAGCCCGCCCAACTGGAAAAATCCAAAGAACCAGTTCAAACACCGGATCCGATCCAGGAAGCCCGCCAATCTGCCATGGCCGAATTGGCTGCGATGTTATTTACGCAAACCGAAGATAGCCAGGCCGGCCAGGGCGGCCGCCGCGGCATCAGCGCGCTCACTCGCGGCACGGGCGGTCTATCGCTCGAACAGGCTGAGCAGACACGCATCCTGCTGCACCTGGGTCAGGCGATCGACTCTCAGGTCCAGGGCCAGGATAAACAGGCCGCCGAGGAACTGGAACGTGCCGCGGATATTGGGCTGCGCCAGCCGGCTGCGTATTTCGATCTGGGCCTGCTCACATGGCAGAATAATCCGCAGGTTGCCATGCGGCACCTGCAAGAATCCGTCAAACACCCCGATTTCGCCCTGGCCTCTTACCTGCTGATGGCGCAAATACAAGAGCAGGCTGGCGAGATGGGTGAAGCGGTTTCCAACGCGCTCCAGGCGCTGCGCCTGGCAGATATGCAGACGGTCTCCGCAGAAGAAGCCGATGAACTCCGCCAATTGTACGAGCCAATCATCGAAGCCCAAAACCAGGTCAGCGATCCAAAAGTGTTGGGAGATGTTTATCACACCGTGATGGAACAGGTGCTGCGCCCCAACTGGCGCGAATATCTGCGCCTGGCACGCACGCAACTGCCGCCGCAACCGGAAGGCACACCGCCGTTACCCCTGGCTGAGATGCTGCTCGAATCGCGCAGCAGCCAGGTGGTGGAAGCTCAGGCGAACATTCGCCGGTTGGCGGCCCAGGGACGAACACGCTCGGCGATGGAAGTGGCCTACAATGCGCTGGAAGCCGCGCCCACCTACCTGCCCCTGCACGCTCAGATGGGCGAATTGTTGATCCAGGAAGGGCGCACACAGGACGGTGTGGACAAATTCATCCTGGTGGCCACGCTCTATGCGCTGCGCGGCGAGGCCGAGCAGGCCATCCGCCTGCTCACCCGCGTCACGCAAATGGCCCCCATGGATATCACTGTGCGCACACGGCTGATCGATTTGCTCACCGCCAATGGGAAAATTGACAGCGCCCTGCAGCAATACGTGGACCTCGCCAACGTACATTACCAACTGGCGGATCTGGATTTGGCCAAGCAAACCTTATCAACTGCCGCAAAACTCGCCCAAAAATCCAGGAATGTGCGCGCATGGATTGCGCAGATTTTGCCAAAACTGGCCGATATTGACATGCAGCGCCTGGATATGAAATCTGCCCTGCGCACCTATGAACAATTACGCACAGCCATCCCCGACGAGCCTGAGCCGCGCGCAATGCTGATCAACCTGCACTATCGTTTAGGCCAGGATGCCGCCGCTATGAATGAACTGGACGCGTATCTGAACGCGCTTGAAAGCACCGGACAGCGCGAAAAGGCCATCCAATTTGTCGAATCTATCGCCCTCGAGCATCCCGGCAAGCTGGAAGTGCACAAACGCGCCGCCGGGCTGCTGATGCACGCCGGTGAGATCGACAGCGCCATCGTGCAAATGGATCAGATCGCCACCGGCCTGCTCAAAGGCGGCAACCGCGTGGCGGCGATCGCCATTTTAGAGGATATCCTCGCGCTCAACCCGGCCAACGCCGAAAAGTATGAGCGCATGCTGCGGCAGGCGCGCGGCGATTGATAAATCTCAGGCGCGCTTGCCCAGCGAAGCCGCATAAACCACAAATAACGACTTACCGTCGATGCCCAGCTCGGTATTGAGCGTATCATCATCATAGGCGGCGATGGCGCACACCCCGCAGCCAACAGCTTCGGCGCTCAGGTACAGATTCTGGCAAACGTGCCCCGCGTCGAGGAACAGGTAGCGGTAGCCGCGCTCGCCGTAGCGCCAGTACATGCGCTCCAGCACGGCCACCCAGAAGAAGGTCACCGCGCTGGCGGCCACCTGCTTTTGTTCGTAGCAGCCCCGGGTCAGGCGTGCGTTGACATCTTCGCGGCTGTCCAGCAGCAGCAGAGCATGTTCGCCGGCAATATAGCGGTACAGGCCGGGCTGCACTCCCTCGACGCGGTTGACCAGCAGGAAGGTCTCAAAGGCATGCCGCGCACCCGCCGAGGGCACGTTGCGCAGCGTCACCGGCCGGGCGGTCACCTGGCGCACGCCCTGCGTGGCCCACAACAGGAAGCTCAGCTCCTCGAAGCTGAGCGGCTGGTCGCTGTAGTGCCGCACCGTGATGCGCTCTTCAATCGCTGTGCGCAAATCAATGGCCGGTACTTGCACCCGATCGAGTTCAGGCAGGGCGATCAATGCACTCGCCGGCGGATAGTCCAGTTCCAGCGGCGGCTGCGGCACACCCTGGCTTTGCAGCGAGGGTTCGGCATATTTGGATTTGGTCTTTTCAATAAACTCTTGGCCAATACCGGTCGTCATGGGAACCTCCGTGGGAAAAGGTGGGGGATAATTTGGTTTTTGCTTTTTTCGTGCATTTTGCACCGTCTGTGTTTTTTTAAACCCAGCCCATTCAGCTTCACTTTTTTCCCAGCCTTCTTTGCAGCGCAGCCAGCGCGCCGCGCAATTCAGGCACGCGCAGCGCGGCCATCGCGGCGGCATAAGCAGCCACACCCAGCAGCGCGCCGCCGGCCAGGCGCAGCACATCCGGCACGGCCGGAGTCAGCGCCAACCAGCCCGCCAGCACCAGGCCCATACCCAGCGATCCCAACGCGCCTTGCAGCAGCGCCAGCAGCACACCGCCGCCCAGCCCGCCCAAACGCCGCCGCAGCAGCACCAGCAGCGCACTCATCTCCAAAAAAGTCGCCAGCGAATTGGCCAGCGCCAGCCCGCCGTGCGGCATCCATCCCCAGGCAGTAAACAGGCGGGCAAAAAGAAAGCTAAAAGCCACATTCAGGCTCATCGCCGCCACGCCCACCAGCACCGGCGTGCGCGTATCGCGCAGCGCATAAAAAGCGCGCACAATCACCTCGAGGACCGAATGGCCCACCAGCCCCAGCGCGTACCACAGCAGCGCCCAGGCCACCATCTCTGTCGAGCGGGCGGTGAAGCTGCCGCCTTCGTAGAGCAGCCGGATGAGCGGAACGCGCAGCAGGATCAAGCCAACGGCGGCCGGCAGCGCCAGCAGCAGCACGCCGCGCAAACTCCCCACCAGCGAATCACGCAGCTCACCCAGCTTGCCCAGCGCGGCCTGCGCCGAAAAGGTGGGCATGGCCGCAACCGCCACCGATTGGGCGATCGCCACCTGCGGCATCAGCATCCAGGTGAATGCCAGCGAGATGGCCGAAACGCTGCCCTCCGGCAGGCTGAGCGCGATGATGGTGTTGACGATGAAGTTCAACTGCACCACCGCCACGCCCAGCACACGCGGACCCATCAGGCGCAGCACCTCGCGCACTTCGGGCATCCCGCGCCCCAGCGTCGGTATATACTGTCCGCGCTGTCGCAGCAGGTCGGGCAATTGCACCAGCAAATGCAGCAGCGAACCGATCAGCGCACCCCAGGCCAGCCGGCTGATGCCCATCTCCTGCGGCAACAGCAGCACGCCCAGGATCTGGCCCAGCGAATACATGGCCGGCGCAATGGCAGGCAGCCAGAAGCGCTGGTGCGCGTTGAGCACGCCCATTACCAGGCCGCTCAGGCCGAAGATCACCACGGTGGGCAGCATCACGCGCAGCAAACCAACTGTCAGCGTCTCCTGCCCCGGCGATTGACCAGGCGACAGCACATACAACCCGTAGCGCACCACCTGGGGCGCAAAAACCGCTGCCAGCGCCGCCACCAGGGTCAGGATAAGCAGCAGCAGGTTGGCCACCGCCGAGGCCAGCTTCCAGGCCTGCGCGCGCTGGTCGCGTGCCAGCAGCCCTGTGAAGGTGGGGATGAACGCCGATCCCAGGGCGCCGCCCGCCATCAGGTTGTACAGCAGCTCGGTGACGCGGTTGGCTGCATTGAAAGAATCAAGGTCGGCGCTGGTGCCGAACACCCGGTAGATGAGTATGCCGCGCAGCAACCCGATGGCCTGTGTGATCAAAAAAGCCGCCATCACGGTCCCGGCGGCGCGGGCGATCTGGCGGGTAGCAGAACGGGCAGGTTGGACGGATGAATCCATACCCTCGATTATACCTGTGTTCAGCCTGTCCGGTCTTTAAGGCGAGAGCTCGCGCAGAGGGTTTGCATCCTTATTCCAGAAGGACTATACTAAATTAAATTTGTGCGTTAAGTCAGTTCGTACTTAACCAGTAAGCATTGCGGAGGAACGATGGAATCAGATCGCCCGGAAACCAGCATGGATGAAGAAATCGCAGAAGCCGCTGCGGCGGATGTGAACGCAGAAACCGGCCCGGCGGAGGAAGCGCAGGCGCCAGCCGACACAATCTACCAGCCTGAAACGCCGCGCCGTTCCTGGTTCGGCTCGGTGATGCACTTTCTATTCAGCAACGAAACGGCCGTCGGGCGGGGCATGCGCCGCATCCTGCGCTGGACAGCCTTTGCACTGGTGCTGTTTGCTGCCGGCGCGTTGACGATGTTCTTCTGGCGGGTGCGTCCCACCGAGCAAATCCTGGCTCAGACCGCCGCGCAATTGGTGGCGGTGCAGAAGGAAATCGACGGCGCGCGCAGCCAGGTGGCTGCCAGCCAGTCGGAAGTGAGTGCCATGCAAGAGCGCGTGCAGGCCGCTGAAAGTGCTGCCCAGGCTGCCACCCAGCGACTGCAGCTCACCACGCTGCGCAACGACATCGCCGCTGCACGGGTCGCGCTGATCGCGGATAAAGACGTAGCCGCCGCAATCCTCAACGTTTCCGCCGCCGAATCGGATTTGAAGGAACTCAAACCCGCCATCGACAGGCTGAATGCAACCCTGGCCGATGAATTGCTTCAGCACCTGACACGCATTCAGAAGGGCTTGAACACTCGCCCGGTCAATCAGGCCGGCCTGGCGAATGAACTATTCTCGTTTGACGTCAAGCTGCTCGGCTTGCAGGAATTGATGTTCCCGGAGTAAAAAAGCAGGAAACAGCCACCGAGAACCCAGAGAACTAAAGAGAAAATCGAAAAGTCTTTAGGGTCAAGTAACGGCTACCATTAACCGTTACTTGATTTTTAATCCCTTCTTCAACTCTCTTTTTCTCTTAGAACTCTGTGGCTTTCTTCTTCACTTCACATAACCCAATACCTGCAGCGGATCGACCCACCTTAACGTTCCGCTGACACGCCACTCGCAATAAGCCGCCATCTCCTGTGCCGACGCGCTCACGTCGTAGTGCGCCAGGCTGTTCAACCGCGCCCCGGCCGGCCCAATGCGCGCCTCAAAATGAAGGTGCGGCGCCAGCGCGTTGCCGCTCTGCCCCACCGTGCCCAGCGCCTGCCCGCAGGTGACCTCATCACCCACGTTTACATCCGCCGTCGAACCCAGGTGCGCGTACAGAATATACAGGGATTGGCTTTCTTCATCCCATTGAAACGCTTCCGGCGGCACAGGGCAGGTCAACGCATCATTGGGCGAGCGCGGCGGCCAGGCTTCCAACGCGCGGTATTGCGCCTGCAGGTCGGCGGGCAGATCCTCCAGCGGCGTCTCAATGATCACCGCTGCGCCGTAAGGGAAGTGCTCTGGCTGCACCAGCGCAACCTTTCCGGGCAGCGCCGCCTGCACCGTCCGCCCCGGCACGGCAATGCGCGCCGCGCTGGCTGGATCAAAATCGCCGATATCGACGCCCTGGTGGGGCATGTCCGAACCCGGCGCGGGCGGATCAAATGGGTTGCTGATGCGCGCCATCAGGTCCGCCTGCGCGAATCCCTGCAGCGGCGAACAAAACGGCAGCGGCGAGGCTGTCTCGGTGGGCGTTGGCGCGGCCGGGGGTTCAGTCGCCGCGCTGGTTGGCGTTGTCTCCGGTGCAGCTTTCGTAACCACAATTGCAGCAGTGGCAGCGGCTCGCGGCTGGCAGGCTGTCAGCAGCAATATCCCCAACACAAGAAATTGCAGGCGTTTCAATCATCACTCCCAAGAATTATTCAACCTGAAGCTTATCATAAAAGCGTTATCCGCGGCCCGAAAATAAAAGGGTGTGCAGAAATTAGCTATATGCGCATTTTCAGCTTAAAGTGCACATATTGACTTTAGGATCTAAGTGTAAGCATGAACAGGTTTCTTTAACATTAAGAACACAGCCCCCCAACGATGATGGGGGGCGTGTGTTATAATTTTGGTGCCGAAGGTGGGAATCGAACCCACATTCCTTTCGGAACACGATTTTGAGTCGTGCGCGTATGCCTGTTCCGCCACTTCGGCCTGTGCGCACTCAGTATATCCAATTCTTTCTGAAGGGTCAAGGATTCTCATGCGTCTGGGAATAATTGGACTGCCGCAATCCGGCAAAACGACATTGTTCAACGCGCTCACCCGCGGCACACAGCCGACCGGAACAACCGGGCGCATCGAAGTGCACACCGCTGTGGTGGATGTCCCCGATCCGCGGGTTGACCGCCTGACGGAAATGTTCAAACCGAAGAAGAAAATCTACACCAAAGTCACCTACAGCGATATCGCCGGGCTGGACGGCTCGGCCAGCAAAGCGGGCATCTCCGGCACGCTGCTTAACCAGCTTTCACAGATGGACGGGTTCATCGAGGTGGTGCGCTGCTTCGAGGATGAAAACCTGCCGCACCCCAGCGGCAGCGTTGACCCGCTGCGCGATATCCTGGCCATGGACAGCGAATTCGTGCTCAACGATCTGATTGCCGTCGAACGCAAGCTGGAACGCCTGGCCGAGGAGCGCAAGAAGGGGGCCGGACGTGACAAAGCGGTCATCGAGCGCGAAGTCGAGCTGTTCACCCGCCTGCAAACCGCATTGAACGAAGAAACACCGCTGCGCGATGTTGAAATCAGCCCCGAAGAAGAAAAAATGATGGCCGGGTTTGGTTTTCTCAGCCGCAAGCCGCTGCTGGTGGTGCTCAACCTGGCCGAAGGCCAGCGCGCACCGGAAATCTCCTATCAACACAAACATACCCAGGTGGTTGCACTCCAGGGCAAACTGGAAATGGACATTGCTCAACTCTCCCCTGAAGAGGCCGAACTGTTCCTGCAGGAATACGGCATTGAAGAACCCAGCCTGAACAAAATGATTCGCCTGTCTTACGACCTGCTCGGGCTGCAGTCCTTCTTCACCGCCGGCGAGGATGAGTGCCGCGCCTGGACCGTGCGCCGCGGTGCGCTGGCCCCCGAAGCCGCCGGCGTGATCCACACCGATCTGCAAAAGGGCTTCATCCGCGCCGAGGTGGTGGCCTACGACGACCTGATGGCGCTGGGCAGCATGGCCGCAGCCAAGGCTCACGGCAAACTGCGCCTGGAGGGCAAGGAATACGTCGTCAAGGACGGCGACATCCTCAACATCCGCTTTAATATCTAGGAAAGAAAACCAAAGAAAACCACAGAGACTCAGAGAACACTGAGAAGATTCGTTTTTAGAAGAGGAGAAGGCACTTCCAAACCTTCTCCTCTTCTACTTATCTTCTATCGTCAAAATGCAAAGAGAATCATTGATTTTCGGATCTTTCTCTAGACAATTTTCTCCTCTGTGCTCTCTGTGTCTCTGTGGTTATCCTTCTTCATCCCGCTCAATCAGCACACCGGCCATCGAACCGCCGTTGTGCATGCGCAGCGCCGTTTGCATCTCCTCCGGCGTGCAGCCGAGCAGAATCTTGATCTCTGCATCCCGCTTGACCAAATCCACCGTGCAAATCACGCCGGTGACCGCCCCGCCGGGCAGGCTGCCGCGCCACACATCAATCCCGCCGCCGTCTGCCGCGGTAGTCCCCACCAGATAACCGTAGTCCAGCGGGTAGATTAAATCCGGGTAGCGAGGATGCGCCGTACCAGCCGGCCGGTCGATGACCACCTCCGCCTCGGCGACCAACTGTTCGATGTGCTGCCAGAAACGCTCACGATTTTCCATGTAAACACAACCTCATCTGTTTTTTTGCGTAAGTCCTTATAGTATACTGGGTAGCATAAGGTTGATGCGGTCTGAGCTGCCGGGGAGAATGAGGCTTCCTGTTTGATGATTTCACTTCTCATCGAAAAAAACGTATCCGCTCATCCTTTTCTTCAACATTCCACCTTCTGCATTTTCCTGAGGTTCCCATGCCCGATGACCCCTTACGAAAATTAACTGCCGAACAGTTAGCCGCGCTGGATGATGAGCTTGCCGCCTTTTTTACCCAGTTGACCCCTGCTGATCAGAATTTCTTCGCTTCACACTTCACCGTAAAGGACCTGCCTTCGGCACTGGCGCGCAAGCGCGACCTGCTGCAGCGCAGCACCAAACGCCGCGAACGCGCCGCCCGTGTAAAAGCCGAGGTGGATGCCAAAGCCGCCGAAGCCGCTGCCGAGAGCGAAGATGACGACCTGCTTTCAGCCGCTGCAGCGGTGCTGGGCATCGGCGCGGGAGCTGCCGCAGGCGCAGCCGTCAGCGGCAACACCGCTTTTTACCGCGGTGTCGAGCCGGCAGACCTGGTGGAACCGCTGCGCGCGGAGTTCAATTCCGCTCAAACCGTGGCCGCCGCCGGCGGGCCTGCAGATGCGCTCAACGTGACCGTTTTCCTGCTCGGCCGCTTTGACCGCGTGGCCGCCATGACCGTCAACCTGGTCGCCAAGGACGACGGCACCGATGTCAAGGTTAACGACCTCTCGGCGCGCGGCGTGTTGGCCGTGGTGACCTCGGGCGGCGCAAAATTGCTCAACGTGGCCTCCAAGGGGTTGCGCCTGCTCAGCGGGCGGCTCACACCGGGGCAGGTGGTGGACGTGGCCGGGCAAACCCTGGCCTCCAGCGCCGACCTGGCTGAAGCCGTTTCCACGCTGCAACTCAAAGAGCGCGCCTGGAAGGTCATCCGGCAGACCGCCGAAGCCATCGAGGCGGCCTATAAGGACCGCCTGAAACAGGAGCGCGCGGCGCGCGCCCTGCTGGAAGCCGCCTGGAACCGCTTCAATAACTGCCCCACCTGCGGCGTGGCCTTTGGTGCGGAGGATGCCACCTGCCGCGTGTGCGGCAGCGCCCGCCCGGAGAAACCGCTCACAGCGGATCCCAGAAATGCCGCCGGCTGACACGCCACCACTGGCGCTGGCGAATCACATCGCCACGCTGTTCGGTGCTCTTCCCCAGGTGGAGGCCGTGGCCCTGGGCGGGTCTCAGGCTTGCGGCAGCCCGGATGTCACTTCGGATATCGACCTGTACATCTACACATCCGCCCCGATATCATTGGAAGAACGCCAACGCATCGTGGACCAAACCGGCGGCGCTTCCCGGGCCAGCCTGGATCTTCCCTATTGGGGACCGGGAGACGAATGGTACCACGCGCCAACCGGCATTGAGGTTGACATCGTTTATTTCGAGGCGGAATGGATGGAAGCACAGATTTACCGGCTGTTGCGCGATCACCAACCCTCCCTCGGCTATACCACCTGCTTCTGGCACACCTTACTCACATCGATTGTTCTTCATGATCCACGCGGTTGGTTCACACGCCTGCAGGACTTCGCGCGGCAGGATTATCCCGAAACCCTGCGCCAGCGGATCATTTCCTTCAATCATCCCGTGCTGCGCGGTGTCATTCCGGCTTACGCGCATCAGATCGAAAAAGCTGTTCGCCGCGGCGACCGGGTCAGCGTCAACCACCGCACCGCCGCGCTGCTGGCCAGTTACTTCGATGTGCTTTTCGCCCTCAACCGCCTGTCGCATCCCGGTGAAAAACGTCTCGCCGATTTCGCGCTGCGCAACTGCAAGCTGCTGCCGGATCAGTTTGAGGCTGACCTGAACGCCGTGCTGCTCGCCAGCGCCAGCGCATCCCCAGATGTAAATCTGGCTGTGACTCGCCTGCTGGATCACCTGGACGAATTGCTGGAAAATGAAGGGGTGATCGCAAATTCCGAGTCCTTGTAATTATAGAACATATTACCTATAATAGGGTAATGCTCTCTTCAAGGATAACTCTATGCTTGCGATGCTCAGTAAAGCCCACGACTTTATCCTCAAGAACGCCCGCCTGCTCGACCGGCAGCTTTTTGCCTGGCTCTTCGAAGGCGGCAGCCGCGACGCCGTGCTGCGCGCGCTGCTGGCCTACCAGAACCCCGATGGCGGCTTTGGCAACGCGCTGGAACCCGACAAACGCGACCCCGGATCGCAACCGGTGGATGTGGAGGTGGCCTTCCACATTCTCGAAAAGCTGGACGCCTTCGATCATCCGTGCGTGCTGCAAGCCTGCGACTTTTTAGCGGGCATCACCACTCCCGAAGGCGGCGTGCCCTTTGCGCTGCCGACGGTCATGGACTATCCGCGCGCGCCGTGGTGGAACGTACCCCCCGAGCCGCCCGCGTCGCTCAACCCCACCGCCTCACTGGCCGGCATGCTGCTGGCGCACCGCATTCAGCACCCCTGGCTGGAACGAGCCGTGCCCTATTGCTGGCAGGCCATCGCTGAGAATGAATCAACCGAATACCACGACCTGATGCCAATGATCGCCTTCCTGCAGCACGCACCTGACCCGCGGCGCGCCGCAGGCGAGCTGGAGCGCATCCGCCGCCGAATAGAAGTCAACCAACTGGTCTCGCTGGATCCTACTGCGAGCGGTTACGTTCATCCTCCGCTTGATTGGGCTCCCACACCAAGGCATTGGACACGCGGCCTGTTCAACGATGCCATTATCCAGACCGACCTGCAGCGGCTGTTGGCCCAGCAGCAGGAAGACGGCGGCTGGTCAATCTCATGGCAGCCAGTCAGCACCGCTGTGGAACTGGAATGGCGCGGGTTTAGGACCATCGAGGCATTGTACACGCTCAAGGCATACGGGGTGGAAATCAGGTGATAAGTGTTGGGGGATGAGTTCAGAAGAGGAAAAAATCCACCTCACACCAGAAAACATCCTTACACATTGACCTGTTGACCCGTCTTATCAAAATCATAGCCTTTTAATGTCCCCAGGGCTGCATGCGCAGCGGAGGTTTGCAGCCAGGCCAGCAGGCGCTGCAGCGGCTCGCGCTGCGCCCGCTCTGCAAACGTGACCAGGTCGTAGGATTCCGTCACCAAAAAGCGGAAATCGAGTTTGAAAGCCAGGGCTGCCGTTTCCAACCCCAGCCCGGCGTCGGCCTGGCCTTCCGCCACGGCACGCGCCACTTCGGAATGGGTGGTTTTCTCGTCCTCATAACCCAGGATTTTCGCCGCGTCGATGCCCTGCTGCGCCAGCACCGCATCCAGCCAGACTCGTGTGCCCGAGCCGAGCTGCCGGTTGACGAAGCGCACTCCGGGCCGCGTCAGGTCTGCCAGGGTTTGAATGTTTTTGGGGTTGCCCGCCGGCAAAATCAAGCCGATGCGCCGCTCAGCCAGCCGCACGGCCAGCATGCGCTTGCCCGGGAAGAATTTGCGGATATAGGGAATGTTATAGCTGTCCGTTTCCGGGTCCCACAGGTGGCAGCCCGCCAGGTCAGCGCGGCCGTCAGCCAGCGCCATCAGGCCGCCCAGGCTGCCGGTGAAGTTGAGCTGCAAGACCGCTCCAGGGGCAATCTCCTGCGCGTGGCTGGCCAGCCAGGTGACGGCCATATCGTGGCTGCCAAAGAAGTGCAGCGTTTGCCCGGGCAGCGTGCCGGGCGTCTGCGCCAGCGCGCGCCAGCGGTCCAGCGCCAGTTCAAAGGACTGCTGGATCTCCGGCAAGTCGAAACCCGCCGTGAGCACTTCCAGCAGGAATTCTTCCGCGCGGTGCACCAGTGTGGCCCTGCGCAGCGTTCCCTGAGACTGCATCATCACCGGGTCAATGCCGCCAGCCACGTGCGTGCCCTTGCCGGCCCGGCTGGTCACCAGCCCCTGGCGGGCCAGCTCTTGATAGGCTTTTTGCACCGTTCCGGGCGTGCAGTTCCACTGGCGAGTCAGTTCACGGATGGAAGGCAACCGGCTGCCAGGCTGCAGCCGCCCCTCCAAAATATCCAACCGGATCTGATCGGCGATTTTCTTGTAGAGGATATTCTCGTCTGCGCACATGTGCTCACCCTGTATCTAGTATAGTCCGGCAACAGGTGCATCGCAAACCATTCGCAGCCTATTCTTCCTGCGCTAGCCAAACTCGACTGCCGGGCGGGTTTCCTTGCGAAACTGGGTCTGGTACAGGTGCGCGTACAGCCCGCCCTGAGCCAGCAACTCGGCATGGGTGCCGCTCTCTACGATCCGCCCGCGGTCCAGCACCAAAATCAAATCGGCCGCCAGAATGGTGCTCAGGCGGTGGGCAATGACGATGCTGGTCCGCTGCGCCATCACCTTCGCCAGCGCATCCTGAATCAACGCCTCAGATTCGCTGTCGAGGCTGCTGGTGGCCTCATCCAGCACCAGAATGCGCGGATTTTTGAGGATCACCCGCGCCAGGGCAATGCGCTGCTTTTCACCGCCGCTCAGCCGGTAACCGCGCTCACCAACGATGGTGTCATACCCATCCGGCAGCGCGGAGATGAAATCGTGAATATTGGCCACCCGGCAGGCAGCTTCCAATTCCTCCTGGCTGGCATCCAGTTTGGCGTATTGCAGGTTGGTACGGATCGTATCGTGGTACAGGTAGGTTTCCTGGGTAACCATGCCGATCTGTGCCGAGAGCGAACTAAGCTTGAGGTCACGCAGATCATGCCCGTCAATGCGAATGATGCCCGCACTTGGATCATACAACCGCGGGATCAGATAAGTCAGCGTGGTCTTTCCGGCGCCGCTTGGTCCTACGAGCGCCACCAGCTGCCCGGCGCGGGCTTCAAAGCTGATCCCCTCCAGCGCCACCCCGCGCGCCTGGCTGCGCGGGGCTTCTTCTTCCTCTTCGCCGCCGTTCGCCTCTGCACCCGAAAGAACCGCGGTCACATTCTCGATGCTGCCGTAGCGGCGCACATCGCTGAGCAGGTGCTCATCGCCGCGCTCATACTGGAAGGAGACATTTTCAAATACGATGCCACCCTTCACATCCGTCAAGGCCAGCGCATCCGGTTTTTCGGGCAGTTCCACCGGCAGATCAATCACCTCAAACACACGCTCAAAGCTGACCATCGAGGTGGCGAACTCAACCGGCGCATTCGAAAGCCCGGAGAGCGCGCTGTAGAGGATACCCAGATAGGAGCCGAAGGCCACAATCGTTCCCACCGTGAACGCACCTTCGATAACGAAATAGCCGCCCAGACCGTATACCAGCGCCGAACCGACCGCGCTGATCAGACCAATGATGGCAGCAAAGATCGAACCGGTGAAGGCACGCTGCACGCCCAGGTCGCGCACCTGTTGGGCTCGCTGGCCAAACCGATCCACTTCCAATTGCTGGCGGCCAAACAGCTTCACCAGCAGCGCACCGCCAATATTCAGCGTTTCGCTCATCATTGCATTCATACGCGCGTTGGCTTCCATTTGCGCACGCGCCATTTCGCGCAGACGGTCTCCCAGCCGGCGCGCTGCCAGGATGAAGAGCGGCAAAATGAGCACGCTGATCAGCGTCAGGCGCCATTCCAGGCTCAGCATCACGCCCAACACGGCAGCCGCCTGAATGAACTGCGTGACAATGCCGACGATGGTGCTGCTGATGGCGTTTTGCGCGCCAACCACATCGTTGTTCAGGCGGCTCATCAATTCGCCGACTTTGGTATTGGTGAAGAAACGCAGTGACATGCGCTGCAAGTTCTGGTAGAGCGCAAGACGTAAATCGTAGATCACACCCTCGCCCACGCGTGCGCTGGTGCGGCGTTGATATACGTTGATCACGCCGTTGATGGCCGGGATCAGCAGCAGCGCCAGCGCCAGCAGGATCAGCCGGCGAGTATCACCGGCTGGAATGGTCTTATCAATCATATCGCGCAGGATCAAAGGCGTCAGCAGTGACAGGCCGGTGCTACCCAGGATTAATACCAGCATAGTGAGGATCAAAAGGCGGTACGGCCGCGCATAGTGCAACACCCGCATCAACAACTGCCGGGTGATTTTCGGTTTTTCGTCGGGAGAGTCTATGATCCCGCGCATGCCACCGTGAACTCTCATGCCATCACCTCATCCTTGAAATTCATTGCTAACGCAGGCCAAATGTGGCCAGCGGTAGAACCCACCGGCCAGCCCTCAATAAATTAACCCCGGCCTGGGCCATGTGCCAAACAAAATTTATCCATCTTGCAGCAAGACTCATCCAAATGATCCCCCCGCTAATCTTACCATAGCGGCGGAAAGGGGAGTCATTGCAGGCATCCCCCGGAGTCGCAACATGAAATTTCCTTCATTTATTGCGCCAGCGCAAAGAGACACGCTGCGTCATCGGATATACTCACAGTGTGATGAACATCCTAGATGAGACACATCCGGCTGCTCCACTTTCGCAGCGCATACTCATGGCCGACCTGATGTCCGCCTGGCCGCAGGTGATTCCGGTGCTGCTGGCCCGGCACATGGCCTGTGTCGGCTGCGACATGGCGCGCTTTGAAACGCTGGCCGATGCCGCCCGCATTTACGGGCTGGACCTGCAGAAATTGATGGCCGATCTCAACCGGGTGATCGAAAATTCCAACCCCAATATCCCAATCTCGGAGGAAAAATGACCGAAAACACCCCCCGCTGCCTGGTCTGCCAGGAAACCAGCCAGGAAATTCCGCTGCTGAAACTGGAATACCAGGAACAGGAATACTACATCTGCCCCCAGCATTTTCCCATTGTGATCCACCAACCACAAAAACTGGTGGGCCTGTTACCCGGCGCTGAAAAATTGCAGGGGCACGAACATTAGTCATGGATGGATTTGAGATTTAACAATTAAAAATGTCAAAGCGGCGCAGCGAAGCATGAAGCTTCGCTGCGCCGCCTGTTTTCGCCGTTAAGCGATCACTTTAATTTTCGTCCGAGAAAATTCGTATCGTTTAATGCGGGCGGGAAGATGCCCTCCGCGGTCGAGCGCACGTCCTCCACCGAGAGAAATGCCTTGGGATGGGAGGCGTGGATCAGGTTGACCACTTCTTTCAGATGCTTGCGCTTGACAATGGTGTACACCAGCTTGACAGGGCCGTTGGCCCCCTCGCCGTTCACGCCGGTCACCCCGTAGCCCGCATCGTGCAGCTTGCGCATCAGCTCGTCCCCGCCATTGGGCACAATCGCGCGCACAATCAGGGTACCCAACGCCAGGTGATCTTCGATGTACATGCCCACGAAGTTACCCACGGCGAAACCGGCGGCATATCCCAGGTAGGATGTGGCCGAATCCAGGTTTTTGACCAGTTGCCCGATCACGACAATCCAGATCAACACCTCCACAAAGCCCAGCAGCGGCGCCAGGTTGCGCTTGCCGCGTGAGGTGAAGATGATGCGGATGGTTCCCAGCGTCACATCCACCACACGCGCCAGGAAGATGATGAACGGCAGGATGATCCAGGCATAAACCTGGTCAGATGTGAGAGCGGGCAGCAGACTTTCCATACATTTTTCTCCTGTTCGAGAAAATGATCAGCTTTTCGGCTTCTTCTTCGGCGCGTTCTTGGTGCGGCCCATCCATTCCAGATCTTCCAGCGGACCGAACAACTCGCGGAATGCCCGATAATACAGCAATTCTTCCTTGGTATTCAGCTTCCATCCGTTGGACAGACAACGCTCCACTTCAAAATCGCGGTCGCTGATAACACGTTCGGCATGCTCCTCCAGCAAGTCTTGTACGCCGGCCCCCTGCCAAAACTTGGCTTTGGGGCGGTTGAGGACTTCATCAGGCAGCATACCCGCCATCGACTGGCGCAGGATCCATTTTTCCACGCCGCCGCGCAACTTTAATTGTACCGGTATGCGCAATGCGTAAAGCACAACATCCGGATCCAGAAAAGCCACATAGGGGATGATGCCGCCAGCCGCCGCGCTGCGATCAACACGCTGCAAAGCAGTGTTATGCAGCCGTCCGGTGATATCAATCAATTCTTCAGGAAGGTTCTCAACGGGCAATTGCTTGAGATATTCATACCCGGCAAACAATTCATCGCCGCCTTCCCCGGAGAATGCCGCCGGCACGTACTTGCCGGCCTCGCGTGCCACCAGGTAGTTCATCAGACTGGAACGCACCAACAGGGCATCAAAAGATTCCAGATGAAAAATCACTTTGGGCAGTGCACTCAGCACTTCATCCATCGTGACAATGACCTCATGGTGGTCGGCCTTAATATGGTCGGCCACCATGCGGGCGTAATGCAAATCTGGCGCGCCTGGGAACCCCGCCGCGAAGGTGTGCAGCACAGGGATCAACGGACGGGCCAGTGCCGCCAGCACGCTGGAATCAAGCCCGCCGGAGAGCCAGGCGCCGAATTCCATTCCTTTACTGGCATAGCGTTCAACCGCCGTTTCCAACAGCCGCCTCAGGCGGGAGGCGATCAGGCGCGGCGGCTGATCTTCCAGCCGTGCCGGGAGCGCCGGGCGGTAGTATTCCGCCAGCACACCGTTCAAATAGGTATGGCCTGGCGGCATTTCCTGGATGTCGGACGCCTGAATTGCCAGCAGGCCTTTGACCTCGGAGGCAAAACAAAAATCATCTTCGGCGGTGCGGCCATAGTAAAGCGGTGCTACGCCGAGCGGGTCGCGCATGAGCGCAAAGGTCCCGCCAATTGCCTGCGCGCGGGCAAACTGCCCGTCTGCAACCTGGTCGGTGGCCAGGTTTTGTTCCAATAGAAGGCGAAACGCCTGCGGCTGGGCTTCCGGCCAGTCAATACCAAGCGTTACGCCGCCGGGCTGTACCACCAATCGCCCGGCCTGCCCGCGGTGCGCCATCCGGTCCAACATCTGGTTGACTTGTTTCTTGCGGTTCGCCGCGGCAATTCCTGCAATCGCTGCCATGAGATTTCCTTTCATATTTCTGAATTTGGGTCAATCGGGATCCAAGACTCCTTCGATCACAAAGCGGGTCAATTCGGTCACGCTCAACTCCCCCAGACCGAGTTTTTCAATCGTCCGGCCGCGCCGCCAGTAGTCGGTGCGATGGACGATGCACGCCAGCCGGATGATCGAATCCATGCCGCGCACCGAAACGCCGTAACGCTGCCCCAGCGAGGCAATCGGCACCAGGCTCATCGGCACGTCCTCGAAAATGTAACGGTGATTGAGCGTGGGCGGTGCTTTGATACCGTAATAGCCCGGCTGGTTGTGAATCGCTTCGCACAGGTCCTCGCCGGTGGTGTCGTAGGCCAGCTTCAACCATTCCATCGCCGTGCGTGCGCGCAGACCCAGCGCGGCCGCCACGGTCACACGCTCGCGGTCAAGTGCTTCCAGCACGCGCGCCACCGAGGGCGTGACGCCGTCAATGTAGAACTGGTAATCGCCGTGCGTGGCCTCAATCCAGCCTGAGTTGAGCAGGGTGAGCGCGGGGTGGAAGATGGCGCCCATGTTGTTCAGCCCGGTCTGCAGCACGTTGCCGCCGTCGATGAACTGCGGGTACGGCAGATGGATCATCTCCAGTACCTCGCCGGTGCGGTTGGAAGGCAGCGCAGCCACCGGAACGGCCTCTTTGATGCGGAAGATGCGCGCCTGGGCAGGGCCATCTGACCGTGATGCATAAATGAATGTTTCGGTTTCGGCAACCACCACGTCAGCAGTACAGTTGTTGTCGCGCAGTGTTTTGAGGAACTCGATCGCGCCGCAGGTGCGGCCAGGATGCAGCACCACAATCTGCCCATCCTTGAGATAAGGTGCGGCGCTGCGGGCGACGTCGGCATGCGCCGAAGAAGGCACCACCACCATGATCATGTCGGCATCCTTCAACGCCTCGGCCATGTCAGAGGTGGCCTTTACCAGCTTGCCGAAGCCGCGCGGCCCGCCTTCGTAGCTCTCCAGCTCAATCCCGCCCCGCCGTTCCACGCCGAGAATATGATCGTGTGTGCGGTTGTACAGCGTGGTTGGAAATTCCATCAAAGCCAGGTGAGCTGCCATCGCCTTGCCGCCGTGCCCGGCGCCAATTACCGTAAAGTGAGGAGTCTTGTTCATGTTTTCCTTCCCATCTTCCAGATCATTTTTCAGGTTTCAGGTTTGCCAGCCGGATTTCTTCAGCCAGAGGGCGGCCCCGCGAATCAATGGCGATGCTTGCGCCGTTGTGAATGCGTGTTTGCACCGCGCCACGCGCGAAGCGGTTGTTGCGCAGCTGCGGCGCGTCCAGGATGCCCGCCGCCACCGCGCGCGCCAGGGCAGCCGGGTCGGCCAGCGGATCGGCGCTGTCGGGAGCCAGCTCGCAAATGGCCTGAAGGATCAAACCCACTTCGCGTTTGATCTGCTCCTTGCGCGCCTGCACCGCCGGGTCGGCAGTCATATCTGGCGCGCCGCGCAGCGCATTGTCGATGGCACGCCGCGCCAACCCGCAGGCTTCAATCACATCCTCAGCCGTGGCCGCATGGTCAGCTTCGGTGTGCCCGACCACATGGATAATGTGCGGCTTGAGCGCCATCTGCACATACACACTGGCAGCCAGGTGCGCGCGCGCCGCGGCCGGATCTAACGGGTAGGAGAGCAGCCCGGTGCGCGTCTGTTTCCAGATGCGGAAATCCGGCCCCTGCAGCGGCTCGATCAGCTCCAACACCGCCAGCATTTTGGCCAGGTCCATCGCGTCCGAGTGCCCCGGCGGGCTGTTGAACATCAACTGGGCAATGTAATCCTTCACGCCAAAGGCGCGCGCATTGTACGCCGAGAGGTAGGCCGAAGCAGCAAAAACCGCATCGTGTGCGTCGCGCATGCCCCAATGGTGGGGTTCATTTAATTCCACCGGGATGCCGCGCACACCGTAAAAAGCCATCACCTGCTGGTGCTCGCGGATCGAGCCTTCCAGGTCCCACGGACCGCGCCCGTCCATCTGGTTGAACCAAAAGAGTGGAATGGCGCACCAGGCGATGTTGATTGTTTCTACGTACAGTTCGGCCAGCTGGATAAAATCATCGGTGCCGGAATAGGTACGCAGCAGCGGATAATTTCCCCGACGGCTGGCCGCATATAAGGCGCGGTAATCCTCTGCGCTGCGCACGGGCACACCGCCCGCCCCGCGCCGCCGCGGGTTTTGCCGCTCGGGATGGAAGAAATTTTCCTGTGCATCCTGGTCAATCCCCAGCGAGATCACATCCAGCGCACCGGCAGCGGCAATTTGCTCCACGCCGCGCAACGAATCCTCCATCGTCGGCAGGCCAAAGTGATGGCGTATCAGCGGATACGGCGATTTCCAACGAATGCGCTCAACGGTTGTCTGCGGAAAGTCGGCTTCGGTGGCCGGGCCGTCAGATTGACCCTTGACGTAAGCCAGCACAGCTTCGGGCGGTTCAGAGCCGTCAAAGACACGTTCAAAAAAGCCCAGCTTGCGGGCGCGCTCGGCCACCGGCGGCGTGCCGGCAAACGCAAAGCGCACCCCGCGGCTGTGCAGCTCATCCGCCGCTTCAGCAAATTCGGCCAGCAGCCGCTCGCCGGTTTCAGGCGTCAGCCGGTATGAAACGCCGATCAGATCCGCATTTTCGGCCTTTGCAGCCGCCAGCACCTCTTCCACCGGCACGGCCGGTCCCAGGAACACAGTTCGCCAGCCGGCCGCTTCAGCCAGGCGCAAAAAGTTCATCACGCCTGCCACATGCACGCATTCCCCCAGGGCGGCAGCTACAACGGTCTTCATACTCACCTCCGTAATACAGCCTGTTGATGCTCAATTTATCCAAAACGTTTTGGATGGATTGCATTATACTCGCTTTTGGGGGGATTTCAATCCTGTTGGCGATTGGGATCCTCGCTGAAGAAAAACGCAAGTGTGCCTTAATCGCTTGAGGCGCGCAAAACAAGCCGGGGTTCAATCCGAACCACCGGATCGCCGGACACTCCCCCGTTGATCCGGTCGATCAGCATTCCAGCCAGGCGCCGGGCAATCTCATAAGTGGGTTGCGCCAGTGTGGTGATGGGCGGCACGGTGAATTCTGTTTCCGGGATGCCGTCATAACCAGCAATGGCGATTTCTTCACCAATGTTCAGATTCATCTCTAACGCAGCGCGGTGCGCCCCCAATGCGGTCAGATCGTTACAGCCAATCAGCGCGGTGGGCGGTTCGGAGGAATTCAGCAGCCGCAGCGCCAGTTCGTAACCGCGCTGCTCCGAAAGGTCGCCTTGCACCTCCAGCAATGGGTCGAGCGGAATGCCAGCCGCCTGCAGCGCCTGGCGGTAGCCGCGGCTGCGCTCGAATTGCAGGCTCAGTTCCGCAGGCCCGCCGATGAACGCAATCCGGCGGTGGCCCTTCTCAATCAGGTGGCGGGTCAGGCAAGCCATGCCGCCACGCTCATCCACCTCCACACGCGGGTAGCGATCGCTGCTCAGGCTGGCACCCAGCCCGGTGAAAGGCAATTTCTGCGCTTCCAGGAATTCGATGCGCCAGTCCTGCCGGCGGATGCGGTTAAGCACGATGCCATCCACACGACCACTGAGCACCCAGCGCTGATATTGCTCCTGCTCCTGGCGCGTGCCGGGCGGCGCCGAAGCCACCAGCAGATCAATGCGCCGCGCGGCACTTTCATCGCACAGACCGGTGAGAAAACTGGTGTAAAACGGATCGCTGAACTGCGGCGAGGCGGTCGGCAAAATATAGCCGATCGCACCGCTGCGCTGTTTGCGCAGGTTGCGGGCTGCATAACTGGGCTGGTAGCCCATCTCCTCCGCAGCCTCAATCACCCGCCGGCGCGTCTCTTCCGAAACATCAGCATAGCCGTCTAGCGCGCGCGAGACGGTGGTGATGGACAGATTAAGCTTCCTGGCCAGGTCGCGGATGGTGACAGGCATCGGCAGGGCGCTCCAAAACGTTTTCTGCTCTGATTATACACAATCCGCACTGCCGGGCAGGCCAAAAGGGTTTACACCTCCGGGCGCAGCCAGGCCAGCGGGCGCGCCTGCACTTCGCGCAGGATCTCAGCGGAAAGCTGCGCCGCTTCCAGCACGTTGGCCGGGTTGATCCAGCGCAGCGAATCATGGTGCTGGTGCGCCCAGGTGCGCACCGCCTGCCCGCTAAATGCCAGGGCTGGCACGCCGCGCCAGGCGAAGGAAGAATGGTTGCTCTCAGGCCACGGTTCGGTCCATGCCACCGCCGGGTGCGCCGCCGCGATCTGCTCCAGACGCTGCTGGAATTCCTGCGAGCAGGTAAAGGATGCCACATTGAGCGTATCCAGGCGGTGGCCCAGCCCGTCAAAGTTGACCGCCAACAGCAGTTGTCCGAAGTGATCCTCGCCCACCGCGGGGATGTAGGCGTCCTCGCCAATCGGCAGGTATTCCTCGTTGGCAAAGGCGATGAATTCCAGTCCGCAGTCCAGCGTTTCAGCGCTCAGAATTTCGGCCAGCGCCAGCATGGCCGCCACACCGGTGGCGTTGTCGGTGGCGCCGGGCGTATCGTACTTGGTGTCGTAATGCGCGCAGGCCGCGGCAACCTCCAGGCGCGTTCCTACCCGCCGCCCGATGACGTTGCAGGTTTCGCCGGGCTGCTGTTCGGTCGCCAGGCGCAGGTGCAGCGTGCCGCCCGGATGGGTCAGCAGCGCCAGGCCGCTTTCCGCCGGCAGCGTGGCCGAGGGTAAGCCGAACTCCCAGTCTTCGATCAGCCGGTTGACCGAGCCCGGCAGCGCCTGCACGGTCAGCACTGCCAGCGGCTCTTTTTCTTCCAGCAGGTGCACCGGGCGCAGATCCTCCTCGCTGGAAAGGAACCAGGATTTGGCCGCCAGCGGCTGGCGCGTCAGGTCGCCGTAGAGCAGCGCGATGCGCCCGCTCAGCTCGGCGCGTTCCAGTTCCGCCAGCGTGCAAACTGGCACAAACGGCGCGCGCACGTCGCACGAGGGTGAGAAGGGATTGGTTAACAGCTCCAGCGGTTGACCGTCCAGCGTCAGCAACTCGCCCAGGCAGCGCCAGTCCGGGCAGGCCAGCGGCTGTAGCTCCACTTCCAGCCCCAGGCGGCGCATTTCGGCGGCAATATACTCGGCAGCGGCACGGTTGGCGGGCGTGCCGCCCGGGCGCGCGCCGATCTGGTTGCACAGCACTTCCAGGTGGCGGACGACGGCAGTGGTCAGCTCGGTGGTCATCGATCCTCCGTGAGGTCAATCAAGACAATGTGATTATCAATATGAAAGCAGGGATCAAAACGAGTATAATCGCGCCATGCAATCCGCGCAAACATCTGACGAATCCCTTTTTCAACTGGCCCAGCGCCTGATCATCCGCCTGGAGCGGCTCTCGGTCGATTCGCACTGGGCGGTGCATGCCAGCGGGGTGCGCCGTTCGCTGCTGCGCGCGCTGGATGACCTGGCCGCTGGCGACCCGACCGCCCCCGCCCGTCTGGAGGAGATCATCCCGATTGGCTTCAAGCTGGCGGAGCAGGCCGCCCGCGAAATGGGAGATCGAAAATAAATATTCTTCAGTCTACATAAAAAAACTCATCGGGGACATAAATGAATATTCCCTTTGAAGGCAAGCTGAGCAAAAAAGAGTACAGGCAAGTCATGGCTTTACATTTGAAATTACCTGGCTGGCAAAGGTAGTTCTTCACAGGCGCGGCTGAGAATATCATCATGCTCTATCAAAATAAGAATTGCTTTAATATCTTTGCCCAATCCATGTTTACCAGCGCTGAAGATTGGAATACCTTTTGTGGCGAGGTCGCCAGGCGTTTGCCCAAAAAGTAATTTATGAGAATGGCTAACTCATAAACGCCTGTGGATCATTATCTCCGAGCGCTTATTTTTGGAATTTTTTATTATTGGTTGAAGCATTGGTCATCCGTTGTGCTATAATGATTCTGAAATTCTGATTTTCTGAATTAAGGAATATCCAATGTCACCCACCATCCTTCAGGTGCGCAAAAAAGGCAGCATCACCTTGCCCATCGAATTGCGCAGCAAGTACGGCGTCGACGAAGGTGATATTTTCACCCTGATCGACCTGGGCGACGGCTCTTTTCTGCTCACCCCGCGGGTTTCCGAGGTCAATCGTCTGGGCAAGCGGGTTGCAGAAATGATGTCGCAATACAATCTCACCGAGGACGACCTCATCGCCGCGCTCGACGAAGAGCGTGAGCAATATTACCGCGAGCATTACGTAGACAAGCCCTCCCGCAATGACGAAGCCAATCATTTTTCTCGATAGCAGCGCGCTGATCGCCGGCATTGTTTCGGCTCAGGGTGCCGCTCGCGTTCTCCTGCTGCTGGCCGAGGAGGAGAAGATCGTGCTTCTGGTGAGCGAGCAGGTCATTGCCGAGGTGGAGCGCAATGTTGCCCGTAAAATGCCGCGCGCCTTGCCGCTGGTGCGTGAAATGATCCTGCGCGCTAATGTAAACATCTTGCGCGACCCAAGCCGGGAGGAAATCCTGCCGAGGATGGATTGGATCAACCACCCGGCCGATGTGCCCATCCTGGTCGCGGCGGCGGCTGCCAGGGTCGATTTTCTGGCAACTCTGAATAAACGGCACTTCATCGATGATGCGAATATTGCGCAACGCAGTGGGCTGCGCATCGGCACACCCGGCAACGCGCTTGCCTGGGTGCGCGACTGGTTGGCTAAACAGCCATAATCCGTGAATCGGCCCAGCCGGAAAAGTTTTGATTCACAGGTTTTATTAATCAGGTCGACCTATTAAGTTGACCGGATTATTTTTGTTTTGGACTGCCTGGAAACCTCAGGTGAAAAATTCTTTCTGCGTAGTCGGCAATCCACCCATTTTTTCCATCTCATTACTCAGAACTCAGACCCCATTCCCTCTTCTCCCCTCTTGACTTTCCCTCCCCAATTCCCTACAATATAATCAACTGGTCAGACCTCTTACCAATTCAAAGGCTTCTCCATGACCGATAACGGCTGGACCATTCCCGAAAAGCCCGCCCAACTGTGTGAAAACCGCCTGGTCGCCGCCATCCTCGACGGCACCTTCCCGATCAACTCCAACCTGCCCGCCGAACGCGACCTGGCGGCCCGCCTGGGCGTCACCCGCCCCACGCTGCGCGAGGTACTGCAGCGTCTGGCGCGTGACGGCTGGCTGGAGATCCATCACGGCCGCCCCACCCGCGTGCGCGATTACTGGCGCGAGGGCAACCTGGTGGTGCTGGCGGCCATCGCCCGGCACAGCGAGCAGCTGCCCCCCGACTTTGCCGCCAACATGCTCACTGTGCGTTCTCTGCTGGCGCCGGCCTACACCCGCCTGGCCATCGAACGCGCTCCGCAGGCTGTGCTTGCCGCAATTCAGCCCTGCCTGGCGCTGGATGACGACCCGGCAGCCTTCACCGAGGCCGACTGGCACCTTCAGCATGAACTGACCATCCTGAGCGGGAACCCGGTCTTCACACTCATCTACAACAGCTTCTCCAACCTGTATAAAACACTGGGCGAGGTCTATTTTCGCGTTCCCGAGAACCGCGAGCTCTCGCGCACTTTTTACCGCGAGCTGCACGAGTGCGCCCAAAACGGCGATGCCGACTGCGCCAGCGCGCTGATCGCCCGGGTGATGCTGGCCAGCCGCGAGCGCTGGATGCAAATCCGGTTTAAAGAAGAATAACCACAGAGACACAGAGGGCACAGAGAATAAATTGAAGGAGAGTAAAGGGAGTTTTCTCGAAACTTATTCAATACAGCAGTAAAGTAAAGAGGATAAAAGGCGGATTTTCTTTATCTTTGCAATTTTTCTTTTTTTACTGTTTTTCTCCCTTTTCTATCGCTCCTCTGTGATCTCAGTGTCTCTGTGGTTTTCCTTTCTCTTTTTTCTCCTTTTTTTCTTTTCCGTGTCTCCGTGGTTTTTTCTCTTCAGGAGGTCTTATGGATCCGGCAAGCGAACGTGAAATGCTCTGGGCACAAATCTCCGGCCCGTGGGATGTGCTCATCATTGGCGGCGGCATCGTCGGTGCGGGGCTGCTGCGCGAGACTGCCCGCCTGGGGCTGAAAGCCCTGCTGATTGAAGCGCACGATTTCGGTTCAGGCACATCCAGCCGTTCATCCAAGCTGGTGCACGGCGGTTTCCGCTACCTGGCCACCGGGCGCATCAAATTAACCGCCGACTCGGTGCGCGAGCGTCAGCGCCTTTTACGCGAAGGCCAGGGGCTGATCGAACCGACTGAATTTCTCACCCCTGCCTACTGCGGCGATCGGCCTCCGGGCTGGTTATTTGGAATGGGATTAGCCGTTTACGATTCCATCGCCCTGCGCTGGCAGCACAGCCGGTTCAACGCAGACCAGATGCGCAAGCTGGTGCCGGGCCTGAACCCAAACGCATTGCTGGGCGGTTATCGTTTCTATGATGCGCAGACAGACGATGCCCGGCTGGTGCTGCGCGTGCTGCACGAAGCCGTCCATGCCGGGGGCAAAGCCGTCAACTACGCGCGCGCCGAGAGCCTGCTGCGCGGCCCTTCGGGGCGCGTTTGCGGCGTGGCGGTTCGCGACCTGGCCGGCGGCCGCAGCGCCGAGGTGACCGCCGGGGTGGTCATCAACGCCACCGGCGCCTGGGCCGACGAGCTGCGCGGTCAGGTGGGCCAGCGCCCGCGTCTGCGCCGCCTGCGAGGCAGCCACCTGGTTTTTCCGTATGAAAAACTGCCCGTCCGGCAGGTGATCAGTTTCTGCCACCCGCGCGACCACCGCTTCGTCTTCGCCCTGCCCTGGGAAGGGGTCACCCTGCTCGGCACCACAGATGTTGATCATCAGGAAAGCATGACCACCGACCCGGCCATCAGCCTTGACGAAGTCAATTATCTGATGGAAGGCCTTGAGTACATTTTTGATTCACCCAGACCCACCCTCGATGATGTCATTGCCACTTTCTCAGGCATTCGCTCGGTGCTGGATACCGGCAAAGCCAACCCTTCAAAGGAACCGCGAGACGAAGTGCTGTGGAATGAGAACGGTCTCATCACCATCACCGGCGGCAAACTGACCATGTTCCGGCATATGGCACAGGATACGCTGCGCTTTGTCCGCACCGAACTGCCCGGCCGCCCGCAGCCGGATCCAAAATCGCGCACACTCGACGAGCTCGACCCAACCGCCGTTAACTCGGCGCTGGAGGGCAGCAAGCTGGACGCCGCCGTCAAACTGCGCCTGCTGGGCCGCTACGGCGTGCATGCCGCCGACCTGCTGCGCACAGCCCAACCCGGCGATCTGCAGCCTGTCGCAGGCACACCGAATTTATGGGCTGAGCTGCGCTGGGCAGCCCAATCAGAGCAGGTCATTCACCTGGAAGACCTGATGCTGCGCCGCACCCGCCTGGGCTTGCAATTGCCCGGCGGCGGCGCCGAATTCCTGCCGCGGATACGCGCGCTGTGCCAGGCAGAACTGGGCTGGAACGATGACCGTTGGCAGGCAGAAGAGCAGGCCTACCGCGGCCTTTGGCACCGCGCCTATTCCTTACCGCAAAGGGGAGTGTATGAGCCAGAATAAATTTTCTCCGCAATGGATCGAGCAGGCTCCGCCGCCGCAGTCGTACCGCGCGCTGTTCAAATGGGGCGATCCGCACGGCTTCAAGCATCCCAACCGCGGCATGCTGGCGGTGCTCAAAGAGACCTTCGGCATGACTGATGCCGATTTCATCACCCCGCAGCGCACCGGCCGGGAAGATTTTGACGCCGCCGTCCCCTCTGAACTGGATGCGCGCCACCGGCAGTTTTTCGAAGACCTGCTGGGCAGCGAAAACGTGTTGACGGGGACGTTTGAACGCACCCGCGCATCCTACGGCGCCGGCATGATTGACGCGCTGCGCCTGCGCCAGCATATTGTCGAAAACCTGCCTGCCGCCGTGCTGGCACCGCGCACCCGCGCCGACGTGGAAGCCGTGATGCGCTACTGCGATGATCAGCGCATCCCGCTGTACGTCTACGGCGGCGGCTCGACCGTCACGCGCGGCATGGAGGCGGTGAAAGGCGGCGTGTGCCTCGACCTGAGCCGGCACCTCAACCAGGTGATCGCCTTCAACGAGACCGACCAGACCATCACGGTGCAGCCCGGCATGTGGGGCCCCGAACTGGAGCGCATCCTCAACAATGCCCCGCAGACGCTGGGCGCGCGCGACCGCTACACCTGCGGGCATTTCCCGCAGTCGTTCATGCACTCCAGCGTGGGCGGCTGGGTGGTGACGCGCGGCGCGGGCCAGAATTCGACCTACTACGGCAAGATCGAAGACATGGTCATCGCGCAGGAATACGTCACCCCGCGCGGGCTGCTGCAAACCGCGCCGCAACCGCGCAGTGCCACCGGCCCGGATTTTGACCAGATCATGATGGGTTCGGAGGGTGCCTTCGGCGTGCTCACCGCGGTGACGCTGCGGGTGTGCAAGTACCGCCCGCAAAACACGCGCCGCTTCAGCTACCTGTTCCGCACCTGGGACGATGCTCTGGCCGCCGCGCGCGAGATCCTGCAGGGCGAATTCGGCCTGCCTTCTGTGTTCCGCCTGTCCGATCCCGAAGAAACCGACATGGCCATGCACATGTACCACATTCACGGCTCGCCCGCCGATACGCTGCTGCGCGCGCTGGGGTATCAGCCCATGCAGCGCTGCATCCTGCTCGGCTCGTGCGACGGCGATGCCGCCTACACGCGCCTGGTGAACAACAAAATTGCCGCTGTCGCCCGCAAACACGGCGCGTTCACGCTCACACCCTTCGGCGTGACGCAAAGATGGGAAAAAAGCCGTTTCACCGACCCCTACATGCGCGAAGACCTGATGGACTTCGGCATCCTGATTGACACGCTGGAGTGCGCCGTCACCTGGGAACAAATGCCCAGGGTGCATGCGCAGGTGCGCGCTTTCGTCAAAGCGCGCCCGCAGACCATTTGCATGACGCACCTCTCGCACGCCTACCCGCAGGGCGGCAATTTGTATTTCATCTTTGTCGCGCGCATCACCGAGATAGACGAATACCTGCGTCTGCAGTACGGCGTGCTGGAGGCCATCAAAAATTCCGGGGCGGCCGTCAGCCACCACCACGGCATTGGCAAGCAGACCGGCCCGTGGCTGGAGGAGCAGATCGGCACGCCCTGCATGGATGTGATCCGCGCGCTCAAACGGCACTTCGACCCGCACAATATCTGCAATCCCGGCGGCACGCTGGGCCTGGATATGAACGCCGAGCAGGCCGCCAAGCGCTGGGGGATGAGAGAAAAGATAGGATAACCACGGAGACACAGAGGACGCAGAGGGATTAGATAATAAGAGAGAGTAAGGTTAATGAATACCTCCTCTCTCTTTTTATTCTTATTTCTCCGTGTTCTCTGTGTCTCTGTGGTTCTTTTACTCTTTCTTCCCCGGCAGGTCCTCGGCGATACACACCAGCCCGTGCGGGAACACCACCACCACCTTCTCGCGTACCACCTTCACCAGCCCCTGCGTTTCCCATTGATTTAGAATCCGGCTGACGCTGAACAGCGTTGTGCCGGTCATCTCGGCCAGGTCCTGGCGCGTCAGCGGCAAATCAATCAGCACGCCTTCATCAGTTTTGCGCCCGGTCTGCGCCGCCAACCGCAGGATGGCGCGTGCCAGGCGGCGCTCGACCCGCTCGGTGGCCAATTGCAGGTAGCGCTCCTGGAACTCCTGCACGTGATCGGCCATGATTTTCATGGCGTTTACCGCCAGCCTCGGGAACTGCTGCACAAAGGTCATCAACTCGGCGGGCATCCAGTAGACCGCCAGGCTGTCTTCGGCGGCCTGCGCCGAAACCGGGTAGTCGCCGGCCTGAGCCAGCGCCAGCGCGCCGAACAGCGTACCCGGCGTCACCACGCGCATCAGGGCCTGCTGCCCGTCGGCGGCAGCCTGGGTCAGCTTCAGGCGGCCTTCCGCCAGCAAATACACCCGCTCGGCCGGGTCGCCCTGCAGGAAGTAATACTCGCCCGCCTCAATCCGGCGCGGATGCGCCGCCGCAGCGATGCGCTGCAACTCATCGGACGGCAGCCCGGCAAACAGCGGCGTAGCCAACATCTGGCCGGTCAAAACAGGGGAAACCGGTGATTGGGTCATGCCCATTCATTCTATTCCATTTTGAACTTTCCGCCAACTTGCTCAAGCGCAAAGAATTTTTATCGCTGTTGAATTAATATCAGACTAACAATATCCGATTTTTTGCAATACCTTCTTGAAGGAGAACGTATAATGAAAGCAACCGAAATCCTATCCTCTGAGCACCGCGTCATCGAGCGCGTCATCGCTGTGCTGGAAAGCGCCACTAACCGCCTGGAAGCCGGACAGCCGGTGCGCGCTGGATTTTTTCTGGACGCTGCTGATTTCATCAAAGGCTTTGCGGACGGCTGCCACCACGCCAAAGAAGAAGGCGTGCTTTTCAAGGCCATGACCGCCAGCGGCCTGCCGCAGCAGGGCGGCCCGGTGGGCGTGATGATAATGGAGCACGAGCAGGGGCGCACCTTCACCCGCGGCATGCGCGCCGCCGCCGAACGCCTGCAAAACGGCGATCCGGCTGCCGCCGGCGAGATCCTCTCCAATGCGCGTGGTTATGCCGCGCTGCTGCGCCAGCACATCCTCAAGGAAGACCGCGTGCTCTTCCCGATGGCCGATCAGGTCATTCCCGCCGGGCAGCATGATAAAATTTTTGATGACTTCGAGATCGTTGAGCATGAGGAAACCGGCGAAGGCGTGCACGAAAAGTATCTGGCACTGGCCGAAAAACTGGAAGCCGAAGCCGGCCTCAACTAAACGACCTGTTTCCTGCAGGAGCCGCCCATGCAAATGTACGACCAGTTCAGCCTGGATTACGACCGCTTCGTCAACTGGGAGAACCGCCTGCGTTACGAACTGCCCTTCCTGGAGCGCGCGCTCAAAGATCGCCCGCGCGTGCTGGATGCCGCCTGCGGCACCGGCATGCACGCCCTGGCGCTTGCGCGGCTGGGGTTCTCTGCCGCCGGCGCCGATCTGAGCGCCGGCATGATCGAACGCGCCCGCGCCAACGCGGCCGCCGCCGGGCTGGCGGTGGATTTCCGCATTGCCGGTTTTGGCGAACTGGCGCGCAGCTTCGCCCCCGGCAGCAGCACGCCAGAGTTCGATGCCGTGCTGTGCCTGGGCAACTCGCTGCCCCACGCGGTCGGCCCCGGCGCGCTGGAAACCGCCCTGCGCGACTTCGCCGCCTGCCTGAAACCGGGCGGTCTGCTGCTGTTGCAAAACCGCAACTTCGATGCCGTCACAGCCGAACGCCAGCGCTGGATGGAACCGCAGTCGCAGCGCGAAGGCGAAAAGGAATGGCTCTTCTTCCGCTTCTACGATTTCCTGCCCTCCGGGCTGATCCAGTTCAACGTCGCCACGCTCACCCGTGAAAGCGGCCAGCCCTGGCGCCAGCAGATCACCAGCAGCATGCTGCGCCCGCTGACCCAGGCAGACCTGGCGGCTGCGCTGCCCCCTGCCGGCTTTGAGCAGATCGAGTGGTACGGCAGCCTGGGCGGCGAACCTTTCGATGCCGCTTCAAGCGGCAACCTGGTCGTTTTGGCGCACAAAGCCTGAGCAAGTGCGGTATCGAAACCATACACCCTGGAAGATGGTAGATTGTTCGCCCTCCCGGGTGTATTGTTTTGGCCGCTTCGCCGCGCTATACTGAAGTATGCGTACCCCACTCTCAAACAATTCAAAAGTTGTTCGCGCCGTTCGGCTGCTGTTCTTCCTGCTTGCGCTGACCATGGCAACCTTTGCATTGCTCACGGTTCGCCACGGCACGCCGTTGTGGATCGCCTGGCTGATGATGCTGGACGCTGCTTTGCTTTGCCTGGCCGGCTGGCTGCTCGCGCACCGTTCGACGTTAATTTTCTTTGCAGCGGTCCTGTTGACTGCCGGCAACATCACAGCCATCTTTATGGATCAGGTCGGCCCGGCCGACTTCGCTATGATCGCGGCTTTTTCAGTGCTGCTGCTGCTGCTCATCCTGCAGCGCGAGCGATTCCTGCCAGCCAAAGAAGAATAGGCAGTTGCTTTCAGGCAGCAAATTGGCTAGAATAAGCCATGCCATCCTTTGACCATTTTGATTTTGCCGCACGATTCTACGAGAACATTCCGCCTGCGCCGCTCTCGGCAGCGTTGAGCGATCTGCTGGCCATCTTCCCCGGCGCGCGCATTTTGGATGCTGGCGGCGGCACCGGCCGGCTGGCCCAGGTGCTGGCGCAATCGGGCGCGCGCCTGACCGTGGCCGATTTTTCGCACGGAATGCTGCGCATCGCCGTGCGCAAGGGCGGTCTCGGCCCCACCCGCGCCGCCGTTGAGCGCCTGCCCTTTCCAGACGCCAGCTTCGACCGCGTGCTAATGGTGGATGCCCTGCACCACGTTTACAACCAGCAGCAGGCAGCACACGAAATGTACCGTGTGCTGCGCCCGGGCGGCCGCCTGGTGATCGAAGAACCCGATATCGATACATTCACGGTGAAACTGCTGGCGCTGGCCGAAAAGCTGCTCTTCATGCGCAGCCGCATCCTCAGCGGTGAGCGCATGGCCACCCTTTTTGAAGGGCTCCCCGCCGCCATCAGCCTGCGCCGCGAAGGTCACACCGTCTGGCTGCTGGTGGAAAAGAAATAAATCCTGATGAATTAGCGGTACCCACGAATCAAAAGATTACAAATACCAAATATTGAATCAACGAATACCGAGCCACCCCATGCCCCCAAAACGCGTCCTCTTCCTGTGCACCGGCAATTCCTGCCGTTCGCAGATGGCTGAAGCCATCGTCAACCACTTCGCTGCGGACCGCTGGACCGCTTTCAGCGCGGGCACGCAGCCAGCCGGCTACATTCACCCGCTGGCACTGCAGGTGCTGTCTGAAATCGGCATCCAGCACCAGGGCGAGTCAAAATCCGTGGAAGTCTTCCGCGGGCAGCCCTTCGACCAGGTCATCACCGTTTGCGGCGACGCCGAGGAGAACTGCCCGGTCTGGCTGGGGCAAGGGCAGCGGACGCACATCGGCTTCCCCGATCCCGCCAAGGCCCAGGGCAGCCCAGAAGAAGTGCTGGCCGTCTTCAGGCAGGTGCGCGATGACATCCGCACGCTAATTCTTGCGTACCTGGACAACGCCTGACACCCGGACCGTGGCAACTGCCTCGCCGCGGCAGTTTGTTTGCCGCCGCGGTGCTGTACTGGTCGGTGAGTTTTTCATCGAAGCCGGGAGCACCAATGATCAAATACATCCTCGGTTTGCTGGCTAAGACCTTTGGGATCGCCGCCGGGATTGGCGCGGCGCTTTCGCTGGCGGGCCGGCTGTTCGGCTGGGTGAAGGCTGTTCAATTTGCCAATGGTTTGTACATCGCGGGCATCGCCCTGATCGGCATTGGCCTGCTGGCCATTTCGGGCGGGTATGCGCAGCGCAGCAATTTCAGCATCCGCTACGCGGAAAGTGCCAGCCAGCGGACGCTTATGGAACGCAACCAGCACTGGTGGTCCGACACTCTGCAGGGCTACTCCATGCTCATCACTTTCTGCCTGATCGGCGGGTTCCTGATTCTCGCCGGCGTGCTGGTGGAATTTTTCGGTAAATAACGGCAAGCCTGCCAGCCTTCCCGCCTGACATCCTTCTTGTAAGAACATGACAACCCGCGATCTTGCGCAGGTTGACTTTTCGCATACAATATATTCAGTATTATGAATATATCAAATTCCACCCCTTCCGAAGAATTCATCGCTGCGCTGTTCCGCGTGCTGGGGCAGCCTGCCCGCATTAAGATATTGCTGCTGCTGGCGCGCGAACCCGCCTGCGTTTGTCACCTGGAGGCCTACCTGGGGATGCGCCAGGCAGCCATCTCACAGCATCTGATGCTATTGCGCGATTCCGGCCTGGTTAGCGCGGCGCGCGAGGGCCGCAATATTTACTATTCATTGACTCACCCCGAATTGCCTGAGTTGATTGAGCTGGCAGCACAGGTCATGGGAGTTCCCCCCGAGGTTGTGCGTCCGCCGGTTGCGCCGCTTTCACCCTGCCCCTGCCCAACCTGCAACCCCGGCAGTGATCCATCCATCTCCTGCTCCAACCTTCATAAGGAGTACGTATGACTCCCCGCCTGGACGGCTGGCTAACCTTGAATACACAGGGCCAGTTGAGCCTGCCTGTTGAACTCTCAGCTCGCCTGGGCTGGCAACCAGGCAGCCGGGTTGCCTACCTGCTCCTTCCCGACGGCCTGCGCCTGCTGCGCTCAACCGATTTGCTGGCACGCGTTTACCTGGAGCCGACCAATTTGTGCAACCTGGACTGCGCCACCTGCATGCGCAATGTTTGGGATGAGCCGCTCGGTTGGATGCAGCCGGATACCTTCCAACACGTTCTGGACGGTTTGCGCGCATTCACACCCATTCCGCAGGTTTTTTTTGGCGGCTACGGCGAGCCGCTGGCTCACCCGCGCATTCTTGAGATGATTCGCGCGGTGCGCGCCCTGGGCGCGCCGGTGGAATTGATTACCAACGGCATCCTTCTGGACGAAACCAAAGCCAGCGCGCTGATCGAAGCTGGTGTGGATACACTGTGGGTTTCGCTGGACGGTGCCACGCCGGAAAGCTACGCTGATGTGCGCCTGGGCGATGAACTGCCCGGCGTAATTGCCAATCTGCGCCGTCTTCGCGAGCTGCGCGAACGCTCCGGCAGCCTGACACCCCAGCTGGGCATCGCTTTTGTGGCCATGCGCCGCAACATCGCCGACCTGCCCGCGCTGCTGCGGCTGGGCCTTTCGCTGGGCGCCAGGCGTTTTTCCATCAGCAACGTCCTGGCCCACACCCCCGAATTGCGCAAGGAACTGCTGTATGAGCGCAGCCAGTACGAGCCGTCCAAAAATAGCGGGCGGCCGCTGCTCGACCTGCCGCGCATGGATTTCAGCCCTGAACTTGGCGAGGCGATTGCTGAAGCCCAGCGCTCTGGCTGCCTCCTGGAACTGAGTGGAGAAGCTCCCAGCGCGCGAACCAATACATGCCCGTTCATTGCCAAAAACAGCCTTTCCATTCGCTGGGACGGCGCCGTCAGCCCTTGCCTGCCGCTGCTGCATTCGCACGACAGCTACCTGGATGACCACCAACGCCGCTCCCATGCTTTTTCTGTTGGCAGCCTGGGCAGCCGCTCGCTGCCCGACCTGTGGCTCGATCCATCTTACCGCGCCCTGCGCGAACGTCTGCTGGTCTTTGATTATTCTCCCTGCGTTACCTGCAACAGCTGCGAATACTCCTACCAAAATGTTGAGGATTGCTTTGGCAACAACCTGCCGGCCTGCGGCGGCTGCCTGTGGGCCCAGGGTCTGATTCAATGCCCGTAATTTTTCTCATGGAGACTGAACAACATGAACGCAGAAAAACCTGTATCCCAAAGACTTTCCACCACCGACCGCTACCTGACTCTATGGATTCTGCTGGCGATGGCCCTGGGGGTGGGGCTGGGCGCGCTGGTACCAGGTGTTGAAAGCTTCATCAACCGCTTTCAAGTTGGCACCACCAACATTCCCATCGCCATCGGCCTGATTCTGATGATGTACCCGCCGCTGGCCAAGGTACACTATGACGAACTGGGCAATGTCTTCCGCAACTGGAAAGTGCTGGGGCTTTCGCTGCTGCAAAACTGGGTCATCGGCCCCATTTTGATGTTTGCGCTGGCCATCATCTTCCTGAGCGATCTGCCTGCCTATATGGAAGGCCTGATCATGATCGGCCTGGCACGCTGCATTGCCATGGTGATTGTGTGGAACGAACTGGCCAAAGGTGATACCGAATACGCCGCCGGGCTGGTGGCCTTCAACTCCATCTTCCAGGTGCTCTTTTACAGCGTGTATGCCTACGTGTTTATCACCGTGCTGCCCACCTGGTTCGGCCTGCCCAAAGGCAGCGAGGTGGATATTCAGATTGGCGAACTGGCCAAAACGGTATTCATTTACCTGGGCATCCCCTTCCTGGCAGGCTTTTTAACTCGCCTGATTCTGGTCAAGGCCAAAGGCAAAGACTGGTACTACAGCAAATTCATCCCCAAAATCAGCCCCATCACGCTCATTGCCCTGCTCTTCACCATCGTGGTCATGTTCAGCCTGAAGGGCGAACTGATCCTCAAGCAGCCCATCGATGTGGTACGCATCGCCATCCCGCTGCTGATTTACTTTGTGTTCATGTTCCTGGTCAGCTTCTTCATGGGCAAGGCCGTCGGCGCCGATTACAGCAAGACGACCACGCTTTCTTTCACTGCCGCCAGCAACAACTTCGAACTGGCCATTGCGGTGGCTGTGGCGGTCTTTGGTATCTCCTCGGGGCAGGCCTTTGCTGCGGTGATCGGCCCGCTGGTGGAAGTGCCGGTGATGATCGGGCTGGTCAATGTGGCCTTCTGGCTGAAGCGCAAACTGTTCGAGAAAGCCGCTGCTGTACCCGAAAAAGCATAATGCCGCATTTTCATCTTTTTTCCGGAGGGAAATATGTTAACCATTAAAATACTGGGCGGGGGCTGCGCCAACTGCAAGAAACTGGAAACGCTGACGCGCGAAGTGGTGGCCGAACTGGGTCTGGAAGCCAAGTTTCTTCACGTCACCGATCATGATGAAATCTTCCAGTATCCTATCCTTTCCACTCCAGCGCTGGTGGTAAACGAAAAAGTGCTCTCATCCGGCCGCATTCCGGCCAAATCCGAAATCGCCGGCTGGTTGAAGAATTGAGCGGTTCCGGCGCGGGGCCGCAAAGGAACAGGTATCGATCGAGATGATCACAAGATGCACGGAAGCAAAGCGCTTCCGTGCATCTCTCATTATCGATCAGATCTGATATGGTTGTTCAAGGCCGCGATGGAACTCTACCCGGTGCAACAATTTCGATTTTTCTGGGCGCCATGAGAATTTACCATCAACAACAGCCCGAGCCGCCGCAGCACCCGGCCGGCTTGCGCGCCGAAACCTGCAAACTGTAAACCTCCACACCATCCACCTGCCCGGCACTGTCGCTGCGCCGCGTTTGGATCTCCACAAATCCGGCTGCGCGCACCAGATCAAGATATTCGCGCTCAGGCAGCGCACCGCTCACACAGGCAGCCCACTCGCTGGCATTCTCGCGCAGGGCCGGCGGCAGCGCAGCACTGGTGACCACATCGCTGATCTCTAACCGCCCGCCAGGTTTGAGCACGCGGAAAGCCTCACGGAACGCCTGACCCTTATCTTCCACCAGGTTGATGACGCAGTTTGAGATGACCACATCCACCCTGCTGCCGCCCACCGGCAGCGCCTCGGCCTGCCCCTGACGAAACTCAACATTGTCAATTCCGGCGCGCTGCGCTGCGGCGCGCGCTCGCTCCAGCATTGCAGGGGTCATATCCACGCCGATGACACGCCCGCCAGGGGTCACCCGCCGCGCCGCCAGGAAGGAATCCAGGCCGCCGCCGCTGCCGATATCCAGCACCACCTCGCCGGGGCGCAGCGACGCAAAAGCCAGCGGGTTACCGCAGCCCAGCGCAATCTCTTTGGCTTCGCGCGGAGCACCTTCCAGGTCAGCTTCGCTGTAAGTGGGCAGGATATTCATCTCCTCGATGCTGGATTCGACCCCCAGATCGCTCCCGCAGCAATTTGCATCACTGCTGCACCCGCAACCGCAGCCGCCGGCCGCCGCTGCCGAATAAGCCTTCTCAACAGCTTCTCGCATGGCCGCGCGGCGCGTACCCACTGCTGCAAAAACGCTGATCTTCGCTTCACGTCCCTGCGGGTCCGTCACAGCCAGGTTTTTGGATTCAGCGCAGCAAGTTTCACCGGTGCAATCGGTCAGCACATTCACCAGTCCAGCGGCGCGCAGCCAGCCAATCATCTGGCCGCGTTCAAATCCCATCCACACATCAGCCATTTCATCTTTCATCCATGTGTAAGAGTGAGCATCCAGATCGGTGATCACCAGCCGTCCGCCGGGTTTGAGCAGGCGCGCCATCTCTTGAATGGCCGCCAGCGGATCAGGACAATGGTGCAGGTACATATTGGCAAACACCGCATCCAGGCTGGCATCTGGCAGCGGCAGGGCAAGTCCGTCAGCTTGGCGAAATTCCACATTCTCAAAACCCGCCAGATTCTTGCGCGCCACTTCCAGCATGGCTGGCGAACCATCCAGCACATAGACTTTAGCGACTTGCGGCGCCAGGGCGGCGCTTAAAAAGCCCGTCCCCGCGCCAACATCCGCAACCGCCATTTCAGGGCGCAAAAAAGCACGCGCAATCGCCGCATCCCGCACCGCTTCGCTGAAATAGCCGCTTCGCAGGGTATCCCACTCTCCTGCCACCTGCTCAAAATACCTGGCCGAACCTGAAGTCATGCTCATAACAACCTCTTTTCCTTTATCGTAATTTTACGATTTATTGAGTAAAAAAAATTACCCGCAACAAGCTGCAGAATCATCCGCGCCTGCCTCACAGCAGCCGGGCAGCCAGCTGCCAATGCGCTCCTTCAGCCAGCGAATGCCGGCCTCATTCAGGCAGTAGCACGTTGCCGGGCCTTCCACCTCGCCCGCCACCAGCCCGGCCTCCCGCAGCACCTTAAGATGCTGACTGACTGTTGACTGCGCCAGCGTGGTGAATTCAACCAGCTCGCCGGTGATGCACATTTTTCGCTCCGCCAGGATCTGCACAATATGAAAACGCACCGGGTTGCCCAGAGCTTTGAGCATGCGTGCCAGGCGTTGTTCATCCGCAGTCAGCGGGCGCAGGATGGGGTTTTGCTTCGCCATTCGTTGATCCTTATATCGTAATTTTACGATAAATCATTAATTTGTCAAGGAAAATACGATAAAATAGTTCTCACCATAGTGATCAAACCGGAGGGAAATATGCTGCAGGGGTTATTCGGCAATGCCAGCGAAGTTGATGCCCGCGAACTGCAAAAAGACTTGGAAGCCTTACTAATTGCAGACGAAAAAGTCGTCCGCGCCTTTCGTATCATCCGCGACCTGTTCATCTTTACCGACCGGCGCCTGATTTTGATAGATAAGCAGGGGCTGACCGGCCGCAAAGCCGAATATCACTCGATCCCCTACCGTTCCATCACACATTTTTCCGTAGAAACGGCCGGCACGTTCGACATGGATGCTGAAATGAAAATTTACATTTCCGGCAATCCGGTGCCCATTGAGCGCGAATTTAAGCGCGGCACCGATATCATCAGCGTGCAAAAAATGCTGGCGCAGTTTGTCATGAAGTAATGCCCGCTGTTAGGTTCGCACAAAAAAAATCCTCGGCGCTTTCAATTTTCGCAGGCAAGGTATAATTTGGTCAGGAAAGGAAAATCCGGTTGCCCGAGCACCGCTCACGTAGGGAGCAGGTTGAACCAGCCGGCCAGGACGACAACATGTTTATCAATGGTTTGGCCATCATCATCATCGCCAGTCTACTGCTGCTGGCGGTCACACGCCTGGCCGTAGAGCGGGTGGCGCACAACCACCACGCCCAAAAGGTCAGCTTTTTCAACCGCTACCCGGTCAAACCTGGTGATATTGTCTTCCTGGGAGACAGTATCACGGACGGAGCCCGTTGGGACGAGCTTTTTCCCGGCCTGCCGGTGAAAAACCGCGGCATCAATGCTAACCTGACCACCAACGTGCTCGAACGCCTGGACAACATCGTCAACTGGCAGCCCAAAGCCATCTTTATCCTGATCGGCACCAACGACCTGCCCTGGTACGAGCGCCGGCGCGACGAGCAAATCCTCGAGACCTACGAGGCCATCCTGCGGCGCATCAAAGATGACACTCCCGAGACCAGCGTTTTCGTTCAGTCCATCCTGCCGCGCGAGAAAAGCAAAACCAGGCGCATTCAAAAGTTGAATGCCGAATTGAGAAAATTAGCCGTTCGCTACGGTTATGTCTACATTGATCTGTTCCCGCATTTTGCCACCGCCGAGGGGGCTTTGCGGCCTGAATTGACCAATGATTCGCTGCACCTGCTTTCGGCCGGTTATGCCATCTGGGTTGAGATCCTCAAACCATACATTCGCGGCCTGTAACCACAATCGATAAATTCAATCTTGGCTTCTATAAACAGGATGCAAGCCTGGATCTTGCGGCTATTATTGGATTCCACCTATCTTATTTGTTAACACGGCTTCCATGCGCATCCTTTACAATGAATTGGTGTTTCTATAAGTGCAGGGTCACCCAAAGGGTCATAGCTGCACCCGCAAAGAAAATATACCCTGGCACATCGGACAATATGCCTTGCGGCTGATGTGCCCGCCCATCCTTTCCATTATCCTTACACCATCGAGCTGAACATCCCTTCGTTAAAATTGAGAAACGAGCCAAAACAGGATTTCTATGTTATCAGATAAATTAATGTATTATGCCTCCCGCCCGGTTGTCCTTTCATACGCCGGGACCATGCTGAAAACAGACGTGCGCAAGCACGCCCAGTTCCCTGAGGGGGCAAAAATCATCGCTGCCAACCATCCCACCACCACCGATCCATTTTTTGTGGCTGCATTGGTGCGCCAGCAATCCTTTATTCTGATCAACGACCTGCTCTTCCAGGTGCCCATCCTGGGCGAATACCTGCGCCGCTCCGGGCACATACCGGTCAAAGTCGGCAATGGTCCGGCAGCCATCGAAGCCGCCCTTGAACATCTGGCAGCCGGGCACACAATCATCATCTTCCCTGAAGGTGCGCTCAGTCCTGAAGATGGCGGTTTTCACCAGGCACGCACCGGCGTGGCCCGCCTGGCGCTGGCCAGCGGCGCGCCGGTCATCCCGGTGGGCATCCACCTGAACTGGAACAAAATTCACACCATCCGCTCCACCGTGCGCGGGCAGGTGGAATACGGCCGCTGGTACCTGCGCGGACCCTACAACGTCACCTTTGGGAATCCGCTGAGCTTCCAGGGCGACGTGGATGACCGTCAGCACGTACGCCTGGTGGCAGATGCGGTGATGCACCACATCATCGAGCTTGCTCACGAGAGCAAAGAACGCATGAACCGCGCTCCCGGTGTGCTGCCCGGACCAATCCAGGCCGTCTGACCTTCCTGTTATCCTTCCAAGCCGCCTTATACAAGGCGGCTTTTTGATTTAGACGCTGCTTGACAGAACCCCTCCCGCAGCGTATGATCAAACCCTGTTTACCGTTAACATCCTTGGACGCGCAATTTGAATGGTGCATATGAAAGCCAACAATTCTTCAATCCCAATTCTGTTTGCCACAATGGTCATCGTCATGATCGGGTTCGGCATTGCCATCCCGCTCATGCCCTATTACATCACTCACTTCCAGGCCTCCGGCACCGCGCTGGGCCTGATGATGTCACTCTACTCGCTGATGCAATTCATCTTTGCACCGCTGTGGGGTCAACTTTCGGACCGGATGGGGCGCAAGCCGGTGCTGCTGATCGGCATTGCGGGCTATTTTATCGCCTTTGTGCTGCAAGGGTTTTCACAAAATCTTTTCCAGTTCATCGCGGCGCGCACACTTGCCGGGATCCTGTCATCGGCGGCGCTGCCCACCGCCATGGCCTTCATCGCCGACACCACAACCCCTGAGAACCGCTCAAAAGGCGTGGGCATGATGGGTGCAGCCATGGGGCTGGGCATGATCATTGGCCCCGTGCTGGGCGGGCTGCTCACCAAAATCCAGCTAGCCTTGCCAGCCGGTCTCACTGCGCTGCTGCAAACCACCGTGGATCCCTCCAGCGGTGCGTTGGTCAACCTGTCCATTCCCTTCTTCGCCAGCGCGCTGCTGGCATTGCTGGCGCTGCCTTTTGCCCACCTGCTGCTGCCCGAATCGCTGCCTCTGGAGGCGCGCGGCCATGCCTCCCATGCCAGGGGCTCGCGCCTGGGTGCTTTGGCGGCCGGACTGCGCGGCCCGGTTGGTTTCCTGTTTGTGATGGCCTTTTTACTGGCCTTCGCGCTGGCCAACCTGGAAAGTGTGCTGGGTTTGTACGGCCAAAGCCGCTTCAACCTGGGCCCGGCTGAATTCGGTTTGCTGATGGGTGCGATGGGCATCCTGTCTGTCATCATGCAGGGCGCACTGATCGGCCCGATTACCCGCCGCGTGGGTGAAGAGAATGTGCTAAAAAGCGGGCTGGCGGTGAGCATGCTCGGCCTGGTCGGGCTGGCCCTGGCGCCTGTGAAGGGCCTGATGGTCGCCGCAGCGCTGGTGTTCTCCACCGGCAATGTGCTGCTGCAACCCAGCGTCACCGCACTCATCTCGCGCCGCTCAGACCCCAGGCAGCAGGGCGCTGCCATGGGCTTGAACAATTCGTTCCAGTCACTGGGTCGCGGCGTGGGACCTTTGTGGGCTGGTGCAGCCTTTGATATTCACTCCACGCTGTCCTTTTGGAGCGGCGCGCTGGTGCAATTGATTGCGCTTGTGTTTGCGCTTCGCCTCCTGGGCCGGCCTGCAGAAACCTTCACCGCTTCGCAGCAAGCCGGCGGTGAAGCCTCGATGCTGCAATAAAAAAACAAACTCCCGCCGGATTGGCGGGAGTTTGATTTACAGCGTTGTCAGATCCTACAGCGGGATGACGTTGACGGCCTGCGGGCCCTTGGGACCCTGCTCGATCGAAAACTCAACCTGTTGGCCTTCCTTCAACGTGCGGAAGCCTTCGCTCTGAATCGCAGTGTGATGGACAAACACGTCAGGGCCATTCTCGCGAGCGAGGAAGCCATAACCCTTCTCGTTATTGAACCATTTCACTGTACCGATGATTCTTTCAGCCATTTCCTAAAACTCCTTGCTTTCAAAAAAAACGATTTAGTACCGGCGGCCACCAGAGCCGCCGCGCCGGTCGCGATCACCACCACCGCGGTTGCCGTAGCCACCGCCGCGATTGCCGTAACCGCCGCCGCGATTGCCAAAGCCAGACTCTTCACGCGGGCGGGCCGGGTTGACCTTGAGCTCGCGGTTGGCCAGAGAATAGCCATTGAACATCTTGATGGCGTTATCGGCCTCTTGCTGGCTGCTCATGGTCACGAAGGCAAAGCCCTTCGAGCTGCCGGTGTCGCGGTCCTTGATGAGGGCGGCATCTACAACCGTGCCAGCCTGGGCGAACAGTGCTTTGACTTCTTCTTCCGTGGTGGAGAAAGCCAGATTGCCGACGTACAGTTTTACTTCCATTGTCCTTTGTTCCTTTGAACCCTTCCGGCTCTACAGCCGGAGAAAAAAAATTACCGCCGCCCCGAACAGGGCTGACGGCAAACGCTGACCAACCTTCGTTGAACAGAGAATAGTATAGCACAGATTCCATAAGAATCATATAGGAATTTGTTGGTTTTTGGTACGCAGTTTTTGGCTTCCGCGCAACGGCCAATTCCGCCCCGTGGATGCGCCTCGTGCGGTCAATGAAAATCTACTATAATGCCTGCATGGATATCGTATCGTATAACCGTTCTGCCTGGGACAAACAAGTTGAAAAAGGCATCGTCTGGTCCATTCCCGTCACCCCCGAGCAGATCCAGGCTGCCCGGCAGGGGAACTGGCAGATTGTGCTGACCCCGGTCAAGCCTGTGCCGGCAAGCTGGTTCCCATCGCCGCTGGCCGGCAAGGACGTGCTGTGCCTGGCCTCAGCAGGCGGGCAGCAGGGGCCCATTCTGGCTGCCGCGGGGGCCAATGTGACCGTCTTTGACAACTCGCCGCGCATGCTGGAACGCGACCGGATGGTCGCCGCGCGCGAAGGTCTGGAAATTCGCACCATTCTGGGCGATATGGCTGACCTGTCGGTCTTCCCAGACGGCTCGTTTGACCTGATCTTCAACCCGGTTTCCACCTGTTTCGTCGAAAACGTTCTGCCGGTGTGGCGCGAGTGCGCCCGCGTGCTGCGCTCGGGCGGTGCGCTGCTTACTGGCTTCAATCAGCCGCACACCTATTGCCTGGAAGAAAAGGACGGCGCCTGGTATCTGCGTTACGCACTGCCCTACGCCGACCTGACCAGCCTTACCCCGCAGGAGCGCGCTGAAAAGTTCAGCCCAGACGACCCGCTGGAGTTCAGTCACACCTTCACCGATTTCCTGGCCGGGCAAATGGCCGCCGGGTTGGTCCTGGTGGACCTCTACGAGGATAGCCATCCCGAAGACCCCGTCAGCGCCTTTATGCCGCTCTGCATGGCGACCAAAGCCGTCAAGCTGACCTGAGCCAGATCAGTTGGGGCAAAAAAGGATGAGTCCAATGACATCAACCCAGATTCTTTCCATACAAATTGGACAGGCTCAAAGGCTGGGCAGCGAAGATGCCGCGGACGGCTTCCAGCGCGCCTGGACCAGCGCCATTTACAAAGAGCCGGTTCATGGGCCGGTCTGGGTTGGACAAACGCAAATCAGCGGCGACGAACAGGCCGATCTGCGCGTGCACGGCGGCCCCGACAAGGCCGTCAACCTCTACCCGGTTGAGCACCTGCGAGCCTGGGCGGTTGAACTTGGACTGGACGAGATGCCGGGCGGCAGTTTCGGCGAGAACCTGACCACCGCCGGCCTGCTGGAAGCGGATGTGTGCATTGGCGACATTTTCCGCGCGGGCGAAGTGCTGCTGCAGGTCAGCCAGCCGCGCGGCCCGTGCTGGAAGCTGGCCCGCCGTTGGGGCGTGCCCGACCTGGCCGTTCGCGCCGATCAGACCGGGCGAACTGGCTGGTATTTCCGCGTGCTTGAAGAGGGTCACCTGCAGGCTGGCGACCGGCTGGAATTGGCAGATCGCCCAAACCCGGTTTGGAGCATCCAGCGTGCTTATTCTGTGCTGCGCGCTCCAGCGCTGAGCCGCGAAGATGCCCTGGCGCTGGCCGCGCTGCCGGAGCTGGCCGCCGCCAGCCGGGCTGGACTGCTGCGCGGTCTGGAAACGGGCAAACGCGGTCCGCGCCGCAGCACCCTCACCGGCGAAGACGGCGATTGAACGGCCCAATTTGGCTGGAAAAATGGTGACGTTTTTTCACCGGGCCGCTTGCATTCATCAGGATGCACAGCAAGCGGAAAATGATACAATCACGTCAGAAAAAAATTCTTCATTGAATGCAATCAGGAGACCCCTGAACATGGCGGAAACTCTCAAAATAGCTGTCCCAATGGCAGGGCTGGGCACACGCATGCGCCCGCTCACCTGGAGCAAACCCAAACCGCTCATCGCGTTGGCCGGGCGCACCGTACTCGACTACGTCCTCGAGCAGTTCAACAGCCTGCCCGACCCCAAAAACGCCGAATACGTCTTCATCGTCGGGCCCAACCAGCTCGAGCAAGTTCAGGCGCACATGCGCCTGCACCATCCCGATAAGACCGTGCACTTTGTCGTCCAGGAAAAAATGCGCGGCCAGTCCGATGCGCTTTACCTGGCGCGCGAATATCTCACCGGACCGGTGTTGATGACCTTCTCGGACACGCTCATTGAAACAGACCTCAGTATCCTCAAGGACGTTGCCGTGGACGGCATGGCCTGGGTGCACGCCGTGCCCGATCCGCGCCGCTTTGGTGTGGCAGTAACCGACGAACACGGCATGGTGACCCGCCTGGTGGAAAAACCCACGGACGTGACCAACAACCAGGTGGTGGTGGGCTTCTACTACTTCCGCGAAGGCCGCGAGTTGGTGTCTGCCATCGAAGAGCAGATGAAGCGCAACCTGACCCTCAAGAACGAGTTCTTCCTGGCTGATGCGGTCAATATCCTGCTGGAGCGCGGCCACCGGTTCAGCGTCAACCCGGTGGATGTCTGGCTGGACGCCGGCATTCCCGAGGCGCTGCTCGAAACCAACCGCTACCTGCTGGACAAAGGCCACGACAACAGCGTTGAAGCGGCCGCCGCCCACCCCGGCACGGCCATCATCCCGCCGGTCTACATTCACCCCACGGCAAAAATTGAGGCTTCGGTGATCGGCCCATACGTTTCGCTGGGCGAAGATTGCCGGCTGCGCCAGGTGGTGGTGCAGAATTCCATCATCGACGAGGGCGCGCAGGTTTCTCAGATGGTGCTCGACAGCTCGCTGCTGGGCCGCGATGTGCAGGTGCAGGGTCAGACCTCGCGCCTGAACCTGGGAGATTCTTCATGGGCGATGAGCTGAAAGACCTGGTCGAATGCCATTCGAGCTACGAGTATGCCGAGCGGCCGGTGGCATTGCGCTGGCAGGGCCAACGTCTGGAGGTTTTGGAAGTCGAAGCTGAATGGCGCATCCCTGGCGGGCACTGTTTTCGCGTGCGCACCCGGGACGAACGCAGGTTTGAACTCTTTTACGGCGAACTGTACGACGAGTGGCGCATCAATGAAATTTGATGTCCTGAAAAACGAAGTCCTGATTGAACTTACAATCTGTTGTTAAACCTCTTCAAGGAGTGGAAATGGCTGGAGCAATGGTCAAGCAAAAATCGTATATCTCCGAACGCGTGGGAACCTTAAAACCGTCCGGCATTCGAAAATTCTTCGATGTGGCTGCGACCATGAAAGACGTGCTCTCGCTGGGCATCGGCGAGCCTGACTTTGACACGCCCAAGCCGGTGGTCGATGCGGGTATCCGCTCGCTGGAACGCGGTGAAACCCACTACACCTCTAATGCCGGCCTGTTCGAACTGCGCAAAGCCCTCTCAGAACACCTCGAGCGCCTGTACGGCGTCAGCTATGACCCCGCCACTGAAATTCTCATCACCGTCGGCGGCTCCGAAGCGCTTTACCTCTCTGCCACTGCCCTGCTCAACCCCGGTGAGGAAATGCTCATCCCCACCCCATGCTTTGTTTCTTACCAGGCCGAGGCCATCCTGGCCGGCGGTGCGGCGGTTGAAATCCCCTCCACTATGGAGAATAATTTTGACCTCGACCCGAAAGCGCTGGAAGCGGCCATCACCCCGCGCAGCAAAGCCATCCTGCTGGGGTATCCCAACAACCCAACCGGCGCGGTCGCCACGCGGGAAAAGCTGCTGGAAGTGGCCCGCATTGCCGAAGAACACGACCTGGTGGTCATCTCGGATGAAATCTACGATCGGCTGGTCTACGGCGGCCACCAGCACGTTTGCTTCCCAAGCCTGCCGGGCACCAAAGCGCGCACACTGCTGTTAGGCGGTTTCTCCAAGGACTACGCCATGACCGGCTGGCGTATCGGCTACGCCTGCGGCCCGGCTGAAATCATCAAGGGGCTGGTTCGCATCCACCAGTACACCGTCATGTCTGCGCCGTCCACATCGCAGGCTGCCGCCATTGCTGCGCTCAAGGAAGGCGAGCCCTATGTGCAGCAGATGGTAGCCGAATATGACCGCCGCCGCCGGCTGGTTGTTTCGGGCTTCAACGAAATCGGGCTGCCTACCTTTGAACCCAAAGGCGCCTTCTACGCCTTCCCGAAGGTCAGCGTCACCGGGCTGGACGACGAAACCTTTGCAACGCGCCTGCTGGACGAAGAGCACGTTGCCATGGTGCCAGGCAATGCCTTTGGCGCCGGCGGCGAGGGCTTCTGCCGCGCTTCCTACGCCACTTCCTACGCCAAACTCGAGACCGCGCTGGAACGCATCCGCAAATTCGTCAACCGGCTGTAAAGCTCGCTTCAGAATCCACCCAAGAGACGCCGAGGCGTCTCTTTTTTTTGCAACACAGATTCGCAAATCGTTGTCTGGCGTGTTAAAATTAATTCAGTGATTGTTCTTTTAGAGGTGTTGCCATGGATCGCAAACAGAAAGAAGAACTCCGCATTCTACTGAATGCGCGTAAGCGCGCCGACAAAGTGTTGGCCGAACGCAGGGCCAAACAGCAGGAAATGCTTGAGCGCAGCGAACAAAAGGCCGCCAACCAGGAACTCATCCGGCAGTACACGCTCGAACTCACCGCGCGGGCCGAAGCCAGCGGCATCCTGGCGTTGGCCAGGCAGGCTGCCGAAACACTCGGCGGCAGTATATGCACCCGCTTGAGTTGTTACCTTGACTTTGGCATTCACACCAGCCGCATCCACCGCACCGTGATGACCTACAAAGACTGTGTGCTGCGCGCTTCGCACCTGTCAATCTTTATCGACTGGACCGAGAACAAGGAGCAGCGCGAAGTGGAAATCCGCTATCACCGCAACGGCGCGATTACATTTCACCACAGCCCGCTGCCCGTTTACCCCATCGTGTGGCGCAAGTTCCCCCGCGTGCTGCAAAACATGCTGGCCGGCGCGCTGTCACACCCCCACCCGCCAGACCCATCCAAACCCAGGCGCGAATGGGTTTGAGCTTGCGCGCACATGGTAGAATCAAATTATCCTCAAGGCCCTTCAGGAAGAAGGGAAGCTTTTATTTTGCTTGAGTTCTAAAACGTTTCCTCTTCATCTCTTATTTTCCATCAGGCAGCCATGAAATACGAAACCGTCATTGGGTTGGAAGTCCACGCCGAATTGCAGACCCGCTCTAAGATGTTTTGCGGCTGCCCGGTGGTCGATTCAACCCGCACGCCGCCCAACACAGCCGTCTGCCCGGTGTGCGCAGGCATGCCCGGCGTGCTGCCGGTGGTCAACCGCCAGGCTGTGGAATACGCACTGCGTGTGGCCCTGGCGCTGGAATGCGCTATCGCCGAGACCAGCCTGTTTGCACGCAAAAATTACTTCTACCCCGACCTGCCCAAAGGCTACCAGATCTCGCAGTACGAATACCCGCTGGCCGAGCACGGCCGCCTGGTGATCGACACCGATGCCGGCGAGCGCGCCATTCGCGTGCGGCGCGTGCACCTGGAAGAGGACACCGGCAAACTCACCCACATTGAAAAGGACGGCCAGAATTATTCCCTGGTCGATCTCAACCGCAGCGGCGTGGCCTTGCTGGAGATCGTCTCAGAGCCCGATCTTCGCTCACCCGAAGAAGCCCGCGCCTACGCCGAAACGCTGCGCACGATCCTGCGCGCGCTGGGTGTCAATTCAGGCGATATGGAAAAAGGTGTCATCCGCTTTGAGGCCAACGTTTCGCTGCGCCCTGCTGGCAGGGATGAACTGGGCACACGCGTCGAGATCAAAAATCTGAACAGCTTCCGCGCACTTGAGCGCTCCATCGCCTACGAAGTGGAGCGCCAGGCCGCCTTGCTGGATGCCGGCAGCCGGGTGGAACAGGAAACCCTCGGCTGGGATGAACCGAACGGCCAGACGTATCCGCAGCGCAGCAAGGAAGAAGCCCACGATTACCGCTACTTCCCCGAACCCGACCTGCCACCCCTGGTCGTAGAATCCGAATGGATTGAACGCGTGCGGGCCGCACTGCCCGAACTGCCGCGCGCCCGCGCACAGCGCTTCGTGCGCGAATACGACCTGCCCGCCGGCGACGCCGCCCTGCTGGCCACCGACCGCGATCTGGCCGCCTACTTCGAGGCTGTGCTGCGCGCCGCGCCGCACGTAGCACCGCGCACAGCGGCCAACTGGCTGCTGGGCGAGGTGTTTGGTTGGCTGAATGCCAGCGGTCAGCGCATCGATGAAGTCAGGCTGCCCCCGGAAGGGTTGGCCGACCTGTTGGACCGCGTTGCATGCGGGAAAATCAACCTTCTCACTGCCAAGGATGTGCTGGCCGAGATGTTGGACAGCGGCCGCAGCGCGGCCGAGGTGATCGAGGCACGCGGCCTGGCGCAAATCACCGACGGTGCAGAAATTGCCCGCCTGGTGGACGAAGTGATCGCGGCACATCCAGCCGAACTGGAGCGCTACCTGGCCGGCAAAGAAAGCCTGGCCAACTGGTTTTTTGGCATGGTGATGCAGCTGGCGGGCAAGCGCGCCCACCCGGCCATGCTGCGCGCGGAACTGGAGCGGCAACTGGCGAAAAAAAGGCGCGGCTAGAACCACCGCACAGCATAAACTGCACCCCGCGCCTGGAAATCCATCACACCGATCAACGATTTTCATCATCTTGACGCGCAGGGGAAAAACAGTACACTTAATCAAGATATCGCTGGCGGTGAATGCGAATGCGAGCGTATGGTTTTCTTGAAGCATGAAAGCGGGCACAGAACCGAGGCGCTCGCTTTTTATTTTCGCTGCATCCCGCCTCCACCTTATCGTAAACAGCCAAATCTACCTCTGATTCAATAGGAGCAGAACGATGGCAGGAACGACCAATGCGTTTGAAATGGCTCAGCGGCAGTTCGACCACGTCGCCGAGCTGCTGAAGCTCGACCCGCAGGTTCGCGAGATCCTGCGCTGGCCGCTGCGCGAATATGCCTTCCGCATCCCCGTCCGCATGGATGACGGCAGCATTCGCGTTTTCCAGGGTTTCCGCGTCCAACACAACGATGCCCGCGGTCCCAACAAGGGCGGCATCCGCTTCCACCCGGCCGAGACCATTGACACCGTGCGCGCCCTGGCCACCTGGATGACCTGGAAATGCGCCGTTGTGGATATCCCGCTGGGCGGCGGCAAGGGCGGCGTGATCGTCGACCCGGCCACCCTCTCCACCGGTGAAAAGGAACGCCTGGTGCGCGGTTGGGTGCAGGTGATGTGGAAGAACATCGGCCCCCGCCAGGACGTGCCGGCCCCCGATGTTGGCACCACCCCGCAGATGATGGGCTGGATGATGGACGAATACTCCAAACTGTCCGGCCAGTACACCCCGGGCGTCATCACCGGCAAACCCCTGGGCGGCGGCGGTTCGGCCGGCCGCACCGAAGCCACCGGTTTCGGCGTCATCTTCACCGTCCGCGAGGCGATGAAGCACCTCAAGCTTGACCCCAAGAAGTGCACCGCTGCCATTCAGGGCTTCGGCAACGTCGCCCAGTACGCGGCCATCGGCTTCACCGAACTGCTGGGCGGCAAGGTCGTCTGTGTTTCCTGCTGGGACCGCAATGACAAGACCTCCTACACCTTCTACAAGGCCGACGGCATTGACCCGCGCTTCCTGATGAGCATCACCGACCAGTACGGCACGATTGACAAAGAAAAGGCCAAAGCAGCCGGCTATTCGATTGAAGACGGCGGCGAGTGGATCAAGAAAGACGTGGATGTGCTCATCCCGGCCGCCCTCGAAGGCCAGGTGAACGCGGAAACTGCCCCGTTGATCAGCAAGACCGTCAAGCTGATTGCCGAAGGCGCCAACGGCCCCACCACCCCCGAAGCCGACGAAATCATCAAGGCCAAGGGTATCTTCCTGGTGCCCGATTTCCTGTGCAACGCTGGCGGCGTGACGGTTTCGTACTTCGAAGGCGTCCAGAACGACATGAACTTCTACTGGACCAAGGAAGAAGTGCTTGAAAAGCTCGACACCAAGATGACCCAGGCTTTCGCGGCCGTTTTGGAAATGTCCGAAAAGGAAAAGGTCTTCATGCGCGACGCAGCCTACATGGTTGCCATCGCCCGCGTGGTCAAGGCCATGGAACTGCGCGGCTGGATCTAAATCTATCCGCATCAATGCAGGCAAAGGGCGCACGCAGGTGCGCCCTTTTTTTTCGCCCGTGCCAGGCTGTGTTGCACCTGTCTTGCAAACCGCATCAAAATATGGTATGATTGCCGCAATTAAATAACCGCACAGACGCATATAGATTGAAGGAAATCGCTCCGCAGGGAGTGGTTTTTTCATCGTTTAACCCCGAATATTTCCACCAGCACGGCTTTTTTTTACCGTGCGCCCGTATCTGTACCACCCGATAGAGGATACTGATATGCCCACTTCATTCCTGACACGCGAAGGCTACCGCAAGCTGCAAGAAGAACTCGAATTCCTCCGCACTGAAAAACGCCAGGAGATTGCCGACCGGCTGCACGAAGCCATGGAAGGCGGCGAATTGATCGAGAACGCCGAATATGAAGCCGCCAAAAACGAGCAGGCTTTCACCGAAGGACGCATCAAAGAGCTGGAGATGCTGCTGGCCACCGCGCGCGTGATCGACGAAGCTGCCGCCGCTGCCGGATTGATCCAGGTGGGCAGCAAGGTGACCATCCAGGAAGAAGGCACCGACTTTCAGGAAATCTACACCATCGTCGGCGCCGCCGAGACCGACCCCTCGGAGGGTCTGATCTCCAACGAATCACCGCTGGGTAAGGCCCTGCTCAACCATAAGGCTGGCGACTCCGTGCAGGTTGACGCGCCGGCGGGCTCCTTCACCGTCCAGGTGATCAAGGTCGAGTAACCCTGGGGCAATGAATATGCAGCCCCGCCCGTCGAATCCAACCGGGCGGGGCTTTTTTGTGGAATAATTAGCACGTGTAAGCAAGAGATACAGAAAGGCATGTACCCCTCATGGAACGAACCGAACTTGAACGAATCCGCATTGAAAAAATCGAGCGCCTGCGTGCCGCCGGCATCGAGCCCTACCCCACGCGCGCCAACCCCACCCACACCATCGCCCAGGCCGTGCAGGCCTTCGAGGCCGCCGAAGCTGCCGCCAGCGGCGACCCGGTGCAGGTGACCGTGGCGGGGCGGCTGCGCTCGCTTCGCCCAATGGGTAAAGTCTCCTTTGCACACATTGAAGACAGCACCGGAAAATTGCAGCTCTTCCTGCGCATTAACGAGATCGGCGAGGAAACCCTCAAGCAGTTCACCGAATTGTACGACCTGGGCGACTTTGTCGAGGCTTCTGGCAGCATGATGCGCACCCGCACCGGTGAGATCAGCGTGCACGTCAGCCGCATCACCATGCTGGCCAAGGCCATCACCCCGCTGCCCGCCGCCAAGGACGAGGTCGTCGACGGGGTCGTGGTGCGCCACGCGCAGCTTTCAGACCCCGAAACACGCTACCGCCAGCGTTACGCCGACCTGGCCGTCAACCCCGAAGTGCGCGAAATCTTCCGCAAGCGCGCCGCCATCACCCGCGCGCTGCGCAATTTCTTTGACGAACGCGGTTTTCTGGAGGTCGAAACGCCCATCCTGCAGCCCATTTACGGCGGCGCCGCGGCCCAGCCCTTTATCACCCACCACAACCAGCTTCACCAGGATCTGTACCTGCGCATCTCTTTCGAGTTGTATCTCAAACGCCTGCTGGTGGGCATGCTCGACCGCGTCTACGAGATCGGGCGCGACTTCCGCAATGAGGGTGTCTCCTTCAAGCACAACCCCGAATTTACCCAGCTCGAATTCTACTGGGCCTACGCCGATTACGAGAAAGTCATGGCGCTGGTCGAGGAGATGCTGGCCTACGTGTGCGACACCGTGCTGGGCACGCGTCAGTTCGAATATGACGGCAACATCATCAACATGAATCCGCCCTTCAAACGCCTGCGCATGCGTGACGGCATCCTGGAGAAGACCGGTATTGACATTTACGCTCACCCCACTGCCGAAAGCCTGGCCGAAGCCATGCGAGCCAAAAACATCGCCGTCAAACCCGGTGCCCAGCGCGGCAAACTGGTAGATGCCCTGCTGAGTGAATTCCTCGAACCAGATCTCATCCAACCCACCTTCTTATACGACTACCCGCGCGACATCTCGCCGCTGGCCAAGAGCAAACCAGAAGATCCCAGCATCGTTGAGCGCTTTGAAATTTACGTTGGCGGAATGGAGCTGGGCAATGCCTTTACTGAACTGAACGACCCGCTCGACCAGGAGCAGCGGTTCCTCGAAATGGGCCGCACCTTCGCCACAGATGATGAAGAACGCCATCCGCTCGATGAGGATTACCTGAAAGCCATGTCCTACGGCATGCCGCCCAACGGCGGTTTTGGTATGGGCATGGAACGGCTGACCATGCTGCTGACCAACCGTCCCAACATCCGCGAGGTGATTCTCTTCCCGCATTTGAGAGAAGAAAAGTAGGGAAATTCTGAGTAATGAGTAATGAGGCGCGGCAATTCGCCGCGCCTTTTCAATTTTCGGCGTAGGTCAGTCCGGCCCTGGAAGGGTTCGGAGGGGAAACCGACCCATTACACTTGTCCAAAATCAATCCCCCTGCGAACCGACCTACGATTCATTTTTTTCGGTAAGGGCGAGGCGAGAAAAATGTCGTCAATCTCAAAAATCGGTACGGGCACGGCGGTAACATGCAGTCACCAGCGTTAAAACAGACTTAGCCGTGCCCTCTCCCAGAGAACCAACTCACTCACCACACATACGGCACCAGCCGAAAGCGCACCTTTTGCATGTATTCTGCGTAACCCGGCAGTTCTCGCTGTAAAAATTCTTCCTCATCCAAAATCCGCCAGATCAAAATCGGCGTAATCAATGCCAGCACCGCCAGCCCCCACGCCGAACCCAGCGCCAGCGGCACGCCGATCATCATCCCCAACAGGCCCATATACATGGGATGCCGCACCAGCGCGTACAGCCCGGTCGAAATCACCTGCTGGCCTTCCATCGTCTGGATATTGGCCGCCCCGTAGCTGTTCTGTTGGAGCACAAGCAGGTTGATCCACAAGCCCAGCGCCACCAGCCCATCCCCGGCGATCGAAACCCACGCCGGCAGCGGTGACCAGCCGAAGCGGTGATCCAGCGCGCAAAACACCAGCAGCCCCAAAATGCCCGCCAGTGCCAGCGACATGATGATCTTTTGCGCCGTGCTCTGTTCGGCTGACGGCCCAAATTGTTTGCGCCGCTCCAGCAGTGCCGGGTCCTTCAGCGTCAGGTACAGGCCAAGTCCGTTTACGCAGACCATGAAAACAACAATAAATACCCAGGCCTGCCAGTAATTCAGCGTCCAGGCGGGCAGGAAAAGGATGGTTCCCAGCGCAAGCGCGCCGATCAAAAATGTTCGCAGCGCGGCAAGGGCGAGCTTCATGTTCATGCGAAAATCCTCCCAAATTCACTCTATTCTACATCTCATTCAGAAAACAATCTCCGCTTTTTGCAGGTACTCGATCCGTCATTCTTTTGTCGCCTGTCTTGTGTGATAATATCCCCATGATGATCCCTTCTTTTGCCTTCCCCACCCTGCACACCCCGCGCCTGCTGCTGCGCGGCCTATGCCTTGCCGATCTGGAGAAATTTTACGAACTGCGCTCCGACCCGGCCGTCACACTGCCCTATTACGCCGAGCCCAAAACCCGCGAGCAGGCCGAGGTCAAACTCCATGCGCTGATGCGTGACAATGCCGCGGGCGAATCGATGACCTGGTGCATCGCCCTTGCCGCCGAGCCTGACGTGTTGATTGGCACCATTTGCCTGTGGAACTTCCGCCCCGACCGGCTCGCCGCCGAAATCGGCTACGACCTGCTGCCCGCCTTCCACCGCAAGGGCATCATGCGCGAAGCCGCCGCCCGCGTGATCGAATACGGCTTCAACGACCTCCATCTGCGCGTGATTGACGCGCTGGTCAACCCGCGCAACCTGCCTTCGTGTCGGCTGCTGGAGAAACTGGGATTTCAGAAGGGAGAAACACGAATCGAGCAGGAAAAAGACGGGGTAGTCCGGCAATATGTGAAGTATGAATTGATAGGCCCTTAAAATGCAAGCGTTGGCGGCCCTGGTTTTTGGCGGTAGTGACAAGGCGAGAAAACTCGTCATCACCATGCTCAACATCGCGAGCCTCGCCTCGGATGAGCCGGACCAAAGGGCAAGGCAGCCGGCACAACAACCCGGGCAGCAGCGGCAGCACAGAGCAGTTGACACGTCTTTGCCAAAGAAGATAGGGTTATAAATTAATCCTAAAAACCGCACCGACCAAAAGGCCGGCGCGGTCCATCTTTACATCCTGCAAATCCTGCTCATCCTGTGAAATCTACCCCTATCCTTTCTTCCCCATCTCCTTCAAGATCATCTCCTGGTCCAGCGGAATGCTGTGCGCGCGCACGCCCACCGCGTTGTAGACCGCGTTGGTGATGGCCGGGATGGTCGGGATGAGCACGATCTCGCCCACACCCTTGGCTCCATAAGGACCGTCAGCAGTGGGATGCTCAACCACAAAGCTGGTGATCTCCGGTGTAAAGGTGATTGAAGGCGTGCGGTACGAGGCCAGCCGGTCGGTGACCACCTGCCCCTCGTTGACGATGAAGTTCTCGGTCAGCGCGTGGCCGATGCCCATGATTGCGCCGCCCTCGATCTGCCCTTTCAACCCCAGCGGGTTGATTGCCGTGCCTACATCATTGGCAATAATCATCCTGAGGACCTTCACCTCGCCGGTGCGCGTATCAACCTCCACCTCGGCGGCCTGCGCCGCAAACGAGAAGGCCACGTGCATGTCGCCGCCGGTGCCCAGCGGTTTGGTCTCGGGTGCCCAATATTCATAAGCAGCCATGCGCGCCATTTTGTGCTGCTCGAGAATCTCGGCCACCTGCGGCAGGGTCAGCGTGGTGCCGTTGACCTTGACCTGGCCGGGCAGGAACTGGATCTTCTCCGGGTCCACGTCGTAATCCTCGCACAATTCGCTGACGATCAACTGGCGCAGCTGTTTGGCGGCATGCCGCACGGCATTGCCGGTGACGTAGGTCTGACGCGAGGCGGTCGTCGGGCCGCCGTCGGGGGTCAGGTCGGTATCCGAAAGCAGCACATTCACCGATGCGGGCGGCTGTTCCAATTCCTCGGCGGCAATCAGGCGCAGCACGGTTGGCAGTCCCTGGCCCAGTTCGGCCGAGGCGGTGCGCACCTCAAAGCTGCCGTCTCGGCGCAGTTCCACGTGCGCGCCGGCCTTGTCGTGCGCGCCGCCGCCCAGCCCAGTATTCTTATAGCCCACGGCAAAGCCCCAGGCGCGCCGCTTGTGCGGTTCACGCGGGTCAACTTTTGCAGTGAATGGATCTTCACCGCCCAGTTTATGCATCTCCGCCCTGACCTTGTCAATGCATTCCAGCAGGCCCACGCTGTCGCGCAGCACCTGCCCCGTGTTGGTGACGCTGCCCACGCGCAGCGCGTTCATGCGGCGCAGTTCCACCCGATCCAAATTCAGCTTCTCGGCCAGCATGTCCATCGCCGATTCGATCGCGAACGCGCTCTGCATCACGCCGAAGCCGCGGAACGCCCCGGCCGGCGGGTTGTTGGTGTACATGGCGTAGCAATCAGCGCGCACGTTGGGGATCTCATACGGCCCCGAGGAGTGCGTTGTAGCGCGCGTCATCACCTTCTCACCCAGCGAGGCGTATGCGCCGGTGTCGCCGTACAGTTCTGTCTCCACGGCCGTCAGGCGGCCGTCCTTCTTTGCGCCAATTTTGACGCGAATCTGGGTGGCATGCCGCTTGGGATGCGCAATCAGGCTCTCGCGGCGGTCGTAGAGCAGCTTGACCGGCCGGCCGGTGGCGTTGGCCAGCAGCGCGGCATGGATTTGCCCGGCAATGTCCTCCTTGCCGCCAAAGCCGCCGCCAATCAACTGCCCGATGATGCGCACACGCTCTTCGGGCCAGCCCAGCGCGCGCGCCACCTCGTAGCGGTCGGAATAGGGGATCTGCGAGCCGACGTAAATCTCCATGCGGCCGTCTTCCAGCGGCCGGGCAATGCTGCATTCGGGCTCCAAAAAGGCATGGTCGTGCGGCGGGGTGTGGAAAGTCTCTTCCAGAATGATATCAGCCGCGCTAAAGCCGGCCTCTATGTCGCCCTTGCGCACCTTGATGTGTTTAAGCAGGTTGCCCTTCGAATGAATCTGCGGTGCGCCTTCCTGGCGCGCCTGCACCGCGCTGCTCACCACCGGAAGCGGATCAAATTCCACCTCGATCAGGTCCAACGCTTCGGTGGCGATCGCGCGCGTCTCGGCGGCCACAATCGCCACCGCATCGCCCACCGTGCGGATGCGCTCGCCCTCGCCCACCAGGCTGGGCCAATCGGGGATCACCAGGCCGTGAAGGTGTGTGCCGGGGATATCTTCGGCGGTCAGCACAGCGGCCACGCCGGGGAGCGCGCGCGCCTTGCTCACGTCCAGGCGTTTGACCATCGCGCTGGGCACCATGGCGCGCTTGACGCGCGCGTGCAGCATTCCTTCAAATTGAAGATCATCGGTATAAATGGCGCTGCCGGTCACCTTGGCCACCGCATCCGGGCGCGGCGCAACCGTGCCAACAGACTTGCGCGCATGGCTGGAAGGTGCCACGTAGGGCGCTTCGACCGGCTGACCGGTGCGCAGCGATTTGCCCGCCGCCTGGATCGCGCCGATGATGGCCGGGTAACCGGCGCAGCGGCACAGCGTATCCTTGAGCGCGTATTTGATCTCATCCTCGCTCGGGTCAGGATTGCGCTGCAGCAGCGCGTATGCGGTCATCAACTGCCCGGGGATGCAGAAGCCGCACTGCACCGCGCCGTACTTGATGAAGGCCTCCTGCAGCGGGTGCAGCCTGCCTTCGGCATCCTTCTGCGCCAGCCCTTCCACCGTGGTGATGTGCTTGCCGTGCGCCTTGACGGCCGGGTAATTGCACGAAAGCACCGGTTCGCCGTCAATCACCACCGTGCAGGCGCCGCATTCATCTTCGTTGCAGCCAATTTTTACGCCGGTCAGGCGCAGCCGCTCGCGCAGAACCTCGGCCAGCATTTCAGTACCCGCCAGCTCAACCGAAACCGGCTTCCCATTGACTTCCAACGCAATCATTTTTCCGGTCATCACAGCACCTCCATCGTCCCGGCGCGCAGCCAGGCTTTCTCCAGCACCTCTAAGAGCAGCACTCCCGCCAGGTGTGTGCGGTATTCCGCCGTGGCCCGGCGCGGGCTGGTGCGGAACTTCATCGTCTCGCGGATCAGGTTGACTGCCTCCGCAGTTGTTTCTTCCGAATAAGCCTTCCCGGCCAGGAAATCCTCCACCTGGCGGGCGCGCTGCGGCGTGGGGCCAGCCGGGCCAACCGCGATGCGCGCGCGCTCGATGCGGTCGCCGCTGCGCTGCAGCCAGACCGCCATATTGAGGATGGGCAGTGCCACGCCCTGCGGGCGCATGATGCGCGCAAAGGCCGAAGCCTGTCCCGCCTGCCGCAGCGGCAGGTAAAAGCCGGTCAGGATTTCGTTGTTTTCGGTCAGCACCGACTTTCCCAGCCCGCGGAACAGCTCCAGCAGCGGGATCAGACGGGTACCGTTCACACCGGCTGCCTCGACCAGCGCGTCCATCGCCGCCAGCGAGATCATCCCATCCGCGGCCGGCAGCGCGTGCGCCACGTTGCCGCCCAGCGTGGCGGTGTTGCGCACCTGCGGCCCACCGATCAGCCCGCAAGCCTCCGCCACCGCCGGGGCATGTTTGCGCACCAGCGGGTGCTCGACGATGCGCGCCACCGGCACGCCCGCGCCGATGAACAACCGCCCGCCGCGCTCTTCCAGCCGCTGCAGGTCGGGAATGGCAGAAACATCCACCAGGGTGTGCACCGGTTCGTGCCGCCCCTGCTGCAACTCCAGCAGCAGATCGGTGCCGCCGGCCACCGGCCGGGCTGAACCGCCAGATTCTGCCAGCGCGCGGACCGCTTCGTCGAGAGTGGCTGCCAGTACATAATTCGACCAGAGTTTCATATCATTTCTCCTAAAAATCTGGTGGTGGCGCTTTTCGACGGACTTTCACAGCCCGACGCCGGCAGAGAATATTCTCTGGCCGACCAACTGTTTTGTAATCGTTAAACCGTTTCCACCCCCGCCATCATTAAACCAAGCTGGTCAGGAGTGGCCTCTTTGCTGTCCACAATACCTATTATACGTCCTTCATACATCACAGCAATCCGGTCCGAGAGGGCTCGGATCTCATCCAAATCTTCCGAGATGAGCAGGGTAGCTGTGCCGCACAGGCGCTGCTCCAACAGCCGCTGGTGAATATATTCCGAAGCACCAATATCAACGCCGCGAGTCGGCTGCGAAGCAATCAACACCGAAGGGCAGCGGCTCAGCTCGCGGCCCAAAATCAGCTTCTGGATGTTACCGCCCGAAAGGTTCTTGACGGGTGTATCCAGGCTGGGAGTTTTCACGTTAAAATCGCGGACAATTTTGCCAACCTGCTCCCGGATGGCTTTGAAATCCAGGAAGGAGCGGTGCGAATACGGCTTTTTGCCGTGATCGGCCAGGATCATATTATCGGCCACGCTAAATTCGCGAATGGCGCCTTCCTTCATGCGCTCTTCCGGGATATATGACTGCCCGACGTCAATGTGCTGCAGCGGCGAGCCGTTGGTGACGTCTTTATCGTTGAGCACGATGCGACCCTGGCGAACCGGGCGCATGCCCGCCAGCGCTTCGGCCAGTTCGCGCTGCCCGTTGCCCGAAACCCCGGCCAGCCCCAAAATTTCGCCGCCGCGAATTTCCAGGCTCACGCCGTTCACTGCATCTTTGCCGCGGTCGCCGCGCACGTGCAAATCTTCGATGCGCAGGCGCACCGGGCCTGGTTCCACCGGCGGACGGTTGTATTGCAGAATCACCGGGCGGCCCACCATCATCTGCGCCAGTTCCACCCTGGTCACATTTTCATTCGGGCGCGTGCCGGCATTTTTGCCGTCCCGCAGCACGGTGATGCGGTTGCTGATAGCCAGTACTTCGTTAAGTTTATGCGAGATGAAGATCAACGCGTGGCCTTCCGAAGCCATCCGCTTGAATGTAACAAAGAGATCATCCACTTCTTGCGGGGTCAGCACGGCGGTGGGTTCGTCCAACACCAGCAGCGATGCGCCGCGGTAGAGCGCTTTGATGATTTCCACGCGCTGCTGCTCGCCCACAGCTAACTGCCACACGTAAGCGCGCGGCTCCACTTTTAGACCGTACTGCTCGCTCAGTTCCAACACGCGCTTCTCGACGCGGTCCAGGTCCAACACCAGCCCGCGCGACGATTTGAGCCCCAATGCAATATTCTCGACCACCGTCAGGCTGGGCACCAGCATAAAGTGCTGGTGGATCATGCCAATGCCGGCATTGATCGCGTCCAACGGCGAATTGAAATGCATTTCCTTGCCGTCAATCAGGATCTGCCCCTCATCGGGTTTGTACAGGCCGTACAACTGGCGCATGAGCGTCGATTTCCCGGCGCCGTTTTCACCCAGCAGCGCATGCACCTCGCCGGCGCGCACGTCAAAATCAACGTGATCGTTTGCCAGAACGCCCGGGAAGCGCTTGACAATGCCCTGCATACGCATTTCTTCAATGATGGGTTGGCCGGAGGAAAGGTAACGTGTCATGTCTCAGCTTCCAATAAAGGGGCTCAAAAAAGATGCACCGTCTGGTCCCTTCCCCGGGCCGGTGCAGCGCCGGGGAAGGGACGACAAATTCAAACCAGTTTACGGAACGATGCTGCCATCGTTGATACCCGCAATAGCGGCATCTGCTGCGGCTTTCACCTCGGCAGGAATTGAAATGGCCGGGTTGTAAGCAATCACCAAACCGCCGTTCTTGAAGGTCAGGGTGTAACCCTTGCCGCCCATCACGCCCGCTTTGACGCTGGCGATCATATCCTTGATGATGCCGGTCCAGTCATACACCTGGCTGGCGATGACGGCCTCGGGGGCCAGGCTGGTCTGATCCCACTGCGTGCCGAACCAGAACGCACCCTTGTCCTTGCAAACGCCGATGGCGCCCACCACCGACTGGGAAGAGCCGGTGAGCATGTCAGCGCCGGCTGCGATGTGGGTTTCAGCAGCGGTGGCCATCAACGAAACGTCAGAGAAGGAGCCGGTGTAGGTAATGCTGACCTTGGCATCCGGCTTGGTCGCCAGAACACCCTTCTGGAAGCCTTCGATGTACAGCTTGGCATCGCCGGCATCCACCGGTCCGGTCTCGCCGATCACCCCGGACTTCGACATCAATGCAGCAATGGTGCCGAGCACATACCCGCCCTGCTGAGCCTCAGCCTGGTAGGCAAATACATTATTGATGCCGTCAGCCTGGAAGGTATCCAGTGAAGTACCCCAGGCAAAAGCGGTCTTGGGGAAGTCAGGGGCAATCTGCTGCAGCGAGGTGCCGTACTGCGAACCGTGCGCAATCACCAGGTTATAGCCCTTGCTGGCATAGTCGCGAATGGCTGCCGCAGCATCCGGAACCTTGAACATGTTCTCGGAATAGGCAATTTCCATGGCGCTTTCGCCGCCCATTTCAGCCTGGACCTTCTTCAGGCCTTCGTACATCGACTGACTGAAGGCCATATCGGTAATTGAGCTGGGCATAACGATGGCGACTTTGAAAACCGAGCTGGCTTCCTGGGTTGGGGCAGGCTTGGGAGCGCAGCCGGCAACCAGCATCGCCACCAGGGCGATCAACAACACGACACTCGAAAACTTGGATTTCATTGGTTCTCCTCCATTACGTCAATCGGATACGTTATGAAACGGATGGATACTCAAAGCAGAGATCGTCGCTATGCCAATAATCCAGTCCACATCCTCCTTGCGTCAATTTTCACCGCGTTCATAGGGTTTCGCCAGAGCAGCCGGCTGTTGCGCGCGGTTGGTCGCAAACGCCAGCGCCAGGATGGTGAGCACATACGGCATCATGATAGCAAAATCAGAGGGAATGTTGATGCCCTTCACCTGGATCCACAATTGGAAAGCGTTGACAAAGCTGAAGAGCAGCGCGCCGCCCATCACTCCCCACGGCCGCCAGCCGCCAAAATAGACCAGCGCCACAGCAATGAAACCCATGCCGTTGGTCATATTTTCCTGGAACAAATTAATCAATGCGATGGAAAGCGAGGCGCCCGCGATGCCGGCCAGCATGCCGCCCAGGCACACACAAAAGTAGCGCACCCGCGTCACATTGACGCCCAGCGTGTCGGCCGCCTGCGGGTTTTGCCCCACCGCGCGAATCTTTAAACCCAGCGTGGTTTTGTTCAGCACCCAGGTCGAGATCGGCACCAGCAAAAAGGCAGCATACACCAGCACGTTGTGGTTGAACAGCGGCTCGCCAATGTAGGGGATATCGGCCAGCAGCGGGATGCGCACGGCCTTAAAACCCTCAATTGACTCGACGCCGCCCATGGTGGTCTTGAACAGCAGGCTGGAAAGCCCCAAACCAAACAGGTGCAGGCCAATGCCGCTGATGCCCTGCTCGGCCTGCATGGTGATGCTGATGAACGACATCAGCAGGCCCATCAAAATGCCCACCACGGCTGCCGCCAGCAACCCCAAAATCGGGCTGCCGGTCTTCATGCCCACGAAGAAGCCGCTGAAAGCGCCCATCAACATGATGCCTTCCACGCCCAGGTTCAACACGCCCGAGCGCTGCGCAAACGTTTCGCCGACTGCGGCAAACAAATACGGCGTCGCCAGGCGGATGCCTGAATACAGAATACCCAACAATACCGGAAGTGTAAACAGTTCAGCCACGGGTTTCCCTCCGGCGGGCGCGTTGACGTGATAAGACTTGACTGCCGACCACGAACAGCACCACCAATCCCAAAAGCGTATCAATCAATGCGGAAGGCACCTGAACGGCGCGCTGCATCTTATCGGCACCCACCAGCAGCCCGCCAAACAACACCGAAGCTGGAATTGCGCCCAGCGGATGCAGCGAACCAAACAGCGCGGCCACAATACCCGAAAAGCCGTATCCGCTGGCCAGGTTTTCCATCATGCGGTGCTGCACGCCCATCACTTCAATCGACCCGGCCAACCCGGCAAACGCGCCGCCCAAAATGAGTGACAGGGCCTGATAAAACGGCACCTTGATTCCAGCATATTTGGCCGCATCACGGTTAAGACCCACCGCGCGGATGCGGTAGCCAATGGTGGTGCGCCACAGGAAGATGAAAACCGCCACCGCCAGCACCACGGCAATGATCGCGCCAGCATGCAGCAAGGTCTGCGGCACCAGGCGCGTCAGCCACACCGAGCGCGGCAGCAGCGCCGACTGCGCAATGCGCGTGCCCGCTTCAATCTCCTTGGGGTCGATCATCGGCCCGCGCAGCAGGTAGTTGGATAGCTGCACCGCAATGGCGTTCATCATCACGGTGCTAAGGATTTCATTGACCCCCAGCCTGGCCTTCAGGATGCCCGGCACGCCGCCCCAGATTGCGCCAGCCAACACGCCAGACAGCAGGCACAGCGGCAACAGCGTCAGCGTCGGCCACTCCTTAAAACCCACCGCCACGGCCGTTGAAGCCAGCGCGCCAACAATGATCTGGCCTTCGCCGCCGATGTTGATCACCCCGCCGCGGAATGCGATGCACACCCCCAGCCCCACCAGCAGCAGCGGGGTGGCTTTGACCAGCGTCTGCGTCAGGCCTGAAACATCGCCAAACGCGCCAGCAATCATCGCACCGTAGGCTTCAAGCGGATTGGCTCCCAGGGCCAACAACATGACTGCGCCAATCAAGAATGCAACCGGTACGGCCAACAGGGGCAGGAGCGCCTCAAATACCTTGTTCAGTACTCGCTTCATACCCGCACGGTCTGCCATATATAAACAGGTATCCTTTCGATGCGTTCGGCTGGATAACGATCCGTCGGTCGATACTGGTAAAGTGTTCAATTGAAAGAGACTATTTGAAAAAAATCCCCGATTAAGCAATGGGGAACTATTGTCAGACGACTGACAATGTAAGTTTATATGAAAAATGCCAAAAAACCAAGTGACAATTTTCAAAAATATTTTATTACAGACCCGGCAAATGGAAAAGTGCGAATGCTCACAAATCAGGTGGGGTTATTCCTGCCCAGACGGGCGGCGGTGGACAACCCGCCGCCCGTCAATCGCATGCCAAAACTGCTACTCGTCTTCGGCTTCTTCCGGGCAGCAGCGATACTCCTGCGATTTTTCCAACAGGTCAATCTGCCTGGCCAGCAGCTTGTTCTGCAGGTCGAGTTTGGTCAATTCCAGCTTTTCGCGGGTCTGAACCTCCTCTTCGCAGATATTACAGTCATCCAGGCAGCTCTTCACAATCACGCCGGCCGTTGGGATGGAAGTCTGCCGCTCATAGTCGATCTCTGCCTTGATCTCCTGCGACACCGCACCGCCCGGCTTGTCGATCAGACGCTGGCGCACCAGCCTGGCATCCACTTCAGCCAACGCTTTGGCACGCAACTCATCTGCGATGGGCATCTGAACCGCAACCGGCGCAGCCGCAACCGCCGTCAGCACCGGGCTGAAATTGGCCGCGCGCGAAAGCCCCACCTGCGGTGTGGAAGGCGCAAGCGCCACCGCGCGCAACTGCGTTTCGCTGTTGATGGCCGCCTGTTGCAGCTCCAGCCGCCTGGCAGCCGTGGCAGGCACTTCCTGCGGCACCGTGGCAATCTGCCCCACCCCGCGGAACGGATTGGCCGGCACAGGCATCGGCGCAACCGGATCCAGCACACGCCGCTCGATGCTCACCAGCTCAAATTTGATCGTCTCGGTTTTGTTGATGCGGTAGAACAGGAAGGTTACCGCGTGGCACTGGTTGGGATTCTTGAACTCGCGTGATGACGACTCAAAGTGGTCAGACGTCTCTCCCTCGGCGTGGCTGCGCGATGAAACCTCGCCGATCGAGATGGAATGCGCCATGCGCGTCGCCTCCACCGATTGGTTATCCGACATCTCTGCGTGCGCGCGGTGCTGGCGCAAATAATCCCGCGCAGAGGACGCGCTGTGGCTGCCCCTGGCGTTCGTTTCGGCGCTGGCAGAAAGAAAGCCCAACGAACCGCTGGCATCGCCGTGAAAATCCCACTTGCCCTGCTCGGAATAGTTGTCCGAGCCGCCGTCTTCCACGTTTTGATCCGACATAAAGGCGCGCAAAGCGCGCATGCGGTACTGTTCCTCTGAGATTTGCTCGCTGCGATAGCTTAACTTGGATTCGCTGTCAAAGCTGAAGCGGGTGTGCCGGTCGGTGCTGGCCAGGCGCACCTTTTCACCTGGCATCAGCGTGGTTGAATAGGCAATTTCTCCCAGCGCCAGAGGACCCGGACAGCGAGTGAAGCGCGTGTGGAAGATGACCTCGACCTGTACCATCTGACCTTGTTCAGTGCGTATCGTGGTTGGAAAGATCAGGTGGCGACGAAAATCGAGCACGTCACAGATCGGCGCTGTCTCAAGATCAGGACAGCAAGAGATATCCTGAACCTTGGTCAAGCCAGGATCCTTAGTCATTTCATCGCCTCCATTAATAAAATAATACGGATATTGTTGACAATTTTTATTATAGATTATGTTATCCGCTTGTCAATCATCGACTACCGTCCAGGAGTCTTAAGAAAACCGCGCCTGGAAGGCAAAATTCACGATATTCTTCGATTCCTATGACTTTTTGTCAAAGATTGGTGCTTGACATAGAACGTATTTTCGTGTTATTATACGCATAGCACAAATGACCGATAATTGCACGGCAGGCTAAGGAGGTTGATGATGGCGCGAAGAAGTGAAGGTTTAAGCGACCGGCACCGCCGGATCATGGAGTTCTTGACAACGTTTTCAGAGCAAAACGGCTACTCCCCTTCCATCCGGCAAATCGGTGACCACATTGCCGTCAAGTCCACCTCACTGGTCGACTACTACCTCAATCAACTCGAAGAGATGGGGTACATCACCCGCGAAGGCCGTGTTTCGCGCAGCATCCGCGTGCTCAAGCCGATGTACGCCGGCGTGGCCGGCAAGGTCGGCAGCGCGGTACGCAAGGTAGCCGGCAACCTCAGCGACTTGATCCAGATTCCGGTCCTGGGACGTATCGTCGCCAGCGCACCGATCCCTATGCCGACTTCTGACCTGGCCTATTTTGATTCAGAAACCAGCGTTGAAATGGCGCGCAGCCTGCTGCCTGCGCGTGAAAAACCCAGCGAGCTGTTCGCGCTGGAAGTGCAGGGCGACTCGATGATCGATGCCATGATCAACGACGGCGACATTGTCATCCTCAAGCCTGCTCAGGCAGCCAACAACGGCGATATGGTGGCGGTTTGGCTCGACGACCGCGACGAAACCACGCTGAAATACTTCTTCAAAGAAAATAACCGCATCCGCCTGCAGCCCGCCAACCCCACCATGGCCCCCATCTATGTCGATAATCCCGCCTCGCTGCGCATCATGGGCAAAGTGGTCATGGTCATCCGTCAGGTGCAAACCGCACTCTAACCTGCCTGCTCCTCAAGCCAATCAGACCTCAAGGGCACCGGTCAGCCCTTGAGGTCTTTTTTAACCCTGCGCGCGAATCGCGCTTCCCAAACCGGCGCACACCAATACCCTGCGCTTAAATCAAAACAGCCCGGATTTCTCCAGGCTGTCTTGTGGGTGCGTGAAATCAGAATTACGCGATTTCGACGACTGCGCCAGCGGCCTCGAGCTTGGCCTTGGCATCCGCGGCGGCGGCCTTGCCGACACCAGTCAGGACTTTGGCGCCAGCGGTCTCGGACATGGTCTTGGCTTCCACCAGGCCCAGGTTGGTCAGCTGGCGGATGACCTTGATGGTCTCGATCTTCTTGGGGCCGGCATCCTTCAGGATGACGTCGAATTCGGTCTTCTCTTCAACGGGCTCGGCAGCAGCGGCGGCAACGGGGCCAGCGGCAACAGCGGCAACAGGAGCGGCGGCGGAAACGCCCCACTTCTCTTCGAGCTTCTTGACGAGTTCAGCGGCTTCCAAAACGGTGAGCTCGCTCAGTTCAGCAACCAATTTTTCCAGGTCAGCCATTGTAAAAATCTCCTTCAAAATCAAAATACGATTGTTGTTTGTCTATGTCATCCGGTCAGCCCGCGGCTGACCCGCGGTTCAGGCAGCCGGAGCTGCTTCCTTCTCGGAATAAGCCTTGAGAACGCCAGCCACAGAGCGGGCGGGTTCGGCCAGGGTACGCACGAGCTTGGTGGCCGGGGCCGAAATGACACCCAACAGCTGGGCGCGCATGATCGGCAGCGGCGGCAGTTCGGCCAGGAATTTCACCTGTTTGGCAGAGATTGCCTGTCCATCCAGGTAACCACCCTTCATGGCGAAGATTTCCGATTTAACGGTCGCATCGCTCAACACTTTGGCCAGCGCGGCCGCATCGGCCAGAGCGAAGCCCATCAGGCTGGTGCCCTCCAGCAGATTACCATGCTGGATGCCGGCCTTATCGAGGGCCATCATCATCAGGGTGTTTTTGGTCACGTGCAATTCACCCCCGGCTTCACGCACTTTAGCGCGCAGCGCATCAATGTCCTTCACCGTCATTTTGGAGTAGGACAGGACGAAGATCGCCTGGCTTTTCTTTGCCCATTCTTCATACTGGGTCAATAATGCCTGTTTATGTTTCTTTGAGAATGCCAACGAGAATTCACCTCCTTCCGTGGCAGGATAAAAAAAGTCTTTGCCTTGCGGGTGCCAGGCAAAGACTTTCGACCCTCATCGAAAAAGGGTTGTGATTGCTCACTCGTCTTCACCTCGGCAGGATATTAAGCCTGAAATTCAGGCACCGGCTGTCAGCGGCGAAATCAACTTTTCGGTTGTCAGCGGGCAGGATTATACCACGCCCGGGCAAAAACATCCAGAGCGGCGGGCATTTTCAGCCCTCCGCCCCGGAGAAATACATTACTCTTTGATTGACATCGACTGCGCCTGGTTGACATCCAGGTGCACGCCGGGGCCCATGGTGGTGGCGACGGTGATGCTCTTGATATAAGCGCCCTTGGCGGCCGCGGGGCGCGCCTTCTTGATCGCTTCCATGAACGCGGCAAAGTTCTCGACCAGCTTGTTCAAATCGAACGAAGCCTTGCCGATCGGCACGTGAATGTTGGCTGTCTTGTCCAGGCGGAATTCGACGCGGCCAGCCTTCGACTCATTGATCACGCGCGGCAGATCTTCGGCGGGCACCACCGTGCCGGCCTTGGGGTTCGGCATCAAACCGCGCGGGCCCAGCACGCGGCCCAGGCGGCCTGCCTTGCCCATCATGTCGGGCGTGGCAATCGCCACATCAAAATCCGTCCAACCGCCCTGGATTTTGTTGATCCATTCGTCGGTGTCGGCCACGTAATCGGCGCCGGCTTTTTGGGCCAGCGCGGCACCTTCACCCTGCGCGAAGACCAGCACGCGCACGGTCTTGCCCAGGCCATGCGGCAGCACAACCACGTCGCGCACCTGCTGATCAGCCTGGCGCGGATCGAGGCCCATGCGCATATGTACTTCCACCGTCGAATCAAACTTGGTAACGGTGGTTTCCTTCACCAGGGCCAACGCATCCTGCGGACTATACTTGGTGGCAGGGTTAACTTTCGCCTGCGCAGCCATGAATTTCTTTCCGTGTTTAGCCATCTGTACTCCTTTGTGGTTCCAACGGGCAGCCTGAAGCGCCCTCCCACCAGCTCTTAGTCAACAACCGTGATGCCCATATTGCGGGCGGTGCCTTCAATTTGCCGCATGGCATCTTCGATATCTACGGCATTGGTATCCTTCATCTTGATCTGCGCAATTTCGCGGATCTGGGCGCGGGTAACCTTGCCAACCTTATCACGGTTGGGCACAGCCGAACCCTTCTCAATGCCGGCAGCCTTCTTCAGCAGAACCGAAGCGGGCGGCGATTTGAGAATGAAGGTAAAGGAGCCATCGGTATAGATGGTGATTTCCGCAGGGATGACCTCACCGGCGCGCGCTTGCGTGCGGGCATTGTAATCCTTGCAGAATGCCATAATGTTGATGCCGTGCCCGGCCAGGGCAGGGCCGACGGGCGGCGCAGGATTTGCTTTTCCGGCCACCAGTTGCAACCGTACGATTGCCTTCAGTTTCTTTGCCACAGCTTTTCTCCTTCGTGGTGATAGCGGGTGATAAGGGGAGCACCCTCCCACAAAAACAGGCCTCCAGCGGAGTGCCTGGTTTCTACTAAGATTTCTCTACCTGTAAGAAATCAAGCTCCACAGGCGTTTCGCGGCCAAAGAAATTGACCATCACGCGCACCTTGGTGCGCTCCATATCAATCTCGGCCACCGTGCCGCGAAAATCGTTGAACGGACCGTCAATGATGCGCACACGCTCGCCCACTTTGAAAGTGACCTTCACGTGCGGCGCTTCGGCTTCCATGCGGCGTAAAATCGAAGAGACTTCTTCCGGCCTTAATGCGGTGGGGTTGTTACCCATGCCCACAAAGCCAGTCACGCCGGGGGTGTTGCGCACCACATACCACGATTCCTCGGTCAAAATCATATTGACCAGCACATAGCCTGGAAAAACGTGGCGCTCCACCGTGCGGCGCTTGCCTTCTTTGACTTCGATTTCTTCCTGCGTGGGAATGACGACGTCGAAAATCTTATCCTTCATTCCCATCGTTTCAATCCGCTGCTCCAGGTTGTAGCGGACCTTGTTCTCGTAACCCGAATAGCAATGGATTACGTACCAGGCACGCTCTTCAGCGGGGTTGTCAGACGTCTGCTCAGGGGAGGAAGCGGGGGTCGCAGACGCGTCGCCAAAAACAGCATCTTCCGGCTGTTCCGGCTGCATCGATTTGTTTTTCTTTTCTTCCTGCGCGTCCATTTACGCTCCTCTTCTCTCGCGATGGTGGTGGGGCCTAGGCTAAGATCAGGCCGATCAGGAAGGAGAACAAGAGGTCAAGCAAACCAAGCACAATCGCCATTCCGGCCATCACGGCCAGCACGATCCAGGTCAGGCGCTTTGCGTCCTGAAAGGTTGGCCAGGTGACCTTGCGCAGTTCGCCAATGGTTTCACGCCACCACTTTTTGATGCGCGTCACAAGGTTCTTCTTTTCTGGCTGGTGAGCCTTTTCAGGTGCCTTGGACGCAGCCTTGACCATCTGTGTCGACTTTTCGGGCGCCTTTGCGGCGGCCTTCGTCAATTCCTTAGCTTTTTCAGTCTTATCTGCCACACATCGCTCCTTTTACGGCTAAAACGCCGCCTCTTTGGACGGCGTCGCCAGGGGTGAGGCAGGCCAGGCAGGAATCGAACCCACAACCTCCTGTTTTGGAGACAGGCGCTCTGCCAATTGAGCTACTGGCCTGTAAGGAAGCCAGGTGCAGGTCCACCGTTTCAAACCTGCACCCGCTACCTCATGTTTGTCTACTTGGTCTCCCGGTGAGCGGTATGCTTGCGGCATCGGGGGCAGTACTTCTGCAGTTCCATGCGCCCTGGGTCATTGCGGCGGTTTTTCTCGGAGGTATAGTTACGCTCTTTGCATTCCGAGCATGCCAGGGTGATTACGGGGCGGATATCTTTCTTCTTGGAAGCCATGGTTGTTCAGCTCGGCCCGCTTACAGTGGACCGATTCTCCTTCTTTCCTGCAAACTTAGTCCAAAATCTTGGTGATGACACCAGCGCCGACGGTCAGACCGCCTTCGCGGATGGCGAACTTCGAACCCTGCTCCAACGCCACTGGCACGATCAGCTCGACCATCATGTTCACGTTGTCGCCCG